>Ga0307512_10002340_pt1 | contig 24345 bp, 35 predicted proteins | sample 14_EM_MG_FD_200267 | JGI IMG/M metagenome (GOLD analysis project Ga0307512, IMG submission 200267) | Populus trichocarpa ectomycorrhiza microbial communities from riparian zone in the Pacific Northwest, United States - 14_EM | ecosystem: Host-associated > Plants > Roots > Unclassified | place... | reverse complement strand
TGGCTTGGGGGGGGGTGTGCATTTGAGTGGGGCGTTCCTCTGAATGTCCAGCAATCGGTTTACTTTGGATGTGCTCAACCTAGTTTTCATGGTCGGGGCCGGGGACGGAGAGACCGGAGGGGAGGGGGAGAGCTCCCCAGCTATCACTGGCATTGACAGGATGGTGTGACTTGCGGACTTGTTGGCGTTGCGAGCAGTTGTCTGGGGTATGTTGCGCGTGGGGGGAGTGACACCGTACTCGTCGACAAGGGACTCTGTATCATCGTCGTGCAGTGTTTCTAAGGAGGGGCATTAGATTAGGGTGGGGTTGTTGAGGAGAGCTCTTACTAGTTCGGCGTCTTTTGCTTCTTTTGGCCTCATCGGCGGGGGATTCAGTGTATTCAGTGGTTGGGTCCATGGTGTTGGTGGTGGGGTGGTTGGCAGGCATGTAGGGCGTGGATCCTTTGGTTTATATTATAGTGTTTCAGCCAGGGGCACCGGGTGTTCGTGTATTCGTTCAGTGGGGACCATGTGGTTGTCGTGCCTCCCTCGCGTACTGTCTGTATTTATTGGGTTCAAGTTTTCGTGTCTCAGTTTCATTGGCTGTTTCGCCATGTGTGAGTTATGGTGTGATTTCGCATTGTTAGGCGGTGTTCTTGTGGGTGGTGGACCCATTCACTCCTCGTAGCCGTCTAAGTATCGTTAGAGCTGTCCATTCTTCCAGTCGGACTTTTTCTTTTTTATTTGTAATGGAGGGGGGTTTGGAGTGGTTGGTCTGGTCATATTTCGTCGCGTGCTTAGTCGGGTAGCGGTGTTGGTCGGCATGGTTGTTTTCATTTCTTCCTTGTCTGTGTTCTTATCTTGTGGGTTGTAATGGTTAGGACAAGCTTGTGTGGGCTGTTTAGTTTATGCTTATACGTTTAGTGTCTCATCCTGGCGAGTGGGGGGGGGGGGGGTATTACGGGCTCTCGTTATGTTGGTCTGTCGTGTGGTGTGTTTCACGCATGCTATGATTTGCTGGGTGCTAGGTCGTGCAGGTTTGTGTTTATAGAGCTTCTGAGCTATTTTATTTGTACCTTTGCCTGGTTCTGGCAGTCTCTAATGGTGTGGTTCGTTCGCAGTTGTTCTCTGGGTTACTCGGGGGGCATTTGTACCTGGGGCTTTCGCCGCTCCTTGCCCCGGTTTCAACCGTGGGAAAACCGCGCCTGGTGGTGGTCGCGGTTCAAGGAGCCCCCCGTTATCGCCGACTTTGGCATGTGTGTCACCTGAATTTTCTCACTGGAAACATCTCTCATGCGCGTCCTACGCTTCTCAGTGCCAAACACCTTGATTACCACTCGAGAACCGCCCGCGTCCATTGTGGGAAGTCTAGGATGTGTAGCTGTAGTGCTGAACCAAAAGGGGCATGTCAAGCCTGTCGATCTTTGGTTAATAGGGTACGGCTACTGGTACTCCTTGATAATCATTCACGGTACAGTGGAATGCTGATTACTTGTTGCAGAACTGTTACTGATGTGCTCGTAGATACACGACCTTCAGGGCGGATGATATGAAGCCAGTGATACGGCGGGCGACAGAGGTGAGGGCGTACCTCCACGATAAATAGTGCAGGAGTGTTTCCGACGAAGGTACGCCTGAGACCAATCGCGGCTTGCGGAAATGTGCTTATCTGACTTTTGATGCCTACACCTCAGCCAAGAGCTTCATCCGTGTCGTTCCCCATCCCGACCCTACACGTCGCCCCACCGCCGAGCAAGCACTGTCACACATACATGGCCCACGGGCTTCACGGCTCCGACAGACATGCCCTCTGTGGCCTACGTGAGAACTTTGACCCTGCGCACACTGGCGCAACGCGATCGGTGCAGCGCGGGCCATGTGGTACTTTGCGAAAGGTAATGGCACGAACAATAACAAAAAGGGATCAGCTGGCACTTAGCTCCGACGATGAAGATGTCATTGGGGGCCAAAGCGGGTTGCCGTCGTCATGCGCGACGCCGGAACCAAACTCCAAGAGACAGCAGCAGTACCCTTCACTTTCATCCCCGGATGATCGTGCGCTGCGGGGCGGGGTAGCGGGACTCGGCAAAGGGGGCTCCAAAGACGACGACGTTGCCACCATTGTCCTCCCGAATGTCATTTTCTGATGCCCTCAACAAGGTCAAGGCTACTGCTGCGCAGAACGGAGGAGGATGAGGAAGATGGGGACGAAGAGGTGGAGCTACGTATGCCCGGGTCTTTCGACTTTGGGGATCAGGGCGGTGGTGCTGCGCGTGAGACGCCAGGTGCGAGTACTGTCGATTCGTTCGATGCCGTCGGTATGCTCTGGAACCTTTGGTGGCGGATGCAGGTGAGATGATGGTGCGGCCAAGGACATCCTGCGCTTCTTGCGCGCGTGTTCATGATTCGACTGTCAATTCTATATTCTATTGGAGTGGATGCTGCAGGAATAAAAGCGAGATAGTCGACCCGGGAGGAAGAGTAGACTGAGGTGAGACGGGAAAGTGAGGGAACTCAAAAAGAACCAGGTGAATATCGGAACGCAAACGCAGTCGCAGTGGGATTAAGCCCACGAAAGAGCCATGCCGCCTCAGGTCGGAGAATTTCCCGTTCCTGCGACGCGACCATGTCAAAACAAACAAACACTACCCAACAACACAGGTGTGGCAACCCAATCAGAATTTGCATCGCCATTAATTCATCTACATAACGCATGCCCATGCACTCTTTCAGGGATGTCCGAGTCACATCTACCCGTCTTTAACAAATAGACTTTCATTCGTTCTGAGAAATCGACCTGGCCTCTCAGCTACGTAAATACGACCACGCGTAGTCATCAAACACAAACGCTGCTCGAGCTCTCTACGCGCAAGTGAGAGGTCCAGACTTCATCGGCGTATGCAATCAATGGGGTTGCGTGGCCTCCCGGTCACTCGTCTGTGGTCCGGACCCTTAGGCTGACAGGATATGGTGTCGAATAGAAAACTGACCGGAGTATGACGATGGCAGTGCGTGGTCATATTTCCTGATCTCCTCCGTTCCATTGACAGTAGCCCACCCTTTTTTTTTTTCATTTGTGGTACATTGTACTCATCATATTCAACGCCCTCCAAAGGTCGACAGCGAGCGACCTTGAGCCCACAGACGAAGACACCTGAGCGCTCCTCACGCTCAGCGAAGTCCAGTACCCCTTCAAAATCCAAGATCCAAATCCTGGGCGAGGACTCCAAGATCAAAGTCGACCGCGAGGTGGCGTTAGGATTATTGGTTGAGTTCGATGTTCTCCCTCCCCTCCCCATACATGCATACTGTTGTCAACTGCGCATGCGCGTGGCACTCGCCCTGCTCTTGTCTTTTGCATTGCATACGACAAACTCGTGCAATCCGCGTTTCCGTATCGGCACAGTGAACCCGTGTATCGCATGCTTCAACAAGGTTGTCACTGTCCACCTCTAATTCGTCTATGACCGCCTCCGCTCATGGTCCTCCCATCCAGGCACCGTCGCAGGTGGCGCAGGGGGTGGATGTCAAGCTCAACTTTGTGCTAAGGGCCACTTGGAGGAAGGTCAAGACGATTGAGAAGAACTTTCCGGTGGATATGCAGATTTTGCAGTGTCTCGACCGTGACCATCTGAAATCTCAACATTGTCGGTCCACGTCCAACTCAACTAATATGCGCGTGCGCATGTGCCAGTTCCCGTTGTCACCTTGTCTCTGACACGTTCCTTCGTAGGTCAATTCTACGAGTAATTCGAGTCACGCACGGACATATATTCTCGTTTTCCAACGCATTAGCGGCGACAAGATTGATATTTGAGGACACCTAGGGCCGATCGCGGCTCGTGGGAATGCGGTTATCTGACTTTTGCGCCCTACATCACAGTCAAGAACTTCATCCGTGCCGTTCTCGATCACGACCCCGCACGTCGCCTCACCGCTGAGCAAGCGCTGTTCTATACATGGCTCAAGATCTTTGCGGCTCCGATGAGACATGACCTCTGCGACCTACGCGAGAACTTTGATCCGTGCATACGCTGGCGCAACGCGATCGGGGCGCCGCGGGCCATGACGCGCTCTGCAAAAAGTAACGGAGCGAACAATAACAAGAAGGCCCAGCTGGCACTCAGCTCCGACGATGTACCTGACGACGGGGGCCGCAGCGAGTCGCCAACGTGGCGCGCGACGCAGGAACCAGACAGAGCGACAGTTTCCACCTGCATCGCCGCCGGATGATTGCGCGCTATGGGGCCGGGACTCGTGGCAAAAGGGACTCCAAAGATGATGACGTCGCCGTCATCGCCCTCCCCAATGTCATTTTCTGATGCTCTCAACAAGGCCAAGGCTGCTGCCCGGCTCTTTCGACTTTGGGGATCACGGCGGTGGTGCCGCGCATGAGACGTGGGTGCGGGTACTATCGAACCGTTCGATGCTTTCGGTATGCTCGAGAACCTGTGACGGGAGACGCAGCTGAGTTGATAGTGTCGACAAGGACACCCTGCGTTTCGTATTTCTCCCCCATTTAGACCTTGGATTTTATCTGAACTTACCATTACTGTCACAACCCGTCCCACAGCTCTTGGCATTTTTTTTTGTTTTTTTTTTTTCTTTCCCGTCTGCTCGGTTTTTGGTTTGGTTGTACGGCCGTATGGATCGTTGTATATGTCATCGGTGCAGATTGTACCGTAAAGCAATTTAGAGTGGTGAAACGGTCCCAAAATACCAAAGCACTGGCTATCAAACATCAAGCGACCCTTAGAGGGGCGCAGGCAATAAACGGCCTGTTATTGACACCTGTAAGGCTTTACAAAATACAAGATCGGTGCTTCATTTCGTCACCGCGATAGAATCCAAGGATGATATTACCCGTTGTGCAGCCACAGCGCAGACCGCGACATGAGGCCGACCCATCACAAAGTGCCGCCCACACGTATTTGAGCATTGGATTCACGGTGAGCCATTCGATTAGATGCTAGGGAGTAGAGAGCGACTTCCACAGACATGTCTGACTTCAAAGCGATCGCGAGCTTATATCTATGTACTGCGACATAACACCGCATTTCCGGAGGGTCGAGAAAATCGTCCTGGTACACCTGGTGTCCCAGCCCATACGTTCAAGGAGATCATACAAGGAGATCAGAATGCATGATAGTAGCAAAAGTATAGTAGTTAGTGCCTCGGGCGTCTAAAATGGTGACGGAAAATAGCAATAAGTATATATGAACATCAATCGGATGAGAAGCAGAGAGCACTTACCGATCATCAACGCATCAACCTCCCGACACACCTACTCCTCACTGTCGATGTCTTCGTAGTGGACAGTCACAGGGTGACCGTCGAGTCGTCGTGTGGCGATGAACTTTTCAATGGCTTCCTTGAGAGGCCCCGATGGCGACCAGCCGGATGTTGTTAAGGAAAGATTTTGTAGAGCAGGTAACACTTCTGTCACTCTTTCCCTAGCGAGCTCCCGAAGGGCAGGTGCGACGAGTCGAACGCAAGCCTCGTCTTTTAGGGACATTTTCTTCGCAGCGGTGAACGGGTGTAAAAATTCTCGCCATTGAATGACCTCGATTTCGCCTTGCCAATCTTCATGACCTATTGTGATCTCGAGGCTTTCCAAAGTTGAAAGGGAAGACAAGAATAAGTCCAAGACCTGGGCAATAGCAGAGAGCTGCCAATCCAACGGCTTGCAAGAGATTGACAAATATCGGGTTTCCACGTCGTCATCAGCCATCCCTTCTCGTCCCCAAAGTGTCACCTCGACATCCCAACTGGTAAACTTCACGCATGCCGTATGGGTTGTCATGAATGTCTCCGTGCGACGGATGAAGTGCCCGAGTAGTGGAGTGTCGAATACTAGTTGATTGAAGAAACGGAAATCACTTTGGTTGAGGATGGGTGTTTCAATTTGAGACAGGATGTCCTCCAAGTACTCGACATCGCCTTCGAAGCGTAAATAGGTGAGATTGGGGAAGACTACACGAGTGAGCGGGGGCGGATGTCGGCCTGCTAGATGGGCTCGGGATCGAGGGTATCGGAATCCAAGTTCGAGTGATTCGAGCCTGGCCAACGTGGACAGACAAGGGACGATCGTCTCGGGTGCAATATATCCGGAATGAGGAATACCCCAAAGGGCAAGCCGGACAAGGTTAGTGGTAGATGAAAGTAGTCTTCCAATTGATGGATAAGGAATCCCATTCAAGAAGAGTGATCGCAGACGTGGGGCAGATCCACCCAAAAACGAATCCGGAAGGACCGGCACGTTCTGTGCATAAGAGGCGAGCCGCAGACTTGTCAGCGCCGGGAATGGCTCGTCTATTGCCGCGAATTCTTTCAACAACAAATCTTGAAATAGCCCGTGGTGGGAATAGATTTTACACACTCGATTGTGATGCCTGAGCGCGGCAATGATGTTGGTCACATCCTCTTTGGGCTGCATGTCACGGTTCTCGGCAGCTATGACGATAGGCAATTCTGGCCAGATGCCCAGTGTCTTCGAGTTGACCAATCGTTGTCGAGAGCAGAAAAGTTTGAGATCTAGGCGACATGGTGAAGCAAACACGATACCTCGCCATCTGTGGCACACGTGTACCAACGTTTGCCATCCATCGTAATCATGATCGTCGGCAAATACGACCACATAGGGATCGTCTTTACCCAGATAGAACTCGAATGTTTCTATGAGAACATTGTCGGGGAGTGCGTCAATAGTCACCCGTCGGTAAAGCCGGTCTGCACCGCCCAATTCAGTACGGGTCATCCTAAGGACCTGCTTTTTGTCGCCCACCTCCGCCTTCTTCAACCCACGACATCTTTCGTCGACGTGCAACATCCTTTCCCTTGTTGGGACCCTTGACAGCCTGCATTAGTGATACTATGATGAAGGATGGGTAGTTGGTGATTCAATTTCAAGGTTTGAGGAGGAAGGATAGCGACTGGTGAGTGACTAGTGACGAATCGATTCCGAGACAGGGCGGAGGCAGTGCGTCGTTTGTCTCTGTGTATTCTGCGCAACCATCAACGTGTCAGCCCATGTCACTCCCATGTCCCATTACGGAGCCACGGGGAAGGTGACGATGAAAATGCTAACCAAAATCCCAAAATCGCCGATTCTCATTGTGTTTAGTATCTCCCAACCGATGAGCAAGGCAATCCTCTACTAGCCAAGCCCACGCCATTGCAGGTTCTCGATCGCTGCTGGTACTCAGACACGCTACTTGAAGGTCCTAGGCATCGGCTCCTTCAGAAAGATCATAGTGCGTGTGACAGGGACCCTCGATGTACTTACACCCTAACGCCACACCATCAGTTATATTGCAGCTTCAACATTTGTATGTCTCCGGAAGGGTGAAACCGCGTCGAGCGGCCAACGGGCCACGGTCAGCCCCTTCCTCTCTTTCCCTCCAGGTCCTTCCAACTCTTCCTCCGCCACCCAGTCTTTTTCCTCCGCATCTGTGCACAAATCCTTTCGCTCAGGGAGTGGCACCGGGTAATGATGTGGCGCTGTTAGCGCTGAAGCCCATTTTAGAGAAGGTCACGGAGAATGATGGTAGCGTGTGGACGAGATACTGGTCTTCCTCAGCCTCGATCATTCCAACATCGTGCATTTCTCTCCCACTATTCTTCTCCCGTTCCACATGACACATGCATGCATGCGCGTCATTTTTTGTCCCTAATGTGTTTCCTTCCTTCCCGTAGTTCAAATCTAACGAGTGGTTCGGCTCGCATACTACCTCAGTTTCGAGCTCATTTTCCGTGGCAAGCGGCAAGCCCTTTCAGCGCGTCATGAGGCCACCTTTTTTCGCAGCAAGATGCCCTAGCAGTGCTTCTGTACGTTCGGTTGATTTTTGGCCACTAATTGATGGGGCTGTCCCGACGCTCATGTGGGCTGCGAACGAATGACTGATTCGTCTTGGTCCAGATCCACGCACGGGCACAACCATAACACCGTCCAGGGGGGTTTCAAGGACGTCTCTACCTCTACCACTCCTCTACCCAACTCCACCTGTCAACGCAAACACGTCACAACAATCGTCGTCGTTGATGTCGTTCGGGTATCATTATGTCGTATTTCGTATGTCGTGGTCTGTACCGGCCCAACCCAGTTATCATCTAGATAATCCCCTGGGATGACCAACCAAGGGATGAGGCCTATGAGGGACGGATAATTGGTGATGGCACAGGGTTGTGACTTTCGAATGGGTAGAAATGGAGACCGTGGATTGTAACTTAGGTGTCTTTACAACAAAGCTGGGGTGTGATTCTAGCCGTACTTGTCAGAGGTAATAATCGATAATCGTGAAATCAACTTAGGGACTGGAAGCATCCTCAGCTTTGTTTCATCCATGCGCTGAAGGCAAGGCAAGTTCCGTTCCGAAACAAACACGCGCCAAAGCATACATCATTTCCATTCGCCACGCGTCGCACGCGATCAACGTGTCTTTCCAGTGTCTTTCCACTGCCGTTGTGTCCTCAAGTCCATCTCACCCTGGCCCTTCGCACAACTCCGCAATGAGTGCCAATACAGGAATTCGTCAATGCTGTCGTTGTCAATCGGGATATGTACGCAGTTTGTCCTAGAATTCGCATTGTTGACTCATTGGTCCCAGCACCAGCATTTCCGGTCCACTCTCAGAGTCAGATCATCCCCGCCCGCTTCTTGGTTCTGAGAAATTCGACCCATGCCTCTCACCTACGGCGCTGGCAGTACGGCTGAAATACCACAAGTGGGAGCAGAATGTAGCGCCGCTTGTGCTCATCCTGCCCAGCGACAAGGCCTCACTTTATCCGGAGTATTCGATCCATGCGGTTACATGTCTCCCTCTCCTGAGAAAGAGCGTAACCTGGCGCGGCATGAGCGAACAGGAAGTTGGCAGAAGGACGAGGACTGCGGTGCGTGGCCATATTCTCCGCTCTCACTGATTTTCGTGCAGAATTCGAATTCGCTATTCCCACACGTCCGCCGAAGTCAGACGACGAGCGACTTTGGGCATATAGCTGACGATTTTGCTGGACCGTTCCACATGGCTCTCAACGCAACGTCCAACAGCGCCCTCAAAACCATGTGCGAGGAGTCGGAACCGAAGGTCAAACACTGGGTGGCGTTAGGTCTCGTCAATCTCCTCTCGTTCGCACCACTTCCGGACCGCCATCAATGGGGCCTGCCGCTATACGTGTGTGGCAAGCTTGTGTAGAGAAAGAATTTTCTCTGTTCGGTTTACAGTAGGCGAAATGAAACGGCGGGGCATTTCGTTCTTTCCCTGCTTCAAGATCGTCCCATCTGCAAGGTTCTCGCCTTCAAAGGACTCGGTCATTATACTGTGTGGCCGCGCGCAACGGCATGTCCTCAGACCAGAGAAACCTTTTCAAGTACCGCGCCGCTGGCTCTTCTGCATGCCTCGTCTCCTATGTCCTCATTTTCAGCCACCTCGAGCTTGTCCACTCCCACGGCGGCGCACAATTGCTTCTACCCAGGGCCATGGCCAGAGTGCCACCGTTTCTACAGCAGGTCGACGTTGTGCTGAAGGCGAATTCCGACAATGAAGGTCAACGAAAACGATGAGGGCGTGTGGAGCGAGACACATTTCCTCCGAACCTCGGCCAACCCTATGTTGTGCATCCCCTTCCAGCCCAACTAACACGTGCATGCGTGTGCGCTATTACCTTGTCACTGCCGTAGTTGTCTTGTACGTTCGTTGGAGTTTGTTAACTCGTAACTTGTCATATCAATGATGGTCAGGCCTTACTTCCCTTCTAACACCTCAGTTGGAAAGTGGGATGATTGCATGTCATACTGAGGTACCGCCTGGCGTCAACTGGTCTCGTTCTGAATCTGTTTGCGTTGTCGAATCCGTCAAGGGCCTGAGACTCTAGTAGACGTTCATTGGATTCCCAAATTGGCGTGCTCCATTCACGGAGAGTCGGTTTCCTCGTTGGCTTGCCAGGAGAACCTCTGGTTTCTTCTATCTCCCTTCCGATTGTGATCGTCTGCTCTTCTTCTCTGCTCGACCAAATACCGCACATCTCGTCCCCCAAAAGGTAATGATATCTCCACCTCACGGTCATCATATGATTCATATCTCAGATCTCGGCGCTAGATCTCAGCGCTCAGTGCCAGGACCCGCGCTACCGGTCCGTCCATGCCTCCCCTCAACCACCCGAACTCTTTCCCTGCCACCCGCTCACTTCCGCGCCCACGCGAAATCCCCCCGCCCAAGTCGCACAAGGGGACGTCACGCATGAGGTCACACTGAAGGCCATTCCGAAGAAGGTCAAGGGGAATGAGATCGTGTGTAGCGAGATGTGAGTCCTGCGGGCTCCCGATCATCCCATCATTGTATGTCCCGTTTCGTTTACACTATCCCCTACACCTCATGTCGTCGTATTTTTGTCTCCTACGTGTTTTCTTTTTCGTAGGTCAAACTTTACAAGTGGTCCGAGTCGCGGACAAAATACTAACTACCTCGCTTTCGACTCGCTGTCAGTGGCGAACTCTTTGAGCGTGTCAGCTAGCGCAGCCACTTTTCGGAACGAGATGCCGTAGCGATGTTTCGGTACGTTCGGTCGTTTTTCACCCCGTGATAGCAACGAGAGGCTCATGCGTTGGGTTTATGCGCAGCTCCGTGTTGTCCGGTATGAAGTACTAACATGAGCACGGCATCGTCTACCGGGATCTCAAGTATCTTGCCCCTCCCCTCTACTATTCACCTTGCAACTCTTCGGCAAGATTTTTGGATCTAACACGTGGCTTGTGAACAGACCGGAGAAGATTCTCTTCTGTACCAAGGAGCCATCGTCGGATGTCGCTATCGTCGACTTTGGCATGTACGTCCCCTAGACTTTCTCACCAGAAACATGTCTCACTGTCACATGGCCTCATCGTCGCCTGTTGATCACACCATGAATGACGGAAGGACAACTTGAAGTCACAGAACGTGTGAACGTCTCACCTCCCCCATCTCATCTCTCTCGCTCCAAGACAACGTTGCCTAGAGTTAGCCGGTGCTATGCGGTGACAGTACAGTATGACATTTTATCGTCCAATTTCTTTTCTTTTTTTCCCTTTACTATGTCCATGGTCTCGCACTTCGAGTCGTCTTTCCTCCAACTCCCCTTTTTGGATGATCCTGACCCTTCCCTCTTCACTGGTTACCCACAGACCTTGACAAGACGCTTTATGTATTCCTTAGGAATATAAGCCCATCTCGGGCCCGTAACTCGCTGCGGGAATATCACCACTTTTCCGTTTTTATGTTTTCTTGAAGTCCTCGTGCGTGGCGCCGTCGGCCGCTTCATGCTTCTGGTATCCTCAAAATGCTCACGCTCCCTGCACAGCCCTTTTCATCGCCGACAATGGCGTCGCGTTGATTTTACTTCCTTGTCGGAGACATGTCTTACGCTCGTGTCATGTACCGTTGCGATTTCAAGGTCTCGATTCTGCTAGAGAGCTGTTCATATCCCTTCAGGCAATGGTGATCGCACGTTCCAGATCACTGCTGGCTGCGAATACATGCGTCTGAGTTTCGGGTTGCGGGATTCGATACCCCACAACAAACGGGTTTATTTTCAGTCTGCTCAATGCAGAGGTAGCGTGTCCCCGTACAGTGGAGCTGCTCATGGAATGCGATCTTCGTACTCCCTTACTCACTTGACACGACCTCCACGACCTCCGCGGCATATGTCTAGTGCCAGGCGGGCGCTGTTGCTATTCACGAATAGTCTGAGCGACAATAATGGCATTGACAAGTAGGTGATCTGAAGTCGACAACGGACGGGGACATTGTGGCGCGCGTCGCCAGTCATGCATGAGTACCTGAGTTACGGGGGGCGGAATGTGCCCTCCGAGTCTTGCTCCGAGTTGCCATATTCACCAGAAAGCGCTCGGCTCGTTGCGCTCAGCTTTTCTCTTCCCCTCACCACTTCTGCACATGGCAGATCCATTTCCTGCTCGACCGAAGAAACTACCTAAAAAATCGAGGGAGTGCATGGTCACCGATTCGGAAACCATCAGCGCAACGACGGAAATGAGTGGTCGGCTGCTTCGGATGTCCGAAGGGAATTCCCGCGAACCGTGTCAAAACAAACACAAGCACATTGACCCATTCCCTTTCAGGGATATCCGGGTCACCTCTACCCGCCTTTAACAAATACACTTTCATTGGTTCTGAGCAATTTGACGTGGTCTCTCAGCTACGGAAATACGACCGCGTGTAGACGCCAAACACAGCAATGCTCGAGCTCACTACGCGCAAGTGAGAGGTCCAGACTTCATCGACGTATGCGATCAATGGCGTCACCCGTCTTTCGACTGGACCCATGGGTCGACAGGATGTGGTGTCGAATATGAAGCTGACAGGAGTATGAGGATGGCCGTGCGTGGTCGTCTTTGCTGATCTCCTCCATTCCACTAACAGTAACCCCGTTTTTTTCTGTTTCGTAGTACTTGTGCTCACCCTTGCACGTCCTCCGGAGGCTGACAGCGAGCAACCTTGGGCCCTCTGATGAAGATACCGGAGCGCTCCTCACGCCCGGTGACGTCCAGTACCCCTTCAAAATCCAAATCCCGTGCGAGGACTCTAAGGTCAAAGTCGACCGCGATGTGACGTTAGGATTGGCCAAGTTCGACGTCTTCCCTCCCCTCTCCATACTTGCGTACCGTAGTCAACGCAGCATGCACATGGTACTTGTCCTGCTCCTGACTTTTGCATACGACAAGCTCGCGCAAGAAAGTGTCATCCGCGTTTCCGCATCGGTGCAGCGGACCCGTGTATCGCAAGCTTCAACAAGATCGTCACTGTCCGCCTCTATTTCCTCCATGACCGCCACCGTTCATGGTCCTCCCATCCGGGCACCGTCGCAGGTGGCGCGTGGGGCGGATGTCATGCTCGACTTCGTGCTAAAGGCGATTCGGAAGGAGGTCAAGCGGGACTAGGACAACCTTCCGATGGGTATGCAGATTCTAGAGCGTCTCGACCATCTCAAATCTCAACATAGTTGGTCCATGTCCGACTCAACCAATGTGTGTGTGCGCCTGTGCCAATTCCCACTGTCATTTTGTCCCTGACATTTTCCTTCGTGGGTCGATTCTACGAGTAATTCGAGTCACGTACGGACATATATTCTCGTTTTCCAACTCATTGGCGGCGACAAGATTGGTTTTTGAGGATGCCTGGGACCAACCGCGGCTTGTGGGAATGCGGTTATCTGACTTTCGCGCCCTACATCACACCCAAGAACGTCATCCGTGCCGTTCTCCATCCCGACCCCACACGTCCCCTCACTGCCGAGCAAGCGATGTCCCATCCATGGCTCAAGAGCTTCGGGGCTCCGATGAGACATGAACTCTGCGGCCTACGCGAGAACTTTGATCGGCGTGCACGCTAGCGCAACGTGATCGGGGCGCTGCGGGCCATGTCGCGCTCTGCGAAAGTAACGGCGCAAACAATAACAAAAACGCCCAGCTGGCACTCAGCTCCGACGATGAACCTGACAACGGGGGCCGCAGCGGGTCGCCAACATGGCGCGCGACGCCGGAACCAGACAGCGACAGCAGCAGCACCTTCCACCTGCATCGCCGCCGGATGATCGCGCGCTACGGGGCGGGCTGGCGGGACTCGTGGCAAAAGGGACACCAAAGACGATGACGTCGCCATCGTCGTCCTTCCCAATGTCATTTTCTGATACCCTCAACAAGGCCAAGGCTGTTTCCCGGCTCTTTCGACTTTGGGGATCACGGCGGTGGTGCCGCGCATGAGACGCGGGTGTGGGTACTATCGAACCGTTCGATGCTGTCGGTATGCTCGAGAGCCTGTAACGGGAGACGCAGCTGAGATGATAGTGTGGACAAGGACACCCTGCGCTTCGTATTTCTCCCCCATTTAGACCTTCGATTTTATCTGAACTTACCGTTACGGTCACAACCCGTCCCACAGCTCTTGGCTTTTTGGTTTTTCCTTCCCGTCTGCTCGGTTTTGGGTATGGTTGTACAGTCCGTATGGGTCGTTGTATGTCATCAGTGCAAGTCGTACCGTAAAGCGATTTAGAGTGTGATGAAACGGTCCCAAAATACCAAACGACTGGCTATCAAACATCAAGCGACACTTAGAGGGGCGCAGGCAATAAATGGCCTGTTACCGACGCCTTTAAGGCTTTACAAAATATAAGGTCGGTCCTTTGTTGTGAACATATCGTCACCGCGGTAGAATCCAAAGACAGCACAAGACCACGCCATGAGGCCGATCCATCACAAAGTGCCGCAAACTCGAACCACATGTATTTGAGCATTGGACACATACAGAGTCATTCGTCTAGATGCTGGGGAGTAGGGTGCGACTTGCACAGACAGTTCTGACTCCAAATCGATCGCGAGCTTATGTCTATGTGCTGCGACATGACACCGCATTTCGCAGAGGTCGAGAAAATCGTCCTGGTACACCTGGAGTCCCAGCCCATACGTTCAAGGAGATCATATAAGGAGATCAGAATGCATGATAGTAGCAAAGGTATAGTGGTGAGTGCCTCGGGCGTCTAAAAATGGAGACGGAAAATAGCAATAAGTATATATGAACATGAATCGGATGAGAAGCAGAGAGCACTTACCGATCATCAACCTGATGAAATAAAGAAGTTATGAATGTGAAAGCGACCGAGCGCGAAGAGGAATGGGTGAGGGAGTGAGTGTGAGGGAACTACGATGTGAACCTGCACACAAAGGACTCAGTACTGCACAAATGGTGCACAATGACTGTATTGTTTACCTGCACACAAAGGACTGTGCAGGGTGAGTACTGGTAACGAACGCGGACAGAAAGTAACTAAGTGCTCACCTCAGTACTGCACAAATGGTGCACAATGACTGAGGTGGCAGGGAGCATAAGTACGAAGTATATATGGTGACGGAACGATCGGTATGTCAACGGATGCAAAATAAGGGGGAACAGCTATATGAGACAGCCCATTCAGTGGGCTGTCAACGGTAAATGGTGCGCTTGTGCGCGCTGTACTGTAAGTCCGTATGGTAATGTCTAATTGTATCTAATCTACTCGAAGTGATAACGTCGGGGCCGATCGCCATTTCTGCGACACAACCTCCCGACACACCTACTCCTCCTTACTTTCGATGTTTTCATAGTGGACAGTTACAGGGTGACCGTCGAGTCGTCGTGAGGCGATGAACTCCTCAATGGCTTCCTTGAGAGGTCCTGATGGTGACCAGCCGGATGTCGTTAAGGAAAGATTTTGTAAAGCAGGTAACACCCCTGTCGCTCTTTCCCTGGCGAGCTCTCGAAGGGCAGGTGCGACGAGTTGAACGGAGGCCTCGTCTTTTAGGGACATCTGCTTCACAGCGGCGAACGGGTGTAAAAGTTCTTGCCATTGGATGACCTCGATTTCGCCTTGCCAATCTTCATGATCCATTGCGATCTCGAGGGTTTCCAAAGTTGAAAGGGAAGATAAGAATGAGTTTAAGACCTGCGGAAGAGCAGAAAGCTGCCAATCCAACGGATTGCAGGAGATTGACAAACTTCGGGTTTCCATGTCGTCATCAGCCATTTCTTCTCGTCCTGAAAGTGTCACCTCGACACCCCAACTGTGAAATCGTACCCGTGCTGTATGGGTTGTCATGAATGTTTCAGTGCGGCGGATGAAGTGCCCGAGTAGTGGAGTGTCGAATAGTAGTTGATTGAAGAAACGAAAATCACTTTCGTTGAGCATGGGTGTTTCGATTTGAGACAAGATGTCCTCCAAGTACTCGATATTGCCGATGAATATGAAATGGGTGAGACTGGGGAAGACTACACGAGTGAGTGGGGGCGGATGTCGGCTTGCTCGATGGGGCCGAGATCGGGGGTGTCGGAATCCAAGTTCAAGTGATCCGAGGCTGGGCAACATGGACAGACAAGGGACGATCGTCTCGGGTGCAATATATCCGGAATGAGGAATACGCCAAAGGGTAAGCTGGACAAGGTTAGTGTTAGATGAAAGTAGTCTTCCAATTGACGGATAAGGAATGCCATACAAGTCGAGTGATCGCAGACGTGGGGCAGATCCACCCAAAAACGAATCGGGAAGGACTGGCACCTTTTGTGTCCAAGAGACGAGCCACAGACTTGTCAGCGCCGGGAATGGCTCGTCTATTGCCGCAAATTCTTCCAACAGGGAATTTGGAATCTGGTAGCAATAGATTTTACACACTCGATTGTGATGCCAGAGCGCGGCAATGATGTTGGTAACATCCTCTCCGGAGTTCATGTCAGAGGTATGTACAACAATAGGGAATGCTGGCCAGGTGTCCAGCGTCTTCGAGTTGACTGATCGTTGTGGAGTGCAGTAAAGTTTGAGATCCAGTCGACGTGGTGAAGCAAACACGATACATCGCCATCTGCAGCACACATGTACCAGCGTTTGCCATCCATCATAATTATGACCGAAAACGGAATCGGGATCATCTTTACCCAGATAGAACTCGAATGTTTCTGTGAGGACATTGTCGGGGAGCGCGTCGACTGTCACCCGCGGGTAAAGCCGGTCTGCTCCGTGGCGGCCCAAGTCAGTCCGAGTCATCCTAAGGACCTGCTTTTTGTCACTCACCTCGGCCTTCTTCGACCCACAACATCTTTTGTCGACGTGAAACATGCTTTCCACCATTGAAAACCTTGACAGCCTGTATTAGCGACGCGTTGAGACTCTTGAAAGAAGGGTAGTTGACGATGGGACTGGGGCTCGGATTCAAGTTTAGAGGAGGCAGGATCTTGGGCAGGATAGCGACCGGTGGGTGACGAATCAATCAGGAGACGACGGATGCTGCATGAGGCCTGAGGCCGTGTTCTACATGCGTCGTTTGTCTTTGTGTATACAGCCTGCACAGCCCTCAATGTGTTCCAACACGCCCCCAACACACAGCCACGCGGAAGATGACAATGAAAATGCTACCGTACAGTCATTCCCAGATTGGTGTCGTCACTCGCTATCGGACCATCGGCACCAGCAAAAGGCATGTCCAGGTCAGCTTTCACGTTTACAATTGCCAACCGCCTTGAGCAGATATCCTTCCATTCATCTACCCGAGCCCGTCGGGCACGGTAATCAGACCGACATCCCACACGTGAACGCAGAATGTACCACTACTCGAGCCCATTACGCATACATTGAGGGCCGTCGCACCATGAGGAGTATCCCTTCCGTGATCTTGTACGCCCTCATTCCACCTCAATGGATCGGAGCCGTGGTCCGATGGGATATGGAGGCGGCGAACTGGAGGCTGGCAGGAGGATGAGGACGATGGTGCGTGGTCATATTCGTTGCTCTCACCCATCCTTCTTAGCCACTTTTTTTTTGCTTAGCTCTACTCATCGCCCTCCCTCATCCGCTGGACTCAAAGTTCGACAGCAAAGTGACCCTCAGCTCATGGGCGAGGATGCCTGAGTGCTTCCCACAACCGGCAACTTGTTCGAACGTACCTCCAAAAGCCCTTGTTAGGGCTCCGAACTCAAGCTCTATCACGACGTGACGTTTGGTCTGGTCAAGGTCTACACGCTCTCTCTCGCAGTGCATCCTGCGGTCGACGAGGCATGCGCGTGACGCTCGTCCTGCAGCTCCTGCTCACTTACGCATGTGGAAAGCTCGGCTTTGGAAAGAACCATTCGACTTGCCTCTTTGGTGCGGCACAACCGCGTAGCGCTGTGTCATCTCCCGGCATTGAGATCATCATCCCGTAGTTGTTCGCTCCCTCAAAGGACATTGCGCTGTAAGGTGGAGGGCCACATGGCGCGTTGCACCGTGGCAGTGAAATCCCGTCGACACCGACATCTCAAGTCCCTCCACCGTGACACCCCTTTCTTCCTCCAGGTATGACTTCGAACTTCCCTCCGCCCCCTCTATTGTTTCCTCCGTTCGGAGTATTTCAAACTCGGGCACCGCTGTAGCCACTACCGCAGGTGACCATGCGCTACTTGGTGCTGAAGGCCGTCTCGAAGAAGTTGACACATTCTCCCATCCACACCCTTCTGTTCGAGTTGATAAGACCTGTGGCCCGATTAGGTTTGAGCTGAACGGGGAGTTGTCAGGAAGATAAGGATGGCGGTGTGTGGCCAATATTCGGTGCTCCCACCCTAGCCCATCTAACCTCCTTTGTATTATAGAACTTACATCCATTATTCTCGCATGCCCACCATAGTCCCACTGTGTGCGACCGTTGGGCCCATAGAGACCTCCCCCACAATTATTAGCGACCATCGAAAGCATCTTTGGATGTCCGTGAAATGGCTCCTAGCTCGACATAGAGCGCGGGGTGATGTTGGATCTGTCCAGTGCCCTCCATCGCAATGCTTGCGTACCGCGGAAGACAGGTCACGAGGCGCACACGCGGCACTCGTCCTGCCCCTGCTTTATGGGTGTGATAAGCTCATTTAGCCTCTAGGGAAAGGACTGATTGTGTTTCTGTGCCAGCACATTCCGCGCGGGGGAGGTTGCGCCATTTCTCTGCTCCAAAGTCGTCCCAACGATGATGCCTCATCGTACAACAACATCGCACCGTGCGGCATCATGCGAAATCCTACCAGAACTGTCAAACCTCGTCGGGCGCCACACTTTGGCCAATCAACGCCACTCGCCTCCAAGTCCCCCTCAACCACATCAATCAGCTCCTCGGTCGCCGCCATGCACAATCCCTCCACCCAGGTGGCGCCGCGGTCGCTATATTTCGGGGTTTCTGCTCACGACGTCGGGAAAGGGGACTTTCTAAAGACAGTCTAAGGGGATCACCCGCGGCACGTTAACCCTGACGTCCGAATAATGTGCGACCCCCTTTAACCTAACTCACATGCGTGTGCATGTTGGGTACCATGTCCCGACCTGTTATTGTGGACCTTTGTATTTCACCTTACACAATAATTCCATCTCGGTTTCAAGTTCGTTGTTGGCACCCATGAGGTTTTGAACGCATCAGCCAGAACCGTCAGCTCACAGAATGAGACCCTGTTCAAGTTCGATGATACATCACCAAATGGTCGGTGTCCTAACCCGTTCCGGCAGCCAACATGCATGCCAGACAGGTGGCGGAGCTATCACATTCACAAATTGCAGCACAGACGGGATAGACGGTAAGCCTTTTGCGTGTACTCATGATCGACCGTCATTCTATATTCTATTGGCGTGGATGCTGCAAGAAGAACCAGGTGAAAAATCGGAACGCAAACGCAGTCGCAGGGCACGAAAGAGGGGTCCCGCCTCGGAGGTCGTGTTAGAATTCCCGTTCCGCGACCGTGTCAAAACAAACACAACACAACAACACAGGTGTGGCGCCATTAATTCATCTAGGCTCTCTTTCCGGGATGTCCGAGACTCCGAGTCACCTCTACCCGCCTTTTACAATTTCATTCATTCTGAGAAATTCGACCTGGCCCCTCGGCTACGGAAATACCACCACGCGTAATCATCAAACACAAACGCTGCTCGAGCTCACTACGTGTGAGGGAGAGGTCCAGACTTCATCGGCGTGTGCGATCAATGGGGTCGCGTGGCCTCCCCGTCACTTGTCTGTGATCCGGACCCTTAGCTGACATGATATGGTTTCGAATAGATAACCGACCAGAGTATGACGATAGTTGTGCGTGTCGTATTTCCTGATCTCCTCCGTTCCATTGATAGAAGCCCCAATTTTGTTTTTGTTTTGTAGCACATTGGACTCATCATCTTATGCGTCCTCCAGAGGTCGACAGCGAGCAATTTTGAGCCAACAGATGGAGCTACCGGAGTGCTCCTCACCCTCAGCGACGTCCAGTACCCTTTCAAAATCCAAAATCCAAATCCTGTGCGAGGACTTCAAGATCAAAGTCTACCGCGAGGTGGCGTTAGGATTAGTCGAGTTCGATGTTCTCCCTCCCCTCGCCATACTTGCATACTTTTGTCAACGGGGCATGTACGTAGCACCCGTCCCGCTCTTGTCTTTTTCATACGACAAATTCATGCAAGAAAGGATCATCCGCATTTCCGTATCAGCACGGCGAACCCGTGTATCGCATGCTTCAACAAGGTCGTCACTGTCCGCCTCTATTTGTCTATGACCGCCTCCGCTCATGGTCCTCCCATCCAGGCACCGTCGCAGGTGGCGCGGGGGGTGGATGTCAAGCTCGACTTCGTGCTAAGGGCCACTTGGAAGGACGTCAAAGGGATTGAGAAGAACCTTCCGGTGGATATGCAGACTCTGCAATGTCTCGACCATCTCAAATCTCAACATCGTCGATCCATGTCCAACTCAACTAATATTCGCGTGCGCATGTGCCAGTTCCCACGGTCATTTTGTCTCTGACACGTTCCTTCGTAGGTCAATTCTACAAGTAATTCGAGTCATACACGGACATATATTCTCGTTTTCCAACGCATTAGCGGCGACGAGATTGATATTTGAGGACACCTAGGGCCGATCGCGGCTTGTGGGAATGCGGCTGTCCGACTTTCGCGCCCTACATTACCGCCAAGAACTTCATCCGTGCCGTTGTCCATCTCGACGTCGCACGCCGCCTCACCGATGAGCAAGCGCTGTCCTATACATGGCTCACGAGCTTCGTGGCTCCGACGGGACGTGACCTCTCCGACCTACGCAAGAACTTTGATCCGCCTGCGTGCTAATGCAATGCGATTGGGGCGGCGCGGGCTCTGTCGAGCTTTGCCAAGAGTAATGGCGCGAACGATGACAAAAAGGCGCAGCTGGCACCCAGCTCCGACGGTGAAGATGATGATGGGGGGCGAAGGGGGTCGCCGACGTGGTGCGCGACGCCGGAACCAGACCCAAAGCGACAGGAGCACCTTTTTCCACCTCAATCGCCGCCGGATGATCTCGCGCTACGGGGCTGGCGGGACTCGTGGCAAAGGGGACACCAAAGACTATGACGTCGCTGTCATGGTGCTCCCTACTGTCATTTCTGACGCCCTCAACAAGGCCAAGGCTGCTACCGTGGCCGAAAGGGCGGGAAAGGGGATGCACCCCTCGTACAGACGACGACGGCATACCAGCTGCGCAAAACGGAGGATGAGGAATAAGAGGAAGGGGACGGGGTGGAACTACGTATGCCCGGCTTTTTCGACTTTGGGGATCACGGCGGTGGTGCCGCGCATGGGACACGGGTACGGGTCCTGCCGATCCGTTCGATGCTGTCGGTATGCTCGCGAACCTTTGGCGGCGAATGCGGGTGAGATGATGGTGTAGACAAGGACACCCTGTGCTTCGTATTCACCTGACGGGCGCGCTCACGCGTCTTGTTCTCGACCTTATCGTGCCGCGCGGCCTTCAGCTGGTGCAGGATCTCTGGCGGCGGAGGCCTCACGGCATGCAAGGTGTCGCACTCGAAGGCGGCTTGGATCTGCGCAAGGTGCGAGGTGTGGGGGGCGCGCCGAGCATTCAAGTGCGGCCCGCCGAAGCAACGTTCGAGGAGTCTTCTAGTCATCTGTCATCGTCCTTTGTCATTACTGCTGCAAGACTGCTTTCGAATTTTGCTTTGGCTTGGAGGTCCTCGAGGTGTGAGAGGAGGGTGCGCTGGAGCTCAATACGCCGGCCGCGCGCGACGCGGCGTTTGTGGACCATGCCTGAGATGTGGTCTAGTTGGGGTTTGAGCCGTGGGAGGGGCCTGTTGTATATGCTAGGCTTGATGAGGGAGGTTGAGAGCATAGGATGGTTGAAGAGACGGTGTCGCCAAGACTGAGAGATATGGTCACATAGATCAGGGGGAGTAATGGGCGAACAAGATAATCGTTGACGAATTGACAATAGACGACATACTGTCGTGATCACGACGAGCACGTATGAGGCGTCCGAAACGCTGCAGTACTGGTGTTCATCTCCTTGTTCGGCCCTTCTGGATGCGTCAAGCTACTGGTCATGGGATGAATGAGCGATAGGTACCGATAGGTCTTTACTACGTAGCTTTAAGTGCAAGGAAAATTTAGCGGGCTTGGCCCGGCTCAGGCGGCTCGGCTACCCGGGCTTTTGGGCTTTGAGCCGGGCCGTGTAAAACACCATCGACGTACTGCAGTCGCAATTCTCTCACAACACGGTCCTCTCGCACTTGGTCCCAGTACGATGACAGGAACGACTTGGGAAGGGTATTGGTGGTTTGGGGTGACAGGGATTCTCAAAGGTGCGTGGACATTAGGCTGACAGTTTGTCCCCGAGACCACCACTCTTCCAGGCATCTTTCGTGGCCTCCTTTGGATCTTCCCATGGCAGCGCCTCAGTCTTGTGCCCGCCCTCTTGAAGCAGCACCCCAATCTCGCACTCCTCTCCTGCAGCAGCGTCTTGAAATTGTCATGCTTGCCCTCCTTCAGGTTTAACGGCAGCGCCCCAAGTGAGCCAACTCTATGCTCACTTTATCGGGTTCTCTTGCAGCAACAAGACAGGCCCGCACCCAGCCTAGCCCTCTACGCAGGGCTCCAACACCTCGATCTTTGCGGTGGCAACTCTCAGTTGCGTCAGGGAGTTCGAGGCTGGCGGTGCCCTCGGTAGGGACAAGTGCATCATTTATGGTCGACAGCACTCCCACTCGTTAGTTCATCTCAATTTCAGCAGGTCCGGCTGCCTTGGCGTCAGCACTCTTAGCCACGCTCGCCCCTTGACTTGGGCACGGCGAGCAGCAGCTCACCCGTATGCACGCTACAGGCCGGGGATGACGCACCCTGGCATGCTCGCCGCCTCCGCGCATGCCTCGGCCAGCGCAAATCAACAAGCAATCACGTGTCGGCCCACGGGAAGCTGCTTTCCCAACAACCACGTTTGGAGAGCGATCGCAACTGGTCGCAACTGGTCCTTGCAGTCCTTTGGGCATCAAACATCGATTAAATCGCGCCCGAGGGTGATGGTGCGTGGTTATATTCATTACCCTCATCCATCCTACTAAACCACTTTTTTGTTTTGCTTAGCTCTACTCATTTCTTGGCTTCGAGGTCGCCATTCCGTAGTTTTCGGTCCCTCAAATGATATTGCGCTGTATGGTGGAGGGTGACATGGTGCGTCGCGCCATGGCGGTGAAATTCCACCGAGATCGACATCTCCAGGACCCTCTACACCATATCTTCCCAAGTCTGCCTTATTGGTCCTTTCCGTCTCCGCTATTGTTTCATCTGTTCACAGCCCCTCAACCCCGGCACCGCTACAGCTGTTACCACCCATGACCATCACGGATGTTCGTGCGCGATGTGGTGCTGAAGCCTGTCCCGAAGAAGTTAACACGTTCTCCCGCCCACACCCTTCTGTTCAAGTTGATCAGACCCGTGGCCGATGAAATTGAGCTGGCCAGGAAGTTGTCAGGAGGACAAGGATGAGGGTGCGTGGCCAATTATCGCTGCTCTTACCCTGGCCCGCTCGTTGGTGGTAAGTTCTGTATTCGGGCCCGAAGAGTTGTGTTTGGTGTTTCGATAGGCCGGAATCAGTCATCTTCTATATGTTTTGTAAGGGTAGCGCGGCTGCTGACCACAGAACGACGCCACGCAGTTGCATCGCCTGATCGCCTTGTGGCCGTCTCTGCCATAGCTCTCATACAACTCCCTTTCATCCTGTCATCTCCCTTGGTTCTCTCCCCTTCCGACAATACGCATATGGACTCGATATTCTCAGACGACCATGTGTAGGATACAGCATGGTCCCTTGTATATAACTGGTCCAGTCGACTTCTCTAAAATAGACTCCCCTTTCTGCTTGCTTACCCTCTCAGAGACACCTTCCCCACTCTGGTCTGCATCAAACTCACTGGCGAGTCCTCCAACTCGCTCACACTATGGTAAAATCACCTCTACGTGGTACAACATGACACTATGGTGACTGTCCTGTTACTCCCTGCATCACAATTCACATTGGGTTTAAGACATGGCAAAGATATCAGGCCATAATGGCAGCAAAAGAACGATAAGTGGTTCCACGGGGTCAAAGTGCGAGGGTAAGGGAAATGGCGAACAATACTGTATGCATAGAGAATACGAAATGTCGATCGAATGGAAAGCTGAAAGGACTCATCGATCATGGTTCTCATACAGTTCAGAACCCTTCGTCATCAATCAAAGTGGTCGACAGTGACGGGACGCTGTCGTGTGGTGATGAACTGGGCTGAGACGATCCAAAGTATGGAACGCCATCTGTCGGGCAGATCTACCCAAGACCGAGTTGGGAAGGACAGATGCCGATTTATCATTGGACCGAGATGAAGACCTGTCAACTCCGGAAATGGCTTCCTCATTGCCCCAAATGAATTTGGAACGCCACAGATGTCGATTTTACACATGCGATCGTGCTGCTCGAGCGAAGTAAAGAGGTTAGACACACCCCACAGGATTGAGGTTTCAGAATATGCGGATATGAGAATTGGCAAAGCTGGCCAGACAGATATT
>Ga0307512_10002339_pt1 | contig 24351 bp, 33 predicted proteins | sample 14_EM_MG_FD_200267 | JGI IMG/M metagenome (GOLD analysis project Ga0307512, IMG submission 200267) | Populus trichocarpa ectomycorrhiza microbial communities from riparian zone in the Pacific Northwest, United States - 14_EM | ecosystem: Host-associated > Plants > Roots > Unclassified | place... | reverse complement strand
CCCTCACCTCATCGCACAGGTCGCGATTCTGATACCATGTTCCCATTGTATATGCGTGACCAAAATGTAGAAGTAACCAATTTTTTGCTGACGCAGGCGCGAAGGCGCAAATTAGAAATTTGTGATCCCGTGGAAGCGGATGGGCCGTGATTCAAAATAAATTAGGAAGCGTCTGTCCTCTATGTTTTTACAATAAATGACCCCCCCGAGGAAACTCATTACAGAACCGATAAGCAACCGCCAACGGCCAAACACGTAGTGGAGACGAAGGACAGTATTTTAAAGGTCACCAAATAGGCGCTTCCTGGTGAGATGACGAAAAGCAATCAGTCAACCACCAAACGGCAAGAAAATTAAAATAAAATAAAAACTCACAATAAGTCCGGAGCCTCGCTAAATATCGTCGGTCCACCGACCATCTCGCGAGCCCACACGTCGCGTATGAACCATCCCACGTGGCCGACCGCGCACCCGACGAGGTCGCTCGCCGCCGCGCGCCATGTGCCGGTGAGCACCCAGGAGAATGCGACGAGGGCAAAGGGGAGGTACGGGGCCGTGATGGTGAGCAGGCCGAAGAGCGATATGGGCGTCGTCGGGTGCCGGCGGGACCAAAAGTAGATCGGCACGTAGGCGAGCGGGGAGGAGAGGAAGGGGAGGTTGAAGAGCGGGGACAGGCCCTGATGTAGATGTAGGCGTGGTCGAGGACGAGAGGGAGTCAATGGTTTGGTAGGGAATATGAGGGGTGTGCGTGCGTGCGTACCAGGAGCATGAGAGAGGAGAGGAAGAGGAGCCAAAAGTAGTCCGCTTTCCGGTTTGCGAATGAGGACTCTTCGAGCATGCGGCTATAACGCATGCTGTCGTCGTCGTCGTCGACGTTACGAGTCGACAATGCGACACAACGGTATGATCAGTAAAAACGTTTTTGCTTTGGACGACGGTGGTCGAGATATGTGTGTGCCACTCACAAAAAGAAGAGGTGGAAGACAAAGTCCAACGATATCGAACCAAAGTAAAAGAACGTGGTGAACATTCGCCATGGCTGTGGGGAAGAACCCGGGGGGGGGAGGTGATGGCCCCTCATTCCGTTAGACACGATCGCATGCTGGCTGCGGACAACAAACGCAGACTTGCCTGAGCGTTCCGGAACGCAGCTTTGAAGCTAAAGTAGAGTTGCAAGGGAGTGATCAATTGACATTGCTACGTACAACAACAAAAGAAATGAGCGCATGCGTCAGCCATTCGATTGAATTTAGGGTATTCGAGAACAAAAAAACGATGGGGAAGATTCGTAAGGAGGACGTACAACTGCCACGCTCGTGAGGACGGAAAGGGCGAGCCAGGTGCGTGTCACGGGGGGAATTTGCGCGAACCAAGCTTCCAAGCCAACGACGGGCATTTGGTGCTGTCTGTGCAGCTGAGAGCCTTGTGAGGTGTGGATGCGTCAGTTGGTCTGAATTGTCGTCGATGGGTTCAGCCAATTATGCAATGAAATGCGACTCATGCCGGGTATACCGGTCCGGAAATGGAAAATAAATTTTAAAAAGGCTACAGTAATGTTAAGACTTGGGGCTGCACAGTGATCCGATACCCTACATCTCATGTACATCATATTCCGACAATAATCGCACTATGTTCTGTCGTCCCCGTGACCCCGTCGCGACGTTACTTGCAATGGCGTGCAGCCTTCGTCATTCCGCATGTCAACACCGGCCCCCGTCTAAGGAGCACCTTGGTGCGTGAAGTGGAGAAGAAAGAAAGAGAAATGAACCTAAACAGTACGTTAGTCAGCCAAAGCCGCGGCGGCACCTGGAGGTACAGTAGGCCATAGGGTAGGCCTTGGCGAGGGCCTTGTTGCTGCGGATCGTTTTTAATACAAAGGTTATGGGCGTGACGTATGTCACGTCAGTACGATCCGTGATGCCGCTGCCTCCCGTAAGGAGACCGCCAATTCGCCCCATGGCATCAACGACGACAGAACCGGAGTCGCCCTTATCAGAAAAAGGGCCAGAATTCTTGTTGAAGGGCATAACAGCCCACTCCTTGGAAACCCCGGTGTAGGTGCGATCGAAATATATCCGGGTGTAGGAAAAAATGTTATTGGCGCGACCTACAGTTAGGCCGGTGGTCCTGCCACGCTTGAGGACCATGATGCAGGGGTTGTCGTTCTCGTCATATGTAGTTGGACGGCGCATCTCGTCGTCCTTGATGGTGCCCCGAAGTTTGAGGAGCCGGTCGCGCGGCATGTTGAAGTTGTGGCGGGTCTTGGGGTTTGGATACATCATGCGCCTGAGCACATTGGGCGGGTACTTACTGCCCAGGTCGATTGTGTTACTGGCAAACTTGCTTGAATCGATTTTTGAGGAGTCTATCTCGATAACAGCTACGTCCCGGGTGTATTGTTCGGTGTCGGCACCGATGGTGATGGGGGGAGAAAAGATCACGTGGCCCTAGATTCGGTGGGTGTCGGGAGCCCAGTGCACCGAGAGCTCATGGCGGAAATCAGTGAGAGCCTTCGCCTTCTCCTTCGCTATATTTATGACATTCTGAGCATCCTCACGCAACGCAAACGTCTTCCTGACTTCTCCCCACTGGCATACGATCTGTCTGGTATTGGATGATGTCGGCCTGATCTTCAATCTCGGTCCCAATGGAGTCCAGGTGCTGCTGAAAGGATGCTTCACCGAGGACAAGGACGTCCCGACGGGGCTGGCTCTGGAACTTGCGCTCGTAGAGGTTGTTGTCGGAACGAGAAAAAACAATGTGGCGAACAGTGGCAAGGAGAAGCCCCTTACTCTTGCTACCTTTGCTGAGGAAAAAACCGGCAGTGCCTTCGATCGAGGGCGTGGATCGATTACAAATTGTGATGCCGAGCGTGGCGGTGAATGGCTCACGGAACTCTACCGTGTGGTCGTCACGGGTGGGCTGAAGAAGTCGTGGACCAGTTGCTTGTATGATCTCCGACTCTCAGATTTCAACATCAATGCCATTGATGCCTTGATCCCGCAGAAGAATTTGACACCAGAGGGCAACATTGGTGCCTCATTTGTGTGATAGAGAATCAGGTCTGACTCCAATCCATAGAACAACCCTTCCAGAGGGCTCATCCATGTAGCCAATGCATGTTGCAGCCTATAAATTATGGCCAGACTGGGGATTGAACCCAGGCCTACTGGATATATACCAGGTGCTCTACCACTGAGCTACCTGGCCTGGGGACATCAATCTGAAGTAGGGAATTTATTAGGATTGCCTCTCTTTTGCCACCTGAATTTGTGGACAGATTGCAAATCCAACAATGTGCAGCACATCAGTGCTGGACCAGTCCACTCCCTTCTCATCCAGGATTGCATGCACCTTGAGTGCTAAGTCATCTTCCCAGAGCTCGCAGATCTCGTGAGCCCCTACGATTCTCAGCTCCTTAGGCCTTGGGTACACGCCCTCCGGGCCGGTAGGTACCTCCCACGGAGGATGAGCACCGGCCTAGACGGAAGGCCTGCATAGTAATGCTTTGCCTCCACGTCAGAAACGTGGGGCGGGGGGGATGGTGTGGTCTGCGTCGTATTGGTAGGGCAGTAGGAAGTAGTAGTGGTGGTAGTGGTAGAGGAGGAGGACACTTGAGGTGAGGCGCAAACGAAGTTATGTTACGTCGATGTAGCAAAAGGGGTACTGACTCACTTGTCACAATCACGCCCGGAGAAACAATGACTCCCTATTCCTTTCTTTAAAAAAAAATTAATATGGAATGATACACCTCGCCATCCTCATTCTCGATTTTGCGGGCAGAAGAGCCACATTTTCGAGTTCTAGAAAATCAGGAGTAAGGACTCATCGAATATTCATCACCCCTAAGGGATCCGATGTTGCGGCGCTCGCTGATAAAGGCGTGACGTTTTCGCAACAATATGCATGGTGTCATCACTTTTGGATGATCAACAGTGACTACTTCTGGTTCTACTCGGTGGCACGCTGTCGTTGATGGCACCTACTGAAGGTAATCCGGCTACTGATTTGGTACTATATGTCATCGTGTCTTGATCGTGACGGAGTTGGTTTCAGCTTCAGCCTGCGGCAGAGATCAAACTTGGCCTTTTTTTTTCAAAGCAGAGACGGATGCCAACTGGCATCCGTCTCTGCTTTGGAAAAAAAAAGGCCAACTGCGAAGTGCGAACTGCTTCCAGCCTTGGCAACTTTCTATCCCAGGTCGACTAACCCGGACGAGTTGGTACCTGCGCTTCCCCAGACGGTCTTGGGTGGATCTGCCCCGCGTCTACAACCTCGGGTGTATGCGCTGGGTGCCTCTCCGGAACTCGCACCTTCCGAAGTTGTTGCCTGCTCCAGCAAGCCCGAACCCAACAAGGCCACTGAGGACTTTGCCGAGCATTTGGGTGATGAGGTGTACATGTCCTTGCATGGATTTTCTATTTGCCCTATTAATCGCCCCAAAGTACTACGACGCCTACCTCGCCTTCTTTACGGATTACCTACAGCAGAAACACTCGAACGTGTCATATTCTCTCCTGCTTACAACTTTGTTTCAGATCATAAAACCACCGAAGGTGATTCGGGAAAGCACCCCCAGATGTTGAATCGTCTACCTGGAGGCTTGGTCCATCCTTCCATTCACGTCCTTTATGGGTTCGAATTTGGCATCCATGGAAGCATCGCAGAAGGTATATGCTAGTGACTCTGACCGTCAAGCGTACTATCCTTTCTCGCCATGCCGATCACTTCTTTTTTGCCCCGGGCTAGCGCAAACTGCAGTTGACAAGGCTAACAAAATGGAAGTCATTCCGTCTTCTTACTTCGCCGCGTCAGCAGCCACTGGCAGCGTGCTTCTATCTAGTGTCATGTCCACCCTCTTGCCCACAGATCCTGGTAGTAACCATGTGCTCTTGCCCTGGAAAGCGCCCCACGTTTGCCTTTCACCGCCGTATCGGCGGCGACCCAGCGTTCCGTGTCGAACTGCCAAGCAAAATGATACAGTGATATCTGGCCGCCGTGAAAACGGTAGGTGGCGCCATCCACAATCTCGTTCAAGAATGGACGGCAGAGTGGCTCGCAGGAACCCGCAGTAACGCAGGCGCGGAAGTTCGACTCAGGGGCATGCTCGAAGAAGTCATCTGGGGAGGGGAAACGTGATCTGGTACGGTGTTGGCGGATGGGCTACACACGGCGACAGCGGACGGGCGATGAATGCAGACTTTTTTCCTGTGTGTTTCCCCCTTGATTCCCTCGAATACCACATCATCTGACTTGTCCCCTTTTTTAAACGGTCGCCCATAAAGTGCATATCTCGTCACCTCAGGCATCTTCCTGCCTGGAGTCGTTCTCATGGACGAAGGCTCATCGCCGTCCCCTCTGTTCAAACCCGGCACACTCCCATTTCTGGTCGCCTCCTGCTACTCCAAACGTATCCAGCAGTGTCTACAACCGTGACATGGAAGATCTCCCGTGGCAACCAGCCGCTGCCAATCGCGGACTTCTACGTGGCCGCCGACGCACAACAGTTTGTACCAGATCGAGCGGGTGCGGGTGCCTTACTCTCGCCCAGCAGCGCGTAGACGCGCATACCCCAAGCGCGATCTAGGTACCGGACGAATGCACGCCCAAGATCCCCCATGTGCTCATTGATTTACCAGGCGCTGGGGCACGCGCCCGCCTGGGTACTTTCCTGCCGGAGGGATTGAGGCGGGGCATAAAATGCCATCGCTCGAGGGCATCGAAAGGCTTGACGAGAATACTGTTGGTGCGCGTCGTTGGGCTAACGTTGGAACGGCTTGGGCGGGTGCACGAGCACGAAGATGCGGGCTCTTGGGATGTGGAAGGTGTCCCATCCTAGAGTTTACAACAATCAGACATGTCGAAATATTATAATACTACCAGGCGATATGCTGTGGTTATGGCCGGACAGTAGCTTCATTGCATTATCCCCAACTCCACACCACTTCCGGAATAGTCCTTTCATGGACCCCATCACTAGGAAAGTAATTTATTGTTCTCGAGAACACGTTCTTTATCTTCACTATTTTCGATGTAGCCTGTTGTATTTCGCACACTCACTCTTTTGATTGACTTGTTAGTGTGGGCGTCCTAACAACATTTTTATTATGAGATGTGGGTTCAGTGCCAGAATCCAACTCCAACGTGTTTGGGTCCGTCGCTGTCATACCTGCCACACGAGGTCCACTAACTACAATCGTAGTACAATATTCTTACAGGGAAAATACTTCGGAAATGCGACTACATGAATAGGCAACCTTCAGCAGCTACGTATATACGTTGTATAGACGTATCACAGCCTCAATTTTGCCCTCGTGTATTATCCGAGCTAATCGAATATAAGTCTGGATTTCGTCAATGCACACAGAAGGCGTCACGTCGGGACTTGGAAGACCAGCATGATCCCGAAGCGAACAGGGTCACCAGTAAACTTTATCTTTGCATATGCGAACGTCCGACAATCAAATGCAAAGAATTCAATCATAAGGAAAGAGCAACAGGCTTACCCGGGACATGCCCATACCCTCTCCAAGCATGGCTCAAATCATCAATATTTGGCTTTGTGTTCAAAATAGATTCAAATTGGCCTCAGGTTCGGGAAGTGAACAAGCTTGCTGGCGCGGCCGTAAACACTGACGCGGTCGCAGTCGGTTGTGCAGAAGTCGATGCGCACGGACGAGGGGGAGGACCACTGCACCTGCCCTGGCCAAGGGCAGCACCAGCGTCAAGCTTCCTGGCGGGGCTGAGAAAGCCACCGTCGCAAAACCCGTGGCGTCGGAGCTCAGGGCGTATGGCAAGGCAGGGCGCAAGCACGAAACGCCGCCGCAAGAGGGCAAGCGAGAGCTCGATGCGCTGGCACTAGAGGCACTGCCGCAAAAGGGCAAGTGCGGGGTAGATGCGTCGCCGGAGGGGAGCCCCAACGAGGGCGAACACGAGCCCGATTAGCAGCCATGAGGAGTGTTGCGCGAGGACGCCCTGTCCGCTTGGGAGGGAGCAGGCTCTTGGGATCCAGGAGGGGGGCCGACTGGGGAGCAGGAGCGAATCATCAATTTTAAAAGGCCTGTTGAGAGTCTTGAGACCAACAAGAACAACACGGCACCGCAGCAGGCATTGACACTCGCAACAAAATAAAAGAAATCTGGCCACCCAAAGAATCAGTCAGGTAGCACCCATCACGAGAAGACAACCACACACCTGGTACCCATTCATCATCGTCCCATTCTGCCACCCCGAGCTCCTGTCGTTGATATTGCAATCCATTTTCATTTTGAGGCCCATACAGAGGGTGCGGTGTTGTATTGGGAGATGCAATGGCAACGACGAAGCAACCAGTGAAAAGTCGCACAAGCGAAGTTGCTAATCACAAAATACAGGACCTTGCTTGTCGAGTCTAGAGCACCAAGTGTGTAACTTGGTGCTCTAGATTTGAGTGATGTGCATGGGTAGGTACATGGGTTTTTTTGAGCATACCCCTGTCCCTGATAGTGTTGGACTCGGCTAGAATGCGGCCCGGTGAGCCGAAGCTGGTTGTTTTGCGACTCGGCTGACCGGACCCATCCTGGAAAAAGTCGGCTGCTGTGGGCCGTCGACTCGAGTCGCGACCAGAAGTCGACCCTGACACGCCTGACCGTCCTGACCGGTGATGACGCCCCCTCTTTGCAAATACAACTCATGCATCGCGCATCCACAATATCGCTCACGACGAGTCAGAGAGCTTGGCCAACAACTGCTGCAACCCACTCGCTCGCTCACTTTTTTCTCGCGGCCTAAGCACTCATCTGCAGTGCCACAAGGCCTTCGTCATATGTTTGTCTATCGTCTCGTACCACACACATGATTTCGAGTGCCCCGTCTTGGACCTGCCTTGTTTAAGAGATGCGTTGATTCGACAGACGATGACGTGCTATGGCTGAAACAATACAGACGGAGGAAATACGCGAGCAAATCGAAGGAGGAGGCGCCTCAGATGTACACAGTCATCAAGTAAATCGCTGCCGCTCGATGATTGACTTCTGTCTCGAATCTCGTGACACACGCCTATGCAAGGAGTCAGTTTGCTTGCCCCACGGAGACGATGGCCCGCAAACCTACCAATAGTATTCCATGACATCACTCTGACCGAGCTTCCGAAGGAAGTTTTCGTCATGCGTGATGATGATAAGCTGGAAGTTAGCGTGGTTCTTCCGCTCGTTAATGATGCTGCGGACAGATTAGCTTAGGTCATGAGGGATTTGAGATGGGACTAACTCGACAAGGCTAGCTGCCAGCGCGTCAATGTTCTCTACGTCGAGGGCATTAGTCGGCTCATCAAGCGCTAATATCCCGCAATTTTGCCCGAAAGAATCGGAAAGTGCGAGCCGGATGACGATGGATGCCAGCATTTTCTGCCCTGCTGAACAGCGTCCTCGCATGTCCATTTCCACCTGATCTTTCGTCATCACGACCTAAAACCCATGAGTGTCAGTAGTGTTGGTGGAACGCTCACGGAAGGCCTAAGGGCTGTCACGAAGAATACGCACTCTGTAGTTATACGATCGCTTCGAAGCACCTCCTTCGCTATCATAACGGATCTTGATTCCATCAATATCTTCGAAGATGATCGACTTAGATTCTACGGGCGAAACCAGGAGCTGTGCGTACCTGTGCCTTGGTATGTCTTATTCCACAGGTGACGCATTGTGTCATTCACTTCCTCCATCTTCAAGGAATGATATTTCATAATCGCGCTATACGTTGCAGCATTGAACATCAGCGCTTTCCCAAGGACCCGAAGAGGCCTTACTTGTCTAATGCTTTTCCGTATTTTTCGAGGTCGTTGTTCGCCATATCAGACATCTGATCGGATCAGTTCGTTTTTGGAGCGTAGCTGGCCAGGAGGCTTACTTTGACCTTCACTAGTTGATCTTTATACTTCTTGTGAATGTCTTTATACTCTTTAAGATCTCCCTCGAGCGATTGCAATTGGGCTCTCAACGAAGTCAACTCTCCCCCGATGTGAGCACTCTAATCAAGACCATAAGATTGAAACCACGGGAAATGTAAATGGATTACCTTCTGTTGCATTTCATTCTCCCTATCTTTCTCTGGTTGATACTTCTCCTCAAAGTTGCGCTTCGCTTTCGCGGCCCCTTCTAGGTCACAAGAGTCTATCTCCTTCTGAGTGGCCTGAATATCACTTCGCAGCTTTCTAATGCGGCGATTTTCACGGAGATTGGATAACGCGGCTCCTCCTTCGTTGATCTCTTTGTCCAACTGAGCGATACTCTTGCGAATCTGCTCAATCTCGAGCCCGTACTCCTGTATTTTTGCCTCGAAGCGAAGGATAGCTTCAGCGCATTCATGAAGCCTTTTGTCGCGTTTATCCCGTATATACCTGGATTTCGGTCATCAGGGACAGGCTCCTTATAAGCAGCAAGATACTAGTACTCACCGTTCGATGTGCTTGTTGGCGCCATCGAGCTTATCAGCACTTCTACTGAGTTCCTGAGCTGCCTGTTGCGCTTGAGATAGTTTGGCATTGAGTTCGGTCTGGGTAGCCTGATGCTCTCGATCAAGTGCGTCAATTGGTCTCTGGCCTTCTACTAGTTGGGCATCCAGTTCCTGAGAGCGATTAGCCTCCGAGTCATGTATAAAGAGAAGGCGCTGTATCGCTACCTTCACTTGACTATTCAGAGACGTCACTTCTAGTTGCATGGCCTCAACGCTTTTCTGAAGGGCCTCCTTTTCTCTGACTTTACTGCGAAGATCAGTTTCCTGTAGTTGGAGTTGATGAAGATCAGTTTCTTGTGATCGCAGGATATTATTCCGGCGCTCTCGATCGTTCTGAAGGTTCTGCTTCTCTTTTTCCGTGTTTCGCCTTCAACAATCCTTGAGCGAAACGGCTACAGGCATCGATGAAAGATACTCACAGCTCCGCGGATAAGTCGTCTAACTCTTGCTGAACATCGTCAGCTGTCTTCTTTGACCCTGTAGCAGCTAAGGAGTTCTCGAGGCTCGATATCTCTTTTCGAAGGTCTTTGCAATCATTGTGTAGCCTCGAAACATTGGTCGCATGTTGCCGCAGAGATGCAAGCTCCTTCAACTCCTTCTTGAGCGCTTGCAGCTTCTCATTGGCCTGCCATATTCAAGTCAGATATGTTCTCTCTGAAGACGTTAGATACCATACCTTTTCGGCAGTCTCAGCCAATAATGGTAACAATCCATCCTGGGCGTGAATTTGGTTTTCAAGAGACGGAATGTCTACCTCTTTCAAGCGATGAACAGAACTTTCGCAAGACATCAGCTTTCGATAATCTTCGAGCTGCGATTCCCAGATTTCCAGATCATTTTGGAATCCCCGCCGAGATTCGGGAGATATATTCTTGATCTTGTCGTTGAGCTGGTGGCGGTGAGTATAGAATCTGTATGGGTAGGGGATCCGTCACATACGTAATTCTCGAAGGGCTTCAATTCTTCGTCCGTCATGTGCCGGTTGCAGACTTCGCAAATGTGCTCGGTTGTGCCAAATGAAAGTAACTTCTGATAGAGCCCTATACTCTCAGAGCTCTTAGAGAGTGACCTGTCAACTTGAAATCAGACGCCGTATTCGAACTGTCGATGAGAGGACGAACTCTCGCAAAAAGTTGATCTCCAGAGTCGCATCTTTAATAGCCGATTCCACTGATGTATGATCCTGGAGTCCATTCTTCAACTTCTTCTCCAGGCCTGTCTCAAATCAGCTAAGGGTACATCGGACGCATCACTGTTGTCATTATAGTACCTCTCAATTCTTCCTGTTTCGCTTTGAGTTGACTCTTCAACGATGATGAGCTCGTCTCTGCTTCATGGAGCTTCCGATCAGCGAGGCTACATTCCGCCTCAAGGTCCGCATGCGCTTTCTCGGTTTTCCTGAGAACCATCAGTGGCAATAGATGTATCTTTCGAACAGACTACGAACGCAATGGCTGCGTTGACGTCGCTCTCCATGGCATCGGTGCTCGCCTCCGTTCCTACTAGTTTGGAAAACTTTGTACTCGAAATCTGCAAGCTGAGAGGGGTGAGGGCGACACAGCGTGGGGACTTTCTGTAACCTTACATATTCTTCGTCTCCCTCTCCTTGGAAGCTAAGTCTCTTTGGTGCAGCGTCAACTTGGCTCTCGCGTCTGATTGCAAACTCAGCGTCCTGATTTCAAGCGTGAGGTTGTCTCGCCGGTCCTCCATCGCACGAATTTTGGTGTTAAGATCCGCTATGCGGTCATCATGTTTCGTAGCAGCGATGTCTGCTTTCAACTTCTCGATGCGAGCACTCTTCCCCTCCATGTCCGAGATGATATTCAGTAGGTCAGCGTCGAGCAACGCCGCTGCCTCTACTTTAGTCTCAGTGGATGCGATGTCTGACTGGAGCTTTACCTGGGTCACACGTAAGCGTTAATCGTTCAACAACATGGGATATACATACCACTCTACTGCGGTTATTCGCTCGTTGTTGTTTGTACCTTTCCAAAGTGGCATGCAATTGTCGAGACCGCTCGTTGTATGTGACATTACCCTGCCGAATGTCATTCTAGGATATTGAGACGTGAGTGGGGGATCTGCTTGTGGATGGTTGCACCAAGATTGTACCTGTATAGACTCGACCTCGGTCGATTGCTGCGTCACTAAAGAGGCCAGCTTCGCTGTGAAGTCTGTGACTCGATCATTTTGGAGAGGAGACACATCGAAACCTCGGATACTGTATTGTGTGGCTATTGAGCGGATCAGAGCCTCGCGGTCAAGAATCCGTTCTTCCTGGGCCTGGAACAGATATGTTGAGAAGTACTGTTAAAATAACTGCAATTGCTTCTTCACCTTAGCTTCTGCGGTCAGCTGGCCGTGTTCTTCATTAAACTCGACATGCTTCCTTCGAGTGGCAGCGAGTTCATCTTCTTTATCCTGCTCATTAGCCTCCTGGCGCCGTCGGACATTCCTTTGTTCGGCAATATGGGCATTGAAGTTTTTGATACGCTCGGCCAGTTGTTCGTCGGTGTCTTAAAGTAATCAGAAAAATCAGAGCTCCGAATGACAGCCGTAGAATATGATCGGCGTACCATCGGTCTCCTCCACGTTCGGACGTAACTCTGCAAGTTCTTCCTGGTACTTCTGCTTTTCTTTCTCCAAGTTCTCAACTCTGATATATATTTCCCGGAACTTGGTTGCGCCTTCCTCAAACTTTCGATTCGACCGCGCCAATGCTTCATACAATTTCTTAGCCTCCTGATACTCCGTTTCCTTCGAGGCTATGCTGGCGTTCATGTCGGAGATCTTGGCCCTTAGTTTATCCGCATGCCCCTTTTCACGAGCTAATGATTCAAGACGTTCTTTCTCGGTCTTCAATTCGGCGACGCGTTCCTTTCGAAGAGCCTTGATCGAGTCAAGCGCCTTTGTATACCTGGAACAAGTCAGATGTCACGGCAGTGAAATAGGCGGTTTATGTCCCCACTTTGTCGCCTCGAATATATCGTCGAATTTCTTCTTCAGAGTCGAAGCCTCAGCAAGAGGCCAGTAAGAATCTTCCTGATGACAGAAGATGACGTTTTCGAGCACGGCTTTCGAGACACCCAACAGGTGAGGTATCTCGACATCCATTTCCGCACATTTTGTTGAGATGGCAGCGCGCTACGTACGTTTGAGTCGAGGGGCAGGTATATCTATATCAAGGCAACGTACTTTTCCAGACTTCTCGGCATTTCCATTGTCCAAAGCGAGGATGCTCTCCAGTGTTTTCATAGTCATACCTGCAGTCTTCTTCATTGTGACGGACAGGTTACGGGTGGCGAGCATGCGTTGTCCGTTTGCAGCGAAGAAGCGAAGTTTCACTTGTGCCTTCACTTCCTTTTCGTTCGCCATCTTGGGGTCATGAACGAAAGCTCCGCCTCGCGTACCAGGAGGTTGATCACCTGTTGTTGCATATTTCAAGCACTCAATTATGGTGGTCTTTCCGCTACCATTGTGGCCGACAATGACAGTAACGGGGGAGTAGAATTCTATGATCGCGAGGCCTTTGTCGTCAAACGAACGGATTCCGCGAATAGCAAGCTTGTTCAACGTTGACATGGTACACAAGGTAAAGTTGGGTGGACAGGAAACCGGGGAAAGCGTCCAATCACCGCCACTGGACGTCGCGTCACGTCACGTGAAACGTTCTCATCACGTGATAGGTGCGGGTACAATGGCAGTTCGGAGACAGGCAAAACAACAGTCCAAGTAGCAATATCATAAGGTATGAGACCTATGGCTACGCTGGACAGGTTTCGCGCATGAGTGTGTACTAAAGTTGCCATACTCAGCACCAGAACACGAGCGATGAGCCGTTGACTATCATTCTCCCGGATATGCACCCTCGGAACGATAATATCGCGACCTCCATTCTCCCGGCTTTTGTGCATCGACCGAGGCTCAATGCATTCCAAGCCGAGTGCTCACCGAAAATTTAACTCTTACCAGAGATTGCCGTAATGCATGGGGTGCTCGTCCAACGACAAGACAAGGATCCTATCAGACACGTGTGCGGCTATCGACAAGGGACAGTTTTAGCCGCACACAGTCGAAGTAAGGTTGTTCTTTTAGGAGCGGTCTTGTCATCTGATACGTACCATCAAGTGTGCGAAGACACTCACATCGATGATTGGAGGTGCGAGCAACGATACTTTTTACTGACTCACATGAAAGGTGAGCAACTGCTCTCTTTGCGGGAACAAACTGGCGAGATCCGTCATTAAGGATAGTTCTCGGTGTAAGGCAAGGACGGTCAACGCCGTTTAGCCATTTGTAACGTCAAGTTGTCAATGTACATCTGTAGTGTGGCGTTTCCGGACGACAATTTTTCCGTGTCCCTCTCGACCGTCTTAACGCGCTCCAGCAGTACTGCAGATAATAGAAGGTAATATAAATACAATTCCTCGCAAGAACTTTGATGTGCAGATACCTCTCAGATCGTCTTGAAAAGCGACGATATCCCTGACATGGATAAGCATGGCATAGAGATCGCATGAAAGCTCACGTACTTGATGAGTTGTTCCTTCTTCATAGCATCTTTAACGACGTCGCCAGTCGAAACCAAATCGGATGCACCCCAACCGGCCTGGTCATCGAACATTTTTATTTGAGATTTTACAGTGTGGCACGAGGAGTGCAAGTGGAGCACGAGAGGGGGTTAGCTGACCAAAATAGGAAGTGAACTAGTGAACACTGACGCGTCGTGACTCGTGAGTTTTGGACTTGAACGGGCTTCCAGTCATTATCTCTACCCTCGAAGCAATGCCTCTGACCGAACCGTCTACAATTCTCGCCTTCAAGGCAGGGCGCGCATTTCGGCGTGAGGGAACTAATATCGTCGAACCAAGACCCGATAAGGGTGCAGTGGTGATTGAACGAGGGGAAGACGAAGAGCTCCGTTTCATGTGGAAAAATAGAGTGACGGAGGTGACGGAGGAAGTTCGTCCGTCTCGGTTTTAATGGGATTCCAGCTAATTATATTCCAGGACCTCATCTTATTCCCGCCCGATGCTAGTTTCGTGAGTGTTCCGCAAGCGAGCGGCCGCGTGTACGTTCTCAAGTTCTCTTCGTCGAACTCGAGGCACTTCGTGAGTACACCAACCAGAGTCCTCAGAAACATGTTTTCTGAATGATATGTCCCAGTTTTGGATGCAGGTAATTTGCTCGCTGCATATCATTCCAATTCACTGACCACATTATGACGATGTAGGATGCATCCAGTGAACGCGACGAAGAGTTCGCTTTCCACGTCAACAGACTCCTTCAGATCCCTGGCTACATCCCCGTATGGGGTGTTGCTGATAGTACCTCACAGACACCGGGTGCATCTACGTCTGCGCAGGTCGCAACTCCTACTGGGTATGTTTGCGAGTTGTTCCTTAACATCCCGAATAATGAACCATCACCAGGGGTAGTCAGCCCACCACCGAACAACTCGCTCAGTTGCGCTCCTTAGTTGCACAAATGTCGGGTCAACCAGTAGCAGAACCAGGTGCGTTTGCACTCTTTTCCCCGCGTCCTGCGCTGACTTTAACAACCAGAATTATCCCTGACGGATGTTCTTTCTGCAGACAATCTGAACCCACTTTTCGCTTCTCACCCTGAACTCATAGAGACAATCTTCCCGCATCTACCGTCCGACCTACCCGCTAGCCCTTCGCCAGAGGTTCTCTCCCAAATAGTATCTTCGCCACAGTTTCGAGCCGCGGTGGCAAGCTTCGACCGTGCTTTGCGTACGGGCCTATTGGGAGGTTTAGTAAGGCAACTTGGGTTACCCGAAGAGGCTGGAACAGGCGTTGAAGCCTTTTTGCGAGCCATACGGGAACAGGCCCGCGGTGGTGGGTTAGGGGGAGAGAGTATGGATACAGATTAAGTGAACACTTCGGTCGTTTGTTGGTCAGGATCGGTCATAGAAGCCTCAGATAATCCCGGTGCAAGACTTGGGGTAGATCTCAAATGCGTTTTTGGTACAATTAAGAATTAACATTAAAACAACACTCAATGGCTCCGGTTGGACAACCACTGAAGCACAATATCCCTGCACGACATATGAGATTGAATTGGATCCGATATTTGAGACCTACAAATTGTGTTGGCTTTTCATGGAACACTGAAGAAGGTCGTGAGCCACAAAGTCCAATCATCAGCTCAGTCAGAACTTAACGCACTGAATAGCACTGAATTGAGGGTCATCGTACAGTGAAACGGAGTATAGAAGCGCAAATACTTACTGAAACCGCCCGTCCGGTTATTTTATCGAGTTGCCTAACATGACCAGTTAGATATAGGGTGAGGTAATACGGGGTAAACTTACAAGGCCCGTATGAGGCCTTGGACGTCTGTGTGCCCATGGATGTCGTTCTTGTTACCCAGCTAATAAAAGTGAGCTTATCAGAATATGCTACAGGTCGGGGTCTCTGACCACGAGCAAAGGAACTCCGGACAAGGCGGGCTGACCGAGCAGCGCGTGTAGTTCAAATCTTGCAGTCTCGAACTTGTCACGCTGCCGATGTTGTTTCGAGGAAGTCAGCTCTTATCGACAGGAGAGTAGCCGTCATCGACGTACGTCAGTCGAGTCTACCACGAAGCTTGAAAGCTTAAATTCAGGTGCAGTAGAAAAGAGAGGCCGCAACTCCGTACACTATAGCGTCGACTCCGTGGCAATAACGCTCCCACATAGAGCGAAACTTTGGTTGACCTGAGCACCAACCGAGACATCATAGGTTACATAACTCAGGAGCAGACGGATCATGATTCATACCTGCTACGTCCCATATTTTGAGGACAATATTTCCTTTTCTTACTTTACGAAAGTTGAACGCGACAGTTGGCACAACGTCTTCACTCCACTTTGAGAAGGCGAAAGTTGTGAACGCGACGACCTTGCAAACATGAAGCACATAAGCTAACCTGCCCCGAGCCGATAACGTTCACGAAAGATGTCTTTCCGGACGCCTGAGAGCGATGGTGGGTGAGGCACAAAGTCAATGTAGTGTGCTCACCTGTAAACCGACAACAGCTAATTCCGCCGCTTTGGTGAAAAACAGACTGCAATGGTTAGTAGTCTAGCTAAGCGATATTTGCTTCCGGGGATCAGGCTCACCCTGTTATCCATTGGAAGAAAGACGCAAAGAATGGGGCCATTAGAGAGCTGCGAGAGACTTGGTCCTGACTTGGCGGAGGATGATTGATGAGGCGAACTGTCTCGGCCCGGCCGGGGTCATTGTCCCGTCCCGAAACTGGTCACGGTCGAGGAAACAGCTCTGTATGCTCCCTCGATGGATTCCCACTCACCGCCAGCTTCGCTGCGCCTCACTGCTGCGCGACTTCCATGCAACGCATGCATATTTACGGGGATATTTGAACCCTTTTCAGATAGATCCCATTACGGCAAAAGCAAGGATTAACTCGAGGCACCCCAAGAACAATGGTCGAAAAAGTAAGAACATTAGGGAAGGAAAGCGAAAAAAAAGAAAAACAATCATAGAGGGACAGCCCTCTACCCCAGAAAAGCTGTCGTCGCTTCTACGGCTTCATGATAACAGTTCTCGATACACACGTCGTAGGGATGAAGGTGCCTATGGCCTGAGGTCTCGAACCCTTCCTGGTCGTCTTTCCAGGAACAAAAATATTGATGGTGTGTCACCACACTCTTTATACGTCGTCTCTTTTTCATTTGCTTCCCAGCACAGTCCGATAGAGATTTAGAGAATAAGTTACCCAGCTCGTTACATTATTCACGTCGCGTAGACGGCGTAATTCGGCCACATGCCAGCAGTGATCCATTCCTCGAAGGTAAAATACTCTCACCAGCCCCAGCCAGTAATGAGCCTCAAACTCCATAGACGTTTTGCCACCATCTCCGCAGAGTCCCATTGCCACACTGGCACATGGTCTCGATCGTGTCCTTTTCAAGTAAGAATTTCGTAACCAAGTTGATGTTGAGCCACTCACATGAAGCCCCCCAGCCCCGGAGTCCAGTGGCTGCAGGATCCTCGATCCCAAGTGTATGGTTTCACGACTTGGCTTGAAAAAATCACTCCTGTGAAGAACTTCGCGTTTGAACGCCTACCGCCCTTCCAACCTAGCTCGCGTGACCAAGTTCGTAACCCTCAATTTACAAGAAATTACAATTAACATTGCTTATTTAGGATCTGTATGCTGTAGTACAACGCGAAGGTCGAAAGTATGCTGGATCAACTTCATCTACGTCAGGTCTACTCAGCCAACTGTACTACCTTATATCCGGCGACAAGCCAGTTGATACATCAATCCTTAGCAGCAAGTTTATATCTCAGGTAAGAATATTTAAAGCCTCGACCAATACAATACATCTCACCAATTCTCCCAGCCCCAAACATTCACGCCAAGTCAAAGGATTGCAGCCTCTGTCATATTGCACTACCGTAATGGAGTATATTTGATTGACAGTGCTGGGGACGCTATCCCGGGGATGTCAGGAAAAAATATTCTGACCTGGATGGTACGAATACACATATTTCCTTACGTTCCTTTCACCTTGACCAATATACAGGGAACCTTACTGGAAAAATACCTTACCCACTCCCCGGAGGACTTTTTGCGCCTTACCCGCTCCTCCAATGATTCTGTCACCATGGCCAAAGAGCCCAAGCGCGAGGCATATCGATATGCGAAGGCGAGTTTCTGTGTTATCTTGGTTCCATCCTTTGCGTAATATACCTTTATAGTCAGACAAGTTCGTCTTGCGCTCGCAACTCGATTGTTTTGATCCCCGTCTCCCCGGCACTGGGGTGTTTGATATCAAGACCCGCGCTGTGACGACAATACGGAATGATCTGCTCAACTTCGAAGAAAATTCCGGTTATCAGATTCGCACTCTCCATGGTCTTGTCGAGAGCTTTGAGAAAGAATATTATGATCTTATCCGATCTGCTTTTCTCAAGTACAGGTAAGTTTTATCAAGTTGGGTGAGCGAACAATGTCATCTCATCGCGCTCACAGCTTTCAAGCTCGCATAGGTAACATGGATGGTGTCTTCGTTGCATACCACAACACAGAAAGGATCTTCGGATTTCAATATATCCCATTATCCGAGATGGACGCTCGGCTTTTCGGAGAATATGCCTGTGGCGATGCAGTGTTTGAAAAGTGTTTGCAACTTCTTGAAGTAGTACTGGAGGAAGCCACGCGCGAGCTTCCGCAGCAGGTATTCTCGCGAAGTAAGGGTCATTGCCATAACTAATACCGCTGCTTCCTAGTCCATTCGTCTTACTGCACAAAAACTAGAAGGTGAAGACAGCCTGAGAGTTTTCGTTGAGCCCGCAGATCCGGATGAAGGCGGCCGCGAATCAAGGCCCGTTATCCTGCTTCATGTGTCAACCAAAAGTTACATTGGTGAGAGGGTTACTAGTGGTCCAGAAGCCGTCAAGAAATCGAATGCCCCTTGTATGTCACCCCTCCAAATTGGTCGTCCTCTCCACTCACCAGCTGTGTACAACAGGGACGTTACTCTGGTCCGTTTCAAAGTCGGCCCTTGACCCCAATATCATACGCGATAAACTCGCTGTCGTACGCAAACGCTCTATTTTCCCACTATCCCTCCCGACGGGCGTGGGCATACGGGAGATGGAGAAAGTTTGGCATGAACTACAGTTCAACCCAGTTGCGCCCACGGAAGTGCCTTTCAAGGCCGAATTATTCCGCCCACCATCGACGAGCGTTCAAGTTCTACGGCAACTTTCACGAAATGGGCGCGATTACCTCGAACGCACCGTGCGCGAACGACAGGGCAGACCCAAGCTCGTACTAAGCCTTCCCAATGATGCTCAGCAGATTGCCCCGCTGGTGGCGCTAGCTCACGGGGCACGTTCGACGCAGAGCGGAGGCGGAAGCGATTCGGGCGTCGTTGATAACATGACTACCACAACGCGCTCCGCTGGATCTGGGGGTCTCAATGATGTACAAGGAATAGTCAGGGCGTCGGATGTGGGGGTCGCAAACGTAGTTGCCGACGCTAGCAAACAGCAAACTCGGGCCATAAACTCGACCACAGGGCCTCATGCGGTGATTCTCGAAGGCGGCGACGACTTCATCTCAGAAAGAATGCTAACCCACCTGGAGGAAATGCTGTCGGAGGATCAAAGGGAGATTGTTGAAGAGCAAGACAACTTATCTGCCGTCCAGTCCAAACGTGTCCGCGCGATGCTGTCCCGCCATGGGGTCGCGAGACGAGGCAAATCGCACCAATCGAACCATTTGAGGGGGCATTTACGAGAAGCCCACACAATCGATGGACCGGTCCCAGCAGTGCAAGAAGAATGCGTACATAGTCCCGAAGGAAAGCCGTAGCCCCCTTGACAACCTAGATTGCCCCGCTTGACTACGGTCTTTCCCTCACCATACCGCACCGCACCAAACCGAGACATTCCTACTAGTTAGTCCCTATTGCTGAGGAACACTGCACTTCATTACAAGTTTCTTTACGCATTTAGAACATACATACATTGCACACCACTCGCTCTTGTTCTTGTACTTCATTTACTAGTATACTCACGCTTAGCCTTTACACGTTAAGTCGGGGACGACATGTTCGTGAGACACGCTTCGGCCGCGACCTGACTCCACTTTGCGCCGCCTCGACCAAGGCCTGGCGATAATGCAATGCACTCTACAACGATGAGATCTCCATGAGCAACGATAGTACAGAGGTGACTCGGAACCCTGATCTCTCAACTCCGCTTCAGAATCGTCAACAACAGTCGTGCCAGATAATGACATCTCCCTGACCTCCCTCGAGGCTGACCCTTTCGTCTATCCCCTTCTTTCGAGTCTCCTTCCTCCTCCGGTGACCTGTTTCAACCTCATGTGCTTGTATCACCACCTTCTGCTTTGTTTTTCTCCAGAGCATGGCCCCAACTTGACGTAGTCCCACTCGACCAGTCCTGGGCTACGGCACCAGCCACTGCACCACCCAGTTCACTGACCACTTTGCCAAGAAGGCGGCTCAAAACAGAAGCAGCCTTGAAGAGCCCAATTGACCATTCAACAACATGTGGCCTTCCCCTAGCAGGATGACAATGTGTGCTTCCCCAGGCTGGTAGTCCTGGCATGCTTGAGGACTATGATGCAGGGGTTGCTGTTCTGGTCATACATGGTAGGCTTGCACATCTCTTCATCTGCGATGGCACCCCGAAGCCAGGCCTGAGGAGGCAGTCACTGGGAAGTCAAAGTTGTGGGTGTTCTTGGGGTTTGGATGCATCATGGCGGTGGGCACATCTGGCGAGAACTTTAGTTGGTGCCAAGGTCGATTACGTTGCCGGCAATTGAAAGCTGCTTGGATCAATCTTGGAGGCCTCAATATCAATGACAGTGGGTAGACTGGGGTGGGGGAGAAGGAGTGGTCTGTGTTGTGGAGCAATCTCATGTGGAAAGGGGACCACTGAGAGTATGGTCAGACATGTTGGCAGTAGGAGAGTAGGTAAGGTAACAGTCTGATGATCTTGGTGGATGGAGAGTGAGAAGTAGTGGAGGGCACTGGAGGAAGAGGTGCAAACAAGAAGTTTGTTGCAAGCATTAAAGATGGCCAGACTGAGGATTGAACCCAAGCTTCTGGATATATACCAGGTGCCCAACTGAGCTACCTAGCCTTGGGTCTTTATTCTGGACTGTATCTCTTAGTCTCAGCCAATTCTATGTGGCAGATTATATATCAACAAAGTTACTACAGGAAGGCAGCAGAGTGCAGAGGAACTAGATAATCTTGGTTTGGTATGGAGATGAAAGTTGTAGGGTTAAGGTTTGGTGAGGGGGCCCTCTTGCCTTCTTGATGAATACATGGCTTGGCTAGGCTTGGCTAGCTGCATCGAGGACATACACCCAGTACTTTGTGGCGTAACTACATCTCTCGGGAATAGACATCGGGGCGCAGCTCCTCACTTTGTTCTGTTCTGTTCTACAGACCCCCAGGCCATTAATTGGAGGCTGAGTAACTCGGGGGGGCTGTGAACCCCAAAAATCCCTACAGCTTAGGGGTAGGGTTACACCGCTGAAACACTCAACGGCCAGAATAAGGATTGCTGAATCCGCAGTTTCGGCTCGGCGAAACCCCAACCGATATCTTACATGCTGCATTTGTGCCTGTGTTGTTTTGTTGTGAGTGCGTGAGCGTGACCCAGACCCTGCCAAGAAAATATTACATCATGGTCGCATGTTCGAGATCACTTTCAATCGATCTCGAGCGCTGACCGCTTTCAGAGTAATATATCTCACCAAAAGGAAGTAAGTACAAGTATCAGAAAACTTTCTAAGAATTCCGATGAGCTCTCACCTCACAAGAGCGCCAGCATCCCTAGAGTATTACTAATGAATGAAAGGAGAAGAAAAGGAAAAAAGATAAATTTGATACAAAGACTAATGGGAAGCAAAGACACGGCGATTGATCCCAACAAGTCAAGCCTACGAGAAAGAGAAACCCATCCGAAACACAAAACATCTTCTTTACGGCGAGCTCGGCGAGCTCATCGAGCTCATCATACTAGAACTTCTTGCCGGACCGTGCGCGGACCCCTCGACCTCTGCATCGGGTTCTCCCTCATCGTCATCCCTGTCCTCACGGCCTTCTTCCTGCACGCGCATCCGCTCGCTCTCACGATCCTCAGAGCGCTCGATCTCGTCGCGCATGTGCGCAACTTCTTCGTCGACGCGTCGCGTGACACGCTCGACACCAGCAGCCTCAGCGAGCGACACCCGTGCACGATGCTTCGCGAGATGCGCGGAACGTCGCGGGGGGCGCTTCAGGCGGCGGCGGGCCACCATCACGGGGACGGAGCATTTTTGAATTAGATAGTGTGATGTCGAGCCCAGAAGGATGCTGAGTCGAGCGTTTAAAAGTGAGCACATGGGCAGTATGTGACATGAGGTTACGAACCCCTTCAGCTGACCGATTCCACGTGAACCAACAATAAGCATCACGGGTTCGACATGGTCGACAATGTCTGACGGGCGTAAATGTGTCATTCTCACGCAAGGTCTCACACTTTGACTCACCAAGAATCATGTGCCTGGCGTTCTTAGCATGCCAAGCCTGACAAGAGATGGTTACATTTAACCGTGTCCGCTGAAGAAGACTGGTCGCTTGACGACACAAGATGTAAGCAAGGCCTTGGCGCTGCAAGGGAAAAAAAATGATCGTCAAAATCAAAAACGGGATCGTTACGTGAAAGAGTCCCACACACTTCTTGCTGAGAGCGCAATTTGGAGGCACGTTCCCCAGGGTTTACAGAAGTCGGATCGACTGTTAGATGATCTGTCAGCCACTTCTGAACAGGGACATGACTGGAAAGAAAATTGAATTTCCTTTGCTTTCGTTCTCGGAGACTGTAACAATCAGCCTGACATCCGGGATCAGCACATGGTTCATCCCCTTCAGAAAAGATGACTCACATTTCATCACCATCCCTGAGGACGGTACCTATTCCCCATTCAACGGCATACCGGCTTTCGTCACTCAAATCGCTTGCAATTACATATCTCCGGGGACGGCGGCCACTCGTTTTGAGTGCGCGCTCAGGATCGCCCTGAGTAAGGGATATCGTGCACCTGTCGCGCTGGAAAACGGGCCGTCCCGTCTGCAACGGAAGGGGCTCGGCGCGAGTAGATTTGCGACGACGCGGATTTCTCGGGCTTGAATGGTTGAGGGTGGTGGGGAAGTACGGTTCGGGAGGCACGACGACGTTGACGCCTTCACCTAGCGGATCGGATATCTCGAGAGGATCTGGCTCAGCAACGTCCGGGGAAACGAGGGAGTTGGCCTCAGTGTTGGCTTCGGTGAGGGGATCAAACTGGTCGTTATCGGGAGATTCTTCTTCAGAATCGCTCCCATTGTCAGAGAAACCGTCGCCTTGGGACTCGTCGTCCGAGTTGTGCGCACTGCGCGGGCGATCCCGGGTCGACTCGGTGTCAGATTCGACATCAGACTGAGCGAGCGCCCCGACGCTGGGGGAACGTTCACGCTGGCGAGAACGACGCAGGTGAAAGGGCGACATGCTCCGAGAGCGCGTGGAAGACGTGCGATCGTCTTGGCCGCCACGGGAAGCGTTCGAAGACGACCGAGCCCGGTGGCTACCATCTCCTTTGGGCTTCGAATGCGAGCGACCACGGCCATCGTCGGTGCTGATACGAGCGAGGGAGAGAGAGGAGAGGCCGCCCATCACCGAGCTGAATGACATGCGCGCGAACGCGCCGGATGTGCGGGATGGGTTTGGCTCGGCATTAGTAGTACCCTTGGTCGAGTCGGCCCTCGACGTCGTGCGCTCGAGACCATTTGAATCTGTCTGTTGCTTTGTAAGTACGTTAGAAGGAGACCATCTGGAAAAGAGGGGAGTAGTGGGTCGGGAAGAAGCGGGGGAGGGGCTCTCAGATATGGAGTTAGTGCGAGAAACCGGAACATGGGGTGGCTGCTGGGAAGCGGATGTCGCAGTCGAGAGAAGACTGGCGGCAGAGGAAGAGAGGGAACCATTGGCGTTGGATACAAGTTCGACGCCTTCTTGAGGAGAGTCGAGGGGAGACGGAGCCTGGTCCTTTGAGCCTCCTCCGTAGAAGGACCTCCAGCTGATCCTCCGGGAATTGGGCGGTCGCTGATCTCGTTGACGTTCGACCATTCAAAGGAGAGGGGAGAAGGAGGAAGGAAAAGAAGGGGGTTGATAGGGTAAGGAAGGGTTGCTCACCTGAGAGTTGATGCGATTCGGTGAGAGCTTTGAAAGGAATTGGATCAGTCTTGGCAAATAAACGGAGAGCTCAGCGGAGAAAGGCCGTCACACACCATCTCAGAACTCTGTTTTACAACGCCCGTCAGTTAAT
>Ga0307512_10002338_pt1 | contig 24356 bp, 23 predicted proteins | sample 14_EM_MG_FD_200267 | JGI IMG/M metagenome (GOLD analysis project Ga0307512, IMG submission 200267) | Populus trichocarpa ectomycorrhiza microbial communities from riparian zone in the Pacific Northwest, United States - 14_EM | ecosystem: Host-associated > Plants > Roots > Unclassified | place... | reverse complement strand
TGCTCCTTGCTGGTCTTTCCCCCACCCTATATTCTTTCAATCAGTATTCCTGCCCATCGAAGTTGCCATGGATTTAGGCGCATTTCGTTCGTTCAACATTTTCACATGGGGTTCCTCGCTTTCGGATGCTCATAGCACTACCCGTCCCGCAAATGAGCGAACTCAGGACACGAACACGCAAACCGCGACAAGTGATGAACGCCCAATGCTTGGTATGGCCCCGATTGCTGTTCTGTTCGCTCTCCCCTTACTCTCCGTATAGGTATAGAAGAACAAGCTGGAGCTACAAACGCACAAAGTGGTACGTAGGCTGTGACCCCCTGACTGAGCAATGACCCCTGATAATGCAATGCAGATTCGCTTGTAGGTTCCCCTGTGGCCAACGAGCATCCAGGTGTGCCAGATATACTTCAGAGAAACAAGGGTATTTAGTTAAGGATTCCTGACTGAAATAACCGTCTCATGGTTCCCCTGGCCATTCAGACCCATTCAATTGGCCACACAGAGACTTTGCAAACATTGACCAGCCGACCCCACCATATCATCGACACCCCTCTGTCACCCCCATAGACCCTGTTGAGAAAATAGAAGGCATCTACCGTCTCCTAGATCTCATAGGTGAATCCGGAAGCAACGGATATGGTACGTCACTGGTTCCAGATCCGATTCCTTGATGATCGACCTACCCAATCCCAATCAACAGTTGATAAGGTGATCATCGCCCAGGACTCCATCCAACGCTTCATCAATTCGGTGTCTCCCGGAGCATATGCGTCTATCACCAAGGTCGATTTCAAAGCGTTGGATCGATTTTTTATCAAGCCTCTCGGCGTGTACGGATCTAAAAGCGAGATTGTGAGACTTTTACGATCCATTGCTGTGATCGACGACGACATGTACGCATTCTTGATCCTAATTCTGTCGTATCATGAAAACATCCTCACAGGGCTCGTTCGTTGCTTGCCCCAACTGGTGGCGGCGACTCTTCGCCGACGCTCTCATCTGGTCTCTACATAGTGAGGGCGAATGCGTTGGATGTTGTTGATGAACGTCACTATGTGATATATTGGCCCGAAGATACCACCTGGGATGACTCGACAACTTCCTCAGTTCGTCGCAACAGAGTCCATTTCATGAGGTGAGTGATTTCTGACCATCCGTGTCTCCTGTCATCTATACGCGTGAGACAGGTACCTCACGAAGATCTGCGACCAAGTGGTTGCCCTGTTATCCCCCGAACACTCAACGGCCATAGTCTGGGGCGAACCTGACAGTGATACAGAATCTATGGACGTGGACACAGGCGACTCTGATAGACTCTTCACGTTTGAGGTCGCCGAAACAAATGAACAAGAGGAGAACGCTGTTGCACGCCCCGGTTTTCTGGTACTCTCTCACTCGTCTTTCTTAAGCGACTCGTTTCTGATCCGCCAAAGATGAATTCACGCTATATAGTACCTTACGAATGTCCTCCTGACTGTCCTGTTGACCCTGCGGTTCTTTCTCCTCGCCTTCTGCCCGGGGAAACCACGCAAGGATTTTGGACTGCGTCTTACATTCCACGTCAAACTCATTCCGAGGCTTTTGAAGAACTGACTTTTAGCAAGGTATCCCTCAAGCAGCTACTGTGGGTGCATCGAAACTTCCGTGACTTTACGCTCACCTTTTCCGCAGAATGGACAATTCCATCGTTCTGTCAGAAGAACTTGAAGAGAAGGCTGTGCAAACCTTGGTCCACGTTGGCCTTGAGGATGTTTTCCCAGAGCTCAGCGATAAGTGGCGTACTACGAAACAGGACATTCGCGCTAGGTATAGACAAGAATTCACGAAGAGGAGAGATACGGTTTGTCAAGACATAGCCAAGGGGGAGGATTCTTTACGGTCTGTTCTTCGTGAGGTTGTTGTCGAGGATGTGATAAAACTCTTTCCGTATGTCTATCGACGGTTCCGTCGGTGGCATGATGATAGCGTGTTTGTTTATTACAGGTCATTGCAACATGACGAAATCTCCGCCACCGTAGAACACAGTGCTGGTCCGAATGCCAGCCAGGAAGCTACTGGTAGAGTGTTTCTGCGTCCAGTTTTCAACGTGCTCATGGCCTTTGCAGGCGCGATGCGGCTCTCTGATCTTGAATCACTTTACCCTGGTTTCAGGCCTATATACCAGAAGTATTTCGATAATGCTAGGTTCGACACCACATTGAGACTCGACCCGCGCTTCGAGTCTCAGAAATTGCGCCTACTCTCCGTTCGATACCTCCTTGAAAAAAATCAACACCTGGGTACCGAAGCCCGTGCAGACCTTATCAGAACTGTCCTTTTCGAAGGCGACTTTCGCCGTGCGCAGCAAATATTTCCCAGGACGGATGAGAAAAAGCGGACCGGCCCGGGTGCTTGGGCGGGACGCGCTCTCTTTCCTGGATCCGGCAGTTCTGAGGGCTCCTTGGAGAGGGAAATGAAGGCCTTAGCCGCCAGGGTTCCCGATGCTCACTTCTTGCTCATGATGAAAAGTGAGGCAGACGAAGAATTGAGGCCCGTGATTGAAGAAGTCCTGGATCTTGCGTATGCCCAACTCAGTGTTTCAATCGATGCAGCAGTGAAGACGATGGCTCGTGCCGTGTCGGCTATGCAGCAGGAGCACTGCGAGAGGGCTATACAACATGAGATGGAGACCGAGGAAAGGAAGTCGCGGAACAACGTGCTCATCAGGTTTATTCAGGACATCAACGCGCAGGCCCTCGGGCGGCAAGATTCGTGAGTTTCCTTGTCTCCGTAGAGATGAAAATCTGACAGCGCCTAGTGTGGTGTACATTGACGGCGTTATTACCACTCAGTCAATCGGGTCGCGAGACACGTCAGTAGTGTGACCCTATTCCAGGTTGTGAAGCTGACCGCACTTAGACCCCTGCACTATGAACGCTTTAATGCGGGAAGGTCTAAGTACTCGTCTTCCTATCAAGGCTACTCTCACAGATATAGTCAAGGTACATTCGAATTGGCTGTCATAAACTCATTGTTTTTGGAAGCTTACGTCCTTTCGGATCAGAATATGTAATCACTGGTCGTCGTCAGGCCCTCCAGGAACCAAAACTTGAGATTTGGGTCCATCTTATGGACTTGACAAGCGACGACAGACACAACATGCAGCTAGATTCCGATTACATTCCTAGCCCCATCGTGAACGATCGGCTTTCATCTGGGTTTCACATCCCGGCTATCATGAATATTGCGTATGTTTCTGATCTCGTCTTGTCACGCACGCAGTACCTTATGGAAACCTGCAGCTTCTATCAGCTGCTTGAAAACGAAAAGATCCTTCTTGTTCTTCTCGACAGAGACAGGGTCGTCATCTATCTTGATCGTCTACCTGCGATAAACGTAGCAATACGGCGGGATCGACACATCAAGAGTCTTAGCCGGGAGAAGCTAGGCGAAGACGTTCTCTTTGCCTTTGACGAGGCCAAGCGATCGCTGGCTGTATGTACTTCATCGAAGGTATACCTGGGACTTTTACCGAAAAGTGCTAGCCATGACTCACTGCTCCCGAACAGCTACAACTTCACTTGTTCATTTTCGACGAGAGCTACAGGACGCTTCAGGCACAGGGAGGCGCGATTAATCTCGCTCCCTGGTATAGCCAAACAGAGTTCTCCATCCTTCATGCGGCCTTCGTATGTGGGAACGAAGAAATTGTCTTGGTGGACTCCACCGCACAAGCCCGCATCTTTTCCTTTGTCACGCTGCAATTTAGGTGTGATTTTCCTCGCTCTCGTATTATCCCTCCGCTGACTAGCTTCGGAAGACCTGCTTCTTTACAACTTCCATCGCTTCCCACCTCGATATTCTCCTCCCCAGATGGGTCCTGCCTCCTGGTCCACACGCAAGGGCCAACGCCGCTCCTCACTGCGTATCACTGGGAAACGTTTGGGTCGTCTGCTGGAGTTGACCTAGAGGTTCCAGATTTTCCTCTTCAGGGCGCCGTTTTGATGTCTATGGTCGATCGAGGGCGCGTCTTTCTCATGGGTCTCGATGTCAATTCTGGATGTGTTCAGTCCATCGCCATCGATATCACGAAAAAGCTCACGGAGTTCATGTTCAAGGAGAACGGCAACAAAAATTCCTCGAATAATAGAACGCGTCACACGCTGCACAACAGTTTACTCGATTGTCACGCCGAAGTTTGGTCTCGTTTCCCGGTCGTTGCCGCTGTGAAGCGCCGCGCAGTCACGTCCTCGAGCGGGCGGCAGCAGAAGAGCATTACTTTTATCGCCGAAAACCATTCTCAACCTTTCGACTCTTATGTCTCGGATCTCATTCAGACCTTCGAGAGGACGACAAGGAAACCCACGGGCGATGAACTCCGTCGTATCAGAGTGTCCGCGAAAGATTTTACGTCATTCTGGAATGAGGTAATCATGGACTCTGACTGGGATGTGTCGCATTATCGTGTCGGAGAGTGGCTTGTTGATCTCCTCTGCCTTATCCCCATACATATCGCCGTTTGCCGCGAGAACAGATTCGTTCCCTTAGCAGATGGGGTTCTCTCCTCGGACTTGGAACGGTCACTGCTTGGCGCCGAGGTCAGCAAGATCGTGGATAAACTGTCATTCGGTTGGTATGAGTCCATCTTCCAGTCGTATCTGGCAACAAGGGTATGCCCTCGGATGACATATACTCTCTATAGACAGCGCTCATCTAATTATTCACAGCCCGTAAAGGTCGTGTCGTCGATGGGTCAACAATCTGTTGGGAAGAGCTTCGCGCTGAATCACCTTCTGGATACGTCATTTGCGGGGAGTGCCATGCGGACAACAGGTATCGTTGCTAGTTCGGCGATCGTGTATGGATGTACTGACGTAAATAGAGGGCGTATGGATGTCTGTAACTCCCACAGACGACGCATTGATCGTCGCACTCGACTTTGAAGGTCCGTCGGTTACCTTCGGTCCTATCGGGGTAGTTTGACCACGCAAATTGTAGGTGTTGACAGCGTTGAACGGTCTTTGCAAGAGGATACGCTTCTAGTTTTATTCAACACCGCGATATCAAATCTCGTATGTCAGCTATATCCTGGTCGTGACCCCGTTCTTAAAATCAATAGGTCCTGTTCCGCAATAACTTTGCTTTCAGTCGGGACATTAGCGGACTCTTCCAGTCGTTCCAGTCTAGTGCGTCCGTATTGGATCCGGCAGCGAACCCAACGCTCTTCCAATCCACTCTCGTCATTATAATCAAGGTAAGTCTAAATAGATGATGTTCTCTAGACGCTATTTGACTTCGCCATTAGGATGTCGTAGAGGCCGACAAGGTGGAGATAACTCGCGAGTAAGATTTCGTGTCATACTTGCTTAATAATTCGGCCAACTCGGTGTTCCGCAGGTTTTCTCTCAAATTCCAGAAGATCGTACAACAAGAGCAAAGGGCTAATTTCATCTCTCGTCTTCACCGTGGGAAGCTAGATATCATACCGTGGCCCGTGATTGAATCGAAGGAATTCTACAAACTGTTCTCCACGCTCAAGAAGCGCCTAGATTCACAGAAAACCTCGCATACGACAGCCGGTGAATTTCTCCATACTATCAAAACCCTGATGGCGAAGTTGAAGGTACGCCTTACTCCGCTATATAACGTCTGTAATAATCAAGCTTACATCTCATAGGCTAATGACTGGGGGGCACTTTCTCGTTTGTCGCTTCACCTCTCTGTGTGTTAATTATGTTTCTGATGTCTCCCCGACAGAGACCATGATCGACCATCGTGCCAGGACCCTCTTCGCCTTGCTCCCAATTGCCTTAGCTACAGGGTATTCTGAGGTCGAGCCCGATCTCGAACCCCTGAAGGTTCTTACGGTTTATCTATCCAAAATTTGGGCGTCCCTCTAAACATATGCTCAGAACTTGGATACCGACGCCGTTGTGGAAGGTGAAGACACCCCGACCCGTTTCGCTATCTCTGAGCGTGAACAAATCTCACCGGCCGATATTGAGATGCACCTTGCTATCTTGCGAGAATCGTGGAATAGACAGACGCCGCGGCAATCTATGAGCGACTCGGAATGGACATCAAAGTTTGCATCCTACATCGGAGGATTGATCGATGCGCGGGTCAACCACGTCCGACTTTGGTTGGATTCCAACTTGGAGCGGTTCCAAGCTAGCCATGCCGCCGTCGAGGATCTACGCAGGAGATTCGATAACATGGTCATTGAGATGAGGACGAATGCTCAACTTTGCAGAGCTCAATGCGCATCGTGTCATCTTCTTTGTATTCATAGCCGCTTACATGAAGGCGGCCACAGCTGCGAGACTACCCACAAGTGTGAACATAACTGCGCATTCTGTGAAGATCAGCCAAAGCCCTGTGGCATACCGTGCGTCGACTTTTCTTCGCTCAGAACAGTCCGCTGAATCGACGATAGTGCTGGACATCCTGGGGAACATGTGTACGTGAGACAAGGGGCTTTGAAGTATTGTTTTTTTATTGGAACATAGTTGTGTTGTCAACGCCCACTTGTGTGGTGGACCTTGCAAGCTGTCAGGAAAGCGAGGTTGCTTACAAGATTGCACAAAGGTTAGCCTATGCTGCCGCCTCTTCGGGTCACGTGCTTATGTATTCATAGACGGTGGGACATGCAGAAGATGAGCACATGTGTTCAGCGCTAGTACACATGTGTGGCCAGGTGAGAGTTTATTTTGGGAATATTGACGTTCCTCGTTCATGGACGCGCTATCTCCTAGCCTTGCGCTCTCCAAGAGATGCCGCTACCAGGCGGGAAGACGTATTCTTGCCAAGAAGGGTGCAGTATGCCCAGGCATGTTCATTTCCAATCGGTTTTATCCTTCCACTAATCAGACTTTCTGCAGTGACCAACCCCACGATGTCCATTCCTGCGACATGAGACTGTGCCCGGTCACGTGTGACCTTTGTAGACGCCTTTGCATCCAGTCTCACCTTCACGGACTTGCGAACGGCTCATCTCATTTATGCGGGTCAGCACTTGCCCCAATTTAAGGAGCATTTAAATTGAACAAGTCAACAGAGAATCGCATCCATGTTCTGCCCTTTGCTCAGCACCAGGCATATGTCAGATCGACACAACCCCTCTATCAATAGAGGCCACATTCACGGGAAGACATGAAACGTTCCAGTATACTAAGGTAATATCTTTCACGACTTTTTTAATAATTCTTTTTGATCTCGACGCAATATGATACAGTATTCGCAAGGTTTGTCCTGAATACCATCCTAGACGGCATGGTACTAACCATCGAACAGTTGCAAAACGGCTCCAATGTGTGAAGAATATCGACCCAGGCCAGACGTCACATACAGGTGTCCACATTCACACCAAGGAAGAGCAACCATTCCACTTCTGCGAGACTCGGTACGTCGCCTTGCGATATACTTCATCCAAAGTGGAAGGAACTGAAGCGACGTAGTTGCAAAAACTGCGGTTATTTCTGTACTTTGCCCCTTGGTGAGAAGTTTATCAGGAATACTTGCCCCCGCTGACATCTCTCGTTGGTCACTTCAAGGCCACACTCAGCAGGAGCATGAAACTAGTCACGGCTCTATGACCCAGACTCGATGGGCTGTTGATGGACCTGATGAAACGGATATTGAGTTAGGAGGTCGCAAATTCTCCGCTAATGATGATGGGGCGCCTATGATGTGCAATCTTGTTTGCTCATCGATGGGCAGACACGTCCATATCGATTACTGCCGCGCTGGGGCGAACGCGCCTTGTGAGGGCGCCGAAATTCAGCACATCAATGCAAGGATGGTTCCCAACCCCGACAAGCCTAAAGATGCCGTTACTCACAACCTCTACTGGCGCAGGATGGGTCAGTTGAACGTACTTTTTCTATGTCTTTTCCGGACCTGAACGTCATCTTTAGGCTTCAAAGGTCACCAGAACTTGCCTCTCTAATGAGACACGCACTGAGATAAAGATTTAGACCCGTATACTCGTGACGAACAGGCCATCTTTGGGAAATGGTGAGTCATTGCTGTGTTAAGAAGATGGGTTATTAACATAGATATTACAGTGACGCTATGTGCTCTGGTAGGGCGACATTGCATAACGGCTCTTTTTATGGCTAAAATCATACATGGCCAGGTCCCGAACACTCAGCAACGGGACCTGGCTCGGGGCAGCCGTCTTACTGCACACTTCCCATGTTCCATCCTCCTCGACGTCTTAACGAACATGTCACTGGTCTTGGTTATATTTCCAATGACGGACATATGTTTGACTGCAGAAACCCTGTCACATTACAGCAGGCTTTCCACGTGTACGTAAGTTGACTGGTGCTTGCCATTGAGATCGCTAACATCTTGAATCCCTGTAGGATATTCGTGATCGACAGGTTAGGTGATTTCTATTGTCGGGCACTATGTCTTATTTTTCCTTTTCAGATCTGGTTCCATGTGTTCCATGGACCGTCAACCTTTGGCCGACGGACCTGCGGCAGAACGAATTCGAGAGCGCGCTAATAACAGACTCGGTGCCGTATACTCAGCGCTATACAGCTTCTGGACTGCCCGCCATGCTACTGCTACTGCGGAACAACAATTGGGCACTCGACGCGGTATCGATGCGGTCTACTCCGCTCTGTACAATCTCTGGTCTGCTGGCCCAGCCACAGCTACAGCAGAGCAACCTCCAGGTCCTGGACGGCGCGACGCATACAGCGTTGTCCTGTTCAGTGACTCAACAAAGACAGTGCTAACCAACGACTTTACGAGCAATCCGAACCAACTCTTGGATGTCGTCCTAGGTGAAGACGCTGGCGGCGGAACGAGCTTCGGGGCAGCTCTTCGTGCTGCCCAAACCGTCATGCTTCAACACTGGAGCACAGAAAGGCTCGTCACCTAAACCTGAATTTATTCTGTTCTGTCTCTTTGTTAAACCTCCTTGCACAGAGCGCCAGTCATGATTTTCCTCTCTGATGGGGAATGTGCTGTATCCGACAGGGCAATCCAAGAGGTTTGTCAGTCGGCGGTTCAGCAAGGGTAGGCTATTTCCACCTGTTATAACCATATCTGACAGTTTTGGTAGGAAATCGTTATCCTTCCACTCCGTTTCTTTTGGCGAAGACGCCTCGACCACTGCTCTGCGCCGGATGGCAGATCTCGCACTGGAGATACAGAATAACGCTCCTGGAAATGCTTTGCTTCCCGCGGCGGCGAATGTTCCCTCCTCTTTTGCAACTGCCCTTGACACGGTGAGTACTCGTACCTCATGATTCGAATCAAAGTTAACCCGTCTCAGGTACGGCTTACGGAAACATTCTTGGGCATTGCGGAGTCGCTGAGAAAGCCACGCGGTGCATTGATGCATTGAGTATCTGTCCATTCACAGGCGCAAAGTGTTGCGGCCGCTCGTAATACTAGGTCATCGACATTGTACCGGACGATTTGGTTTTTATTGAAATCACAATACTGCCATATGGTGGTCTCGAAGCTCGAAGACGGATAGACTATCCCCCTCTCTTATAAAACGGCGAAAGGCGGAACAAAATTGCAAATATCGGTGATGCGTCTTAGCCGTGTGGAATGAGTGTGTGGGCTGTACATGTCAGCGAAAATGAGAAAGGAACCTTGCCAGTGGAACACCGGAATGTAACGACAAGGGTAACGAACACAGCCTGGAAGAAAGAAGGACTGAGGTGTGTGAGAGGAAAACGTATCGAACTTGAAGAAGGGTGAGTAAGGTAAGAAATAAACTGCCTTGTCTTATCGCAAGATGTTCGGAGCGGACCTGCCGGACCGGTCGTTGCTGTCCGCCGCATGCTCGGCGCTCGCGGCATGTGGCCGCAACTCAACATACAGTAAGGCATTGATGCCAGTGCGTGTATACAACCTAAGAAGGCCATCTAGAAGAAACCTTTTGTTTTCCGTACCCATCACGAAGTAGAAGACGGTCAAGACCGTCGTCGAGTCTATAGGCACCGTTTGTGACCAACGACTTCCGGAGTCCTTCCCGACCCGAAAGCGCTCTCTTACGCCCTCTTTTACCAACAATCCCAAGCGATTCTAATGACGATTGGAATGGCCCCCAGCTTTCCTCGCTCGCAGCTTGCTAAGTCAACACTCGATCCTCTCCGTATGGCACTGCGTAAGCGCGTAAGGGTCGTGGACTACGGGTGCGTCGGGTGGATAATTCGTTTGGTATTCTTGGAAGCGAGGGGGTGATGGGTTATCTTCAGAGGATGCGAGCAGGTATCTTGGGTGTGGGTGTAATTCTGGTGCTGGTGATTATGTGGATCTATTGCCCCTCGATAAGGTGAGAATCCAGCGTTGTGTGCCCGTATTGGTAGACCGGAATGAACGGACAAGTATGTATTAAAGAAAGTAAAGGCCAGGCCCCTGAATAGCAAGATATGACAAAACAGAAGGTTGAGGGAAGGAAAGAGAGACTACGAAGGGACTGCGGGTAAGGGCGGAGGCAACATGAAGAAGTGCACGGTGCCGGAGACTTTTTCGCTTTCGCCCAGCAGAGCCTCTCTAGTCGTCGACACCGGTCATCCAGCACGCATCTCAGCTCCCAAAACCGCGGCAATTCCAGTTTAGGGAAGGTTTACTTGATCATAAATGGCGCCCGTCGTGTCTGCGCAGCACAAGTTCAATGAGTATACCCTCCAACCCATGAGCGTCGGAGAGGATTCGGATAGTCTTGTGTGTTTCTTCTTACTATTTTGTAACGACACCCAGTGCTGATGAGTTGAAGACCTTTGCGTATATACTGCTACGAAATCAACAACCCGTCTTATCTGACCCACAAGTTCCGATGACAAACCGCGATTTCTTTACAAACACCATGAGGAAACTCCCTTCACCTGGGTCTCGACATTTACCCAGCCCGTAGGGTTAATAGACGAGCCCTCGCCGCAACAGAGGAGTCACCGTCGACCTCGAATACCCATAGCTATCGTACATATGCCGGCTTCATGTGTCTAATGCGAATTTGCTCGCGGAAGGTGGACTGCCGGTGGATTGTGGACCCGTTCAGGCCACGTGATGAGCTCGAAGACACGAACAAGTACGGTCTAATTCTCATCCCGTCACAATATTGGCTGATTTGTGCTAGCCTTGACTCAACAAGCTCTGCAGAGAGTGTCGCCCTCCGTTGCTCGACACCGTACAGTCTGAGCTCCCCGACGCTGAGTTCGCCTTCCTGTCTGCCTGTCACACTGCGGAGCTTACTGAAGAGAGCGTCGCGGACGAGGTGATCCATCTTGCTGCTGCTATGCAATTCTGCGGATTCCGGAGTGTGGTTGGAACGATGTGGGCGATGGCCGGTGTCGATGGGCGAGACCTGGCTAGGTCCTTCTACGAGTCGGTCTTCTCAGAAAAGAGGCAAGGAGGACGCTATTGCGAGAGAACGGCGGAGGCGCTTCGGGACGCCGTGAAGAAGTTACGCACAAAGGGTGGGATGACGCTAGAGCGTCGGGTTAATTTTGTTCACTACGGTGCATGACTTGCAAATATCATCGGTCCGTGACCAAGCTTGGCTTAATTGAAGTATCGGCAGGGAGGTGCGGCGAGAAGTGGTAATTGTCGGACGTCACGCTGGTCATTTCAATCTGACACGTTCCTACTGACTTGTTCGTTGTGTGGAGAGACGTTCTGAATGCAAACTGAACTAAATGATAAATGATTATATCACACGCTACTCGGACTAAAATGTAGAAGGGTACCAGTCAGTTATCGATCAACACCTGGTGCCCACCAAATCGATCCCGAGCTGTTGATCGTTTTGCCAGGCCAGAATCAGCCAACACCCACTAGCAGTGCGCTTGACACTGCACGTGTATACAGGCCGATGCGGTGCAGGGGTATAGACCCTCTCGGAATATAATGAATCTGAGTTGCCCCTTGTGGTGGAGTGGAGAACGTTCTCCACCGCAAGCGTGCACGCTACTTCCTGAGCCGCACTGATCGTTATACCCAACTTGGTGGGCGCGGCTATATATTGCTCCTCTTTGGAGGTCCCTCAGCTGCGCAATGTGCGAGGATAGCAGTCCAAATCAAATGGTGATTTTCGATGCAGAAATGCGTTAAGAAAGAAGAACAACGGAGGAGAGGCAGATGGGCAAAGCCCCGGTGGCTGAGAGGCTCGGAAATTGCCGCGTTAACAATGGCATGAGTCGCCTAAGGCTGCCTCTACATTTACATTACACCACCGCAAGTAAACGACCAACGTTTTCATTCCTTTCCTTATCAAAATTATCAAAATGGTCATCGTTGACGGCTCAACTGGAGAGCCAGACTTTTCGCGTCTGTTCGCAGTTCTCTCCGAACTTATAGATCAGACAAATGGCCATCGGAACTATACCGCTCAGCTACATGCACAGGCGAGTGGGATCAAGGTCTGTCTATGCCGACACCCTTTTCAACTCCTTTTGAGATTGACGAAGAGAAGTAGGCCCAAGCAATACACTCGCAAACAGGCTTTGTGTTACGACGGTTAGTGAATAGACTGAACCGTCGATGTTGCTATTGCTCATGAGACACGATCAGCTTCAATATGGATATGAAGAAAGGTTTGCGCGTCGGTGTGCATCATTCAGTATTGTGTGACTAACTTTTCCAGAGGATTATGATGCAGAACTAGAGCGCATGAACACTGCTATGATGGCGGAAAACCAGGCTCTTCAACATGACAATAAGCAGCTAAATACGTTGATCAAGGAGTATGAGACGACGCTAGAGACCGTCATGGGTCTTTTCCGACAACGCGCGGTGCGTTTCTTTTTATCTCCATTCATTTTCTGTCTTCGGTGGATATCTCGAACTACCATTTCTCATGGGCGCTCTCTCAAGTGGAGTCTTTGCTTATATTGATTTCGTTTGGATTTCTTGTTAGCATGATATCCAATCTCAAGAATTAACCCGCATCCGCGAATACGAAGCTCGCATCCTCGAACGCGAGACCAAATCCCAAGCTGCGCAGCTAGGCGTGCAGATAGCCCTGTCGGTCTCTCTCACGCGTGTCTCGGCGCTCCTGCGCAGCGCGCTCCGCGAATTCAACGGAGAGGCCGAGGACGGTGATCCGGACGCTGCGGACTGGGCGCTCGAACGCGAATGCGAGCTTGCGAGGCTGGAACGCGAGAATGCGATGCTGCGCATGCTGCTTGGCGCGCCCGGCGGCGAGGATGACTCAAACCTGCGTCTTTCCCTGCCTCCACCGCAGGACGACGGTCGGCGGAGCGTTTTGTCGGCGGTGCGCGATGGGCCTGCCGTGAAGGGTGGGCCAAAAGGAACGGTGGGGCCCTTTGGAGCGTACAAGAAGTTGCACGTCTCATAGCCCTGTTTGCCGTCAAGTATGCTTTCCGGTAATGATGGGCCCCAAGTCCTTATAGTACCGGGAATGCTCTTGGGCCGAGTCTATGAGCATGTTCCCTTTCATGTCGAGGATACGTGTCCAAGCAGCCGTTGGAGTCGGTACTGATACGTGGCTTGGCGTTATCATTATGGTTATGAACATGTGAACGGATGTTGGCCATTACCGGTGGGTCTCGTGGCATTGGATCATGATACTGCTGTAGTATTCACTTCTCATCACCACAGTTGGCTGATCTGCGTGTACACCGGACTTGATTTACATTTCCTAGCAGCAAAGAGCGGATCGAACGCGATACGTAGCTGACCCCGGTTTCCAACGATAGCACGTTGCTTTTGCGCCCAGACGTGGTTAGTGCGCGAGAAATTGGCGCCACCGACTGAATGACAGGGAGTGACACCATCGTCCTTTGTATTTCATTCGCAGTGAAAAGACTCCATGACATGACTGAGAATTCTCTCACGCCAGCAACTCAAGGTCCTATCGCCGTGACTTACCAAGTTCGTCAACGACCGCGCCATCACGGAGCGTGATACCACCGATGCTCCGAAGCGAGTCGCGTGCACCCGCACCGCGTGAGCCGATTCCCGGAGCTTCCTTTCACTCTGTGGTCAGTTGGCGGAGGCAGCTATTACTTTGAAGTGCGTCCGTCGCGGATCATTAATTGTGTCATGTATACAGTATACAAATACTTCATGTGACCCGTACCCACAAGCATGCGTGGACGGTATCATACGATGGAAAGGTCACCCGATCACTGCCGGAGCTCTCATCAGTACGAGAGGGCGCAGTCAGCTCACTGTCACCATTTTCGAGGGGCACTCGGGCGTTTCAGTCTATGGCGAATCGACTTGAGATTTTGCGGGATTCGCAGGTGGGATGGGATCGTCGTCAAATTCTAGGGCTCCTTTTGCCTGTGAGACGCCGCGTCCGAGTCGTCGGTTCGCAGCACGTGATTTGATACGTGAAGTCTCATTCTTTTTAATTTCTTAATGCGACAAGGCGTTAGGATGGGGATGGCTTGATGCAGCCACGCTACCAAGTTCTACAAAGTTTGACGAGGAAGGTATAACCTACCCGTACCCGGGCCTATCACTAACAGAACCAAAGTGGCCGATGTCGTTGCTGCTATCATTACTAGGACATAGTTGCCAGAACGATATCCCTTTGCACAGGTGGGGTGGATCCAAAAAGCCTTTCGCTTTTGTAATGGCGCTGACAGGAATCGGCAGACGAGGTCGAAAAAGACCATTCATTTTAACCAAATGATACCATTTCGACTTGTCCACCTGCAGCCGTCTATGGTCATTGCGGATCAGACCACGTCGGAGCAGATATGACCCTGTCCGCACGCTTCTGCTCGATCTCTCGTCCTTCGACCCCGGGTCCTCTTCATGAAACAACATCCCAGAATTGGAGTACCATCACGCCCCAGCCCCAAACGAATGTTATCACCAACCCACCCTCGTCTTCCTTTCGTGCAGTCTTCTGTTGTCAGAACTTGCCTCAACAGTGACAATGTAGGCCTGGTTGGTCGTGACAGGGCCGCAGCCCAAAGAGATGTGATTGGGTCGACACATTTTGGAAGCGTGGAGAGAAGGAATACCAGCCGTGGTGTGGACAGCAGGGGGCGAACCTCATTGAGCTCATCCGCGCGCGCGTAAGTTCTTATGCGGCAGAGGCCGCGTCGGAGATGGGCCGAGAAAGAATTTACTCCCGCTGATGGGTAGGTCCACAAGTTTCGCAGTTGTACAAGCACGGATGATCCTGTGAAGAATTACAAAGTAGTGTCATAGGTGCGATACATTACTGATACATTGTGGCCATCCACCGAGATGCCCGTGCCACCGCCCGTTCCGCTGCCAGAGGCGTCTCTGCCTTCGTCCGTTTCTCAACTAAGACAAATCCACGGCGCTTCTTTCCCGCTCCGCGCACAGCATACACCTTGCGCATGCCCTGACGTGGGCGTGCCGCTTCACGCTGCTCATGCCGCTCTAACATCGCGAGCATGTTCGCGTCCTTGGCCGCCAGCGCCGGCAGTAGAAGCAGCTCTGACTCTTCCGGATACTGTAGGGAAGGAGATGGCTCGCGTGGGCGTCCACGTTGCGGAGGTGGCGGTGCATGGGGCGACGGGGGTCCAAGCGGTGGGCCATATAGGTCCTCCATCTCATCGTCTTCCGGTTTGACCGGAGGAACGGCCGGGGGCGTAGAGGTTCTAGAAGTAGTCTCGCGATGAAGTAACAGTCGTGAAGGGGCTTTGCTTGGTCCCGGGGCCCGGTTCAGTGAGAAAGCACGGAGGTCCAGTGTCGGCGGATCGACGCCCGAAGACCTCGATTTTGTCGAGGCGTGGCCGGCACCTCCAACGACGATGGAGTGCTTGGGCAGCGGGGAGGTCACTCGAGCGTGGGTGGGCTCAACTGGTTGACTCGTCGGTGTCTGTTCGAGCGCCTGTGGTACGTAGTCATCATCAATACTCGGACGCAAGTCGTCAAAGAGCAAAATGGCACGGCACCACAGGGCTTTCGCGGAAGTGTGTCGCGCGCAAATAAGGGACGACGTTTGAGGGTCCATCATTGGGTGAGTGAGACCAAGGCGAACCTCCCAGATGATGTAGAAGGAAGTGGTGATGGGTGTAGCAGTTGACCCTCTTTTGCCGCCGTATCTGGTAGTAACGGGGTTGTCTCGGGACGTGTTTCTTCTGGGTACTGCAAATCCAGTTCGAGTAAAGTCGTCTGAGATCCCACATGCGCTGCGGGGTCATCAAATCTAAGGTGAGCAGTGGAAAGTTCATCACCCTGTTTTGAAGGTGTTGGCACGCCGCTTGAACGTATAGTTTGTTCAAAACGACCAGTGGGGTGCTCCGGATCGGACAATAGACCCGTCCCTTGCTGGGAAACCTCCACGACAGGTATAGAAGGAGCCGAGCGAATGGAGGCCTTTCAATCCCCTGAACTGAGGTTATGCCACGTACGATGATACCAACCTCTGGGGTTGCCTGTTTCTGTACCCGTTTTCTTTTGCAACACCTGCCTATCCACGAGGACAGCCCGTTGTCCACATCATTGTCATTCGTCGCCCGCAAAAGAGCGATGAGCTCTTCGTCACCCAATGGCGGAATGTGACAACCTGTTACATTGGAGATGGAAATAATCAGAAACATTCCGAGAATTATTGATTTATTGCGCACGATGATGCCAGTTCTTTCCGCATCCAGAGCAACAAAGCAGGAAGTTGTTCGGGTCTGAAGATGTTCCCTTGCACCGATTGCACCCCATGGATCAAGGCTAGCCTAGGTTAGGGTTTCATGAGCCGCGATCGACTTGCACGTGCTCTTGTAGCGTGTTGCCGCGCTATTGTACGGGTGCACGCGCTGCAGCCTCAGAATCGAGCGCTGTAGCCCGCCACGCCTCTCATCACCCGCACTCGGTCCTCGCATGCCTCGCCCTCGACTCGTCTTCATCACCCTCGTTACCACACCTTTCCACTAACGGCCAAGTTTCCCCCTACTCGTCACACCTCAATCCTTACGGCCGAAGACTCGCGGATCGCCCAAGACACGTCGGCCGACGCCACAAACGCTCGCCAACTCGAAATCTCGTCGGTCCATGTCGCACACGTTGTGCACCGCCCCTCGCAAGTCTGGACCACGTCTATGTTGGGAATGGATATTACTGTATAGACTTTATCAGGACCTTTTCGTGCGTTCCTTTGTTTATCTTTTCGTTTCGTATTAGACCATACTCGATACTCGCTCCATTCCACAACCACCCCTTTTGCATTAGCCTCTTACCATTGAACCTCGCGCCTCCCTCGCTCTCATTGGCCATGCGCCCGCCGTCATGCTTTTAGAAACTATTCAGTAAAACTTCCATCGACATCGTCGCCGCGCGACCGCGTTCGCTCTCCTTTCCCCTTTCCCCTCTACTCTTCGGACTCGCTCGCAGAATATTTGTCCTTACTATCTATTCGATATATAATCCCCCTCACCTGGCCTCGGCCAAACAGGCGAATATAGCCCAACTTTTTTCCTTTTTGTTGCGTGGTTTCCCTTCGCCCCTTCTCTGCAGAGTCTTCGGGATCGCAGCCTCTTTTCTCTTTCCCTTCCTTTGGAACTCACAAGCGTGGACTAACGTCCCCGCTGCGGGAACTGAGGGTACAAAGCCAACTATTCTATGGTATACGAACAAACAAGTAAGTTCTGGGGTACTAGCTAAACTAATGTGCTCCTGTCATGGCTAGGAATGTAGGGTACTCGGGCTCTCAATGTACTGGGTATATCTCATCAATCCGTTCCGCGCACTCAACTTGCAACGAGTTGTCATGCGTCCCAGTTTCGAAGCCTCGATACTTCATTATCGTTCCTTACCCGCCTCCTGCTTATCGTCGCGCTGTGGCCCTGCCAGTGGCGCTGCTCCCAGCTTCCATTATTTTCATCATCTTATCTATCTTATCTCCTATCTCCTCCCTCCTGAACTCGCAAGCGCTGTGCTACGTTGATCAACAGTCTCAGATCGGGAAATCGATTTCAATTGAAGGTTTGATGCCGTGCGCCGTGTGTTGAATTTCAATCATCATTGACCAAGTGACTTTTGGAACGCAAAAGTACCTCATCGTATGCAGTCAAAATTTTGTTTTATTACAGTAGTAATGGAGGAATACGACTCTACATAGATGACTACCAGACTACTGGTACCTGAGCGCGAGCGCGATTGGGAAGGGAAACGATGTGAGATTGTCAGACGGGCGTCAGGTGCGGCCTGGCACCTGTGTCCTTTGCTTAAACATGAGCTGATATCTAAACTGTCCTCTCATTTATTACCGGCGGCGTTGGCGGTAGTGCGATTTTTCATGTATTGCGGGTTAGCCCTGTCAGGACTTGTCCTATGCAGGTGCTCGCCTGAGTCCGGGAGCCGATGATACCGCCACAATAGTCTGCGATTTCTCAGTCATAGTCATGGGCCTTCTGTAAGTCATCATGCTACTGTATCCCGGGTCTTGCCAAATCCTTGCGGTATCTGTCATTCTACCGTACAATTCTCGTACCCATCACACGAAGCACCTCCACGCCACTTCTTGTAGGCAAGCGCGTTGATAGGCCGGATCGATCCGTGACGTGTAACGGCATGTTCCTGTAAGTTAGGAGTCAGCTGATGTTTGTCACTGTTGTAACATAAAGTCCCAGCGGAATCCAACGTCTAGTACGACTGATCATCGATCATCGATCATCACCTTCGCCAGTCTTTCTTTCTACAACACTTTGGTACTATGGCCACACAACAGGATCGCCCCCGAGTCCCAAATGTCAAGTTCAGAGTGCTCATCATCAGAAGAGCGAATGCAGGGAAGACGACCATCTTGCAGAGGGTTTGTGATACGACGGAGAGTCCAGATATTTACAGGCTTGATCAAGAGGGAACTCGCTATCGGGTACGTTCTCATTCCTGATGGGACTTCTGGTCTCATCGTCTAGCCAGGTTACACTCGACCCTACAATAGAGGTTTGGCCGGCTTATTATTGTCGGCGATGACTGGTATTAAGAATCCTGCATGCAGCGTGGTCAACACGACATCAACGACGAACTCATCTTCACGAACCATGACGGCTATATTTTCCACGACTCCCGTGGATTCGAGGCAGGCGGTGAAGACGAGTTGAAGGCCGTACAAGAATTTGTCAAACGCAAGTCGCAGGAGAATCGATTGAGAGATAGATTGCATGTGATCTGGTTCGTTCTTTCATGTATCTACAGTTGTAAATTCACAAGGTCACCATGGCTTTTCAGGTATTGTATCCCGATGGACAATGATCGGCCATCGCTAGATTTAAAGTATTTTGGGGCAATTTGCCCAGATAAGAATGGTATGTCTATGTCGAAATGCCCCACTATGGATAGAGATTGACATCATGATGTGGGATTTCCAAGTTCCTGTAATAGCGGTTTTTACAAAATACAATCAATTCAAGCGCGATATCAAGATGAAGTTACAGGATGAAGGCCGTGATCCAGAAACGGACCTCAATGCTGAGGTGGAAAACATATTCAATCAGCATTATCTTGCTAGCCTTAACGGACTTCCCCCATTTATTCGTTTGGAGAGTGAGGATCATAATGTTGTTAACCGATGAACGCGTGGTGTATTAATATCCGTCCTGCAGAGATGCAAAAGCCTGGACAATGATGTGCTGATCTCATTGAAATGACTGCCCATGCACTCAGTGGCGGCGTGGTTGCCCTCATGCTTGTGGCTGTACAGAAGGATAACCTGGAGCTCAGTATAAAGCAGGCAATTGGGTGGTAAGTTCTCATGCATAGCAAGACAGGAACAAGATGAGTGTAGCCCCATTCTAGGACCCATTATGCTATGGAACAACAAAGAACAAGTTCAGTTATAAAGAAGATTATTAGATGGTAAGTTCTTATGATTAGCAGGACAAGGACAAGATGAGTGTAGTTGAATTCCAGGACCAGTCATATTTTTGAGCAAGAAAATGGGAGTATAGAAGCAGTAATAAGGACATGTATGATGGCCTTTCCATTGCTCTGGGTGAGTTGCAATACTATCATCTAAATTGTGACTTGCTGCTGAAAGAATATTATTACTAGTGTTGGGTTGGTCTTTCCTTCTTTGACATGTATTTATGATTTCTCACCCTTTTCTTTCTGTACCCTGACTTGTCTCTCTGTCACGGTCAGGTCACCGTGTCTTTCAGTCGTCTTGGTTCTGGAGTTTCTAGACAGGGGTATTTCCTAAATAGGAAGTCGACCCGACGTCTCAATTAGGAAGTCGTCCTAATGTGGTAATCGTGTCGGTGTTCCAAAAAGGAAAGGCGGGCGTCGGTGTCAGGTGTTGGGATTGATCACGTGAGTCGTCACATGATTAGTCAGACAGATAGTAAAGATCACGTGATGCGTCACGTGACTTATCTGAGAGCGAGTGAAGATTACACAAGTCAATGCGACTTGGAATCGAGCAAGATACAACACATGATCTCGAAGATGTTTAGAAATGAGAGGCGAATAGCAACTAAGTCGACTATCGCAGAAGGGGTTCTTTCAGGAGGAAGCCGCATGCGTTTAAGGAAGTGACAATAGCCTGTATTGCATGAATAGAATGAGCTTAGAGAACTTGTTCTATGCTACTAGAGACAGTATATATACAAGAGGACATAGAAGCTACTAGAAGGTCGTAGAAAGCTATGGAAAGTGACAGAAGCAAAGAGAATGTCATGGAACCTTATGGAAGTCTCTAGAAAACGCGAGAATAGTCCATAGGTAAATTAGGTAAGCATGAGAGAAGCGGCCCGGAGTCAAGTACAAAAAGGGAAGGGAAAGGTTAGGTAAGAAAAAGGGGCAGTCCATGACACTCTCCCTCTGCCATCTCCAGTTTGTGAGTGCCCCTTGCTTGGTCACTTTTTTTCCATGTCCTAACTTGTCCCTCCCTCTGCCATCTCCAGGAAGTGAGTGCCCTTTGCTTGGTCACTTTCTATCCATGTCCTGACTTGTCCCTCCCTCTGCCCTCTCCAGTTTGTGAGTGCCCCTTGGTCACTTTCTTTCTATGTCCTGACTTGTCCCTCCCTCTGCCATCTTCAGGAAGTGAGTGCCCCTTTCTTGGTCACTTTCTTTCCATGTCCTGACTTGTCCCTCCCTCTGCCATCTCTAGGAAGTGAGTGCCCCTTGCTTGGTCACTTTCTTTCTATGTCCTGACTTGTCCCTCCCTCTGCCATCTCCAGGAAGTGAGTGCCCCTTGCTTGGTCACTTTCTTTCTATGTCCTGACTTGTTTTCCCCTCTGCCATCTCCAGAGAGTAAGTGCCCGTTGCTTGGTCACTTTCTTTCCATGTTCTGACTTGTTCCTCCCTCTGCCATCTCCAGAGAGTGAGTGCCCCTTGCTTGGTCACTTTCTTTCTATATCCTGACTTGTTCCTCCCTCTACCATCTCCAGAGAGTGAGTGCCCCTTTCTTGGTCACTTTCTTTCCATGTCCTGACTTGTCCTTCCCTCTGCCATCTCCAGAGAGTGAGTGCCTCTTGCTTGGTCACTTTCTTTCCATGTCTTGACTTGTCCCTCCCTCTGCCATCTCCAGGATGTGAGTGCCCCTTTCTTGGTCACTTTCTTTCCATGTCCTGACCTGTCCCTCCCTCTGCCATCTCCAGGATGTGAGTGCCCCTTTCTTGGTCACTTTCTTTCCATGTTCTGACTTGTTCCTCCCTCTGCTATCTCTAGGATATGAGTGCCTCTTGCTTGGTCACTTTCTTTCCATGTCCTGACTTGTCTCTCCCTCTGCCATCTCCAGGATATGAGTGCCCCTTTCTTGGTCACTTTCTTTCTATGTCCTGACTTGTCCCTCCCTCTGCCATCTCCAGAAAGTGAGTGCCCCTTGCTTGGTCACTTTCTTTTTATGTCCTGACTTGTCCCTCCCTCTGCTATCTCCAGTTTGTGAGTGCCCCTTTCTTGGTCACTTTCTTTCCATGTCCTGACTTGTCCCTCCCTCTGCCATCTCTAGAGAGTGAGTACCACTTCCTTGGTTGATTTCATCATATATCCTGACTTTATCCATCCTCCTGCCTTCTTCAGGGAGTACATACCCCTTCAATTTACCCCTCTGCCCTTGGTGTACTAACATATTCCTTCCTCTCTGCATTTTTCAGAAAGTGAGCCTTTGTTTTGTATCTGCTTGCTCCCTGTTCTCTCACTTCTTTGCTTCTCTGCACCACAGCTATTATTCAACAAACTTTGATCATTCACCTCCAATGTACTATTGTTATTTCTTTTTCTGATTTCATCTTGGTTTCACCAATGCACTTTTAGCTGCCTCTCTGCATATCTAGTGATAATACACATCACACTATGATTGGTACATTTCTACTATATGCATCTGTATTTTCTAACATCTAAAATAGTAACAATTCTTATTCTGGACTGTGCCTTCCTTTTTTATGTCTCCCCATCCCCTCCAACTCTCAAAGATGCTTTGAATCAGGCGTGTTCCCAATACAAATCTTCTGATACTCATACTACAGTCAAAGAGCAGTTTTTACTACCTCCTGAACAATATTCTATTTTGCAATTCACAGACTTTGTACTGAGTCATCGTCTCCAATAATTGCTCTTTGCTTTCTGCTATTTATGCTTTGGTCTGATCTGTATGGGCTTGTTTTACATCTGTAAATAGAAGCAAGTGGTCCCAATGATCAAAATGGATACAGTGACTTCTTAAACTGATTTGATAGTTTATGCTTTTGGGATTCCATGCTGAATAGCACAAGAACAAGGACAAATGCAATGACTTAGTGTGGTGGCTCCCAGTCGGCCATGGGTTGTGCTTACAGAGGTGCACAATACCTACAGGTGCACTAGCACAGGTTTGTGTTACAATCCACCCCAATTTTCGCTCCCCTTCTTAACATTACCACCATCACCTATTATCCCACCAACCATCATCATTGATGAACCACCCTCAATACTACCCACGCCCAGAATCCCTATGCTGCCCATACCATGGAACCAGCACATGGCAACACTGTTACCAGAGCCAGTACAGGAACTACAGGACAGTGACATGTCTAGTCCTAGTCCAGAACCAGCACAGGAACTACAGGACAGCGACATGTCCAGTCCTAGCCCACCTCCAGTCATCAGTCAGCTACCTGAACACCTAGAACTGCCACCGTCCCCCAAATATATCGTTACAGAACCATTCACGCTGTACCAACGCACTAGTCCCCCTGAGTGTCGTCACAACACTCACGAACTTCTACAAACAGAGAAACCATCCCAACCTTGGAGGGAGCATTTGGCGTACTCACCACCACAAGAGCACAAGCAAAGCATATCACCAAGTAGCGTTGCATCCCCTTCGCAATGCATGCGCCTCTCGGATGGAGGCTACGTTACCCCAGACATATTGCCCATGATGGGGCATCCATATAGCCTTCCGCCAAGTCAGGTGCCATCACCTCCGTCCCAAACGTTGCTTGTGCAGAGCTCCGCAGGATCCCCCAAGCAGCCCGCCCTACCTCCTTCCTGATATGGCAGCATATTAATGTGCCACCCTACCTTCCTATTTCAGTGCCGATCTCGCTTTCCTCTTTAGGGCAGAGCCTGCCCCATTTACGCGTTCAAGCACGCGTCCATCAATTCATCTTCAAATGACTTGCCACTTGGCATGTGGATACCTTACGCCTCGACCCTTCATCTAGACCGTTTCCAGGTCCCTATTGTCTATCCCGTTTTGGAGAGCGTCCATTGTTTTTGCGATGCTCACTCTCATATGACTCATTCGCATCTGACTCTTACTTAAGGGTCCCCATTGTCCATTCCCTCTCTATTGTCCTCACCTTATTGTCTCATGGCTCATTGTCCTCTAGAAACCATTGTTCGCTTAGTTAGGATAGGGACCGTCTCCCCTATATATAAACCAGCCAGTAGTTCTGAAGTCAAGCCCTAAGCTTGACTTGGTTTGCAATCCAACATTCTCAGCTCCTCCCTTGTGTGCTCTCTCCTCTTTCCTTTCTCTATCTCTAAGTCGTCTCTAGTATTACTAGGAGACTCTACTTGTCATCTCTCTTCACACCGTCAAGTCCCAAGTAAGCACCTCTATTCAGACCAAGTCCTTTCAAAAGGGACATCCCCTTGTATATGTACTACTTGCCCCAGTACAAACTTGTGCATGTCGCACCATCGAGGTCTTGGACCTTAACAGTTTGGCTATGCACTTGTGGGTAAGGTGCATAGGCCTTTGGGGATCGGATCATAAGTTGGTAATGAGGTCTTCTTGGTGATGATGTACTGCCAGTATGCGCAAGTGAAGTATAAGTGAGCATATGGACAAATTTGAGTGAGGCACCTGAGCCTTGACCTAGCACTTGGGTGTTAAAACCTGAGATATAAAGGGCCCTTGAGTCACAGAGGACCAAGGGGACTGCAATGGAGCAATTAAGACTGTATTGAGCATAGGGAATAATGTACTACACACCTGCAATGGAGCAATTAAGACTAAAGGGAAAAAG
>Ga0307512_10002337_pt1 | contig 24365 bp, 21 predicted proteins | sample 14_EM_MG_FD_200267 | JGI IMG/M metagenome (GOLD analysis project Ga0307512, IMG submission 200267) | Populus trichocarpa ectomycorrhiza microbial communities from riparian zone in the Pacific Northwest, United States - 14_EM | ecosystem: Host-associated > Plants > Roots > Unclassified | place... | reverse complement strand
AGACCCGATCAGCAAGAAGCCCACAACCGCATAGCTGACGGACCGTCAGATCGGCGCTACCGTGGCCGACATGGACACCCAACCCACCACCCAGGCCACGTTTCCCCTGATCATCTCCGTCGACGACCACACCGTGGAGCCCGCCGACGTCTGGCAGAGCCGTCTGCCGAAGAAGTACCAGGACACCGGCCCACGCATAGTCCGCGCACCGCTGAAGGAAATGTCCTTCCTGGGCGGGCGCTTCAGGCCGGTCATGGGCAAACCCGGCGATGACGGCCCGCTCGGCGACTGGTGGATCTACGAGGATCTGCACCGTCCCCTCACCCGCCTGGACACGGCCGTCGGCTACAGCAGGGACGACATCAAGCTCGAGGTGATCACCTACGAGCAGATGCGACCCGGCTCCTACGACGTCCCGCAGCGCCTCGCCGACATGGACGTCAACCACGTCCAGTCCGCCGTCTGCTTCCCGACCTTCCCCCGCTTCTGCGGCCAGACCTTCACCGAGGCCAAGGACCACGAGCTGGGCCTGCTCTGTGTGCAGGCCTACAACGACTGGATGGTGGAGGAGTGGTGCGGCCCGCAGGCGCAGGGGCGGCTCATCCCCCTGCCCCTCATCCCCCTCTGGGACGCCGAGCTCGCGGCGGCGGAGGTGCGGCGCAACGCCGCCCGCGGCGTCCGGGCCGTCGCCTTCTCCGAGATACCCCCGCACCTCGGCCTCCCGTCCGTCCACACCGACGACTGGGACCCCTTCCTCGCCGCCTGCGACGAGACCGGCACGGTCGTCGCCATGCACATCGGCTCCAGCAGCCGTATGCCGTCGACGTCGAAGGACGCCCCGCCCGCGGTGGGTTCGACCATCACCTTCGCCAACTGCTGCTTCTCGATGGTGGACTGGCTGATGAGCGGGAAGTTCGAGCGCTTCCCGAACCTCAAGGTCATGTACGCCGAGGGCCAGATCGGCTGGATCCCCTACATCCTGGAGCGCGCCGACGTCGTCTGGGAGGAGAACCGCGGCTGGGGCGGCGTCGCCGACAAGGTCCACCGGCCGCCGTCCGAGCTGTTCGCCGAGCACGTCTACGGCTGCTTCTTCGACGATGCCTTCGGGCTGAAGAACCTCGACTCCATCGGCCCGGGCAACGTCCTGTACGAGACCGACTACCCCCACTCCGACTCCACCTGGCCCAAGTCCCGCGAGGTCGGCGAGGCACAGATGGGGCACCTGGAGGCGGACGTCGTGGAGCGGATCGTACGGCGCAACGCGATCGAGCTGCTGGGGCTCACGGACGACGGGCTGTGGGCGGGCCCCTGAGGGCTCAGGCCTGGTCGGCGGGCGGGGGTGTCCGCGGCGGCGGGGACGCCTTGGGCGTACGCAGCACGGAGAGCCGGTCGCCCTGGGTGGCCGACACAATCGCCGTTCCTGCGGCATCGGTGCGCCAACTCCGGTACACCCAACGGCCATCCGGCTGGAACCTCCCTTCGCAGGCGGCCCCGCACCGCCCTCACCGGCGACGCACCCCTTGTCTGACGGCCGTCAGGCAGGACGATGGCAGCACCTCATATGACGGTGCGTCAGATAGTTGATCCAGGAGGACGTGTGTCCATCCAAGTCCCGCAGGAAGGGCGCCTGGCGTACGGGATGCAGTTGCCCGTCCAGTCCCAGAGCACGATCTACGCCGAGGAGTGGGAGGCCGAGGCCGGTCCCGCGGACCTGGTGGAGATCGCCCGTGCCGCCGACCGCGCCGGCTTCGACTACGTCGCGAGTTGCGACCACGTCGCCATCCCGCGCCGGCTGGCCGCCGCCATGAGCACGGTCTGGTACGACCCCGTGGCCACCCTCGGCTTCCTGGCGGGCGTGACGGAGCGCGTCCGGCTCCTCAGCCATGTCGCCGTCGTGGGCCTGCGGCACCCGCTCCTCACCGCCAAGCAGTACGCCACCCTCGATCACCTCTCGGGCGGCCGCCTGATCCTCGGGGTCGGGGCCGGGCACGTGCAGGAGGAGTTCGAGGCGCTCGGCGTCGACTTCGACCGGCGCGGGGCCGTGCTCGACGAGTCCGTCGACGCACTGCGCGCCGCGCTCGGACCGGAGGAGTTCCCCGAACACCACGGCAAGCTCTACGACTTCGAGGGGCTCGGCCAGCGGCCCCGGCCCGCTCAGGAGCGCGTTCCGGTCTGGATCGGCGGCTCCTCCCCGGCCGCTGTGCGCCGGGCGGCGCTCAAGGGCGACGGCTGGCTGCCCCAGGGCGACCCGCGCGACCGGCTCCCCGCCCAGCTCGCCCGGATCCGCGAGCTGCGCGCACAGGCGGGCGTCGAGGGGCCGTTCACCATCGGCGCGATCACCGAGCCGCTCTACGTCGGCACCCCCGCCTGGGACGTCGGCCGCCGCACTCTCACCGGACCGCCGGAGGTGCTCGCCGAGTCCCTGCGGGCGTACGGGGCGATGGGCGTGCACCAGATCCAGGTGCGCTTCCGCTGCCGCGACCGCACCGAACTCACCGACCAGATGGGCGAGTTCGGCGCCGAGGTGGGGCCCCTGCTGTGAACACGTTCTGCGCTGTGAGCACGTTCTGCTTGAACACGTTCTGCTTGAACACGGTTACGCCGAGCCGCGTATGTACGGACGTACGGACGTGATGGCTCCGGCGGAAGGACCCCCGAAGTGCGATCCTCCCAGCGCCTCTCCGTAGTGCTCGCCTCCGCCGCGGGCGCCTGGCCGCACGAGGACTGGCCGGCCCCCGACGATCCGTTCGTCAGCCGTGCGCTGCGCGTCTCTCCGCCCTACCGCGGACTGCGGGAGACCACGGCGGACGTCGTCGTGCTGCGCTGCGAGGATCCGGCGGCATCGTTTCCGGGGCTGCTGGTGGACCTCCGTGCCCGGGGCGTTCCGGTGATCGTCGTCAGTCCGCGCCAGGACACCGACATGGTGGTCGAGGCGTTCCGGGGCGGGGCGGGCTATCTGGCCGAGGGCGACTACTGCGACCGGATGCTGTCCTCGGCGGCCATGGCGGCCGCCGTCGGACACACCTACCTCTCGCCGTCCGCGTCCGCCGCCCTGCGGGAAGGCGCCCGGCGGATGGCCGCGACCGACGACGCGATGGAACGGCTGCGCGGTCTGCTCTCGCCCCGCGAGCAGCAGATCATGGAGCTGCTGTCGACCGGCCTGGGCGCGCGCCAGATCGGGCAGCGATTACGGCTGAGTGAGAAGACCGTCCGCAACAACCTCAGCAACATCTACGCCAAGCTGGACGCACGCGGAAGCACGGACGCGGTCCTGCGATGGCTGGGAGCCACGTCCGTGCTTCGCACCTGAGAAGGGTCTCAGGAGGCCGGAATCTCCGACGGCGGGATGTCGACGTCGGTCACATTTCCGCCGCCCTCACCGAATCCGGGTTCCGCCCTGAGACTGCTTCCCGAGTTCTGAATTCCGTCCGCCTCGGGAGTTCCGCATTTCACATTGCGCAGCCACAACCGCCCGTCGGGCGTTCCGTTGTGCAGTATCTGCGGATAGAAGACATGCTCGGTCGCGGCGCCCTCGCTCGGGGAGAAGAACACCGTCCGGCCGTCCTGTGCCTCCTTGTACGTGGCCCTCAGGAATCCGCTCACATCGAGGCGCTTGGCGGACCACATGAAGAAGCCGATGCTGTCCGCCTGCACGGTGTCCGTCCGGCTGAACGCCAGGCCGGTCGCCTTGTCGTCACGCGTGATGGTCCAGTCCACGTTGGTGAATTTTCCGCCGATCTCGAAGAAGGAGTTCCCCAGTTTCGAGTCGGCCGCGACGGTGGATCCCTCTTCCAGCTGAATGATCCTGGTGACGGTTGTGCTCACGCTGAAGGACTTCGACGCGGTGCTCGTCGAACCGCAGTTGTCGGTCACCGCGGAGACGCGCTCGTTGGGTCCGAGGCTGTCCTCCCTGAACTGGACGTCGACGAACTCGCAGTTCGCCAGCTTGTCGGAGTCCGCGGCGCAGTCGGCGGTCACCTCCGAGGGGGTGGCGGCGCCCGCCTGGTTCATCAGCGGGACGATCACCGCGAGCGCCGCCAGGGGGGCCAGGGCCAGGGTGATGCGCTTCTTCTTGCTCCGGTGACTTCTCGTGCGGCGGGTCCGGGTCATGGGCGTCTCCTGCGTGGTGTACGGGTGTTGAGCTGTGGCTTCGCTCGGTTCCTGAGGAACGGCGCGGGGTTCAGCAGTCCTCCAGGACCGCCTTGGAGGTGCCGTCCGCGACACCGGGAGCACCCGCGGCGCCCGGCAGGATGACGGGTCCCTCCACGACCTCCGGAGCCACGAAGTTCTCCTCGGGGCCGGCAGGCAGGGTGGTGGTCTGCTCGCGGGCGTCGATGCGCACCCGCCATTCGCCGGTCATGCGCTGCATCTTCGGCGTGAACTCCATGTGGATCACCTTGCCGACCGGCACCTCCCGCTCTTCCGTGTCGCCCGCCGTCACCGACTTCACGGTCATGTCGAGGGTCCCCTTGTGCTTGAGCCAGGACCCGCTCAGGAATCCGAACAGGCCACCGCCGGCGCCCTGTTCGGTGAACGTGTACTTGCCCTGGCCCTGGGCCGCGGTCGACGACCAGGTGATCGAGACCTTGGCCGGTTCGGTGGCGCCCGGCTCACAGTTCGGGAAGTCGATGGACGCCTTTTCGGTGGGGCCGTCGAAGGTCTCGAACTTCGTCTCGACGAAATCGCAGTTGTCGGACAGGAAACCGTCGCTGAAACTACTGTCCAGCGTCTGTTCCTCGCCGTTGATCTTCCTGGACTGATCGCACATCTGCATGATCTGCTCGGGCGTCTTCTCGTCGGCCGCGTTCGCCGACGGAAGAAGACTGACGATGGCGCCACCGGTGGCGAGCGCCGCCCCGATCGCCACGTACCTGACTTTCCTGTTGCGCAGTCTCCGCTTGGCCATGCCCGGCATTCTTGGAGTGAAACAGAGGTATGGCCAGAGTCAAATGTCCCTACTTCACGGTCACTTGAGGTGGCGACAGTGTGCTCGCGCAAGCCTCATCCGCCCACCTGACGCTTCGTCAGATGCAGCGCTACGATGGCCGGCATCCCGCCACCGATCCCGAGGGGGTCCGCATGGGCAAGCTGGACGGACGCGTCGTTCTCGTCACCGGGGCCGCGCGTGGACAGGGGGAGCAGGAGGCCCGGCTGTTCCGGGAGGAGGGGGCCGACGTCGTGGTCGCCGACGTCCTGGACGAACAGGGCGAGTCCCTCGCCAAGGAGATAGGCGCCCTCTACGTCCATCTGGACGTGGGCAGGGAAGAGGACTGGAAGGCCGCCGTCGCCGCCGCCAAGCGGGCGTACGGACGGGTCGACGGGCTGGTGAACAACGCGGGCATCCTGCGGTTCAACGCTCTCGTGGACACCCCTCTCGACGAGTTCATGCAGGTCATACAGGTGAACCAGGTCGGCTGCTTCCTCGGTATCAAGACCGCCGCGCCGGTGATGGAGGACGGCGGCACGATCGTCAACACCGCCTCCTACACGGCCGTGACCGGCATGGCGGCCGTGGGTACGTACGCCGCCACCAAGCACGCCATCCTCGGCCTCACCCGGGTCGCCGCCCTGGAGCTCGCGGACCGGGGCATCCGCGTCAACGCGATGTGCCCCGGCGCCATCGACACCGCGATGTCCAACCCCGCCCAACTGGACCCGACGGCGGACGCGGAGGAGACGGGCAGGGCGCTGGACCAGCTGTACCGCAAGCTCGTGCCGCTCGGGCGGATCGGGAGGCCGCAGGAGGTGGCCCGGCTCGCGCTGTTCCTGACCTCCGAGGACTCCTCCTACATCACCGGGCAGCCGTTCGTGATCGACGGGGGCTGGCTGTCCGGAGTCTCCGTTTTCTGAGCCGGCTGACTCATCGTCAGCTATTGACGGTGCATGCGGCCGGTGCAACAGTCGGGCGGCAGAGAATCTGACGGTGCGTCAGGAACGTAGGGATGGTGACCCGCCTTGGAATTCGGGCTCTTTGTACAGGGATACGTGGGCAAGCGCGCCGAGACCGACCCGCTCGCCGAGCACAAGGCACTGATGGAGGAGACCGAGTACGTCATCCAGGCGGACAAGTCCGGCTTCAAGTACGCCTGGGCGTCCGAGCACCACTTCCTGGAGGAGTACTCGCACCTCTCCGCCAACGACGTCTTCCTCGGCTACCTCGCCCACGCGACGGACCGCATCCACCTCGGCTCCGGCATCTTCAACCCGCTGGCCCAGGTCAACCACCCGGTGAAGGTCGCCGAGAAGGTCGCCATGCTCGACCATCTCACCGGCAACCGCTTCGAGTTCGGCTCCGGCCGCGGCGCCGGCTCGCACGAGATCCTCGGCTTCCTCCCCGGCATCACCGACATGAACCACACGAAGGAGATCTGGGAGGAGACGATCGCCGAGTTCCCCAAGATGTGGCTGCAGGACGAGTACGTCGGCTTCCAGGGCAAGCACTGGCAGCTCCCGCCGCGGAAGATCCTGCCGAAGCCGTACGGGAAGTCGCACCCCGCGATGTGGTACGCCGCCGGGTCGCCGCCCTCGTACGCCATGGCCGCCCGCAAGGGGCTCGGGGTGCTGGGCTTCAGCATCCAGAAGGTGTCCGACATGGAGTGGGTGCTGGAGCAGTACAAGACGGCGGTCGTGAACGCGGAGCCGATAGGGGACTTCGTCAACGACAACGTGATGGTGACGACGACGGCGGTCTGTGCGCCCACGCACGACGAGGCGATCGAGATCGCGGTGAACGGCGGGCTGCACTATCTGCCCTCGCTGGTCTTCCGTTACCACGACACGTTCCCGCGTCCCGAGGGGTTCCCGGTGTGGCCCGAGACATTGCCGGAGTACACCGCGGAGTTCGTGGAGCTGCTGATCGAGGAAGAGCTGCTGATCTGCGGGGACCCGGACGAGGTCCTCACGCAGTGCAAGCGGTGGGAGCAGGCCGGGGCCGATCAGTTGAGCTTCGGGTTGCCGGTGGGGGTGCCGAAGGAGGAGACGTTGCAGACGATCCGGTTGATCGGGGAGCACGTGATTCCGAAGATCGACACGGATCCTGTTCATCGGACTTCGCGGTTCCGGCAGGCCGTCTGATCGCCGTTGGCGGGTGCGGGTTGTGTGTGGCTGGTCGCGCCCACGCGGCGGAGCCGCATACCGACACAGCCCTGCGCCCCTTGGCGGCGTTGATCGCATCGGAGTCGAGGAGGAAACGGCATGCTCGATCACGTCATCAAAGGCGCGACCGTTGTGGATGGGACGGGCGCGCCTGCCTTCACCGCCGACGTGGGGATCCGGGACGGTCGCATCGCCACTGTCGGAATCATCACCGAAGAATCCAGGACCAGCGAGGACGCCTCCGGCCTCGTCCTCGCGCCCGGCTTCGTCGACCCCCACACCCACTACGACGCCCAGTTGTTCTGGGATCCGTACGCCACGCCCTCGCTGAACCACGGAGTGACCACCGTCGCGGCCGGCAACTGCGGTTTCACGCTCGCGCCCTTGAACCCCTCCCGCCCCGCCGACGCCGACTACACGCGCCGCATGATGTCCAGGGTCGAGGGCATGTCGCTGGTCGCGCTGGAGGAGGGGGCGCCCTGGAGCTGGAACAGCTTCGGGGAGTACCTGGATGCCCTTGAGGGGCGTATCGCGGTCAACGCGGGGTTCATGGTGGGGCACTGCGCGCTCCGGCGCTACGTCATGGGCCCGGACGCGGTGGGCGGTCAGCCCAGTGAGGACCAACTGGCGGAGATCGTCCGGCTGTTGCACGCGGCCATGGACGCCGGCGCCTGGGGTTTCTCCACCACCCAGTCGTCGACCCACTCCGACGGCGACGGGCAGCCGGTCGCCTCCCGGCACGCGAAGCCCGCCGAGTTGCTCGCCCTCTCCAAGGCGGTCGGCGAGCACGAGGGCACGCAGATCGAGGCGATCGTGGCCGGGTGCCTGGACCAGTTCAGCGACGCCGAGATCGATCTGTTCGCGGAGATGAGCGCGGCGGCCGGACGGCCCCTGAACTGGAACGTGCTGACCATCGACGCCGCCGTCCCCGAGCGCGTGCCCCGGCAGCTGTTCGCGAGCGAGCAGGCGCGCAAGGCGGGCGGCCGGGTCGTCGCGCTCACCATGCCGATCCTCACGCCCATGAACATGTCCCTGGGGACTTTCTGTGCGCTGAACCTGATACCCGGATGGGGGCCGATCCTGGGACTTCCGGTACCGGAGCGGATCGCAAAGCTCCGCGACCCGTCCGTCCGGGCCGAGATGCTGCGCCGCGCGCAGTCCAAGGAGGCGGGCGTCTTCCGGCGGCTCGCACACTTCGGGCGGTACGTCATCGGCGACACCTACAGTGAGGCGAACCGGGGGCTGACGGGGCGGGTCGTCGACGACATCGCCCAGGAACGCGGCCTGGACCCCTTCCACTGCCTGGTCGAGATCTGCGCCGCCGACGACCTGCGTACGGTCCTGTGGCCCATGCCCACCGACAACGACCCGGCGTCCTGGGCGCTGCGCGCCGAGACCTGGCAGCACGAGGACGTCATGCTCGGCGGCTCCGACGCGGGCGCGCATCTGGACCGCATGTGCGGGGCGCCGTACACGACCCGGTTCCTCGGCGACTGTCTGCGCCGCCGGAAGCTGGTCGGCCTGGAGCAGGCGGTGAAGATGCTCACCGACGATCCGGCCCGGCTCTTCGGGCTGCGCGAGCGGGGACGGGTGGCGGAGGGCTTCCATGCGGACCTGGTGCTCTTCGACCCGGAACGGATCGACGCGGGTACGGCCACCCTGGTGCACGACCTGCCGGGTGACAGCCCGCGGCTCGACGCCAGGGCGATCGGGGTGCGGGCCGTGTGGGTCAACGGGGTCGAGGCGATCCGCGACGACGTGGTGAGCGGCGCAGTTCCGGGCAAGGTGCTGCGGTCCGGGCGGGACACCCGGACGGTGAGCACCGGATGAGCCAAGTGACCGGCGGGCAGCGGCTGTTCGCCGGGGGCAGGTGGGTCGAGCCGGACGGTGGCCACTACGCCGTCGTCGACCCGGCGACCGAGAAGACCGTCGGGTGGGCGCCGGAGGCCTCGCGGGATCAGGTGCACGCGGCGTGTGCCGCGGCCCGCGAGGCCTTCGGGCCGTGGTCGAGGACCTCGCCCGAGGAGCGCGCGGCGGTTCTCGGGCGGGCGGCGGACATCGTCGCGAGCCGGTTCGCGCCGTACGCGGAGCTGGCGCAGGCGGAGACCGGCGCCACGACGGGGACGGCGCGCGCGATGCAGGTCGGGGTGGGCGTGGCCCGTTTCCGGCGCTACGCGCGCGTGGAGCCCGCCGAGTGGGCGATCGCGCCGCAGATCAACGAGGCCGGTCCGATGGGCAGGGCGGGGGTGATGGGTGCGCTGGCCGTGCGGCAGCCGGTCGGGGTCGTCACCTGCATCACGTCGTACAACAACCCGTGGGCGAACCCGGCCGGCAAGATCGCCCCCGCCCTCGCCATGGGCAACACCGTGGTCGTGAAGCCGGCCCCGCAGGACCCGCTGTCGGTCTACCGCATGGCGGAGGCGCTGGAAGCGGCGGGCGTCCCGCCGGGCGTGGTGAACGTCGTGTCCGGCCGCTCGGCCTCGGTCGGCGAGGCGGCCGTCGCGTCGCCGGACGTCGACATGGTGAGCTTCACCGGTTCCACGGCGGTCGGGCAGCGCATCGCGGAGGCGTGCGGGCGGGACATGAAACGCCAGCTGATGGAGTTGGGCGGCAAGGGCGCGGCGGTCGTCCTCGACGACGCCGACGTGGGGTCGGCGGTGGCGGGGATCGGCACCACCTTCTCCTTCTACAGCGGGCAGATCTGCACGGCACCGACGCGGGTGCTGGCGCAGCGGGGAGTGTACGACCGGCTGGTCGAGCAACTGGCGGTCTACGCGGGCCGGTTGACGGTGGGGGACCCGAGGGAGCCGGACACGGTCGTCGGGCCGGTGATCTCCGCATCCCACCGGGAGCGCGTGGAGTCGTACGTCGAACTGGGCCGCAAGGAGGGTGCGGTGGTGGTGGCGGGCGGCGAACGGCCCTCGTACGACCGCGGCTTCTACGTCGCCCCGACCCTCCTCGCCGACTGCACCAACGACATGCGCGTGGCCCGCGAGGAGATCTTCGGCCCGGTGGTCGTGGTCATCCCCTTCGACGAGGAGGACGAGGGCATCGCCCTGGCCAACGAGACCGACTACGGGCTCATCGACTACGTGTGGTCGGGCGACGTGGCCCGCGCCTTCCGCGTGGCCCGGCGGCTGCGGGCCGGCGGGGTGGGCGTGAACACCGTCGGGCGCAACATGGAGGCGCCGTTCGGGGGGTTCAAGAAGAGCGGGGTGGGGCGGGACGTGGGGTCGTACGCGCTGCACGCGTACAGCGAGGTGCAGGCGATCGTCTGGCCCGGGTGAAGGCCGTCAGTACGGCCGTCAGTGCAGCACCTCGCGCTCCCACGCCGTGCGGGGCTGGGTGTGCAGTCGCCAGTAGTGCTCGGCGATGTCGTCGGGGTCCCAGGCCGTGCCCGGAGCGACCGCGCCGGTCACGGTGACCGTGGCGACGTGCACGCCGGACGGCCCGTACTCCATGTCGAGCAGCGTGACCAGTGACCGCACCCCGGCCTTGCCCAGCGACAGGCTCACATAGGCCGGATCCGGCTCGGGCATCCCGCCCGTGACGAGGAACGTGCCGGTGCCGCGCGCGGCCATCCCGGGTGCGGTGTGGGCGGCGGCGGTGAGGGCGCCGAGGACGTTGACGGCGTAGGTGTCCAGGTGGTCGCGGACGGAGAGTCCGCCGACGGTGTCGGGGCGGATGACGGCGGCGTTGTAGACGAGGACGTCGGGCACGCCGAACTCGGCGGCAGCGGTGTCCAGGGCGGCCCGCAGGCCGGCCTCGTCCGCGCTGTCGGCGGTGAGGGGGAGCGCGGCGACGTCAAGGGAACGTACCGTCCGGGCCGCCGACTCGACCGTCTCCTTGCTCCGGGCGATCAGCGCGACGGGCAGCCCCTCGCGCGCGAACCGCCGCGCCACCGCCAGTCCGATTCCCGGCCCGGCCCCGATGATCACTGCTCCCGCCATCCACTGCTCCCAGCTCTGCGTGTCCCGTCCGCCGTCCCGAAGGTCAACCGCGGGATGCGCCGGCTTCTTCCGAGTCGGCCGGCCGATGGCTGGCGGGCGGGAAGGCCGTCGGGCAGGGTCGGTCCCATGGAATCCATGGTGCAGGTCAAGGGCGGCGAGATCTGGGCGGACGACACGGGCGGGGACGGGATTCCGGTGGTCCTGCTCCACCCGGGGGTCGCGGACTCGCGGGTCTGGGATCCGGTCGCGCCCGCCTTCGCCGAGCGGTACCGGGTGATCCGGTACGACTCCCGCGGGTATGGCAGGTCCGCGGCGCCGACCGTCGAGTACTCCCTGGCCGAGGACCTCCGGGCGGTACTGGACCACTTCGGTGTCCCCCGCGCGGTGCTGGTCGGTTCGAGCATGGGCGGTGCCACCGCGATCAGCCTCGCGCTGGACGAGCCCGGCCGGGTCGCCGGGCTCGCGCTGCTGGTGCCCGGCATCACCGGTCACCCCGACCTGGAGTCACCGGAACTCACCGCCCGGATCGGCGAGTTGGCGACGGCAGGTGACATGGACGGGCTGGTCGCGCTGTGCCTGGGGGCCTGGGGAGCGGCGGGGACACCCCCCGACACCGAGGCCGCCGAGCTGGTGCGGGCGGCGATCCCGGCCTGGTTCTCGACGTACGGGCGCCAGCAGGAGGACCCGCCCGCCTTCCCGCGCCTCGGCGAGCTGTCCGTGCCCTGCACGCTGCTGCTGGGCGAGCAGGACATGCCCCGGGTCGTCCGGTGCAACGAGGAGATGGCCGCCGCGATCCCGGGCTGCCGCCTCGTACGCCACCCGGACTGCGACCACCTGCCCACCCTGCGCGCCCCGGAGGCCGTGCGGGAGTTGGTCCTGGAGCTGATCGCACGCGTGGGCTGACGGCCGGACGGACGGCTCTCAGACGTCCAGGTCCACTCGCACCGTGAGCAGTTCCGCCCCGATCACCCGCACCGCCGCGCTGTTCATCCGCGGCAGGCTGCGCAGCCGGGCGACCGGATCGTCGCCCGGCAGGAGGTGGGCCGTGCCGGTGTGCCAGCGGCCCCGGAGCCGGACCCGGACCCGGGGGTCGGCCTTGATGTTGCGGACGTACTGGGAACGTTCGCCGAACTCGGAGACCAGCCAGAACGAGTCGCCGACCCGTTGTCCGCCGAGCGGGGTCCGGCGGGGCAGGCCCGAGGTGCGGCCCGTCGTCTCCAGAAGGGTGTGGGTCGGCAGGCGGCGCATGACGGAGTTGAGGCGGCGCTGGAACGTGGTGACGACGCGGTACTTGGTCTCGGAGTGGCGGGGCATGGTTTCCGGGTCTCCTGTTCTGCGGGGGTGACGGTGCTCTTCAATGTCTCCTACGTTCCCCCGAGGAGAGACGGTGGGCCCCGTGCGCGTCGTGACCTGGAACCTGTGGTGGCGCTTCGGGCCCTGGCAGGCCCGGCAGAAGGCGATCCTCGCCGTGCTGCGCGAGCTGCGGCCCGACGTCGTGGGGCTGCAGGAGGTATGGGCCGCCGGCGGTGAGAACCTCGCCGAGTGGCTGGCCGGCGAACTCGGCCTGTACTGGACCTGGGCCGCCTCCGACGCCTCCGAGCGGTGGCAGCGGCGGATCGGGGAGCCGGGCGTCGAGGTCGGCAACGCCGTGCTGAGCCGGTGGCCCGTCGTCGAGCGGGAGGTGCTGCGGCTGCCGGCCCCGGCGGACGTCGACGACGGCCGGCTCGCGCTGTACGCCCGGCTGGCCGCGCCGGGCCACCCTGTGCCCTTCTTCACCGTCCACCTGTCGTCCCCGCTGCACGCCTCGGCCGTACGCCGCCGGCAGGTCACCGCGCTCGCCGAGTTCGTCGCCGCCCACCGCACGGGCACCGACTTCCCGCCCGTCGTCACCGGCGACTTCAACGCCTCGGCGGACTCCGACGAGATCCGTGTGTTCGGCGGTATCCGGACCGCACCGCTCGTGCCCGGCCAGGTCTTCTTCGACGCCTGGGACTACGCCGACCCGGCCGCCCCGTCCGCCACCTGGGACCACGCCAACCCGTACGTCCACCCGGGCCTGGGCCCCGCCGCCCGCATCGACTACATACACGTGGGCGGCCCGGCCGGCCCCGACGGAATCGGCACCGTGCTGGACGTACGGCGGGCCGGTGACGGCCCGGTCGACGGGATCTGGCCCACCGATCACGCCGCGGTCGTCGCCGACCTGGCCACCGAGGCCGTCTCCGTCACCGACGCCCCAGGAAGACCGGGTTGGTGAACGCCGCCAGCGCGCCCGGCAGCGGTCCCACCGCCGTCTCGTGCCGCAACTCGGCCCGTACGTAGGCCGCGTAGGCCGGCGTCGTACGCCACTCCACCGTGCCGGAGCCCGTGACCGGCAGTGGGTCGCTGGTGAGCAGCACGCCCTGGTCGGTGACGATGCGGACCGTGCAGCGCGGGGCGCCCGAGACCTCCACGCGGACGGTGACGGGGGTGTCGGGGCCGACCTCCAGCCGTTCGCCGATCCCCGCGTGCCGGCCCTTGTCCCCGGTCGCCGTGAAGGACAGCGAGACGTTCTTGGACTCGGCGACGTACGAGCGGCCCGCCCGGATGCCGTCCTGGATCGCCTGCCGGGTCAGGTCGTCGGCGAGGACGACGGTCTGCGGGAGTCCGACGACGTCCGGGTCCCGGTGCGCGTCGCTGTTGCCCATGGCCGGAATCCACTCGCGCCCCTCGCGCACGGACGCGACCAGCAGGTTGTCCCACTCCGCGAGCGTCACCTCGTCGTCGGGCGTGTACGGCCCGTTCCACACCTCGACCGCGTCCGCCTCGCCGAACCCGAACTTCCAGCCGCACCCGATGCAGGTGGCGTGCGGATGGGCCGGGACCACCAGGCCGCCGGCCCGGCGGATCTGGCGGGCGTACCTGCCGAAGCGGTTGTCGCGGGCCCGGTAGCGCCAGTCGACGAAGGTGCCGGGCTCGGTGCCGAGCGCGACGACGTGCCCGTTGCGCGTGGTGACCTCCTCGCCCAGCAGGATCAGCAGGTCGTCGCCCGCCTCGGAGGCCCAGTGGGGGTGCGAGGTGTGCGTGTTGTGGTCCGAGGTGTTGATGAAGTCGAGGCCGGCCGCCCGTGCGAGGGCCGCGATCTCGGCAGGGGTGCGGCGGCCGTCGGAGTACCAGGAGTGGAGGTGGCAGTCGCCGCGGTACCAGGCCCGCCCCCGCCCCTTCGCCCGCTCCGGCGGATACACCGGCCTCGGCGTCTCGCCCGGCTCCCCGTAGGTCAGCGTGATCGTGAGCTCGTACGACAGCCCCTGCGGCGCGACCGTGTAGGGGCCCAGCGCCACGTACCAGGTGCCCTCCCGCACCGGCCCGGGCACATACCCCGGCGTGGCGTCGTCCGCGCGGATGAAGAACTCCGTGCGTGCCCCGCCCGACCAGCCCCGGAAGCCCCGGCCGCCCAGGTCGGTGCCGTGCTCGTCGAAGATGCCGATGTCCAGGGCGTTGCCCTGGGTGCCGGCCGGGACGGACGGCTTGTCGTAGGTGTAGGCGACCTTGATCTCCCGTACCCCGGAAGGGACTTCGACGGGTACGTACACGAAGTCCGGAGATCCGGTGGGCAGGGTGCCGCGAATCGTCGCCGTTTTCCGGGTCCCCTGGTCCTGGCCGTCGGCCGCAGCGAAGCTCACGCTTCCCAACGTAAGCGCGGCGGCCGCACCCGTCACGAACAGAGCGCGTCGTCCGATGCCGTGCGCGTCCTCACACATGCGGGCCACCTTCGGGTCTGGTTGTGAACTCCCGTGGAAGGGAAGGGAATCGGCGCGACGATATGTCATGTACACGGGGTCGGCGACCCCTCAGACGCCTACTCCGACGGCTCTCTGGCGCCCCCCGGCACCCCCGGGCCGCCTCCTTGGCATGCGAGAAAGAGGCCGACTGGTCGGTATGGACATATGAACCCCGGCCCGGTACAGATGGGCCATGCGAATCGCCGTCACGATCTTCCTCACCGACGAGACCATCGCCCCCGTCCGGCTCGCCCGTGAACTGGAGCAGCGCGGTTTCGCCGGCCTGTATCTGCCCGAGCACACGCACATCCCGGTGGAGCGTGTGACGCCTTACCCGGCCGGGGACGGCGAGCTGCCGCCCGAGTACGGCCGCACCCTCGATCCGTTCGTCGCGCTCGGCCAGGCGGCCGCGGTGACCGAGCGCCTCGGCCTCGGCACCGGCATCACACTGGTCGCCCAGCACGACCCGATCGGCCTCGCCAAGCAGATCGCGACCCTCGACCACCTCTCCGCCGGCCGCTTCACGCTCGGCCTCGGCTTCGGCTGGAACGTCGAGGAGGCCGCCGACCACGGAGTGGAATGGCGTACGCGGCGCGAGCGGGTCCGGGACCGGATGGCGCTGATGTGTGCCCTGTGGTCGGAGGAACCGACCGCGTACGAGGGGGAGTTCGGCAGCGTGCGTGCCTCGTCGGCGTACCCCAAGCCGGTGCGGAAGCCGCGCGGACCGGTCGTCGGCCCGCGCACGCTCGTCGGCGGGGCGGCCGGCCCCAAGCTCATCGCGCACATCTGCGAGTACGCCGACGGGTGGATGCCGATCGGCGGGCGCGGTCTCGCGGAGTCACTGCCGGTGCTGCGGACGGCCTGGGCCGACGCGGGCCGTGACCCGGCCGCCCTCCAGATCGTCCCGTACGCGGTCTACCCGACCCCCGGCAAGCTGGCGCACTACGGGGAGCTGGGCGTCGAGGAGGTCGTGGTGCAGTTGCCGCCGGCGGGGGAGGCGGAGGTGCTGGGAGTGTTGGACGAATACGCGCAGTACCTGTAAACCAAGGCCCAGTCGCACCCCCCGGGGCGCGGGGCTGTGTCGATATGCGGCTCCGCCGCGTGGGCGCGACCAGCCACCGGCGGCCCGCAGTCACCCACGAACCATGGGCCCCTCCGAACCGGCTGAACCCGACCGTATGCTCGAAGGATGACGACCTCCGCGACCTCCGGAACCGGCCCCACCGAGAACTCCATGCGTCGCGCCCTCAAACGGGCCCGTGACGGCGTCGCCCTCGACGTGACGGAAGCGGCCGTCCTCCTCCAGGCCCGCGGCGAGGCCCTGACCGACCTCACCGCGTCCGCCGCCCGGGTCCGCGACGCGGGCCTCGAGGCGGCCGGCCGGGCCGGCGTCATCACGTACTCCAAAAGCGTCTTCATCCCCCTCACCCGGCTGTGCCGGGACAAATGCCACTACTGCACCTTCGTCACCGTCCCCGGCAAGCTGCGCCGGGCCGGACACGGAATGTTCATGTCCCCGGACGAGGTCCTGGACATCGCCCGCCGCGGTGCCGCCCTCGGCTGCAAGGAAGCCCTGATCACCCTCGGCGACAAGCCCGAGGACCGCTGGCCCGAGGCGCGCGAGTGGCTCGACGCGCACGGCTACGACGACACGATCGCCTACGTCCGTGCCATCTCCATCCGCATCCTGGAGGAGACGGGCCTGCTGCCCCACCTGAACCCGGGCGTCATGTCCTGGACGGACTTCCAGCGCCTGAAGCCGGTCGCGCCGAGCATGGGCATGATGCTGGAGACCACCGCCACCCGGCTCTGGTCGGAACCCGGCGGCCCGCACCACGGCTCCCCGGACAAGGAACCGGCCGTCCGCCTGCGCGTGCTGGAGGACGCGGGCCGCTCCTCGGTCCCCTTCACGTCCGGGATCCTGCTCGGGATCGGGGAGACGTACGAGGAGCGGGCGGAGTCCCTTTTCTCGCTGAGGAAGATCTCGCGGGCGTACCACGGCATCCAGGAACTGATCATCCAGAACTTCCGCGCCAAGCCGGACACCGCGATGCGCGGCATGCCGGACGCGGAACTGGACGAGCTGGTGGCGACGGTGGCCGTCGCCCGCCACATCATGGGCCCGGCGGCCTGTCTGCAGGCCCCGCCCAACCTGGTGGACTCCGAGTACGAACGCCTCATCGGGGCGGGCATCGACGACTGGGGCGGGGTCTCCCCGCTGACGATCGACCATGTGAACCCCGAGCGTCCCTGGCCGCAGATCGAGGAGCTGGCGTCGAGGTCCGCGGCGGCCGGATTCGAGCTGCGTGAACGGCTGTGCGTCTACCCGGAGTTCGTGCAGCGCGGCGAGCCCTGGCTGGACCCGCGGCTGCGTCCGCACGTCCGCGCCCTGGCCGACCCCGAGACGGGGCTGGCGCGCTCCGGGGCGCTGCCGGCAGGGCTGCCGTGGCAGGAGCCCGAGGAGGCCTTCGTGGCCACCGGCCGTACGGATCTCCATTCCTCCATCGACACCGAGGGCCGTACGTCCGACCGCCGCGACGACTTCGACGAGGTGTACGGCGACTGGGCCGAACTCCGCGAGGCGGCCGCCCCCGGGATGGTGCCGCAGCGCATCGACACGGACGTACGGGCGGCACTGGCGACGGCGGCCGACGACCCCACGAAGCTGACGGACGACGAGGCCCTGGCCCTGCTGCACGCGGACGGCGCGGCGCTGGACGCCCTGTGCCGCATCGCCGACGACGTACGCAAGTCGGTGGTCGGCGACGACGTCACGTACATCGTCACGCGGAACATCAACTTCACCAACGTCTGCTACACCGGCTGCCGCTTCTGCGCCTTCGCCCAGCGCCGCACGGACGCCGACGCCTACACCCTCTCCCTGGACCAGGTCGCCGACCGGGCCGAGCAGGCCTGGGACGTGGGCGCGGTGGAGGTCTGCATGCAGGGCGGCATCCACCCCGACCTGCCGGGGACGGCGTACTTCGACATCGCGAAGGCGGTCAAGTCCCGCGTCCCCGGCATGCACGTCCACGCCTTCTCGCCGATGGAGGTGGTGAACGGCGCGACGCGTACCGGCATGTCCATCCCGGAGTGGCTGAGCGCGGCGAAGGAGGCCGGCCTGGACTCCATCCCCGGCACCGCCGCGGAGATCCTCGACGACGAGGTCCGCTGGATCCTGACCAAGGGCAAACTGCCCACGGCGACATGGATCGAGGTCGTCACGGCGGCGCACGAGCTGGGCATCCGGTCCTCGTCGACGATGATGTACGGGCATGTGGACCAGCCGCGCCACTGGCTGGGCCACCTGCGAACCCTGGCCGGCATCCAGCAACGGACCGGCGGCTTCACGGAGTTCGTGACCCTCCCCTTCATCCACACCAACGCACCCGTGTACCTGGCGGGCATCGCGCGCCCCGGCCCGTCCACCCGCGACAACCGCGCGGTGACGGCGATGGCCAGGCTGCTGCTGCACCCCTGGATCCCGAACATCCAGACCAGCTGGGTCAAGCTGGGCACGGAGGGCGCGGCGGAGATGCTCCGCTCGGGCGCGAACGACCTGGGCGGCACCCTCATGGAAGAGACCATCTCCCGCATGGCGGGCTCCTCCTACGGCTCGTACAAGTCGGTGAAGGACCTGATCACGGTGGCGGAGGCGGCCGGCCGCCCGGCGAAGCCGCGCACGACGCTCTACGGCGAGGTGCCGGAGGAGCGGCAGCGGGCGGCGGCGGTGTCGGACGGCCATCTTCCGGCGCTTTTGCCGGTGCTGGACTGAGTACGATGATCCGACCCCTGTTCGATGGGGATGTGTAGCTGAGGAGATGCGTGCCCGTGCCTGCTCCCAAGGTCTGGGTGACCGGTCTGACGGTGGGAGCGATCGCCGCCGTCACCGTACTGGCCGTCCGGGCCGACAAGGGGCCGAAGCCTCACGCGGTCGCCGTCCGGCCGGGCGCTTCGGCGTCGGCGGGCGCGCATCCCGCCCCCACGAAGACCAAGGCACCGGCCGCGGTACCGGACGGCTCCGGCACCGGGCGGCGCATCGTCTACTCCCTCGGGCAGAAGACGGTGTGGCTGGTCGACGCGAGCGACGCGTCCCGCCGTACGTTCGCGGTGTGGCCGGGAACGGTGAGCCCGGAGGCGGGCACCTACACGGTCGGCGCGCGCACCGAGGGTCCCATCACCGGCTCGGACGGCGTGAAGATCGAGCACATCGTGTACTTCTCCGCCGGGTCCGGAGTCAACATCGCCTTCTCCAACGCGGTCGACGGCACCTCGCCGCCGCCCGCGTCGGGTACCCGGACCGGCGGCATCCGCACGCGGGTCGCCGACGGGTCGGCACTGTGGACGTTCGGGGCGACGGGGACGAAGGTGGCGGTGGTCAAGTGACGGCCGGGAACCGTCAGTTGGCGGAGTCGGTTCGCCTGTCGCTGAGCAGTACGACGACCAGTGAGATCCCGCTGAACACGAACACCCTGAGCGCCGCGTCGAGTCCGTTCCAGGTCTTCGACTGCCACATGGAGAACCACTCCCCGCCGATCGCGATGAACCCGGCACCGAAGAGCAGCATCAGCATCAGCAGTCCGTAGGTGGAAATGCTGCGAGCGCGGGCGTGGTCGCGACGGGCCCAGAGCCAGGTCCCGTAGATGAGGACCAGCGCGGCGACGGTCTCCCAGACGATGATGGCGACGTAAGCCGCGTTCTGCAGACCCTTGTTGGTGATCGCTCTCCACATCAGGTCGTCGTCCTTGAACGTGGTGTCCATGGCCAGGACATGCTGCACGAACGCCTGGTTGGTACCGAAGTCGGTGATGTTGCCGAAGGCCACGAGGGCGATGTAGAGGGCGACGCCGGCGGTGAGCAGGGTGGCCGTGAGGTTCAGGGTGTTGCGGGGGGTGGTGGTCATGACAGCCATCTTGCCCGCGATGACCATGGTGTCCACGCAAATTGAGCAAGGCCGAGGCCGAACTCGGCCGGGGGCCTGAGGAGTTGTTCGGTGTCCTTGGGGTGGCGGGTGGATGCGTACACGAGAAGGACGGTGCGCCGTACTTCGTCGACGAGGTAACGGACACGACCGCCTCCCGTCACCTGACGGTCCGGATCCGCTCGGGACAGAGGGGCGCTGCGCAGCGCCTCGAAGCAGCGCCGTGTGTTCCCGGGCCCTTCTGCGCCCAGCTCGCCCCACCCCTTCGCGGCCTCGTTCGTCGCGAATCGCAAGTGCCATTCCTCACCCACCGGCGGTGGTGCGACGGCGTCGCCGCGCTTTGGGATCACGGCGCGGTCACCTCGCCGTGATCCTCGTCCGGCAGCCGACGGGTGAGCTGCGCGGTGAGTTCGGGGTCGGCGAGGATGCGTGCCGTCGCGCGCCATTCCACGACGACTCGGTGGAGATTGCCATGGACGTCCAACTGGGTCACGTCGTACGTGGCGTCGATGAGCTCGGCGACGAACTGCGTCAGCTCGTCCGCCGACAGGTGACGGACCCATGGGAAGACTGAGGGGAGCGCCCGCAGTATGGCTCGCTCACCGGCATCGCTGCGGACGAGGGCGGTGAGAAGGCGGGCCGTGATGTCCGCCGTCTCCTCCCGCTGCCGGTCGTGGCGTGCCGTCGTCAGGTAGAGATCCTCGCCGTCCCGACGCGTGATGTGCACGCGCTGAGCCCGGTCGAGCGTCTCGGCGACACGCTTCGAGTTCTTGGAGAGCTCGGAGAAGGTGACCGTGGGAGTGGACATGATCCACGGTACTTCGGAATGTATTCCGAAGTCGATTGAGGGAGGGCTGTCCGGGTGCCCAGGCCTCTGTCAGACTTCTGAGGTACGAGCTACGAGGGTGGTGCGGGTGAGGTCGATGGGGCCTTCGCTGCAGGAGCTGATCGGGCGCCGCAAGCGTGCGGGTTTCGTCGGGCGGCGCAGTGAACTGGAGTTCTTCCGCGCCAATTTCGACACTTCGCCCGAGGATGAGCGGCACAGCTTCGTCTTCCACATCCACGGTGCGGCAGGAGTCGGCAAGTCCTCGCTGATCCGCGAGCTTCAGAACGTGGCCACGCAGCGCAAGGCGATCACTGCCTACACGGACGAGACCGTGAACAGTGTGCCCGAGGCGATGGCGGCGATCAGCGCGCAGTTCGCCGGGCAGGGCGCGGAACTGAAGGCTCTGGACAAGCTCCTGGCCGCCTACCGCCAGCGCCGCCACGAGGCGGAGACGGCGTCGGCGGCGCTGGAGGCCGGACCTGATCCCGGCCTGTCCGCGTCGCCCTCGCCGGGCAGCATGGCTGTGTCGCAGGCCGGGCTGATCGGCCTGGGCATGGTGCCGGTCGTGGGGGCCTTCGCCGGAGCCATCGACCCGGCTCAAGTGGCCCACGGCACAGACCGGTTGAGGGCGGCGCTCAGTGCGCGCTTCCGGAATCACGACGACGTGCAGCTGGTTCTGGAGCCGCTGAAGATCCTTACACCGGTCTTCGTCGCGGAGCTGGACCGGGTGGCCGCCGAGGTGCCCTGGATCGCGCTCTTCTTCGACACGTACGAGCGGACGGCGCCCTTCCTCGATCCCTGGCTGCTCCAGCTGATCACGACGGACCGGTACGGCGCGCTGCCTCCGAACGTGGTGGTCACTCTGGCCGGTCAGCACGGACCCGATCCGGCCCGCTGGGCGGACTACGCAGAATTTGTCACCGAGTTCGTCCTGGAGCCGTTCACGGAATCCGAGGCGCGGCAACTCCTCGCGGCGAAGCAGGTGGTGGACGAGAGCGCCGTACGCGAGGTGCTGCGGTTGTCCGAAGGACTTCCCGTGCTCGTATCGATGCTTGCGGAGAGCCCGGGGACGGTGGATGACCCCACCGCCAGTGCCGTGGAACGCTTCCTCAAGTGGGAGCGTGATCCGGCGCGTCGGGATGCGGCGCTCGCGTGTGCTGTGCCTCGGTGGCTGAACGAGGACGTGTTCCGGGTGGTGGTCGGCGAGGGGACCGAGGGGTCCTACGAGTGGCTGCGAGGTCTGCCCTTCGTCGACGAGAGCACGGGCCGGATCCGCTACCACGACGTCGTACACACCGCCATGCTCCGGCTTCAGCGGACACGATCACCGCGGTCGTGGGCGGCGGGGCATGCGCGGCTCGCGGAGGCGTACGGGGAGTGGCGCGCCGAGGCGGAAGAGGGGCTGGAACCGGACAAGTCGTGGTCCGACGGCCCATGGCGCGAGCTGCGGATGGAGGAGTTGTATCACCTGCTGTGCGCCGGCCCCAGGACCGCGCTGTCCCAGGTGCTCAGGGACGTGGTCGGCGCCTGTCGCGCGGGCGAGGCAGCCGCACGCGGTTGCGCGCAGGTGCTCGCCGACGCGGGAGAGCACGCGGACGCGGAGGCCGTACGGGCATGGGGCCGGGACCTTCTCTCGGCGCTCTCGGACGAGTCGGAGGGAACGCTGCGGGCACTGGGGTTGCTGCTGAACAAGGCGGGCCTCGATACACCCGGGCGCGCCGAGGCGCATTGCGTACGGGGGCTCGAACTGCGGTGGGACGGGGAGCACGAACGGGCACTCGCCGAGTACGACCGAGCCATCGCCCTGGCTCCGGAGTCGGCAGAGGCGTACAACGGGCGGGCCCTTGCCCACCGGACGCTGCGTGATCTGGCGGCTGCCCTGGCTGACGTGGATCGTGCCGACGGGCTGAGCCCTGGCACCGTGCGGATCCTCGGCCTGCGGGGGGACATTCTGCAGGGCATGGCTCGCTACGAGGACGCGGTGGCGGCCTTCGACCGCGTTCTCGATCTGGATCCCGGACACACGCTGGCCAAGGCGAGCAGGGGGCAGACCAAACACTCCCTCGGTGACGACCAAGGGGCACTCGCCGACTTCGACGAGGCGCTACAGACCGACCCGGAGTACCTGTGGGCTCTGGTGCACCGGGCGGAGCTGTACCGGGACCAGGGGCGGATGGAGGAATCCTTCACCGACCTCGACCGGGCGGTGGAGATCGCTCCAGACAACGCGTGGATCGCCTCCGAGCGGGGCGACGCCTACCGGCTGGTGGGCAGGAACGAGGAGGCCGCTACGGAACTCGGGCGAGCCTGCGAGCTTGATCCCGACTACTCCTCCGCACACGCCGGCCGCGGATACGCGCTCGCGCGCCTGGGACGCCACGAGGAGGCACGAGCGGCCTACGACCGTGCGGTCGAGGTGGATCCCGTCTACCCGTGGGCACTGGTTCACCGCGCACTTCTACGAGGTGAACTGGGGGACGAGGAAGGCATGTTCGCGGATCTGGACCGTGCAGTGTCGGCGGACGGGACGAATACATGGGCGCTGAACCAGCGAGCCCTCGCCTACCGGAACGCAGGCCGCTACCTGGAGGCGATGGCGGACTACGGCCTTGGACTGAGGCGCGAACCCGATCTCGGCTGGGGCCAGTTGAAGATGGCGACTCTGGTCGCGCTGAGCGGGGACGACGCGGCGGTCGCCGAGCTCGACCGGTCGCTGCAATTCGACCCGGACGACGTTGACCTGTTGGCGAGCAGGGGCGTGGTGCGCCTGCGGCGCGGGCAGTACGCCGCAGCGCTTCGGGACCTGGACCGGGCGATCTCCCTCCGTCCGGACGAGGCGAATCTGTACGTCACCCGAGCGAAGGCGTGCATAGCCACCGGGCGGCTTCCGCAGGCCCTCGCCGACCTCGCCCAGTGTGTGGAGCGAGGAGCAGAGACCGCATGGGCGACCCGGAGAACCGCCGAGGTGCTGTTGTGGTGCGGGCGCCATGACGAGGCCCGGCAACTGCTGGACGTCATGGGGGCGACTGCGGAGCGGGAGGACGAGGCGGAGACGGTGACGGTCGCCTGGTACGTCGACAGCGAGACCGATCGGTGGGAACGCGCGCGGAACGTCGGTGATCGGATGGCGCCCTTGCGCTTCATGACCCGGCGATTGGCACTCTTGTTGCAGGGGCTGCCGTGGGACTTGAGTGCGGCCGAGTCTGAGCTGCGTCTCCTGCAGCGGTCGAACGGGGATGCCGACGCGACGGTCAAATTCGGGCAGACGCTGGCCAGTTGTGCTGCGGGCGACTGGGCGCGGGCCGACTCGCTGGTCTCCGAAGGGCTGGCCCTGGACCACGACTGGGAGGACCTGGCCGACCTGACCCTTCAGTTGACTCTCCTGGCGCGCAGGCCCGACGCCGACCTGGCACTCCTCGGCCCTCGCCTGGCCCGCGTCGCTGCGGCTCGCGATGCCTTCCAGGCCAGTTACGCCGAGTAGCCCTTGACGAACGCCACCCACGAGGCATCGGTGAAGGCGAGCTGAATGCGCTCCCTGTCCTTGGAGTCCCGTACGTGGACGGTGGCGTGGGCGGGGGCTATGGCGACCTCGACGCACTCCGGGCCGTTGTTGCTGCTGTAGCTGCTCTTGAACCACTCCAGTGTGGGGGTCATGTCTCTTCTCCCATGACTTTCTCGATGAAGGCCAGTGACTCCCGAGGTGAGAGGGCCTGCGCCCGGATCATTCCATAGCGCATTTCCAGGATCTGGACTTCCCGGGGATCACTGAACACGCGGTTGTACAGCTGACCTTCCGAGTGCCCCAGCGTCTT
>Ga0307512_10002336_pt1 | contig 24371 bp, 25 predicted proteins | sample 14_EM_MG_FD_200267 | JGI IMG/M metagenome (GOLD analysis project Ga0307512, IMG submission 200267) | Populus trichocarpa ectomycorrhiza microbial communities from riparian zone in the Pacific Northwest, United States - 14_EM | ecosystem: Host-associated > Plants > Roots > Unclassified | place... | reverse complement strand
TGTGATTGTTAAATGGTGCTATTAAGTGTAGCGGGGGTTACTCAAAATAAAAGTTCTCAGCCTCAACCAAAACCTGTCAACCAGCCATCCATCCACATCTATCACCGTCCTAAACACCATGACAACTCCAAAGATGACTGGTATGACCCCAAAAATGACCGGCCTGACACCCAACTCCCATGCCGTCGGTTCATTTGGGTTTTCCCCCGCTTTACTTGGACAATCACCTGTTACCACTCTTCTTGCAAAACATAGATCTCCGATTTCTTCGGCACCTTTTAATTCTCCTGGTATGCTCGCGGCGTTAGGTGTCGACCTGAGAGGCCCTGCTGTAAATATTGGGGGAAGCATAGGAACGCCGCAAATGCCACAGCTTCCACCCGACGAGAATAAAAAGAGGGAGCTAGCAGAGATATTAAAGCTATTGGCGTCAAAGCCAGGTCGTATCAGTATACCTGCAGTGGAGCGGCTTGCCAAAGGAATGGGGTAAGGTTCACGCCCCCGTTGCTCTGCAAGATACTGAAGGTTCCTGAGGTTGGAGTGTTACAAAGAAGAAGCGGATACGCCAGGCGTAACTAGGCTGTCGCTCGCTGCTAAAATATTCTTACTCGACGTACGCAACCCACAAAATTAAACGTTATCCGACCAGTGAGAGCTCTCTAACTATATACAGATTGAACATTCCGGCAACAAAATTGTGCGCATCCAACTTGACTTCGGGAGCACTGTTGGTCAGTCGGGTGGGCTGGCCCCCCAGGCTGCCGCAATCTTCCGAAGGAATCTGGTACCGGAACCTAAGATACCTGGTCGGACAGCATTATTCACTCTTTCGCTCTCTGACTTCTCCGACAATCTCAATCGACTATATCGCACAGACAAGCTCAGCACCAGTTTGAATTGTTTTACCGCAATAACCGGAATCTATCAAAGTCTGCAAAAGATATACGAATATGAAAGGGACAACATGGGTGGGGAGATTACTGCGCTGTGCTTTGGCAACGGGAGACCAAGGATGCATATTCGAGGCATGGTAGGGCTCAGCATCGACTACTGGAAAGAGAGGAGAGCTATGGGTAACAAGTCTGAAGAGGACGACAATTCGGAGGAGGGTCAGAGACTATGGAGAGTCCTAATAGAAGTGGAAGAGATACCGCCCGATTTCGGGACAATGGGCATGAGTTCTATAACTCCTGTCCGCGCAACAAGTCATTGGGTATCTGACGAAGTAAAGAAACCCAAGTATGAGAATTCAGATGCTCGATGTCCTGAAACCTTATCTTTTTGCTAACAGCGGTCAGGGAGGACAATTTATTTGGCGACATAGAAGAGCTTACGACCGACTGGCTAGAACCTCCTCTCGAAGAATTAATGGACGTTGCAGGAGACCCATCACAATCCCGACCTCCATCTGCACGCTTCGTAGCACGTCTCGATCCGCCCGTTGTACTTCCATGGCATGAAGAGCATGCGATTCACCCGAGCCTTATGTTGGGTCCCGATGGCACGCTGGAAAACCTGATACTTCCCAACCTATCCGAAAATGAGAGCGTATACCGACGAGTATATGTGCCGCATTCCACATCCACCTTCGGCATCGGTGAAAATGAAGGCATCTTACACCGTTACCAACTACAAAACTCTCACTTGAAACCAGTTGCTGCACGCCGGGTCTCCGAAATACCCTTCTCACATCCTAGAGACTTGTTGAAGATCTTCCAGACCCTGCGTCAATACGCCCTCCTTACAACTATTTTAGAAAGCTGTTTCGTCTCTCCAGGTTCTTTAAAACTCCCTTCACAACCGGCCGAGAGAGACAATAAGGTCGATATATTAGACAATCTAAACTCATTTCTGCAAGATGACGGCGCTGCGGATGATGACGAGAGCGTGTTCGGCGGTGCACTTCCAGTGGACATCACGTTGGAACCCGAACACAGCTTCGGATTACGCATTGTATTTCCCGTCAAGTCATTTGGTATAGCAAATCTGCAGCTGCAAGTGGGCAGGAATGCGGAACTGAAATTACGCACGTCATCAACGGAGGGAGCACGAAATGGCAGCAGTGTTGGTGTCGACGCCGATGTTATAAAGAAAGCGCTACGAGCCAGTGAAGACATTGGGCTTGCGCTGGAGTGGATCAGACAGCAACAATAATCTTTGTCACGGCCGATATACTCAGTACTAGGTATGTAGTTGGGTGCAAGGTTTGAGCCCGATACCAGATCTGGGGGAACCTTCAAAGCAACGCATGTGGATACCAATAGTCATTTGCCTCTTATTGTTGATGTCAAATATCCGACGGATAGGATCCATACGAGAGGGCAATAAAACTTTATCCGTTCGATTCCCGACATCTCCAGTAGATACTATAACAAGAAAACCCTGGTCTATTGATATTGAATTCAAACGGCACTTAGAATAATGAATCTTTAATACAGCCTGCTTGACTCCGCCTTCTATCAATAATCAGCCAGTTTTCGCCATTATCCAGTACCTCTTATATGTAACCGGGTTTTTTTTAAGTCTTTTGCTTTTCTTTGCTATATTACCCCTCATCCCTTCCCACCAGTGGATAGGCTGCAATATTACGATTGGCTTCTCCAATATCACAATATTTAGAGTTTCGCTCCATATTCGTTATCTAACTTCATCACGTGTGATTTCCAGCCAATCAAGCCCCTCCAAAGCACCGATTGACTCATTATTTCACGCGACATACCGGCACAGGAGTAGGAAGCGGATTAACACCAGTGATATCGATACCCAGTTGGGTGAAAATTCTGCCCTGCAGGATCGATAATATCGACCGGTAGCGATAGGCAATCCGACGTAACCCGTTCATCTACCGTCCGATACCTCCAGGTCGGTACTCGGTATCTGCAATGACGTTTCAGAAAGCTCAAGCACGAAGCATTCCATCGTGAACCCCATGCTTGAACAATCTGGAGCATCTAAATGGATGTTTGTAATTTGTTCAAGTATTCAATTGGTTAGACTAATCTATCTATCCACACAGCACCAATTCACTGTGCCAGTTCCAATTCCCATGATACACCCGCCCTAAAATGAAATCTGCGGACTTACGCTCAAGCGATTCCACCTTGCAACCTTTAACAGAGTTTTCCACTTGGAAACCACCCAACGAAAAACAAAACAGACCCCGAAAAAAGAAATCGTATCCCACAAAAAATGAAATAACCAAAGAAACTCATTAGATAGCACCACAGCAAGTCTCAACCATGATGGCGGTGATCTGGTAAGGGCAAGCGTTGGAGGCAGGACGGCGGTCCTCGAAGTAACCACATCCCTCCTTAGCACATGACCGGGGAATACGAATGGATGAACCACGGTCAGCTACACCAAAGCTGAATGCCTCGATGTTACCAGTCTCGTGCTTGCCTGTAAGACGCAGGGTGTTGTCGTCACCGTAAACGGCGATGTGCTCCTTGTGACGCTTCTCAAGCTTAGCAATGGCCTCGTGAATAGCCTTAATACCGCCCTCATTTCGCATATCATCGGTTGAGAAGTTGGTATGCAGTCCAGAGCCGTTCCAGTCACCACTAAAAGCCCATCAGCATTCCCGACTTCTAGACACATTACAGCACCAGGCTACTCACGGGATGGGCTTGGGGTGGAAAGAGATCTTGACACCAAAGTCCTCAGCAACACGGTGGAGTAGATAACGAGCAAGCCAAAGGTGGTCACCCACTAGACATTGTCAGTCATGACACTGAATTTCTCAACAGTACTGGGACAACTTACTTTCGATACCCAAGCAAGGTCCAACTTGAAATTCCCACTGGGAAGGAAGAACCTCAGCGTTGATACCAGAGATGTTCACACCGGCGTACATGCAAGCACGGTAGTGAGCCTCGACGATGTCACGGCAGTAGACCTTGCCAGTTCCAACACCACAGTAGTAAGGACCCTGGGGACCTGGGAAACCACCCTTGGGCCAGCCGTAAGGGGCACCAAATTCATCGAACAATGTGTATTCTTGCTCCAGACCGAACCAAGGATTTAGGTCGTTGTGGGCCTCCATGAGCTTCGCGCACTCGTGACGATAATTAAACTTATTTGGCGTTCCATCAGGGTTCCAGCACTCGCAAAGAACAAGAATGTTGTCTTCAGTGCGGAAAGGGTCGGGGTAGAAGGCAACAGGGCGAAGATAAATATCGGAGTCCTCTCCGGGTGCCTGGCCAGTGGAGGAACCATCGAAGTTCCACTCCGGAAGATCATCGATTGAGGTCACCTTCTTGCTGAGTGTCTACAATTCACAGTTAGAGTCATGTCTAGAACAAACTTTTTGCACTGCCGAATTTTTTCTAGTGTCATGCCAACCCCCTCCCCCACCTGATGGTGGCAAAGAACTGCAGATTTGAGAGGTAAATGACCCACCTTGGTTTTACTTCGGAGTCCGTTGGATCCATCGATCCAGATATACTCGGCCTGGACAACTCCCTTCTGGGGCAAGTCCATATACTTCTTCAGCTATTATGCGGTTAAGTCCTGGTCAGTATCGCGAACAAGGAAATGTTCATTGCGACGCAGGTAAACCAACAGTAGCAGTGTTGGATAAGATAGTAGGGTTGGCCTGAAGTAGACAAAACAAGAGTCAGCGATACAGTCAAAAGAATGCGCAAACAAGGCAAAATCCACTGGGGTTGGACTTGGATGGGGAGAGGGGAAAAGAGGCTAAACTAACCATGATGGAGGACTTGATTTAAGTATCTAGAGCTGTAAAACAGCAAACAAAGAAGCTCAGAAGTGGTTGGGTTGTTGAAAAGAGATAACAGCGGAAGGCGGTGTTGTTGGGTTGGGTTGTGTTGGGTTGGGTTGGGTTGGTTTAAGTAGTAGTGAAAAGAAAGAAGGCGAGAGGGGAATGGATCTTTAAAAGGATTTAACACCTCCTCGCACCCACTGAGTGAGACCGATAATGGACAGAGCAGCCATCGGCAGGACCCCTATCAGTCAGCGCCACACAGCCCAGTCTGAGTGCCTTTGGCAGCGTTGGGTCGTATCCTAAGTTTTTTTATTTAGTAAGTGGTAAGCGGGATGGAGGGGTTAACGTGGGTACGCAAGCCAAGCACTTAGTACCGTTCCCGATTTGGTGGGGTTTTTTTATTTTATTTTTTCTTGTTCTTGTTGCTTTTTTGGACCATCTTCAATGGAATCCAAGGATGATCGATGCTCTCTCTGTACCACACTGGGGTCGATGGGATGCACCCTTTCCTCCCACCTTCTTCTTTTCCTCCACCTCTGTGTAGATTGCAGTGAACATGATCATCGGATCGTACGATCCGCATCGAAGTGACATTAGCTCGCCGCGAACATCCACCATATTGATTTCATTTTACTCTAGAACCGTATAAAATTTCACCAATAGATTGGAATATACTCCCTCGAAATCTTTACTGCCATGTTCAACACCAGCTGCTTTATTGGCCTGTCGTTGATGGTTACTAAAACCACTGGTCCAGTCCGTCCGATCCGACGACCTGCAGCCGGCATACTTTTCTCCACATTGGTGGATTTTCGCCCGCCACGGCGAATATAATATCCACGTCTGGAGACGCTCAAGTCGCCGTTGCCCTCCCTCCGCGTCCACTGTTTTGGCACGAAAATTTTCATTGATTACTTCTAAACTGAGTAAAGAGCCCATGAAGATTCTGGACTTCTGTTACACCGGTCTTTTGTTTACCCCTCCCCACGCTCACGCAGGCATCAGTTCGGTCCTGCTCAGCAGAGAGATAGCAATCCGAACTTTGGCGCCACTTTCTTGCTTATCTGGGATCCTTGTATCGGTGGGCGGCAGTCCGATAAGAATGGAGGTCGTCAGTTCACGAGTAAGCGCACAACGTAATTTTGATGATGCTCCCCTCCAGTCATGTAGTGGTTCACGAGAACTAGGTATGTACGAGTACCTTAGTTCCGTGGTAGGTACCTCCCTAAGGCACTACCTAAGTAAATACATAGCGAGAGAGGATAGGTACTAGGTATACATGGTGCAGTTCTGGCACGACACCGCCGCATCTTACAGCACATACAGTGTTTGCTATAATAAATTCGTTTCACAACGTCCAGCCACTCAAACGCGGTAGACTCGGATGAAGTCCGAGTGGTTTCGTTGTCCCATGGGCACTTTTATTATTGCCTAAAAGTCAGAGCCACCGAGGTCGGCGACTTTCAATAAATCTTCGTGGAACTGTGGATGTATTACATGTTTGGATCTCAACACAAGAAGCTGGATCTGCTCCCCCACCCCCGCCACCACTTACCCTCGGTTAGCGTGGGAAGTCCACGAAATCCTTGACGGCGAAGACAAACGTGCCAATTCTTGCAAGCCCGCAGTCCACAGCCCGCGCGCATCATACATATTTCTGTCTCTCCCTCTTCTTCACAGTTTTATGGATTCCTCGAACCTCCTGCCAAATAACTCCCCCGCGGCATAAGCAGATGTCGAATCGAATTAGGATCACATGCATGCATACCTCGGTGATTCGGCACTATGTAGGTATTGTAACCGCGACTGAGTACTGAGCACCTGGGCAGCTACATACCTAAGTAAGTAGGTACTGCTTGTGAGCACAGCAGCTTCCATTTGGACAACCAGATCAACTCGTTGTCAATCATGGCAAACTACAGCTCGTACTCCCACTTCATCGTCACTTTCCCAACCACTAATGTCGCCCATGTGGAGATGAACAGACCGTCCAAACTGAATGCGTTCAACACTGCGTAATATTCACCTCCAACTGGGGCTTCAGGATCTGACGGGAAGCGAACAGAATGTGGCAAGAATATGGTGACATCTTTAAGAAGCTCTCAACCGATTCATCGGTTCGTGCGGTAGTCCTGTCTGGTGCCGGTGACCGAGCATTCACCGCCGGCCTTGATCTCATGAGCACGGACGAATTTACCACTTTTGACAAGTCTGCCGACCCGGCTAGAAGGGCATTAGCCCTGCGGCGATTCATTAAAGAGTTCCAAGACGCAATTGGAAGTGTCGAGTCCTGCGAGAAGCCGGTGATAGTTGTCTTGCATGGGATATCATATGGCATCGCGATCGACATATCTTCCTGTGCGGATGTCCGTCTCTGCGCTGCTGATACTAAATTTTCTGTCAAGGAAGTTGATATTGGTATCTACCCGTTTTCCGCCTATAGACTTTTCCGCCTCTAACGTGCTCAGGTATCGCCGCTGATATTGGAACACTTACACGTCTGCCAAAGATTGTTGGCAGCCTCAGTTGGGTCAAGGAGGTTGCCTATACTGCACGCATATTTGGTGCTGAAGAAGCGTTAAAGCAAGGATTCGTATCAACTGTGCTACCAACCAGGGCAGAAGCTGTTGTAGAGGGATTGAGGCTGGCAGCCCTGATAGCAGAGAAGTCTCCATTGGCTGTACAGGGTACTAAGGCCATAATCAACTACTCCAGGGACCACACCATTCAAGAAGGTGAGCCAAACAATAAAAATTCAACGAATAGGAGCTGATTACCTTAGGATTGGAGTTTACCCGCGTTTGGAATGCAGCAGCAGTTCAAGCACCGGATCCAACGGTAGCTATTCAGGCCACATTGCAAAAAAAGAAGGCAACTTTTGCAAAGTTGTAAAGAAGTGTATATCTATATAACGACAGTTTCAAACCTCTAGCGGATAATGATAGAATACAATGCACCGGCCCCTGAGCTGACGTTACCGCAAGTGACAGCTGGGAGGCCAAATACTCCTCCATTCTGGATACCAAATATCTTCACTAGGTTCAGGCTGGTAAGCCAGTCAGAAATAGGCTGCTAAATTAGACGGTATTTACGTAGGAGTTGAACAACGTCTAACGTCTGCATAACGGCCGCAGTTCATATCTACAACAAGCTCTGCCATTCGTTTACTTTTGCAAGAAACCTTGCATTGCTTTCTGCTCGATCGTCACATTTCCAATAGCTACTATAGTTAGTACGTGGTATCTTCGCCATATATCAAGAGCATGAGCACACCTTGCAGCTTCTTCCTCCCCACCTTCTGCTTCTCCAAAAGTTTCATTCGCCTCGTGCGATCACCACCGTAGAGTTTCGCCGTTACATCTTTCCTCACAGCTTTGACCGTTTCTCTAGCCACAATCTGGTTTCCTACTGCAGCCTGGATCACGACCTCAAACAATTCTCTTCGCACAAATTCTTTAAACTTCGTAACCCAGTGCCGTCCGGTGCGAGCAGCTTGGCTGCGATGCATTACCTGTGATATGGCATCAACGGGTACCTTATTGACAAGAAGTTGAAGCTTGGCAATGTCGGATATTTCGTAGCCGGCCTCTTCGTAGTCCAGTGATGCATATCCCTTTGATATACCCTTGAGTGTCCCAAAGAAGTCATTAACGAGCTGAGCCAAAGGAAGCCGGTATTTTAAGATGACTTGAGTTGCAGTCCAAAACGTAATTTCAACCTGCGTGCCCCGGTTTCCCTGTGTTGATCACTCAGCGAGTGTCACAACGAACGAACCCGAGAAAACAAACCTCGCAAAGCTCAATAACCTTCCCCAAGTACTCCTCCGGGACAGTAATCGTCGCCAGGACGAACGGTTCAAGTCGCTCGACTTGTTTGAATTCATGATCTCCAGAGGGGAACAACGCAGGGTTACTGATAATTTCCTCGGTTCCGTCCCTGTGTTTGATTTTGTAAGGCACTGTAGGTGCCGTAATTATCAACGAACCCCCATGCTCTTGGCGCAGACGGTCTTCAAAGACGGAAGCATGAAGTGTTCCTGGATGATGTGAGCGGACTGAATGAAGCAATACAATACGGATCGAGAACTTACCAAGAAATCCAAGCCGCCACCCTTGCCCAAGTGCCTCCGAGGCTTCCTTCTGAAGCGTCACGCTTCGATCGTTGGTGACAAGCTGTTGGATGCTATCATCCAGTCGAGTAAACTCAGACTGGTCAATTGGGAACGCCCCGACGAAAACCTACGAATTAGTGCAAAGTTCTGTAAATTCAGGCTCCATAATATACCATTGGTTGCGGTTCCTCAAAACCCTCACACGGAACAACCTCATTCTCGAACCCCATATGTGTCAATGTATCACCAATCTTGGCCTCACTTGTCTTCTTCATTCCGGGATTAAAGTAGCAATATCCAACCTGCCCGGCCCGTAGCGACGAAGTTGCTGTCTCCAAGGGATGCATAATTCCAACCTCACCCACCAAATACTTCTTTCTCGTAACAAAGGAGATGATCTGATCTCCAGGTTTCAAAACCCCGTCAAAGATACGGACGAGGAGGATGACGCCCTTGTAATTATCATACCAAGAGTCGATAAGGAGCATTTTAAGGGGATCCTTGTGCGAGCCCTTAGGCCTGAAATGAAATATTAGATCACAATTCAAACTGCGGGGTAAGAATGAGCAGCGCTTACGGCGGAGCTTGTTCTATCACTGCCGGGAGAACGGCTTCAACATTGAGACCGGTTTTCGCAGACACTAGTACTGCCTTCTTGGGGTCGAGTTCAAAGTTCGTTCTCATCTGCTCAAGAGCTCGACCCGAATCCGCCGAGGATAAGTCAATTTTGTTTACGACTGGTAAAAGTTCTAAAACAATGAGCATATTCCAAGAAAAGAAAAACGTCCGGTGGAAGCGGCTCAAATGTGCGGCGTAAACTCGCAAGGCATCTCTCACCTAGACCTTGAGCAAATGCCAGAAAAAAGTTCGCAACTAAAAATTAGTTAGAAATTTGACAATGAGCTCGTAAGGGCATATATAGTGTACCAGTTTGTGCTACACGACAGTTAGAAATTCTATATTTGAGCATAGCCGGATGGAACAAACCTTGAACACCTTGCGAAGCGTCTACTAGTAGCAATGCAGAATCTGTTGACCTGTAACTACTTAATACTTCGGCGCGGAAATCGACATGTCCAGGTGTGTCCACAAGATGCAGTACTGGGCGGCCAACGTATCAACATCCATAATCAAGTTGGAGGACATCTGGCTTTACGCACGATAATCTTCGCCCTGATTCCTTCCAAAGTCACTATCAAAAACATACGTCTCGGAAAGTATAACTGCTGTTTTATTGTACCTTATGATTGTATAACATAGTGCACGTCTGAGCTTTCACTGTGATTCCCCGTTCTCTTTCTACGTCTAACTTGTCTAATATCTGTTTATTGCCGCCTGGTTGAATTGTTTCCGTGAGTTCGAGCAGCCTGTCGCAGACTATATTACTCAAGGTCGTCAAGCTCGTTGTCTAGGGTTCTTCAAATGGATGTTGAGGCCTACGAGTGCTTTTTCCATGATCCTAGAATGCGCGTCAGCTCCGCGTCTCTCAATCATCGTTCTTAGTAGACGGGACTTACAACATGGGCCACAATACAGAAGTTCCGAAATCTCTCCAATGGTATCTCGTCTATCCTCCGCTCCAACACCGCGCTTGCCTTTCCGTGGGTGTGGACTGCAAGTCGTGACTGGGACCCCACAAATGTTCTCACATTTAAACAGGAATAGGTCGGAGGCCGTATCCGAAAGAGTGGATTCAAAAGTGACAGTCTCTGAGGCGACAGAAATGGCAAGTACCACATCGAGAAAACAGCAGCTTGGTAACTGAAATTTCTTAGTACCTCAATGTGCGGAACGTTTTACGGGGCTCTGCTCACTGACGCCACACCCTGGCGCTGTAATTGCCAAGACGCACCCCGAAGTACAGAACACCCATGCATAAGGCGCTAGCGGGGCACCTCATAGCAATGCTCCCACCCCCACTCCCAACTCCCACATCTATGCAACTTTGATTCAATTAACTCTATGAGTTTTATGTTGATTAGGATATTGTTTATATATGAAATGTAGTGAACAAGATGTTCTTTCACTTGCTTGTCTCCTCTTTTAGTTTCAATAATCATTGAAGAAGAGGTTGTAGGTCAAGTACAGTGGCATCGACTATATCAACAAAATACATTTTTGTCACTAAGAGCCTCTGGGAGTGTGTGGGAGTTGATGGACCGGATTCTACAATTTTGAAATCTCGGAGTTAACTGGTCTGTTATAGTGAGAGCAACGGTTCTGGACTGTTGCATCGGATCTGGGTCCTGGTCCAAACCTTACTGTTGCCAAATTGGTGGTCCGGGTTGTCAATAAACATGAACTGTCAACTTGGGTACATTTCGATGGAAATCTCCCAACCCATCTGAATTGGGCACATTGTCAGCGGGTCCATCTATCGATTCATATAAGGCTCTTGTTTTTGCAGTTTCATAATAGTATCTTATCAAAATTGCGTATTCAACAACAAATGATATGTTTTTGCATGTTTTGCAGTTTGTGATATGGATTAATTTGGAATCCATGTTTTTTCTATGATATATTGTATTTTTCCCAAGCAACACAGTCAAAAAATCTGTTATGTGCTCAAAGAGCCACACAATGCCTTGATTACCAAATATGCAAGGCCAAACACTGTGGACCTCCTATGACGCTCATTTTCAGGATGCGGCAGGGAGCGTGTCGCTGTTGTTTTTGCCCCTAAAGGCAGCCAATATCTCATCAATGGATGTCTGCAACCAATCGGAACTTAGATTACCCTAGATTCAAAGCGATACATCTTTGACGCTCCATTGATGCTCATTCTCAGAATAGGGCAGTCGCCGTGTTGCTGTCTCTTTTCTCTATAATAGCTGCCAATATGTCGGTTGTCCATAACAGCGACCAAAACACTGTTCAATTACCGTACTGACAAGACCAAAAATTGTTGACGCTCCGTTAATGTTCAATTCAGTGTACTTTCCATTCAACATCTGCTACCATCGGTAATTGTATTCATCATGATTCAATCTGATTGGTTGTCTTTCGGACAGATTGAGACTCACTGATGTGGCAAAGCTGAGCGCAGTAATATTCTTGAACTGTTCGCTCTCATAGTATGAAAATTTATATATCCTTCTAAAAGATTCAATGGGCCCGCCTGATCAGCAAAAACCCGGGTTTCCATCAGAAACACACGGATGTTCCGGACGGCTCTGACGGCTCTGACGGAACATCGTACCCTATGACAGAGAATTACACGCTTCCCATTGCCCAAGCGACGGCTCGCATTGCATACTTACCCTCTTTACTTTGTCCCCGGAATGTGGTGACGTATACGCACCATCAGAATGACAGGTGTGTTACACTCTTCACAGCGGGTGCGGTTATGCTGTAGCCGTTTACACAACGCCAGGCAATGTTTATGCTTTTCTTCGGCCGATAGCCACATGCCGCACTCTGACTCATGGTTAGCTTTGAGATTTTGTCACTTATTGCAATACAGTCTTCAGTTTGGATACATCGCTTGCCGTTGCATTTGCTTCGCCATTATCGTATTTTGCATGTCTGAAATATCCTGTCCAATCTTCGCACTCTCTATTACTATGCCCTCAGTCCTCCACATTCTGCACTGATCCATCATTCCCTTGTGATGCTTCTACCTCCTCACCGGTATCCGCATCGTCGCCATCATCGCACTCATACCCATCGACATCACCGGTTTACAGGTCAAACATACTATGCCCTCAGTCCCACACATTCTGCATTGATCCATCATCGGCTTGCGATGCTTCTTCCTCCTCATCCGCATCCGCATCCGCATTGTCGCCATCCTCGCCCTCATACCTGTTGACATTACTGGTTCCCAGGTCAAACCTCTCAAGTTCAGTCAGGGGCCGTTGTCGCCGGCTGGCGGTGGGGCTGACATCACGCTCATCGCATTGGTCTCCTGTATCTTCATCATCCGTGCTGCCATTTGGCATCCTGAAATGCATCTCATCATTCGCACAATAGTTGTCTATGGTGATGATTGGGTCAGTGATTGCGATCTCAGGCTGCTCAAGCGCCACTTCGGAGGTCAAATAGTCAAGCAAAATGGCATTGTCAACCCCGCTCTGCTTCCACGCTGACGACCACAGCAGGTGTTGGGTTCTCCGCCTGTTGGATCTGACGCTTGACTGTAGCAAGAGTATTGTTATACACCCTCTGTTGGTAGCTCTCTGGTTGTGTGTTCCAGGTATTCATCAAGAATGTATACATGTCTGCAACGCCAGGCAAGGTTAACAACTTGCGACCCGTTGCAGTGCAGCAGGATGCGTTCTTACCACCATCATTCTTGTGATTCAAGTAGTTCGAGCAATCAGGTCTGTCCGCTTTCAGCTTTGACTTGGAAGCTTTGGGATGAACACCTTTGTTCTTTTGCTTCTCCAGGAGAGCATGGTGCAACGCGGTGCAGGTAACCATGATTAGTTGCAAGGGTATATGACTGTCCTTGATGTTAATCATGGAATAATGAAATCCATCAGCATACTTACCGCAGTTATTCGCCCGATGATGAAATTTGATGTAGATACACTGCAGGATTGCTTTTGGCAAGAAGTAAAGAGGACGCTGGCCATTTGGTAGCAGCTTTCGACTGTCTCGGTGTTCGATTTTGGCCGCGTACACCACCTTCCACACGCTCTGCTACAGGACAGCAACACGTATTGACTGCCAGAAGGGAATCAATGAATTCCAAACGCTCTGCGGCGCATTCAACGTGGTGGAGATCATGTAGCTGTGCTATGTTGTCCCTGGCTGAATGAATAAAAGGGGATATAACCTTATAGACTTGTGCTCGAACCTGGTACCGGTTTGAGCGTGTATTATCTAACATGGGCCGTTGCTTCAGCAAACATCTTTGAAGATCTCTGTTGTGTGTGCCTCAAATCTTATGGACTAAATATTGTTTTGCTGCATAGCGATGTTCCAGCATGTCTCTAGTATCTGAAAGTGTGGGGCTTCAGATAATGGTTTCGAATCATGTCGTGTTGCATAACTTACTGTGTCCAAGTCGCTTGCACTCATAACTGGCCGTCTGTGCCAAATGTACAGCTCCTGGAGTCTGCCCGTTGGAAACACAAAATTCGTCATGTCAGAGTGAACAAATTGATGGATGCTGCAACTGCCGGAGACCATTGATCGAGGTGTTGACACCACCTCTGGTTGTAATTGCCACTACCTCTGGCTTTGATTCTATTCAGTAGCTCGAGTTCGGAGTAGATTTGTAATGATCGCGCGGTCTTCTGAATTATGGCTGGGGGTAGGCAGGTTTTCATGACCACCATCAGCAAAATGTAATTCGGTCCGGAAGCCACATGCGATCCTCCCAGACACCCCGGGCGTCCTCACCAGTGCGTCTAAGTACTTCCCGACGCTCCCAGACCCCCCTGGAGCTCATCAAAGTGCTCTCAGACTCTGCAAGAGCATTTTCAGGTGCTCCTGAAAGCACCTGCAGTTATGGAGGTGCATTCAGGATGCTCCATCTAGGATAGTAAAATTTAGGAGCTCCTGGGACCTCTGCGCAGATCTGCAGGAGACTTCGAGAGAAGCTGAGACCGCTGCGCAACTCTGTGGGATACTGCGAGAGCGGCCAAGACCGCTTCGCAGCTCTGCGGGAGACTCGATGCCGTATTATCACAGCGGTGGTTCTTACATAACCACAACGCATTTTGTCTGTTACAGTCACAAGATTCACTACATCATAATACGGCACGCATTATTTAAGTCTCTCTATATATATACATACGGTCAATCTGGTCGCCAATGGTACTCAAGCATAATCTGAGGAGCACCTGGATACGCCCATTGAGAACTGAGAGATGCACCACTTGGGGGCCGTTGTGGTAAAACGATGGAGCTAAAAGGCAGAGAGCCCACCATCAACACTCTCCCGCACCTCTCACGACATCCAAAGAGAATTCATGAGGAAGAGCGGTTCTAGTTCGACGAGCGTAGAAATCGGGTGAGAAGATATGATACTACCCAGCGTTGAGGATCCCACACAATTGCGTGGATCCATGATACCACGAGTGAGACCAAAGAGTTGGGAAAGATAGACTGTGTATTTTCATTGGATGATAAGATAAGATGGAAATGAGATGATGTCTATCTACTCCGGGGTCTGCCGAACATATACTCCCCATCACTCTTTCCACCTCCGGTAAGGCTGTATCTCCGTACACCCGCCGTCGCTCCTTAAAGATGTACTTGGAGGCTGTGATCCAGCGAGCTTGGAGATACACTTGGAGGCGGTAATCATGCGAGGTTAGAGATACACTTGGAGGCTGTGATCAAGCGAATTTGAAGGCCGTAATCGAGCGTGTTCAGAGATACACTTGGAGACTATGATCGAGCGAGATTGGAGGAGTACTTGGAGGCGGGCAATCCGGAGGCGGTAGTTCGGGAGGGATGTGCGATGGGAGCCTAGACTCTATTCATTCGTTAACTCATGATTGTGGGAACGTAGAGAATTGAGTACAACATGGTCTGCCGAGAGATGAGAGACTGGCTGTGAGCGGGAGACAGCCGATCTTGGGATGATGCAGTATGCGGTGTATGCAGTACTTGGTGTATGCTGTACTTGGTGTATGCTGTACTCGGTGTATGCTGTACTCGGTGTATGCTGTACTCGGTGTATGCTGTACACGGTCTATGCTGGACTCGGTGTTATCTCTTGATCATGGCATGGAGAGATAGAGAACGATGACTTAACTTCGTGTTCTTAGGTGATGGTAGACTTGAGGACGAGAATGTGAGAGATGAGAGGAGATGGCGGAAATCATCATGAGAAACTGGGACTTAAGAGAATGCCGTGTGCGAGTCAATTTACCATACCCGATACAGCAGGTACGAATCCCGATCCGGCATGTAATTACACCCATACGAGCTCTTCCCAACCTAATCAGGCAATTCGTACACCTGATTTCTCATATCCGCTCGTATCCTCCACATCGTTCTCATCTTCATCCCCCATATCTCTCTTTCTCGTCAACAACTCTAACATTATTACAGAACACAAACTTCAGTTATCCCTCTCTATCTCTCCATGTCATGATCATGAGTTGACACTGAGTACAGCATACACTGAGTACAACATACACCTAGTGTTAGCAATGGGTCCGGGTAACCCGCCAGCGGTCTGGGATTGGACCGGAAAAACGGTTCTGTTCGGCCCCAGACCCATCCAAAGTCCCGACCCGGAGCTTCTTGGTGGGCTAAACCTGTACCTGTACCCGTCAACCCGTGGGTTTTGCCGGGTTTGGTTAGACCCGTCGGTACCAATCTCCAGTTCTCGCTTTCGGGTTTTTCTATTTATGGTCGCAGTCAGATATGTCACTGTTATGTGCAAAATATCAACTTTGGTACATGATTCTCTTTATTTGTTTTATTGGCTGCCTTTATAATCAAAAGAAGGAGAGACATGCTTCCTGCTACATCCTGAAGTTGAGTGTGAACGATTTTTCGTCTTGCATCATTAGTAAGATATGAGGTCCAGACTAGCAATATTGCTAGTTAAGGTAGTCATTAAGCCAGAAATGCATTAGTTTGCACTTGTGATGGCGCCGACAACATTTGGAGAGCTGATGGAGATACATGATACTGTCAGCGGAAAATCGCAATGCCACAAGGAACATCATGAGCATAAAGTAGCCATATGAGATTAGCGCACGGGAAACTACCGTCTCACAGATGCATATCGGCTATCACCACGGTCGCAATACCCAATCAGTCACCAATCAACCAATCAAAGCCTGTTAAACCCCTAAGCTATTACCCCTACATATTTCCTCCCTACCTACTTACCATACAGGAAGTGAATTCAGAAGAACATATTGTATTGGATTGTAGGTCGTCTGTACACATCCTGCACAATATGTGATTATCAATGACATATCTCTGCAAAACGTGCTTGGTGTATCGATTCTGATATGTGGCAGAATTTTGTTGATTTCAGTGACTACATAGTGAGACATGATAATTCCTCTGTGCATTTGCAAGGGTCATACCGGCCATACGAATGTTCTAGACTCCAAACCGAGTTAATTGACAATTGATCAACGCGATATCGTCCTGCCTCTTACAGATAAGTGAGAACACACAATTTAAACTGGAGATAAAATTTACTAACAAATTTTCACTTAGTGATGGCACACGAGTCATTGAAGGAGTGGTCAATGTGCAACGTGAATCTGTATGAATGACCACCGTCATGTTGCATTCATCCATACATCCAACTATATCACTCCACCTTCAGACAGGGCGCACATAGTCAGCATTTTGAAAATCGCTTATGGTAGGTAATGGAAATCGAGGAGATCGAACTGGATATGGCAAAGTGAGCAAGTTGGGCTATATTAATGAAAAATTAGTGTATGGATATACATTCAGTGAATTGCCAGCTGAAAGCGCTGGAATGTCACAGCACCACGTTATCCATTGCTCAGAGAACATGTGCTTCAGTTGATCAGAAATTGATACGCCACAAAGCTTTTGCATGCCACTAAGTATTGATACAAATTATACATTGGCTGTCAATAATGATGATATGATTGTTTGTACATAATTATTATCCATAAAACAACATTTAAGACATGTTTATGATGAGTGTGAATGGAGCCTCAACGATTTTTGGACTTGTAAGTGAGTTAATTGGAAAGCGAGTGGCATGCTGTTATTCATAACACATGCATTGGCTGCCTTGATAGGTAAAACAAAAAGCGTCACAGATGCAACCCAATGCTGAAGATGAGAGTCAACGGAGTGACTTTGATTGTTGGTTTTGTATGTATGTTAATTGGGAAGCGATTTGCTCGCAGTTATGCATTACCAAAGTATTGGCAGCCTTTATAGCTGAAAGAGAAAGCGACACGGTAACAACCCCATTCTCAAAATGAGCGTCAACGGAGCGTCAATGATTTTTGGACTGGTAAGAAACTTAATTTGGAAGTGACTTGCTCGCTGGTATTCGTAATCAGCAGATTGGCAACCTTTATAGGCAAAAGAAACCACAATACGGTAACAGCCACATTGTGATACTGAGCGTCAAGGGAGCGTCAATGATTTTTTGTCGTGTAAGTATGTTAATTGGAAAGTGGTTTGCACGCTGTTATTCATAATCAACGGATTGGCAATGTTCATAGATAAAAGAGACAGCAATACGGTAACAGCCACATTGTGATACTGAGTGTCAATGGAGCGTCAACGATGTTTTGTTGTGTAAGTAAGTTGATTGGAATGTGATTTGCTCGCTGTTATCCATAACCAATGTATCGGCAGCCTTTATAGGACAAAGAGACAGCTACAAGGTAATAGCCGCATTCTGAAAATGAGCGTCAACGGAGCATCAACAATTGTTGGTCTTGTAATAAGTCAATTGGGAAGAGATTTGCTCGCTGTTATCTATAATCAAGGTAATGGCAGCTGTTGTGAACAAAAGAGATTGCGACATGGTCACATCCCCAGTCTGAGAATGAGCGTCAACAGAGCGTCAACGATTTCGGGTGTTGCATCATGTATAATCCTAGGGCTGTGCTGCGACATTTACCCATAATCGAAGTATTGGCAGCCTGCATAGGCAATATCGATTTCGTCGATACTGCTACACCTCAGAATGAGCGTCAACAGAGCATCAACAGAGGGTCAACAGAGCATCAACACCGCGTCAACAGAGTGTCAACAGAGTGTCAATGATTTGGGAGTTGCATCTTGTATAATCCAAGGGCTGTGCTACAGCATTTAACCATAATCAACATATTGGCAGCCGTTATGGGCAAAAGAGAATGCGGCATGGTCACAGCCTCAGTCTGAAAATGAGCGTCAACAGAGCATCAACCATTTTGTGTGTTGCATGTTACATAATCCAAGGGCTGTGCTATGGCATTTACTCATAATTGAAGTATTGGCAGCCTTCACAGGCAATATGGTCCGTGTCAATGCCACTACACCTCAACCGTCAATGGAGCCTCCACAATTTCTAGTCTTGTAAATACGGTAATTGGTAAGTGATTTGCTTGCAGCTATCCCTAACCAATGTATTGTCACCCAGTAAGCGGAAAAGAGAAAGTGACACGGTCACGGCGCCATTCTAACAATATCCATTAACCCAGCATCAACTGAGGGTCATCAAGGTCTGGTGATGCAGAGCGGGTAATGAAGGCATCGCATGGATTTTTGAGCTTATAATTGAACTATTGACCTCCTCCATGGTCAAAAATACAAATCATTATAAGAAAAACATGAATTAAAATATTGTCGATGTCCCGACATGCAAAACATGTATAATGTGACTCCTGGATGTCGAATAATCGGTTTTGATTGACTGCTATTATCAAATCGCAAAGGCAAGCATGTTATATGTACTTACAACTGGACCCACTGTACAACCTGCTGACAACCCGCCCTGTTCAGATGGGTAGGGAGATGTCGATGGAACCGTACCCGAATCGACAGTTCGGGTTGATTGACAACCCGGACCGCCAATCTGGCAGCGGCTCGGTTCCGACCTGGACCCGGACCCGAAGTGACGGTCCAGAACCATTGCTAACACTACATACACCGAGTCCAGCATACACTGAGTACAGCATACACCGAGTACAGCATACACCGAGCACCCAAGATTGTGTGTCTTCCCATCTTTCTCATGATTACGAGTTGACCCCTGAATGTAGCATCAGCGTCGGGCGTGCCTCCCTACACGCTCGACCGCCATCAGCCAACTCTCCCTCAGAGCTTAAAGGTAAAGTCACCTTGTCACATACCCACAGTTGCGAGGTAAATAACTGATGAATAGAGTCTCAGCACCCGGTGCGCCGTCTGTTGTCTGCCTCTAAGTACTCGTCCAAACTCGCTCAATTACGGCCTCCCAGTTCGCTCGATCACGGCTTCAAAGTGCATCTCCAAATACACTCTATTACCGCCTCCAAGTGAATCTCCAAAGTCACTTGATCACGGCCTGAGAGTGAATCTCTGAGTTCGCTTGATCTTCATTTCCAGGCCCACCTCGAATGGCTCTCAAGCGCTGCCTGCAGCCGATCCAGATATACCGTGTGTAGATTGGTGGCCATAAAGATACACAGATGAGAATACAAAGTGAATACATGAGTTTTAACAATCGTTGAACGATATGTAGTAGCTATGATTTCCAGGCGCACCGGCAGCATTCCCGAAGAACATGTTGTTCTTCCCAGACTGCTCTACTGTGATTCGAGGTGCTCCCAGACTTGTCGTCGGCACACCCAGACTTGTCGCCGGCGCTCCCAGGTGCTCCCAGATGCACCCAATGTTCTCTCCGGCGCTCTGAGGTGTTCCCAAACATATCACAATCACTCCCATGGTACTCCTGTAGCAGTCATCAGAGATCTCAGTTACTCTGAAGGCCGGCCAGAAGGCCCTCCTAGGGTCTGATACTCTCCTGAAATTGACGCATCTACGTTTACACTCCACATCCTCTCAGACACTCCTGGAGTCTTCCAGTGATTAAAATACATTTTGCTGAAGCGGAGGAGCAGCCAGAGGAGCAGACGGTGGAGAAGGGGGACACGGTAATGCACGAGATCATCCACTACCAGGCTCTGGATCACCATCCGATCGTGGAAATATGAATCCAAGGCAAAGCAGAAGGCAGCAAAGGATCCAAGAACATCAGTATACAAAGCCAATTAACATTAAGGAACCTAAATGGTTTGAAGGAAAACCAGGTGAAGATTTCGATAACTGGTGGATTATGGTGGAAGTGTACATACACGACCAACCTGAGAAATTTCCTAACGACGAAAGAACTATTGACTGGATTGGTTCCTTAATAGATAAATATGCTGCTGCCTTGCATATTCAATGAATCAAGGGTACGCTGCATCGGAAACATCCCAAATCAATAACGGGATATATTTAAGCGCTAAAATTACAATTCGAAGATAGAGAAGCTCAGGATGAAGCTTATGCCTCGCGGGAGAAAGTCAAATATGACGGGTGCATTAGAGATATGTTTACACAAATCCAAATGCATAACGATAAGGCATTGGTTACTGGTGCCACTGTAAAGAAACCTATCCTGGAATGACTGCTATAGAGAATTCTGGAACACATGCACACAATGGGAATTCACGCGCTACAGAAGCTCGGTGTTAAACCCCCGGGAAGTGAGGAACTGAGTCTGGAAGTGTCCAATTGATAACTAGCCGATGTATGGTTCGCATTGGGTAAACCAATGTAGATGAAGTATAACAGGACACCTCTCCGGGATATGCGGAAGGTACTGCCGGTAGGAACAATCGGCTGTACAGAGTGATCGCACGCTATGACGAGACATGGCCTGGTGCAATAGTATCCTTTGGTTAGTGTTTCCCCTTTGGATGACCAACGGTCACATAAGCTACGGCATGGGGCAGGCTCCAGATGGTTGTGGGAGGTCGTATGACCCACGGAAAATGCTAGGCAGGGTGAGGCCTCTCATCAGCAATGATGTTGGGTAACGGGAAGCAGACCTGATGGTAAAGGCTGTGAGCCGTAGCAGTATGAGAGAACTCCTGTGGTACTTGTGCTGGCTTGAGAGGACTGATGCCCCTGTCAGTATATGGAAGCTACAATGTACTGCTGGTGGGACAAAGCGGCTCAGTTGAGTGACGCACCCCATGACGAGAAGCGGCTGAATGGCAATCGAGTATGCTTAAGGTGCTAACATACTGACATTCGCTTAGATGAGGGACACCAAAAGCTTGTGAGTTCGAGCGGTGCAATGTCGGATATGGATATAACACGAAAAGCTGATAATGAAATCATTGACATTATCACTCAAGCCGGAAGAACTGCAGAAAAATGGAATGAGGCCAAAAAAGCTTTGGGCCTCAAAGAATCCATGACAGATGGGCAGAGAATGGTTAAGAATCGGTTTGAGAAACTAAAGAAATTTGAAAACCGGTTCGAGAATAATAATCATTATTAGAAGAATCAGACCCAGAATAATATTCAGAAAAACTTCAAGTTCAAGAAATCCGGGAAAACCTATGTAGAACAAACAGAAGGCATAGATTAAGCTGAACTCAATAGAAGAAAAGCGGCACAAGAATGTCAAAGGTGTGCTTGGCCTGCGGACCGAGAAGAATCGCATAAAACAATGGATTGTTTCCGTTGGAGTAGGAAGGAAAAAAGGACAGCTCCTTTTCTAAAAGCGAAGGTACATCAAAACCTCAATGTCGGAGCTTAAGATCAAAATGAATCCGAACTAGATCTGTATACAACAGATGAAGGAGAAAGTTCGGAAGATGATAAGGAATTTCATTCAGAAGATGAAGAGGAAAATCAAGACCTGGAAGAAAATGAAGAAGATCTTTTTAAAGATCGGGATAATGAGGAAATCGATGAATCTGAACAAATACCGGAAAAGAATTGGTGGGATTCGGAGACTGATAATGAATATGCCACAATAAGCTTACGAGTCGAAAATTAATGTTTTGACACACCAACATTGTTGGAAGACTCTTTTCCTTCTGTTATTATATTTTCCTCAGAGGATGGCTGGAAGGCCGAAACTGCTAGCCAGAAAGGAAATACAACAACAACATACATTACCTTACTATAACCAACCTGTCAACCAAGCCGTTTTCTTCGACCCGTTGTGGCCATGCGATTGTTGAAATGATAGCAATGATGAAACGCAACATCAGCAAAATGTAAATTGGTCCGGAAGCCACACGCAAATCTCCCAGACACTCCGGTCGACCTCACTAGTGCTACTATGTACTTCCAGATGCTCCCAGGCCCCCCTGGAGCAAAGCAAAGTGCTCTCAGACTCTGCAAGAGCATTCACAGGTGCTCCTGAAAGCACCAGCAGTTATGGAGGTGAATTCAGGATGCTCCGATATTTGACTTTTAGGATAGTCAAATTTTGGAGCAGCTGAGACCTCAGCACAGGTCAGTGGGAAATACAGGGATAACAGAAACGGACTGAGCGACAGGGCGTACAGAGATGCAGAGATAACGGAGATGGACTAAGCAACGGGAAGTATATAGTTGGGAGACCCCCGGGTGGATAGATATCATCTCATTATCCGAAATACACAGTTAATCTTTCCCAGCTCTTTGTCCCATGCACTCTTGCCGAGCTTTCATAGATCCACGCAATTTGTGCCGTTCCTCATGGCCGGGTGCCGCTACATATCCTCGAACCCTCATCCTACGCTCCTCGAGCCAGAACCGCTCTTTCTCACTAATTCCCATCGGGTGCCATCAGAGCACCGCTGTTTCACCAAACCGTGATCGTGTGAACTTAGAGATGTACTTGGAAGACATGATCGATGGAGTATGCAGATGAGCTTGCAGATGCAGTGCACTCAGAGATGGACTTGGAGGCCGTAATCGAGTGAGTTCGGAGATTCACTCGGAGGGCATGATCGTGCGAACTTGGAGGCCATGATCGTTCGAATTTGGAGATACACTTGGAGGCCGTGATCGTGCGAGTTAAGAGATGCACTTGGAGGCCGTAATTGCGCGAACTAGGAAGCAGTGATAGAGAGAGTTTGGAGATGCACTTGGAGGCTGTAATCGAGAGAGTTGGGAGATGCACTTGGAAGTCGTGATCGAGCGAGTTTGGAGATGCACTTGGATGCCATGATCGATCGAGATTGGAGGTATACTTGGAGGTGGTCGATCTGGAAGCGGTAGATCAGGAGGTAGTCGTTCAGGAGGCGGTACATCTGGAGGCGGTAGATCGGGAGGGAGGCGCGACGGGATCTCAGACTCTGTTCAGCGGTTAACTCGTAATCGTTGGAATGAAGAGAATTGAGTAAAACACAGATCCCCCGAGAGATGAGAGACTGGCTGGGAGCGGGAGTCAGTGGATGTTGAGATGATGCAGTACTCGGTGTATACTGTACTCGGTGTTGACTCATGATCATGGCATAGAGAGATAGAGCGGGATGACTTAACTTCGTGTTCTTAGGTGATGCTAGAGTCGAGGACGAGATGGAGAGACATGAGAGGAGATGGGGGACATCATCATGAGAAACTGGGACTTAAGAGAATTTCGTGTGCGAGTCAATTTACCATCCCCGATACAGCAGGTAGGAGTCCCGATCTTGCATCTAATACCACCGATAAGAGGTCTTCCCAACCCAATCAGGCACATCAGCGAAAAACATTTCCGTCCGGGCGGAATGGCTCCGTCAGAGCGGACGCGCTCCATCAGAGCCGTCAGAGACACCCCGGCGTCAAGACCACGCGTCGTGTCACATATCGCCCTCCAATCGCCGTTTCACCGTTTCTTCTCGCTCTGTCGGTCTCCTATTTTAAACAAACACTCTGGCGTTGTGGCCAACTGTGACCATACGTCGGAATGGGTTCATTGGGTACACGCTTGCATCGGGATTGCAATGCAATGGGTGACGCTGCGAAAATCTCTCCTCGCATTCCTTCTACATTAAGCTCGAGGAGCGTGAGAAGGTGAGAAGATATGATACTACCCGGCGGTGAGGATCCACGCAATTGCGTGGATCTCGGACAGAGCGAGTGAGACCAAAAGTTGGGAAAGATAGAGTGTGAATT
>Ga0307512_10002335_pt1 | contig 24395 bp, 24 predicted proteins | sample 14_EM_MG_FD_200267 | JGI IMG/M metagenome (GOLD analysis project Ga0307512, IMG submission 200267) | Populus trichocarpa ectomycorrhiza microbial communities from riparian zone in the Pacific Northwest, United States - 14_EM | ecosystem: Host-associated > Plants > Roots > Unclassified | place... | reverse complement strand
AAATACTGCTCGTGATTGACATAGTCTGTGAAGTCGGCACATCTCTTGAAACACCAAGCAATGTGATTCTGTAGCTCCCCTTTTGGCATTGCACACCACTCGGCCAAGTCATCAAGGGTCTTGATTTCTGGTCGCGGGTTTATCATCATTCGCTTGATAGGCGCTTTGGTTAGAGGCATATCATCGTCACGACGTTGTTTTGCAGCGTTTGCATTCAGATCTCGATACTGAAACACCTCCATTCGGGCTTTCGTTCGCAAAATCTGGAAGGCGGCCACATGACGATTCGATTGTCGGTACGGTTGTTTACGATCCAACATCGCTTTTTCTGGGAGTTCAGAGCTTACATTCAAGAGGTTGCCAAGCTGGCAGATATGGTCAGAGAAGTGGTTCAGGAGATGCATCTTCACAAAGTTGAAATCCGATTCGTCGACAAGATGTTGTGCAATTTCTGACTCGATCTGCATTTGATCTTCATCAAAGCGACGACGCTTTGCAGCTGCAGAAAGATTGTTCCAAGCGGGGTCACTCTCCTGTTCCTCCTGTTTGTCCAAAGTAAGCTGCATTTTCAAGGCTTCCAAGACCTTCCTTGTAGATTTACTGGTGCGGAATCAACTGATAACATCTTTGTGACGATGAAACTCCTCCAGATAATTCTCCATGTACTCGATCGTGGCCTCAGTATGGTACCGGTACTGTGCCATAAGTTGAAAATACACCAAGTTCTTGATGCACAACCGGGCTTATGTGAAGGGAATCCTTTGGCTGGCCGAAGGGTTTAAAAGAGTCGCCGCGAAATCTGGAACAATCACACGCCCGAGTGCTTTCATCTCCTTACTACTCCATTGCGTCACCTGGCTATATGGCTTGTTGAATCGAGTGAAGCCAGGCTATGGAGGCATCATCGCCCAGAGCTGGTTGAATTTGTCGATCCTGGAATGTTTTTCGAGGAAGGACGTCACCCAGTCCATCAAATGCTCGACCATACCGAGATAGACGGTATGAAGCATATCGGGTACGATAATAGTCGTCGGAGACATGCATTTCATATTCCAGAAGACGCCTTCTGAGGTTCCAACCGCTCAATCTTGCAGATATTGTCTTGCTTTCCGTCTCTCCGTCTCCTCTCCCTGAGTCCCGAGTATCATTTTTTGGAAGTGTAGCCGATAGTATTTCAATTGCCATGGCGATGAATTCCCTTCTCCAAACGACGATTTCGGTGCTTCGCGCACAGGGCAATGGGGTTGCTTGATTGAATGCAAGTGAATGTTTTCGAAGTAGTCGGCCGTCCATGCACAGATGATAGGATAACATTGCCGCATCCGACCGTCCGCACAAAGCATAAGCTTTCCAGTGTGGAAAAGCGGGTCGAGAGGAAGAAAAATACGCTCGAAGACCTTCCTTAAAACCTCTCGATTGTGGATTTGTTGTTCCCTCACGGCAGTTGTTTTTCCATGTCCTTTAAAGTAATATTTCGGAGGAACAGGAAGAAGGGCAACAAGGATGCTTGCAAGATTTGAAGGCTTTGATCTAATCGTCGAGTCGATGTTTCCGAGACTCAAATATACTGGCCATCCCTTCTTGTAGCCCGAATAGTTTGTAATATGTGTCTGGTCTGAACTGCCGAATAAAGGGAAAATCGTAGCTCCAAGCCGCCACAGTAGCTAAAGAAGCGGTCAAAATCATCGTAGCTATGACAAAATTCAACTAACGTACCGGTTCATTCCACCACCAGTCACTTGATTTCACCTCTGAGTAGATATGTTCCTCAGCATCATTGAATTCCTTTGCTGGAGCATTCGACATATGTTCCCTGAACGCAGGCTGTTGCATGAGGAACTCAATGCATTCATCAGGATTGCTGTAAAAGAAACGTGTGTAATCATCGTCGCGAAGGTTGTTTGGATCGGCCAAACGATTGTAACACACATTGCCTGATTTCCAAGAGTCGATGCCGATTGCGTAGGACATTTCGTTCAACCTTTCGAATAAAGTGTGGGAGGAAGTGAAGTTGCTGACGGTTGCCATCGTAGGGTTCCTGAAAAGCTCGTTGATAGCAGCTCTGCTCAAGTTGTGCTTGACGCACCAGTGCGCTAATCGATACTCCTCCTCGCAAGAACACGGTGACCATATCTCAATTTCATCGTCGAAGATATCGCAATACTCGTTACTATTAGGCTTGCCGGCTAGACGGTTGTCCAAGTGTGGAGTACCACAAATACGTGTCCGAACTGGAGGTTGCTCTCGATCGATACACGCATTCTCGCTGTCGGCTTCTGTATCGCTGGAATCATTGTCGGGAGGGTGAAGAAAATGGTCGTGATGCGGTTCATGAACGAATGAAAGTAGAATACTATCGTGCTCGATCGCAAAACCATCATCTGGCAGTTGTTCGGCTGCTATGTATACTATCGTTTCTTTGTGGTCGCGATGGCGGTCGGTGATGTAAGCGCCAATGTAGGAGTACGTCTTCGAGCAGTAAAGACACTGTTGACAAAGATCCATCTTTCGTTCGCAAAATGAACTGTCGCAACAACGTTAAGAAGCGTCTCGACGGTCTTTTACCTACTCACACCATTACAAGCTGGCTGTCCTCGGAAAGTGCCGCACCGCGATTGCCTTTTTCCAAACAGGGGTCCTACCACTCTCGTAGGATTTCTCTCATCCTCCTTTACACGTTTGCAAAGTGTTTACTTGCTCTCTCAATTTCAACATCCCTTGGATCTCGAAAAGCATATCGCATCTGCATTCAGCTCGTCACAGCGATTGTTTTGCACCCTCACAAGACCCTCCTACACCCATTGCCTGATTTATGGTTGTCACTTTATGTTAAGTTCGTACCTTACATGAATCGTGCATTCTCCTTAGATACCGACTCAGTGACGTCATCGCGGGGTACAAGAACTAAAGCAACGACAAACAAGTGAGATATGACTGCAGAGCATGCTTTTAGTTGTCTGTGTGATAAAGTTAAGCGTTCAGTCGACGAATCACGGTGCTTAGATAATGCTAAGCAAATTGCCTCCTAGCGGAATTGCAGCCAAGATGATGTTGCCGGATCAAGAAAACCCTCCAAGCCCATATATATATTCGCCTTGCCTGCCCACCTTACTTACAATCTCCAGAACCTTCGACACACCCTCCTCACCTCTGCTACCGCATCCCATCACCCTTGACGATATATTCAACACTCCCGACGCTTGTTTAGAGTAACAAGCATTCGACATCCACCACCCAATCATTGACCACTGTTGAGAACCTAAAATGTAATGTGATGCCTTCTGGTTGCCGAAATCAGTCGTCGCAGATGCTAATACAATCCAGATGCCGACTTTTCAAGTCCGCGTCTGGGCCGAAAATGCCGGTGTTGGAGTCAGCCCATGGGCAGCAGAAACCATGGGGATTTGGCAGGATAAGGGTGGCTTGACAACACAACGGATGGATAATAAACTGAGGGAGCGCGTCTGGGAGATTGCCCAGTCCATGAGCATCATCAACAAGCAAGGCGCCGGCCCCAAGCAATGGGTTCTCCTAATCAATCGTTGCGTTACTCGAATCAGTGAACAGGAGTCTTAAAGGCCGCTTTGGAAACGGTAAATGGCAGACAAGACTAACCTCAATGGTCAGAAATTCAAGGCAGCACTGGACGAGTTCGCGGAGGTTGGCCTTCACCAAAGGAAGAATAGGCTCGAAGAAACCTAGACTAAGAAGAGGAAACTTGTGCACATTGGTATGTATTTCATCGCCCCGATGCTTCTTTTGCTCTTCCTGATGATGTGTAGATCCAGAAGACGATGAGGAAGGAACCTCTGGTCACAGGTTTTCGCAGATAAAGGTGCGTTGCGACACCACGAACGATTGCCTTGTCGAGCCATTTAGCTTTACCATCGCCTATTTGGATCCCGACATTGCTGGGATGAGGGTAGGTGAAAACAATACTCAGCTATTCTCATGGCCCTGGCCTGGGGATGATGAATCGATACTTCCGATATTTACATCAATCGTCGATACGACCATTTTGTCAATCGTGAATGCTGCAATCGCCGGTCTGCCAGACCCCAGCCAGAAAATCCGAGAGCTTTGGGGCTGGCTGGAGGAGCCTAATGGAGATGGTGGTCCGTATGCCTGTAATGTTACCCCAATCGTCGGAAACAATACTGCTGCCGGATGGGTAATGGCGGCAATCAAATCAAGCAACCCAAAGCTTTGTCGGGTCGTTTATCGTGGCCAACAAGCCAATGGCACAGATGGTGCTCAGACGCCTATGCATGGTGGCCGCAGCTACCTTCCTCTGGATGACATCTTCCCACCTCCAGCCGAGGATATGATCGACGATATCGGGGAGGAATTGCATGATGATGGTGAGAAGCGGCGCCCAAATCCAAGAAGCTTCCCGACGACAAAAACAGGCTTCCAAAAGTTTGAACGGAAGCTTCAAAAGAGGATTATCAGACAGCAGCGATACCTTGCAGTCATCCGAAACCGTGCTCTTGGTCTCTTTGCCGATTACGAGCAAAGCGTTGTTGGTGATAAGGATGTGGCTTGGCTACCCGAACACGATCACATTGTGAATCCTCCCGCTGCAAGCTCTTTGGCCAATAGGATGCGTACAAGCAGCCGCCCAGCTGCAAATTGGTCGTTGTCAGGATGGAATGCACTGGCTGGACGGTTGTTCAAGGATTTGCGTTGTGGGTGGGTATTTTTCTGGCAATTTGGAGGGTGGACAGATGGGTGATAATTTGGAGTTTTTTGGTGAGGTTTTGGGTCTCTTTTTGGTGTTTTGTTTATTTTATTATTACATCATTCATATTCATGCTTGAAGGGCTGTGTTGTGAGTTCACGATGTTGGGATCAATCGTTGAGACATTTGTTTTTGGGAATGGCATAGTGGCAGCAATAGGACTCCGTGTATGGCTATCATGTAATTGGTAGTTCGGTATCTTTACCCAGCAGAAGTCAGCACGAATGATTAGTGAAACGCGAATGCTTTTTACCTCCTTGTGATAATGATTTTCGTCAAAGGAAGCCAATTGACAACCCTGCGGCATGTTTGTCACCTGCCATTCATAGTTCCGAGTTCCCGTCCATTCAAGGAGTTGGAAGTGTGGGTGGCGGGACAAGCCAAGATCCAAGAATCGTCGACAGGATAAAAAGACGCATCACGACAATGCTTTCAATGATATCAACGCTTTCTTTCCTTTACACAACGCTTTAATTCATTTACTCTACATTCATTCACATTTCCTTTAGTCACTCCTTTAATTTTTTGTACTTATCACTCGCCGCCTTTTTAAATCATGACAAGATGGCGCTGCACTTCTCCTCCTCCTCTTCCTTCCAGCACCAAGAGAAGCAGACGATCTATCCACGACGAGGATCTCGATGACGATCTCAGCACGATACCCGACAATTACAATGATCTTCGAGATGACATTTCAGAATCCGATGACGAGCCTGTTCGGCGACCATCCAGGAATGCAATGGGAAAGCGGCCATCAAAAGATTCCTTCACGTCAACACTTGGAAAACGAGTCGCAGCAACTCAATTAACTCCTACGTCAGCGCGACCCCTACATCCTGAGCGCCGGGAGGTCCATATTGTCTCTGAGGAGGAGGATGAACGCGAGCCTGCGCCGCTGGCATCCGAGAAGGTACCCAATTAAGCATTTGAATGATTGAATCCGCCCGCTAATGTATATATTTACTAGAGGAAGGATTCAAACGAAGCCGGTGAGCAATTAGTTGGATGGAAAGCTGGAAATCTGTGGCGATATGAGCCCTTTGTTAACGACGTGACCGGCCTCATCGTCGGCGCAGAATACAACCCCCAGACAACCCTTTCAGGCGTTCCGGCGATGGTCATGGCACGTGTGAAGCCTATAGCTATCAATTATGCCATGTTTGTGAATCCCTTTGCCACGAATGCGGTGAAACCCGGCCAGATTCATTGTTGGTGGTATGAGGAAATCGCCAGGATTGATCCAGCCCAGCGAAACTCAGACCCTCCACAGGCCTACATTTCAGTGGTAAATGAATTATCTCAACGATTGTTGTAATCGCTGACAGTGTGCATCAGGCTCTCGCAAAGATCACTTGCTCCCGTGAAGCAATGGTATACCGCTGCAAGACTTCAATCGACTCTATTTACAGATTTCGAACACAGTCGCCTACAGAGATCCGGAAAATGGTAGCCTGGCTATTGGCCAAGGACAGGTTAACATGCCCCACAAACGTTCGTGAGGTAAGTTAAAAGTTCCCTTCTTGTTTAATCGTTGTCTTGACGTTCAATTTAGGAGTGTAAGTTTCGATTTGCAGCGACTGAAATTGTGGATCTTATTCACCGGGCATACTTCTATGGCATACGACAAATGGGAATGAAAGATAGATCATTCATTGATAAAATCAACCCGACATTCATTGCCCTCACCGCAACGGCCATCCACCATTGTCTGTCGGCCTAGATAACAGACGAGTTAAGGGTCCCACCAGAGTTTGGTCCAGGAGGTAGAGCACAACGTAAGTGCGATACAAGAAACATTAATCACGCGGTTAATAATGTATGTACAGATGTATTTCGTCGTCTTGACGCGGATTTTTGTTCTTCATTGCCAGAGGTTCAAGCCAAAAACATAGACAATATCCGCAGCATGATCCGCCGAAGGATCCACTCAACTGATACAGACCCAGCCATGGCACAACCTCACAACGATCAGGGCAGCTTTGATGAGGTCTTCATTGATTACGTCCCGGAGGAGCTGATAGAGCAGCCCGACAATTGTGTTAATCGTCTGAGCAGCTTTGTTGCTGCTACTGAAGCTAGTATGCGACTCTCAGCTGTTCTGCCTGCCATCGCCAGCAGCAGCCAGCCCGTCCCCTGCAGCGACAGCAATAGCAACAGCAACGACATCACCAACATGACCAGTGTTGAGAATACAGGATTAGTCGATGGCAGTACGATTTTAGAGGGTGCGATGTCGCTCAGAGGTTAGGAATGGTGTCAGCGATCGGATTTAGGACTTCCTTTGTGTGCTATTTTATTCTAGCTTTCGTCAATCTATCATAATAGTAGTATATGTAACAGAACTGATGGTTCACTGAAGTCTGATCTCAAACGCGTGAAATCATAATCGCGACGATGCATAACCCTCCCGCGACGAACAGCAAGCTGCTGATGATCTCGTATCAACAAATTAAATCTCGTGAACCACTTCTGCATGGTAACTATCGTTGGTCAAATTAAGCCATGAGGGTCTTTAAAAACAAAAACTACATGCTTCACTAAATGTATGGAGCGAGTACTATCATCATCGCGAGGACTTATCGAATTGGGCGATGTAGGAGTATGCCAAGAGATGGTTTGTGATAGTGCAAAAGGAAGTGTGAACCGTTCGTCAAGTGCTCGTTGTCACATTCGCAAGGGTTGGTACACTGGTCGTGACGCTTGAAAACAGCATCGCGATGACTCAAAGAACACTCTGGAACAGAAAAGTAATGCCATATTTCAGGGAAACCTCGATTTCATTTTTTTGACTTTGTGGGTACCATAAACTAAATAAATTTGATGAAGGAGATTTAGTTTTTGCTGATGAACTAAACCACACATGCACAGACCTAGCCAATTAGTTACCACACTTAACTCGATATTGACCAAGTAGTATGTTTGGACCTACGCTTCAAAATCCAAAAATAGCTTCTGGAAGTTTGGGCTCTGTCAAAAGGGCTGGAGGATGAGAGGGTGAATCTCAAAAGACAGATTCTGCTCTGCAACTATGCAAGCTGGCCGGCAACTCCCACTTACCCATGTACCGCACTTACTCAATGCGACCTGAGTTCCCAATGCTTTGAATGAAGACTTAACTAGATTCTGACTAAATTTATGTTTGGGCCGCCAAAACTCGTATCTGAAAATAGATCATGCGGATCAATTTCCATGAAATGATAAGTTTGAAGAGACAGTTTTGAAACTTCGGTGCACCTCAATTCCCGGAACTGCATTCACCATCAGCAAAATGTATTTTAGTCACTGGAAGCCTCCAGGAGTGTCAGGTAGGATGTGGAGTGTAAACTTAGATGCGTCAATTTCAGGAGAGTCTCAGACCCTGAGAGGGCAGTCTGGCTGGCAAACGGAGTAACTGTGATCTCTGATAACCGGTACAAGAGTACCATGAGAGTGATTTTGATATGTTTGGGAACACGTTGGAGTGCCGGAGAGAATTCCAGGTGCACCTGGGAGCACCTGGGAGTGCCGGCGACAAGCCCGTGAGCACCAAATTACAAGCCTGGGAGCGCCAATGACCAGCCTGGGAGTGCCGGGGACCAGTCTGGAAGCACCTCAAATCACAGTAGAGCAGTCTGGGAAAACAATCCTCATTGGGGACGCTGCTGGTGCACGTGGAAATCATAGCTCCTACTTATTGTTCAATGATTATTAAAACAGACGTATTCAATTTGTATTGTCATCTATGTATCTATATATCTATGTAGATATATAGCTACCCATCTAAACACGGTATATCTTGACTGCATGCAAATGGTGCCTGAGAGCAATTTGAGGTGCGTCCGAAAATGATGAGCAAGCGAGTGTGGAGATACACTTGGAGGCTGTCATCGAGAGAGTTTGGAAATGCACTGGGAGGTCGTGATCGTGCAAACTTGGAGGCCATACTCGAGCAAGTTTGGAGATACACTTGGAGTCTGTCATTGAGCGAGTTTGGAGATGCACTTGGAGGCTGTGATCGAGCGAGTTTGGAGATGCACTTGGAGGCCGTGATAATGCGAAATTCAAGGCCATGATCGAGCGAGTTTAGATATACACTTGGAGGGCATGACCAAGCGAGATTGGACGAGTACTTGAAGGCGGTCGATGGATGGCGCGGCGGGTGCAGAGACTGTATTTCATCAGTTAGTTCACTCACAACTGTTGAAATGTTGTGACAAGGTGACTTTTCCTTTGAGCTCTCATGGAGAGCTGGCTGATGGTGGTTGATCATGTATGGAGGCACACCGGAAGCTGAAGCTACATTCAGAGGTCATCTCGTAATGATGAGAATGAAAGGAAGACAAACAATCTTGAGTTGATGCTGTACTGAGTGTATGTTTGACTCGGTGTATGCTGTACGCAGTGTAGGCTGTACTCGGTGTTAACTCTTGATCATGGCATGGAGAGATAGAGAGGGATGACTTAGCTTTGTGTTCTGTGATGATGGTAAAGTTATGGACGAGAAAGAGAGTGATGGGGAATGAAAATAAAAACAATGTGGAGGATGGAAGTGGATATGAGAAATCAGGGGTATGACTTGCTTGATTGGGTTTGGAAGACCTCGTATCGGTGTAATTACACGCCGGATCAGCACTCGTGCCAGCCATATGGAGGATGGTAAATTGACTGGCACACGAAGTTTTCCTAAGTCCCAGTTTCTCATGATGATTTGTCCCATCTCCTCTCATCTCTCTCTTTCTCGTCCTCAACTCTACCATCACCTAAAAACACGAAGTTGAGTCATCCCTGGCTATCTCTCCATGCCATGATCAAGAGCTAACACCGAGTACAGCCTACACAGCAGACAGCATACACCGAGTACAGCATACCCTGAGTACTGCATGCACCATGCACCGCATATGCCGCGCATCACATCATCGCGAGATCGACTGTCTACTGCTCCCAGCCAGTCTCTCATCTCTCGGCAGACCAAGATGTACTCAATTCTCTACATTCCCACAATTATGAGTTAACCATTGAATAGAGTCTCAGCTCCCGCCACGCCTTCCTCCGGAACTACCACCTCCACATTGACCGCCTCCATGTACACATCCAATCTTGCTCGATCCTGGCTTCCAAGTGCATCTTCATACTCGCTCCATCACGGCCTTCAAGTGCATCTTCAACCCCGCTTGATTACGGCCTGCAAGTGTATCTCTAAACTTACACTATTACGGCCTCCAAGTTCGCAACATTACGGCCTCCAAGTGCATCTTCAATCTCACTCGATTACGGCCTGGGAGTGTATCTCCAAACTCACGCGATTACGGCCTCCCAGTTTGCATGATCAGGGCATCCAATTGTATCTCCAAACTCGCATGATCACCGCCTCGGAGTATATCTCGAAGTTCACTCGATCATGATGTGGTGCATCGGTGGATATAGAACTCAGACAGGCTATCATCAACATTCCGCTGCACCTCGCATGGCATCCAAAGGGAATTCTTGGCAAATGTGCATAAGACCAAGAGCTGGGAAAGATAGAGTGTATATGTCGTGTAATGTAATCATGTCTATCTACTCCGGGGTCTCCCAAATATACTCTCCTTGTCGCTGAGTTCATCTTTGTTACCCTTGTATCTCCGTATGTTTATAGAGAGATTTAGATAATACGACATGCCATATTATGATTTAGCGAATCTTGTGACTGTAACAAAGACGGATGTGATACAAAAAATGCCTTGTGGTTATGAGAATATGGTACCAAGTCTCCTGCAGAGATTGTGCAGAGGTCTCAGCTGCTCGCGAAGTCTCCCACTTGCCTGTGCTGAGGTCGCAGGTGCTCTTGAAGTCTCCCGCACACCTGCGCAGAGGTGTCAGAAGCTCCAAAAGTTGACTATTCTAATAGTCAAATCACGAAGCATTCTGAATGCACCTCCATAACTGCAGGTGATTTCAGGAGCACCTGAGATAGCTCTTGCAGAGTCTGAGAGCACATTGCAAAGCTCCAGGGGGGGCCGGGAGCATCTGGAAGTACTTGGAAGTGCTGGTGAGAACTATTGGAGTGTCTGGGAAATTTGAGTGTATCTTCCGGACCGATTTACATTTTGCTGATGAATCATCATTCCTTTGCCCAATGAGAAATCACGTCTTTCTATGCATTCATACCATAGTAGCATATAGGTTTCCACCCCTGTATTTATTTTAAGTCAACATCGTAGTGGTGAGACTCACAATGAATATGTACTTTAAAGGCTTGCAACTTACTAGATATCAGGTGCCAAATCAGAATGTGAGTGAGAATTTAAGACCCATTTGTAAGCAATCTTGGCATCTATGAGTACTTGAATCAATAAGACTACCCGTGAATCATCCATTGTACCTTACCAATCATTCTCTATGTCTTGATCTCTCCTTTGTGTATGAAATTCCCTCCCGCCATCCTCCATTAACTGCAACATTGGTATGAAAATTATTCTGCATACCCAGTGCAGATGAATGCATGAAAGGGAAATTGTGCTTACGATATTACCCTATCGACTGCCTACTTAGCTGCAGCATTCTGATACTGTAGAATACCATGACAATACGTGTGTCCTTCCGGCAGATATACATCATACAGAGATTCATATTTCTCCTGGATCCATAACACACTCAGTATGAGCCCTTGCAACTCAGCCGTCACTATCCAGGTACCAGATGGATCGGAGCTCTACGGATTCTCAATGCGGCACGAATTCCATGCCATGCGGTCACCAAAAATGCTCGAACATTCACGCATAATTACTATGTTTAGAGGAGTTATATACAGGGGCATATAATTTCATTCAGGTTGTCAGTGCTGCATCTGGTCATCAGCATAGGTTAGTTAGATAATGTCGCGAGTTTTCTTGCGGTGCGTCGGGTTCCATTCTATATGCTTTGGGTTTAGCCAAACTCCAATTCTTTCATCCATACAGAGTAATGTTGATAGGAGTAGGTAACATTCCGCATTAGGAATCCAGCCATTCTGGCGCACCTGACAAGGAATCCATCTTTTCCAGGTCACCTGACAACATCTGAAATTGCATTACCGGACTGCCATCATCAATACAAATATGAACCATTGAAGTCAACTCTCATGAGCACCTCAAGGTGTGCCTCGAATCGCATCCTCCTCCACTATGTACGACTTCTTGCAATACATTTCACATTATTCTATTGCACTTAATCTCATATTTACCACTTATACATAGTGTTAGCAACGGTTCCGAACCGGCGCTTCGGTTCAGGGTACGGGTCGGAACCGACCTGTTTCCAAATTGGCGGTCCGGGTCGTCAATACACCCGAACCGTCAATTCGGGTACGGTTCGATGGATATCTCACAACCCGTCTGAATTGGGCGGGTTGTCAGCGGGTTGTCCAGCGGGTCTATCAGTAGATAAATATAATGCTCTTGTATTTTGCTTTAAAGTAATAGTATGTTATCAAAATCGCATTTTCAACATCCAATAATCACTTTTTGCATGTTTTGCAGATTAAAATATTGATAATTTTGGAATCAGTATTTTTCCATGTCTGTTTTAAGTTTTTGAGTTACAAGGCTGTCAGTAGTTCTGATATGAGCACAAATATCTGCGCGATACCCGGATTACCCTATATGCAATACCAAAAATTGTTGAGGCTCGGATAACGCTCTTCTCATGATGGGGTAACAAAGAAATGGTGTACCATTTTAGCCGAAAAGGTTGCCATTACTTGGGATATGAATTTGTACCACCAAGCAACATTTAGATTAACCAAGATGCAAGTCCAAAAATCATTGACGCTCAGTTGACACTCCGTTGACGCTCATTCTCAGAATGAGGCATTGACCGTGTCGCTTCCTTTTCAGAATGGAGCAGTTACCGTTTCGCTTCCTTTTTTCCCTATAATGGCTGGTAATACGACGGATATGTCTGTACGCGACCATATTGGATCGTAATTACCTTACTTACATGACCAAAATTTGTTGACGCTCCGTTGACGCTCATTCGCAGAATGGGCAGTGACCGTGTCGCTTTCTTTTTTGCCTATAAAGAATAGCAATACGATGGTTATGTAAATCAGCGACCACATTGATTTGTAATCACCCCACGTACATGACCGAAGATCAGTGACGCTCCGTTGACGCTCATTCTCAGAATGGGGCTGTGACCGTGATGCTTTCTTTTTTGCCTATAAAAGCTGCCAATACGTTGGGTATGTATGTTCGCGACCATATTGAATGGTAATTACCTCACTTACATGACCAAAAGTGGTTGACACTCCGTTGACGCTCATTTTCAGAATGGGGCAGAGACTGTGTCGCTATTTGTTTTTCCTATAAAGACTGCCAACACGTTGATTTTGAATGGCAGAAGCCAAATCAGTGCCGAATTACCCAACTTACAAGATCAAAAATCGTTGACGCTCCGTTGACGCTCATTTCCAGAATGGGGCAGTGACTGAGTTGCTATATGTTTTGCCAATAAAGACTGCCAACACGTCGGTTTCGCATTGCAATGACCAATTCAACATTCAATTACCTTACTTATAAGACCAAAAATCGTTGACGCTCCGTTGACGCTTATTTTAATGCAATGTCAAGTCAAAATTTGCTGCCATTGATGATTGTACGGATGATTATTTGAACTCATTCGATCATTTTTGGGCTGATTAAGACTGGATCATGTGGCCTTGGTAATATTCTGGCATGGGTCGCTCTCATTGTTTTAAATGGTATGTATCACGCTGAATAACGCATTTCGCCTACTATGCTTGCGTTTATCGACTACCATTTAGACATAACTGGTCATTATTCTTCCATCATAATTCTCTAAGTGAAATTCTCGGTCAAGCAACATAAAGAACCTGCTGAAAACAAATTGTCCCATTCTGCCATACTTTTTTCTGTTTCCACGAATCCTCCTTGTTTCGGTAGCATTGACGGTCACCAACCCTTTTTCAGTTCTTTTCTTTGTCATCCCTATTGGCCGAAGCAATCCAGGTATATTTGGAGCGGCACACACATCCCGCTGCTCAGGGCATTCCGGATCCTCGAAACAATTCTCTCGCTCTACATCTGATTCATTGTCTGCATCACAGTCGTCTTTGCTCTCATTTGGATTATCCAAGTCACTGTTCCAGTTGAGCCAGTTTTCAGTGTTAGAAACGCTTTCGGGTGCACTGTCGTCATCACTTTCTGCTGGATGACGGTTGATTCTCCGTATTCGGCGAACATTCAATACTTGAATTCGTCCTCCAGCGAGTTGCTTTGCAGACAAAGCAGGTGGCAACGGTGATTTTTCCGACAATTTACATGCAGCCGCACTATCATGTTGAAAGATTGAACAGGATGCTTTGATGCATTCTTCCGTATCCGAAATGTATCCTACGGCTGTCATTTGCTTGTTTTGAGCGCGTGATTCCTTCTGTGTAGCACGTAGGTTGTGGCTGCCCTGCCACATGTCCAAAAAGTCGTGGACCTTGGCCATTCTGTGCAATTTCTTTTCCTCCGCCTCTCTCTTCAATTCCAAGTCGTGATCGGATTCCGACCTATCGAATCCAGGGTCATCGCCTGCCAATATCCGATTATTGGCGCGAGCATACTGTCTTACTACAACCTTTTCCCGAAGGGTTTCACCTGTAGTTTTTGACTGCCTCCAGCCGATAACGTCTCGTCCAAGGGAAAAATTGGCCTCCACTTCGACACCATGCGGTATGATTGGGAATATGTCGCGTGCCACATTGGAGAGATCGGCGTACTTTGAGTGCGTTTCCTCTTGCTGTCGCCACCATTCCGCAATATCCGGGATCCAAAATGTACGGCTAATCTCCATCGGGTCGGAGTGGTAATCATCGAGATTCGGATTAACTCGTCCCCAGTTCTTCGGTAATTCAGGTGGCGAATTCAGATACAGCCTGGCGGCGGCCAATAAGCGTGCTGCGCGATTACTTCGTCCAGGTGTCGTTTCGGCAAAATCTTTGGGCTTTAAGTATTCTTCATCACCACTGGACAAATCATATGGATCAAACGATGATTGTCCAGATTGGGAAGGCGTTGCAGAATGGATGAAGTCATTGCTCTGTAGTTTTTCATGTTTAGTGATCGACATTCGTCTGTGATTGGCGCAGTATTCGTTTTCCACATACTTCAAAAATGCCTCTTGGTGTTGGGTAGTATCAGAAGTCTCGTCCTCAGGATTGATATCCATTCCCTTGTCCCATTTTTTGAATGATCCCAACTTGCGAAGAGAATCAAGAGTATGTGCCGAAATACCAAGCATACCCGTCGTAGGAGTGACTTCGGCATAGAATTTGGACAGCTTTTGTCGCGCGAACTTCACAGCGAAGTATAAATCTTCCTTCCACTGGGTTTTCTTCTTAGCCAAAGCTCGCATAACGCCGTCCATATGATCGAACATGTCATTATAGACGCTGATAGCATGATGCAGTGTGACTGTATGTCTTTTCGACATCCTCAGAGTCCAGGATTGGAATGGCGTTATCACTTCCATGGCGTACTTGACGATGGTCCATTCATCCTCCGTTGTGTAGAGTGACTTGTATTTGCTGTATTTTGGATTTTTCAGCCACTCGTGGGTGAATTGTTGTAATCGACAAGATCGTTCAAGCAACTCCACTGTCGAATTCCACCGTGTTTCCACATCCATAATAGGAAGGACTACAATTCGTACTTTGGCTTTTTGACAGTCAATAAACTCATTTCAACGACCAGGTGTCAACGTAATCAACACAGCTAGCATCCGCTGCTATATGATAGTTAGTTTCAGAATTTTCAGAGTATCTTGAAATAGGTACTTTCTCAATTATCTTGGCCAAACCATGTTTCATAGCGGACACCTAATTGATTCTAGCGTTGCCCTGTTTTCGAAGTCTTTGACTCTTCCCACTATGTGTGGTTTCATTCTCTCCAAATTGCTGATCGCGCTCATGTGCTTCCCACGACTTTGCACGGCCTTTGACTCTGAGACTGCTCATGAATGCACCCAAAGCAAGCTGCATGACATGCGCCATACATGGTACGTGATTTCTTAATGCAGGCCACTCGATTCCTGAGGCCTGAAGTGTGGATTGTAGTTACCGAGTCATCGAATAATTTGAGGAGGTGTTGTCCGTGGTAATTGTGAGCAAGCGGCCGTCAGTAAGCTCAAACAATCTAGAACTTCCTTCAAATGTGTGGCTAGCCTTGCTCCAGTATGTTGACCCTTGACCTATTATCCTGAATTAGCTGTTGAAATAGAAAAAGAACAGGCTACTGACCTCGTCGAAAGCGAGTTGCACTTCCCACATCGCCCAATTTTGATCCATATAGTATGCAATGACCGACGTTATTGCGAATGTGTTTGTTGAAGTCCACCCGTCCAAAGCGAAACTAACTTTATTTCTTGTTAGCAACTGCTTCTTAATTGCATCCACAGTCAGTGAGTATTCCCTCCGACAAATGTTGCTGAGGGTGCTTGCTGACGGTAGCACCAGCTCGCTGCATAATGCGTTATATGACCGCTGTAGCTCGAGATTTGATATAGCGTTCCATGGCATATGAGCCGAAACAAATCCTAACATCAGGTAGCGATTCCAAGTGTCTTGGTGAAATTTGGCAGTTACAAAGTCCCTATCTGCTAGTTTGGCGCGTTTTGTCTGTTAATACAGTCAATATAGGTTACAAGTCAATGTCGCCAATCAATTTCTCTTGCGAACATACTATTGTTATCCCACGACTTTCTTGCCTCTTCAAAATGGCTAGTGCTGCTTCATCGACCGTTGAGCTAGTCAATTCAGTAACCTCCAACTCTGTCAATTCGTTCAACTTTGCGATGTGCGCTTTTGCCACCAAGTGTTTGCCCATTGAGCTGGTCCCATGTTCTGGTGGATGGCGAAGAACTTGATAACAAACGATGCATATAATGCCAGGGCTGCCGGTCTCCTCAGTTCCGCAATGCGAATAGAACCGCCATGAAGGTGCATGTCTAGAGTTCTTCCAAGCAACAGCATGCTTCGAGCCCACATTCATAGAAGCCCACCAAGCATCGAATATGATTTGTGGAGTAAGGTCGTTCAAATCACGAATAAAGACACGTTCATTTTTGCAAGATATCATTACCTCTAGCAGCGAGGTATTCAGAGATTGTGAATCCGAGATGGCGGTAGGAATTGGATGGGTGCGTAATCGAAATTGAAAGGATGTCAATAGGTACAGTATGGTCAAGAAGAACGCTGGTTCTTAAATATTGACTCTAGAGCTACGAGCAACAAAGAAGTAAGCCCTGTGAGACATTGCATGCATAGTTGTGAAGTGGTATACGAGGAGGTATTGGAAAGACTGACGGTTAAAAATTCAATTTCAGTGCAACGCAATGCAGTATGTTGCTGTGTAGGTTACTGCGCCAGGACAGAAACTGTTGACGCTCGGTTGACGCTCATTTTCAGGAGGCAGTAGTGATATCGTCGATAGCATTTTTGCCTATAAAGGTGGCCAATATACCTATTATGGATTGAAGCCGACGCACAGCTCTTCGATTGTGCATGATGCAGGACCAAAAATCGTTGTCTCTACATTGACGCTCAATGTTAGTAGATAGTCGCGATGTCCTCTCTAGCATTTTTGTGTTGAAAGGCGGCCGATACATGCAATATAGGTAGATGTCGTTGCGCAGCCCCTGCATTATTCGAAATGCAAGACTAAAAATCGTTGATGCTCCGTTGACGCTCAATTTTAGGAGATAGTCACGATGTTCTCTCTAGCATTTTTCTGTTGAAAGGCGGCCGATACATTCAAAGTAGGTAGATGTCATTGGGCAGCCTCTGGATTAGTCCAAATGCAAGACCAAAAATCGTTGACACTCCGTTGACGCTAATTTTAGGAGATAGTCGCGATGTCGTCCCTAGCAGATTTGCCTCGAAAGGCGGCCAATATTGCAATTATGAGTGATAGTAATTGTCCATCGTTTGGATTATCCAAGATGCAAGACAAGAAATCGTTGACGCTCCGTTGACGCTCATTTCTAGGGTATGGCAACGAGCATTTCACTTGTCCTTTTAACCACAAACACGTCCAATACATTCACTTTGTCAGAATGCGACCATCTTGCCCTTTGATTGCAGATTGTGAAAGACTATGAATCATTGATGCTCCGTTGATGCTCACATTACACTCAGCCTTACTGTCATTGTAAACTCAATCATTGTAGTCTAAATGTATATTGAGATTATTGACAGCCAACCATTCTTTTGTAGGTATTATTTTCTGCATCCCGATCCTTTGTCGCCCCTCACTATCTGATTCACTACTTGCTGCGTGATATGAGCGATAAATGACGTAGTAACATCGCGTTCCAGCGCTTCCGGCCGGCAATTAGCGGCATGCAGACCCGGCCACTGATTTTTGATTAATATCTCCTGACTGTTTCACCATTCCTGATCCAGCTCCTTTTCCTCGATTTCCATGTCCTACCATAAGCGATTTTCAAAATCTCGACCATGTGGACCACGGCTAAGCGGTGAGTTCTGCATTTCAATGCCTGGATGAATGCAGCAGGACGGCTGTCATGCATACAGGTTCGTATTGCCCTTTGACCGCTCCTTCTATGACTCATATGACATCATTGACTTAAAAGTTGTTGGTAAATTTAGTCACTAATTTAGTTTTTACTTTCGCACTTAGTAGTAACAGGAAAGATGATAACCGGCTTATTGGTCGTCTTGGGGCGTGATTTGGTGGTGACCACGTTAGAATGGTGCGTACGACCCTTGCACATGCACAGATGAATTATCATGTCTCACAATTTGGACACTGAAATCAAGACAAAGCTGACACGTAGCAAAATAGAAATGCAAAGTGCTTATCACAGCTCTACATCGTCAAAAATTTCAATTTGGCTAGTTATTCCTCCGCAGATGCAGGAGCTGTCACCATTTCTTTGTGCGAATCCGATTTCTATATGGTAATTAGCTCGGGAGGCAATATGCAGTGGTAGGCGCTTACTGGTTGAACGGGCATGGTATATGTCATAAGCGACAGATCGGACTCCGCGCTGGGTGGGAGAGAAGATATGCGTTCGTGCGACTTTGGTTTCCCTGAGCCTACTCTCATATGGCTACTTCCTGGTCGAGAAGTACATTGCGGCATTGGCAATATTCCCGGGACGATATCAAGAGTCTCTAATAGCCATCGAAATGTTGTCGCAGATGGTGCCGCTGCAACATGATCCGTTTGGGACTTGATGAGCGCTGGAACCTTCAATTCAGACGTTCCTTATTTCTGATCTCTTTCGCGGAAGTAGTCGGCCACGTCCCCTCATCCCGGTTGTGTCAATTTCTCAAGCTTCATCTGCTTCTGCTAATACCTCTCCATTCGGCGTTTTACCGATTTGGAGATTGTGCCAATCACCCAGCCAGGTTCGTCATCTTCGCTCAGCTTGCCATGCTCTGTATCATCGTCTTCTTCATCATCTTCCGCATCCTCCTCATCGTCGGAACTTGTGAGATCGCTCAGAATGTCTCCGATAGCATTCAGCATCTCTTAAAATGTCTTTTCGGGCTCTCTGGTGGTCAATCCTGCCTTCTCAACATTGCTCATACCTTCTTGCCTCTGCTTAATCGCTGTCTCTGCGTCTTCAACTCGCTTTCTCGCCACCGCAGTCTCTCTCTCCACATAGTCCTCTATCCATTGCACTTTCTTTTCATTGCTCAAAAAGTGCGTTTCTCGTGTCTTTTCCGCCGCGAGCTTCTTTTTGGATCGCAAGCTACCCAATGCTCCAAGGGCTCGGACTCTTTCTGCCTCCAGCCCGCTCTTCCCTTTATTCGCTTGATGACGTCGTCGTGTGGACTGCGTTGTCGATTTGACATATTTGCGCGCCGGGAGAGGGGAAAAGTTCATTTTTGGAGCATTGACCATTGTATTTCGTGTTGACAGTTATTGGGAGAGATGTTGAATGTTGCAAGGCATGGACCATATGGAGGCAAGCTGCGTCTTTTATGTCAAGGTTGGTACGCTTGATCAACTCGAACAAAGCAAATTCTGTGTTTTGACTGTCACTAAATTCGGAATAGTCATGTTAACCGTACAAATTGACTCGATTTTTAGTGTCAGTTTCATGTACGATCCCGGTGATCTCTTGAGACAAACATCACCAGACGTCCTTTCCGTCCAAGAATATCCTGATTATATGTATCATTAATGAGATTTCGGCTGTTGTCAACCACAATTTATCCCTGTAAACCAACATATAACATCGGACTGACTCTCTGCAAATCGCGGGAGTGTTGGAAACCCCTACAACCTGCGGCTATACGCAGGCGGATTCATCATGAGTAGAACGTCCAAGTTGGCGGTCGTTGAGTCAATTTCGACTTAAAGCTAACTATATATTCCGCAGAACTTCCCACTTCTTTTTGTTATCATCTTCCTCTCCTTTTCCACACCAGCAAGGTATGGCTACACAAACACCGCAGACAAGCGAGAGCGGATCTAACTCGAGCGAAATGACGGGCGCTTCATCCAATCCGTTACTTGAAGGTACACAGCAACAACGCAGACACCAGTTAGTCCACCGCGAAGCTGCCAATGTAGCCACCGAAAACCTGACCTAAGAAGTACATTTCAAAATCGTCCATAAAACCGGTAACAGCACGAACAAGAAGCAGCACGCAATTGGATGTGAGTATGTCCACATTCTGGTAGACGGCCGTCAATTGATTGAATAATGAACAGCGGGTATACGGAGGGAGCTACTTGACCCATATCTCGCTGCCCGTAACTGGAAACTGCCATGGTCGACGAAGGCCTTTGTCCACACAGTACGGGAAATTGAACATCACAATCTTGTCAGCTATGGCATTTTCGCGGACAAATTTAATGATAAGCGTCCTCACAAATGGACCAAAAAGACTTCAAACACCTTAGAGGAGGCTACGGAAGCGTATATGGCAGAGGTAATCGCCGATTCTCACTTTCAGAAGCAGCAACTGATATCTTGTAGGTTTTCAACATGTCTGTGACTATGGCAAGGCAAGGAGGTCGGGTACAGCTAGAAAAGTCAGACATGTGCCTGGCCTTGAATATGGCGAAAATGGCCAAAGGAGGGTTTTAGCGCGCCGCAATAGAGGAAATGCAACATCTGATTAAGAAGCCTCGCCCAGAATAGCGGGAAGAGAAGAAGCGGGGTGTTGAATTTCCTGGGCATAGAACGGTGAAAGCTGCAATAGAATGACACCCGGCAATGGTTTATGAAAATCAGACTGACGGCTGCCTTCCATGCCAAAATGGCACCGCTAAGAATCCAAGGACACGCTGGAGGCGCAAAGGCACGGGCGCACCTCCTCAACTTCGACGCAGACAGCCGTCACCAGAACTAATGCCACCTCCACCTGGAAAGCCACCAGCGCCATCCGGTGACAAAAATTGCGCCCAAAGTTCCAAAATCATAAATCTGCCCGCCGGATATGAATATACACATACTTCTCTTCCCGGAGCTCAATTTTTCAATCATGATACATTTGCCGAGGATAGCAAGCACGATGAAGATTGTATTCCAGATTTGCGGAATGATGAAGGAATATCCAGTGGTTATTACACTATCTGCTGCATGGTAATACAGCTAACATCCATTTTACAGACGACAGCAGCCAATTGAGTGAAACTGTCAGTAAATACGAATATGAGTCGTAAGGGACGCAATTTTTGAGTGTAGTATTATCTACAATTGCTGGACACTTTATAGCATGTTTTAAAGGATCTATTTATATGTATTATTAAAGAACAATGTAGTGATAAAGAAGATAGTACATGAAGAAGACAGAAAGGCTGTCAAAAATTGTTAATGATATTTTCCGCCAAATGAAATGATGATATAATGTGAATATGCCCATGGCAAAATGAGCGTCAACGGAGCGTCATCAATTTTTGGTGCTGTAAGTCGGGTAATAAAAACGCAATTTGGTAGTGATTATACATAATGGAAGTGTTGGCATCCCTTATAGGGAAAAAAGAATACATCACATGCCCTGCCCCATCTTGAAAATCAGGGTCAATGGAGCGTCAACGATTTTTGGTCCTGTATGTCGGGTAATAAAAATGCGACTTCGTAGTAAATACACATAATCGAAGTTTTGGCGTCCTTTATAGGCAAAACAGTAAGAAACTCGCTCCCTGCCCCATCTTGAATATAAGCGTCAACGGAGCGTCAACGATTTTTGGTCCTATAAGTCGGGTAATAAAAACGCAACTTGGTAGTAAATACACTTAATCGAAGAGTTGGCATCCTTTATTGGCAAAAGAGAAAGAAACACGCTCCCTGCCCCATCTTCAAAATGAGCGTCAACGGAGCGTCAACAATGTTTGGTCTTGCATCTCGGGTGATGTAAATGGCTCTTGATCGCAGACACCTATAAACGAGCGATTGGCAGCCATGATAGGCAGATTGTAAGGGCACGTATGCCTGCGTTCGGCCTCATAGGTATACGTATGGTAATTATTGGAATACGGTTGCAAACGTGGATGCGAGTGATATTAGATGTAGATCTATAGGTAAGATTATCGCTAGAGATCTAAGGCTCGTGGCGAGCCGACTATATAGAATGGCCGTTACCCGGCCCGGGTCACGTGCCGCCGTGACATTATCCCCCTCTTCAGGCGCAGACCTCCTGGGCTGCATAAACCGTACAAGAGAAATGGAAAGGAAAGCAAAGGAAAGCATTAAACAATCATGCCGCGTACGTACTCGTACAAGCTCAAAAGTCCCACTACCGATCAATACCGCTCACGGTGACCTCTCGGCGGATCCGGCGCACTGGGAAAATCCACCTCCCAGTGACTGAGATCCGGAGGTGGTAAAACCCGTGCCGACGCCATTTATACCGGGCCGAGATCCAATGAAGTAATAAAGTATGAAGAAGAGAAGAGAAGAAACAGAAGAAAGCAACGCCCAATTGATAACTTTCCTCCGCTCCCGGGATTCGGACCTCAATTCTTCCTTATCTCACTCCCGAATTCCTGCAGCATCCGACCTGCCATCCAGTGCCGCACTCGTAGCCAGTGTATCTTGGCGTAGGTCATTGTCGGAATTCGTCAGGGTGGTAGAGCTTCCGCTCATGACTTGGCATCGATGGGAGCTTCCGCTGCCAGCATCGGTCGTAGCCGTCGGTAATCATTGATGGTATCCGTCAATCATGTAGTCTCGTCTCATTCGTTGACACCTAACACGTAAGTTTCTCTAAGATGGTTATACTTACCAAGTTCAAGCGCGCTAGTGCTGTCTGAGCTCTGTGCAGTGCTTCCGCATGTTCCGTAGAGTATATCTTGCAACCGGTAGTCATCGGTACTCGGTGTGGTGGGAAAACGGCTCCCACCACTACAAATCCACGGAATTGAGTGGGTACGTGACTGGTTTAGGGTTATCGCGGCTCTGCATCACGCCATCAACATCATCTCTTTCCTTCTTCTCTGTTCCTTGAAACGAAACCTCCATTTTCGTAGCTTCCTACGGAAGCTACCGTGTGCGATCTCCTGATCCGGGATTTCCGCCACATCGGCCTTGACTTGTGGACACATCTTGATTCGGTAATAGTCATTCGAACTCCGCTTTGGTGACCATCCGGTCGACTTCATGGTTGCGCTCTCGACAGGCGGCTTCAGTAACATACTGGTCAACTTCTTGGTAGGCTTGTCGGTACGTGTCTCGGTAGACTGCCTCCGGTGGGCTTTTGACTTGTCGGTAGGACTTGAAGGTGGGTTGTCGGTAGGACTTGACTGATTCGACACGGCTATCTCCCTCTTTTGAAATTTCTTTGCTCCGTCGACGACTTCTCCATCATATTGACTGTCGATTGCCATCGTTGCTCGGTAGCAGTGTAACGTCGATCTCGGAATTGATATAGGGATTCATTGGTGATTCGGGATTGTAATTGTAATTTCTGATTCGACATGTCACTCCGTTCAGATTATCTTCCTTCGGGTTCCGTCATCCTTCTGCGTCGTCCGCTGTCCAGTGACTACCCTGACTTGCTCTGCCCGTTGACTTACTGTCGTATGAGGCGTCCCAATGCTCTCAATCATGATATCATTGCAACGGCGTCTCGTCATGACATTGGGCAATGATGTGAGCTTTCGCTCCTGGTATCGTCATTGCCGTCGGTTCTCATGTGACTCGCTGGTGCCCATTTGAGGGTGGCAGTAGGCGCCAATTGCATCAGGCGTGGGCGGTATGTCATTGATCCATATCTAACACGTAAGCTTCACACTGGGTGGTCATACTCACCGCGATAAGAGCGCGCTTCTGCTGTCGGAAAGCCGCTTTGCATATGCGGATTCCGGCATCTCTTGATTCGTCGTTTGGTAGGGTCTCGGTGGCCCGCTGTGGCCATCTCGGTAGGCAGCTGCGGTAGAATGTCCGTTTGTTTCTCGGTAGGCATTTGGTAGGCCCCTGGTAAGGTGGTTTGGCATTCAGTTCGGTATGCTTTTCGGCGATAGTTTTTGATCCTTCGGTACGTCATTCGGTGAGCGTCTTGGTCAGTGGCTTGGTACGGGAAGGCTCTCGGTAATCCTCTCGATCTCCATGTGAAGTCCTTCGGCAGTGATATCCGTCGCTGTGAGATCTCGGTCATCATCTCATGGTAGTTGTCTCGACTGTCCCTTGTGATGCCATTCGGTAGGCTATTCAGTACGCTCGGTGGTCA
>Ga0307512_10002334_pt1 | contig 24426 bp, 20 predicted proteins | sample 14_EM_MG_FD_200267 | JGI IMG/M metagenome (GOLD analysis project Ga0307512, IMG submission 200267) | Populus trichocarpa ectomycorrhiza microbial communities from riparian zone in the Pacific Northwest, United States - 14_EM | ecosystem: Host-associated > Plants > Roots > Unclassified | place... | reverse complement strand
CTGGTAGTGGTACGATGCCGAAGAGCGAGCACACCTATTACCTGATGAAGGGTGTACCGAAGGATGATGATTGGAGGTTTTTCACCCAGTTGATGTACGACAAGATCGACACCCTGGCCGACAAACCAGAGGAGATTGTCACGAAGATGAAAGCCCACGAAGCGCGATTACAGAAGGAAGACGATTCGGACGTGGCAGCCATGTTCTCAAAGTTGCGGACGAAGAGCGATAAACGGCGGCAGACTCGGAAGTCCCGGAAGTCCCGTGATAGCAGCAGTGAGAGAGATGGTAGTAGTTCGGAGAGTGAGAAGCATTGCCGCAGGCATACTCAGGAGTGCTACAGATGCCATAAGGTGGGGCACATTGCGCGGTATTGTCCAAGCACGGCACCAATGGAGAGCGCGGCACCAATGGAGAGTGCAGCACAGACAGAGACTGCCGCAGCCGCAGCCGCAGCGATGACGACGACATCAATCGAGAACGATTGGATGACAGTTACGAACGGAAAGAGTCCATCGAAGGAGAGCTGGTACTTAGACTGTGCCACCACCTCTCACATTTGCGGAGATCGACAAAGGTTCGAACGGTATACGGAATATACCAAAAGAGAAGGGCAGGAGATCCGTGACTTTGCGGGAAAGGTAGCGGGCAAGGCCATCGGGCACGGAGATGTTCGGTTGAGGGTTCGACTACCTGGAGGCCGCCACCGTATACACGAAGTAGTTGTGAGAAACGTCTTGCATGTCGAAGGAGCAAACAACTCGCTGTCACAATCGCGGCTTATGGATCGGGGGTTGCAGATTGTCCCTGTCAACGGCTATGGGATCAAGATATATGACAAAGCACCGGCTGAGAGTACTGGTCAAGGTCGAGGAAATCTTGTGGGCGTGGCATGCCAGGTTGGAGGGTTATTCCGGCTGGATGTGAAGTTTGCAGGAAAGAGATATCGTGCGAGAGGATAATTGTTTTGGAGGAGTTGCAGGCACGGTCGACTGCTTCGGAGGAGCTTCGGAGAAGCTACAGGCACGGTTAATTGTTTGGGAGGAGCTTCAGGCAAGCTCTATCTTTGTTTTCTTTGGAGTTTAGCACTACTGTCGTGATACCGCCCTGGAGGAGTGTGGGGACGGATTTGAGTGCGGTCATCACGTGGGTTGGTTTAGGGTTGAGCGCGGCGGAGCCGCACTTTAGTTCTTGTGTACGTGTCAATTAGACTTAGCGAGAGTCAGTGAGTTTAGGTCAATAGAGAGATTCAGGACACCGGACACTGTACAACACTTCTGAATCCAACAGGGCGAGTGAATCAGTGCTCCCACATTGGTAGAGTACGTGGTTTTGGACTTTGTCGTATTTTAATGTCGAGTGGTCTCTGGGATCTAGTTCGAGTTTCATTACAACTTTCGCTGTCCAATCTCTTGGGAGGCCTCCTAGCATCATTTCCACCTGTGAGTACTTGGCCAATGCTCTCCTGTTGATTATAATGCAGCTGATGTTGTCGTAGGCAAGGATAAAGGCTTCCAAGCTGACATCCTCACAATCCAGCTGGTCTTGGCATTGCCGCTCTAGGTACAATCTCATGTACACATAGCCTTTGCTATCGGAGTGGCGCAACCTGTTGTTCCATTCCATTTTCAACTTTGCCCAGTCCGTCCTCGGATATCGATTGATCATTTTGATCCTGTCATTGATCGTTTCCGAGAGGTAGCATGGGCAGGATGCGATGACATCTTCAGACGCTTGGTTGGTCCCAGTGCGAGATGAGACACTCTGTGACTCTTGCATGAACCTGGCGATGTTCGCTCCTCTTTAGGCTGGGGCAGCCATGGTGCCCGGGGGTGGCATTGGCTTCCTGTCATTCACGAGGGTGAGGGCCAAGGACTCGATAAATTTGCTTTGATTGTGAGATCGATTGGGCGAGGCGCTGGTGGAAGGTCCGGCACTGGTGGAGGATCCAGCATGGTTTGAGGGTCCAACACTGGAGGAAGCAGTATGGCCATTGAAACTGGCAGCGGAAGTAGATTGAGAGTGTTCAGTTTCCATTTTGGTACTCATTGTAGTGGTTTAGAGATGGGATGGTGGAATAGGTGGTGAATTGGCAGTAATTGGTGATCCAAGATCAGTTGCTAGTTTGTGAGTTTTTGGAAGTGGGGTTAGGTCAATTGGCGCTCTTTTTGAGGTGAGCTCTTTGTTTTGTTCTTTTCTTGGTCCAGCTTCACCATCTCTCACAGTCATCCCTCTTAGCTTCCTGCCAAGTCATCTATCGTGTTCTATTCCCTGCCACTTTTCGTTGTATCACCATTGGAACTCCTCGCTATCTTAGCAGTATTGTTGATTCCTTTTGTGAGTATTCCTCCGGATCAGTGTCTTCCTTTGTAAGGGGTTGGTGTCGTGTGTTTCGCTTGTGTTGTCTTGTCTTGGTATAAGGTGAGTGCGTATCGTCCTGCTGTTGAGTCGGTACCTGTCGTCCCATCTGCGAGGTTGGTGCCTTTCGTCCCGGTGTTTAGTCGGTGCCTTCTCTCAGTGTTTCTTCTGGGATGTGGTCGGTGCTCTTCGTCTGGTGTTAGGTTGGTGCCATTTCCTTGGTGTTCGTCCCGGTATCAGGTCGGTTCCCTTGTGTCCGGTGTTACGGTGGAGCCTATTCCTTCATGTTTGTCCGGTATAAGGTCGGTGCCTTTTTTTTGTTAGTGACATCGATGTTCCTGGCTTACCGCATCCAGCATTCCAATCTGACATGGTTAGAACTGTCCATTAGTTCTGTCTCTCTGTTTTTACCCATATTAGCCAGTGGGGGTGTTTCCCACCATTCCATACTCAGCTTTCCAAACCACAATCCGCATTTGGACTCCATTGGTGGTGAAACGCCGGAGCTAGAGAGCGAAGAGCCCATCATCAACGCTCTGCCACACCTGTTGCGACATTCCAAAAGGAATTCGTGAGAAATAGTGGTACTGGCTCGAGGAGCATAGGAACAGGGTGAGAAGAAATGATACGACCCGGCCAGGAGGATCGAAGAAATCTCCGAAGGAGCGAGTGAGATCAAAAGATGAGAGAGATAGAGTGTGTAATTGGGTGTATGATAAGATGAGATGGGGCGCAATCTCCCCCGAGGCCTCCCAAATATAAACTCCCCGTCGCTCTGTACATCTCCGTTACCCCTGCATTTCCGCGTAGCCCCTTCACCCAGTCCATCTCCATTATCCCTGTGCCTCTGTACACCCTCCGTAGCTCAGTCATCTGCGAAGCTGAGCCACGGTGGTGGTGAGAAATGGATTTTCCCGCCACACTCCTCCCCTCTGGCAGTTGAATGTGTACCGTATCTTCGACTGTGCATGGGGAAAGCTGCCAGGCTGGTGTCCAATAACTATCCAGAGTTGCGTAATCCAGCCTGACAACTGAGTACAATCCGACCTTGAACAGTCGGGGGGGTCTGTATATTTCTGACCTTTGTCTTCCTGGCCCTGGCGAGCAGCTGTAGCCGCCTTTGCTGCCAAGGCTAGGGAATTGGCTAATTGCATTTGAAAATTCCTCACCTCCCCTCCAGATTCTGGTGCATCATGTGTTATTGCAGCTAGCTCTGGTTGTAGCGACTCTGAGGTTCCCTCTAATGCAGGGTTCCTCCTTGCATCCACAGGGTCGATCTCCAGGCTTCGGATCCTCTTGTCTATTGTGGAGTGGATCCAGGTCAGGGGAAGGAAGTGCGGGATTTTCAACACTGTGATTTCCTTCTCTAATGTAATTACCTGCATTGGGTGATTGCACACCCTCTATGATGTCTTAGCGGGTTCTGTGTACTGACATACTCGCATCAACACTGTCTACCATTGAAGGAATCATCCTTGTGTCACTTCGAACCTGATGTTGTCCGTTATTGAGTTCAGCAGTTCTCCTGTTAGTGCCTGGTTGTCCACTCACACCCGAGCCACTCTGTCTCACTGTACTGATCCTGATATTGCACCGAACTAAGCACATCTAGCAGCACCAATTACATCCGTCAATCGGGGAGGGGGTAGGGGTCCGGGGTACTATAATGACCAGCGGGACCCCAAAGACATACCTGGTGTTTCTGCTGCAGTTGCATGTCCGACTGTCGAATACGTTCCGGTGCAATTATGACCTTCACAGTCAGAAGATTCTTCAGCATCACATAGAAATCTACAATGTGCTCCGCGATATTTAAATCATTGTTTTCCAAACTCTGGATCTTTATTATCAAGTCCTTGGCTGCTTCAGTCTAGTACATATTTCAGGGGGATCAAACGGTTGATTGTTCACAAAGATTAGCTTCCAATGGATCTTGCTCAAATGTTGCTGTGAGAACAGATTTGATACTCTTGAAGTTATTCAAACTTGTGGGTTCAGATAAAACACAAGGGGTTCCTGCAAGATCAAACGAATTGTTTTCAGACTTGCAATCAACATCATTCCATTGCATCCGAAACTGGTGATTGATGTGGGTACAGATGGATATTATATCTCGTAGACACTAGCGGGATATCGACACAATTGTCCCTGATGTGGATGCCAAGATGGTTTGGTGTGAGGTAAACTCGACCAGAACTTGAGCCCGGTTCAAGACAATACATACACCCTGTCAAGGAATGTGGGCACATTCAACAACATGTACATTGCAATGGAACATGTTCTAGCGTAAGGGGTGGGGTTGGACCCAGGTCATATTAGGAACAAGACAATAACACTTGAAGTTCGTGTCGAGGTTCAAGGTAAGAGTAAAAGTCGAAGCTGTGTCAAAGTCATCTGTTTGTTTGCTATACATGAGAACAAGTAAAGAGAGAAGATAAGGAAATCCCCCAACACCAAACAATCCTCACAGTATATACAATTCGTCTGGCACCCTCGAATGATTCCCCATGTTCTGATGTCCCATCCAAATTGTCTCTCATGAACTTACATGCCCTCACTGTGACTGTGATCAACACAGCCACACTACATCATCTAATGTCGCAACACCTCAGCCCACTATCTTATCCCAATAAATGATCCCACAACCACTTCACAATACTCCAGCGCCATTTCTGAGTCTCCAGACGTCTCTGCCTTTCTGTAACAGCAATTCCTTCTCACCCTCTTCATATATATTACATTCCATCCACATCCCATCACTCATAACCCGAGCCACAATGGTTTGGTTGGTTGGTGCACATGCTTGGAGAACTTTGCCTTCATAGACATTGGAATGATTCAGATCTTTTATAGATGTTGGCCAGGTATCTTCATATGCTTCTGAATTTGACCTCTCTGTAATAGTACATATCTGCAAGGCTCAACCCATGTTACATTGAGATGCTGTGGTCGATAACCCTGTTCTGGGAGAATGGGTCAATCCCCCACCCAGATCTGATGTAGATCGCAAGGTAGAGTATCACCTATCTCGAGTGAAAGATTCATAGGTACTTAGGCACCAGTCGTAGTACCTTGTGTCTTGTACTACTTATGATTCCTCGATATGGGAGTCAGCATTGTTTGTCGATTGGTTGCAAGCTGAGACAAAACATTATCCATTGTACCCGGAGAAGGAAGAACCATGTCACAATGTCCTTCGAGGACCTTGGACAAAGGAGGGGGATGCAGTTATTGCCCAATTGTACAAGCAACAGCAGAGTAATGAGGAGTGTGTGTTGTAGTTGGCAATATGGTTATTGAGTGATGTTGATGCATGGAGATGGCGACAAGGGGTGATGAAGTCATGAGAGAAATATGTCATGTGATGAAGATGTGGTCTGAGGTGTCACGACGTCTGATAAAGTGGCATGGTTTCATTGACAACTGATATGATTATGCTGCGTAGGATCATGCGTAAGGATGCAGATGGTATATCGGAACATGGATAGTGGTTTAAAGTTGATGGATGAATTGTATATAAAGAGAGCCTGTTGGCACTGGAGGATATTCTTTTGTTTTCTCTGTACGTTTGCTCTGGTATAGCAAAGCAATAGATAACTTCGGAAATAACCTTGACTGCTATGCCTGGTCGTACAATTATGAGTTTTGAGTTGTTATCTTTGAATGAGTTATTACATTCTTGGTTTTACTATTGCGTATGTCTGACTCATCCTATCATATTGTTAGCATATATTCTAATATTCGCAAATGCCAATCAATAGTTCTATCTGTATTGTCAAGTGGGGGTAAATATTATCAGAGAGATATGTTAACTAAATTAGAGTAATTCTATCACTGTAGGGGGTAGTTTGAATGCAGTAAACATGTAGCCTTGGGTTAGAGTTGAGTGACCGAGCTGTATATACTGTATAATATGTGTACATGTCTGATAGACCAATAGACAAGAAAATAAAGGTTACATTGTTTTGCATCTGCACCATATGTTGACAAATATATCCATTTATGCCACCATTAGTTTAACCTATCATGTTTCCAGCCAATTCCATTTTTGGAATTCATGAATTATGACATACTGGCCAGTGTTACCTTCAGATAAGACATGACTCACCAAGCAGCTCAGTATAATTGACTACTTCCACACTTACATCCTTACAGTGCCATCTACCATAATCCTGATCATACAATTCAATCCATTGAACTTTGACTATCTGTGCAGCGAGGAGGGACATTCCTTGCAGCAACTGCACATCTACATTACACTCACTAAGGAGAATCAGTGGCCTGATGATCTGGTACAGTAGGATGCCTCTGCCACAGAGGAATTTGCCACGTTGGGCTATTGTCAAAGATTGAGTAAAACCACATAGTACTGCGTAGTCAACAATTCTGCTCAGGATGGAGCAATTGTTACATACATCATGCATGGATATCATGAATGCACAGACACTTTGGTAGATACTGGAAAGAGTGAACATCTTGTCCATTATTATTGTTTACATTCTTGTTACATCAAATAATGATGTCCATGACTCCAATCATCAAATGTTGATCATGATGAATGGTGGTGGATGATTCAGTTGTCAATTGTTTGTGTGCGACTGATGATGTGTTTATTGTTCAGTGTAATGAGACATGTCCCATCGGCACAAGAATAATCAATGGATAATGGTACAAACTACGAAGAAGGTAAGTTATATTATCATACTCGGCATAGTGATTTCAGTACTTTCAATCAGCTCAATACTCCTCCAGAATGGCTATCAGATCCATTTCAAATACAAAAATATTAATAAAGGAGAACAGCAGCCAATCAAACATCCTGGATTTTCTCAAATCTACTGCCCCCAATCAAGTTACATCCCATTGGCATTTCAGAATGCATATACGAATCCAATTCTAAGAGCATTTCCGTGACCATTTTCATGGGAGTTTCCAATTGCAATTCCAAGTACATCTCCAAGTCCAATTTGGATTATTTCAATCAAGGAATACTGCGTCCAGAAGGTGGGGTTCAGCGGTGGCTTTGTGAAGCATTCGGTGAGCATCTCTGCTGTCAGTATTCAATGCAAGTAGATCTCTTCTTCTCTTGTCATATACACAGCAAGATAGTACTTGGTCACAATGTGTGCAACTGCAGATTCACCTAAGATTCTGTTCATGGTGCTTGCAAACAGAGATGGTGAATCGGAGAACGCTTTAGGGATAGTTAGGATGCCAACCATGTGCGTGTAGTGTTAACACCGGGTGTGGGTAGCCAGCCAGTGGTCCAGCTTTGGACGGCAAAATGGTTACATGCATTTCCCGACCTGTCCAAAATCAGACCCAATGCATCTTGGCGAGCCGAACCCATGCCTGTACCTGGCAACCAGCGGGTTTGCCAGGTTCGGTTTGACCCATCGGTTCCAATCTCTGGTTCTGGTTTACGGATGTTTTTATTCATGGTCCCATTCAGACATTGTACTGTTCATTTCACAATATTGACTTTGGTACATCATCGTCTTTTTTTGGTGTATTGGCCACCTTTATAATCCAAAAAAAGAGAGACACACTCCTTGCCCCTTTCTGAAGATGAGAGTCAACAGAGCTTCAACGATTGTTGGCCATGCATGATGGGTAATCTGAGTGGTGATTGATTGCACAGATTCATAAACGAGTTATAGGTTGCCTTTATTGGTAAACGAGAAAGTGACACGCTCCCTGCCCCATGCTGAAAATGATCACCAACACAGTGTCAACCATTTTCAGCCTTGAAAGTCAGGTAATAAATCAGAGACTTAGTCGCTGTGACGCATAATGAAAGTATTGGCCGCCTTTATGGGCAAAAACACTACTGACAACGTTGCTACTATCTCCTCAAAATGAGCATCGATGGATTGTCAATCATTTATGGTCTTGTAAGTCAGGTAAATAAAAAGTGACTTGGTCATTTTTATACATATTCAAAGTATTAGCCTCCTTTATTGGCAAAAGAGTATGCAACACAGTCCCTGCCCCAGCTTGAAAATGAGTGTCAACGTAGCATCAACGATTTTTGGTCTTGTAAGTCAGGTAATTACGGCGTGATTTGGTCATTGTGAGACATAATCAACATATTGGCCGCCTTTATGGGCAAAAGAATGACCGACACGCTCCCTGCCACATCGTGGAAATGAGCATCAATTGAGCGTTAATGATTTTCGGCCTTGTATCATGGTTGATCAAAGCGCGATCTGTCCATTATGGACTATATACGAAGATTTGACAGAGTTTTTAGGCTAAATCACACAGGAACACTGAGTTGCAGCGTTGAAATTGAATTAAGATGATATTGTCCGGGAGGCTGTTGTGGGAATACCTCTTGTTTATCTGCCTATTAAGCCTGCCAACTGCTTTTTGATTGATGTCTGCAATCAAGAGCCACTTAAATTACCCAAAATGCAAGACCAAAATTATTGACGCTCTGTTGACACTCATTGTCAAGATGGGGCAGGGAGCATGTTGCATTCTCGTTTGCCTATAATGGCACCTGATACTTTGATCATGTATAACACCAACCCAATCACTTTTCAATTACCTGACTTACAAGACCAACAATCATTGACGCTCTGTTGACACTCATGTTGCCATGGGTGTTTCCACGATATGTAACAATTTTCTTTGGCATAGTATATCAGTAACGGTGTTTTGGCAGCCATTCTATCATTTTCATGTACTTTCTCCTTTATCACTACATTGTTCTTTAATATTACATTTATATATATCCTTTAAAATATACTTAAAAGTGTCCGGCAATTGTAGATAATAATCCACTCAAACATCCTGTTTCTTTAGATCCATGCTCGTCACTACTTGCAGGTTCGCTCAATAGGCCGCTCTCGTCTGCAAAATGGATGGCAGCTGCATTACCACACAGCAGAGAGTGCACTGACCAGTGGATGTTCATTTATCAGTTGGCAAATCTGGAATAAAATCGTTATCGCACTTGTGATCCTTAGCATATGCATACAGATAGAAATATTGAGTGTTAGGAGGAGGAGCAGGTATATACACATATCCGGTTGGCCCACCTTCAATTTAGGAACTTAAAGCTCCCTCATTGTCACCAAGTGGCACAGGTGGCTTTGCTGGTGTAGGTGATGCCTGTCCTAGTGAAGGTGCACACGTTCCTTTGCGCCTCCAGCGTGTCTGCGGATTCTTTGCTATGACATTGTGTCGAGGAAGGCAGTGGTCCATTCGATTTTCACGAAACATAGCTGGGTGTCTTTCTATCGCAGCCTGCAACAATCTATGCCCAGGAAATGCAACTCCCAGCTTCTTCTCATCTCTGACTTCGGTACAAGATTTCTTGTCAGGTATTGTGTTGCCTCCATTGTGGCAAACAACATCTCTCCTTTGGCCATTTTATCTGTATTCAAAGTAATGCGCATGTCGGACTGTTGTAGCTGTTCCCACCCTCTTTTCCTTGCCATAGTAGCTGACATATCGAAAACCTACAAGAATGTAGTTGCTGCTTGTAAAAATGAGATTTGGCTATTACCTCTGCCATATACAATTCCGTAGCCTCCTCGAAGGCATTTAAAGCCTGTTTCGTGCACTGGTGGGCACACTTATCACGAAATTTGTACTTGACCGTCAAAGAACTGACAACTTCATGATGTTCAATATCGCGGAGTGTGTGGACAGATTCCTTGGTTGACCATGGAGGTTTCCCATCACGGGCAGCGATATATTGGTCATGTAGCTCTGGACGTACACCAGCTGTACATTTCATGATTTGTCGATGGCAGTCTACTTCAGTATGGAATTATTGACATCTTATTGCATACTGCATCGTATTCTTGCTGCCTCAGGTTTGATGTACTATTTGTAAATGGGTGTCCTGGGTCATATATTCGCCGGCTAGATTGGCAGTGTCACAGTGGTGTAACTGGTGTCTGCATTGCTACTGGGTCCCAGGGGGTGGTATATTGAATGAAGCGCCAGACGGTCGACTCAATTCCGATCCGGTCACACATTACTGAGGTGTTCGTGGAGCCATCATTGGCTGTGGTGGAAAATGAGTGGAACATGATAATGAAAAGAAGTGGGGACTTCCGATGCATACATAGTGAGCTTCCAGTTAGAATGGAATGAGTGACAGCCAACTTGAACATTCTACTCCAGATGAATCCTACTGTGTATAGCTGCAGGTTGCAGGGGTTTCCAACAATCCTGCGATTTGCAGTACGTCAGTCCAATGTTGTGTATTTGTTTACGGGGATAAGTAGTGTTGAATGACGGCTGAAATCTCATGTTTGTAAGATATAATAATGACATTCTTTGACAGAAAGAACATCTGGTGATGTTTGTCTCAAGCCATCCCCGGGATCTTACATGAAGCAGAGGCTAACAATCAAGTCATGTTGTATGGTTAGGAGTACAATTCCCAATGTAGTGCCAATTGAAACATCGAGTTTGTTTTGTTCAAGTTGATCAATGATACCAACCATGACATAAATGACGCAGCTTGCCTCCATGTGGTCCATATGTTGCAAAATCCCACATCTCGCCCAACAAAAGACTCAACACAAGATACAATGGTGACTTTTCCAAAATGTCCCTTTCCCCAGTTGCGGAAGGCAAATACAGCAAACCAACATTGTGCTCCACAGGACGACGACATCCAGCAAATGATGGCAAGTGTAGCTTGGAAGCAGGAAGGGTTCAAGTCATAGGAGCATTGCACAGCTTACGATCAAAAAAGAAGCTTGCAGCAGAGAAATGATGAGAAATGCACATTTTAAGCAACGGAGAGAAAGAGAAATAGATCAAGGACTACATGAATAGAGAATCCGCCGTGGCATTTAAGCGAGTTGAATATGCAGTGACAGCAATTATGCAAAAGCAGGAAGATATGACCAATGCTAAAAAGGTGGGATTGACAACCAGAATGCCCGAAAAAACATGTAAGGAGATGTTGAATGCTCTCCGAGAGAGTCTGAGTGATGTTGCCAGTTCCGACCACGAGGAGGATGCGGATTACGAGGAAAATGATGAAGAACATAGAGTGTTTGCCACGCTGAGCAAACATGACGAACCTGGCAGGGTGATAGGCACAATCTCCAAAATGGTACATCAACGTATGGAGAGTTTTCGGCAGAAGCAGATGAGGCTTCACACATTCATGCAACCTGGATGGGGCGACGCGGCCGACTACATCAGGGAGAGAGATGTGAAGTATGGGACGGCCGAATTCAACGTTCCAGTGCAGGTCAAGCCGCTAACTGACAAGGTCACCACCACACCTGCACCGACAACATTTGGAAAGATTGCGGAGATTCTTGATATCGTCCCTGGAACATCCCCAATGCCACAAGGGACTTCTCGACCAGGAAGTAGGCATATGAGAGAACATTCTGTGGAACCAGTCTCCCACACGCGTAGTGTCTCTCCCACCTGACGTGGCGCCCGATTCATCACCGATTAGGAAATCAAAGCCTGTTTAACCTGTACACTTATACCCCTGCAGATAGCCTCCTTGGCTGAGTGCCATATAGAAATCAGAATCAGACGAAGAAGTGGGGAATGCTCATGCACCGCATGAGGGATGGATTGCCAAGTAACTATTTTCAACGACTCATATCTTTGAAAAGCAATTCGTGTACCTACTTTGCTACATGTCAGAAATTTCTGGATTCCAGTGACCAAATTGTGAGACATGATAATTGGTCTGTGAATGTGCAAGGGTCGTATGGGCCACTCGAAAGTTCTAGACTCCAAATCCTTGTTGATAGGTGACCAACAAACTTGATATTTTCGTGCCTGTTACGGTTAAGCGAGAAAGCAAAAACTAAAATAAAGACAAAATTTAGTAACAAAATTTAAGCAAGTGATGTCATATGGGTCGCAGAAGGATCTTTCAATACGCAATGTGAACCTGGATGTATTACGACTGTCATGCTGCATTAATTCATGCATCCAACTACATAACTCTCCGCTCAGACCTGGTTCACATGCTTAAGATTTTGACAAATCCTTCTAGTTAGTTATGGAAATTGAGGAGCAGGAGCTGGATGAGAAAAAGTGACAAACTTGGGCTGTATATATCAAAAACTAGTGGATGGATGTATGTGCTATGAATTGCCAGCGAAAGGTGCTGAAACGTGATGGTCCTACGTCATTCATCGCTCAGATAATGAGCATACTGCTGGTTCAGATTTTGAGAGTCTGCGAAGCTTTTGGATGGAAATGATGAGTCATTGAAACAATATATTGGCTGTCGATACTTACTGTATGCATTTTTGCATACAATTCTGGAGCATCCCATTACTGATAGTATGTTCTTGAGTTGAGCGTGAACAGAGTGTCAACGATTTTTAGTCTTGCACGTTCAGCAATCAAAGGGCTCCATAGTCTCATCCTCCCAAAGGGGAAGGATTGGCCATCTTTATAGGTAAAAAGAAAAGTGACATACTCATTGCGCCATCCTAGAAATGTGCGTCAATGGAGAGTGTAGGTGGACGGCTCTGGTCATGTTAAGGTGCGGCTCTGTTGCGTTAGTGCGGCTCTGCAGGTGGCTTACAAAGCAGTTAGTTCTATGGAGGTGTCAGGGCGATCATCAATAACATTCACTTCTATACGTACGAATAGGCCATTTGCCCACAGAGAGCCAATAATTTCTCGTCTTGCATCTTGGATAATCACAGGGCTATACAACTGCATTAACCCATAAATACAGCATTGGGCACCTTTAGGGGCAAAAATGCTAGTTATGATATCGCTACCACCTCCTAAAAATGAGCTTCAAAGGAGTGGCAACGATTTTTGGTATTGCATCTTGGATAATCAATGGGGTGTACAACGACATTAACCCATAATCAACCTATTGACCACGTTTTTGGACAAACATGCTAGTGATGATATCGCTACCGCCTCCTAAAACTCTGTTTCAACAAAGAGTCACCAGGTTTTCTGGGGGCTCAGTAAGCTACACAGCAATGAACTGCATTGCATTGTTCCTACATTGAGTTTTTACCAGTCAGTGTTTTTCAATATGTCTTTGTATAGAATATCACAAATATGCATGCAAAATCTCACAGGTCTCACATTTTTCTTGCTTGTAGCTCTAAAGTGAATATTTAGGAACCAGTGTTCTACTTTACTACAACGAAACTTTAGACAGTCTCTCAACTAAAAACATGCAGCTATCAAATTCCTACCATGATGTAGGATTCAACGTCTTCAAATAACTCGTTGCTAGAGGTTATGATATCTTCCAAACATGGACTTGTCTCTATCAATGATTTAAGTGACCTTACATTGCAAATCAGCTTTGATGCTTGGTGGGCTTCTATGAATGTGCGCTCGAAGCCTTCTATTGCTTGGAATAATTGTAGACATTCAGCTCCTTGGCAATTCTATTTACGCTGCGGAATTGTGGAGACTGCCAGGCCTGGCATCATATGTATCGCGTGCCATCAAGTTCTTTGCCATCCATCAGAACATGGGACCAGCTCCATGGGAAAACACTTACTGGCAAACATGCACAGCGCGAAGTTTAATGAATTAATAACTTCGGAGGTAACCGAATTGACTAGTTCAATGGTCGATGAGACATCTTGGGCAATACTGAAGAGATATGGACGTTGAGGGATTACAATAGTAAGCTTTGTTGTACGGTGGTGTGCGCTCGAGTAGTCGAGTGTGTGCGGGCGTATGCGAAGGTGTGTCTATTGTATCGTGTAACGAGACATGTCGCATCAACATAAGGTCGATCGATGACTAATGGTGCTAACTACAAAAGAGGCAAGTTACATCATAGTCCTTGGCATAGTGATATCCTTACTTCCAATCAGCTCAACACTCCTCCAGGACGGCTATCACGTCCGTTTCAAACAAAACTGTAAAAAAAGGAGAAGAGGAGCCAATCAAACAACGTGGATCTCCTCGAAACAAACGTGCCCAATGAATTGACTTTCCGACGGCATTCCCGATGCGTTTTCCAGTTCCGATACCATTTCCCGTTCCGATACCATTTCCGTGACCATTCCCGAGTGTACCGAGGCCATTTCCGAGGCCATTCCCGAGTCCAGTTCCGATCATTCCCATTGCAGCACACTGCTTCAAGAAGGCGGGCTTCGGCAGTGGCTTTGTGAAGCAGTCGGCGAGCATCTCAGCAGTCGGTAAGTAGCTCAAGTCGATCTCTCCATCTCTAGCCATATCTGCAGCAAGATAGTACTTGGTCGCAATGTGTGCAACTGCAGTTCGGCGGTAGATTCTGTTCTTGATGCTCGCGATCAGAGACTGTGAATCGGAGAACACGTGAGGGATTGTCGGGATGCCGAGCTCATTTAAAAGATGCGAGATGTGTGTGAGTCTCATACAGCCTACTCCAAAGGCATAGTATTCGGCATCGGTCGTGGACTGGGCAGTCGACTTCTGCTTTCTCGATCTCCAGTTGACCGCTCCTCCGAAGGTGATGACCAGTCCACTGGTTGATTTATAGTCATCAGGGCATCCAGCATAGTCCGAGTCGACATAACATCTAAGTGCGCCTTCTCCTTCTCCGCCGAGTGTACTTTCTCCGATTGCTCCTCCGAGTGCTCTTTCTCCGAGTGCTCCTCCGAAACGCAGTCGCCAGTCCTTCGTGCCGTTGAGGTTCCGAAACACGCGCTTGTGAGCTACCATATGCTCATTGCTCGGGTCGTGATTAAACCGGCTGAGGACTCCGATGGCATATGCGATATCGGGCCGAGTGGCGGTCATCGCGTACATAAGGCTTCCGATCATCGACTGGTATATGGTCGGATCGCAGGCTTCTTCGTCGGGCATCCTCTTGTGAAGCATCATCACCATTCGCGTGGCAACTGGTCTGGACTCGCCCATTCGGAACTTCGCCACGATCGTCCGAATGTAGCTGTGCTGGTGGATGTCGATCGTGTGATGCTCCCGATTGCGTTCGATGTTCATGCCGAGATAGAAGGAGACACTCCCGAGATCATGGATCCGGAACCTCTTCTTCATCTGATCCTTGATCTGCCCAATCAAGCCCTCGTTAGCAATGATAAGGAGATCATCGACGTGCAGAACGACCGCGGCAACTATGTCTTGATCCTTATCATGGAGCACGAACAGTCCTCCATCGACACGTGATGCCACGAATCGAATTGAGATCACGAATTCTTTGAAAGTGCCGTACCAAACGTCCGAGGACTGCTTCAGGCCATAAAGAGACTTTCTCAAGCGGAGTACCATCTTCCGCGAAGTCTGTATTAATCTTGGATCGTTTTATCGGCTCCCTGTTTGGAGCAAACGAAAATATCCCTGCGGTGGGTGCATATAAATCTCTTCCTCCAAGTCAACTCCCAGGAAAGCCGTGCATAAGTCCATTTGATGGATCTCGAGATCGTACTTGGCGGCGATCGCGAGTGCCAGCCTAACGTGGCCCAAGCGAGCAGTCGGTGCATACGGAGCCTGGTAGTCGATGCCTTCAATTTGGTGCTTTCCTCCACAGACTAGCCTGGCCTTGAACCGCTGCACATTGCCTGCTCCCTCGCGCTTGATCTTGTATACCCAGTGACTTGGCAAAGCCTTTCTGCCTTCCGGAAGCTCCATGAAATCTCCAAAGACATGATGCTGAGCAATTGCATCTAACTCTTCTTTCATCGCCGTATCCCATTTCTCGGCGAGCGGAGACTCGGTTGCTGCGTTGAAAGACTTTGGATCGTCGATGCCATCCTCATGATCGTCGGAGATAGCAGCTGCAGCGTAGATGGGAATCATATCCTCGAATTCCTCCTCTTCGAGAGCCAATTGTGCAGACTCTGCCAATTTGCCAGCGCGGTTTCGGTGACTTCCTTCGGCCGGCGGCTTCCATGCATCTCCAAGTGATGACTCAAGGCCAGCCAATCCTCGTGACTTCTTCTTCGGCTTCGGAGGTGATTCGTCGTCCAATGACTCCTCCGTTTGACGTTCGCATGGTTGCTTCTCTGTGGGGTTGGGTTTGGGTTCCTCGATGACATCTCTGTAGAAGTGCTCGTTCAAGATCGCTTGGTCAGCAGCATTCGGTGCTGTGTACCGCTTATCTTCTCTGATTACCACATCTCGGGATCAGTGAAGCGTCTTGGCCAATGGATCATATACGAAGTACTGTTTAGTCGATATGCTGTAGCCAACGAATATGCCGGGAGTGGCTCTGTAATCCAGCTTCTTTCGTTTCTCTTTCTGAACGTGCATGAAAGCCAAGCATCCGAGCACACCGAGTTGCTTCATTGATGGCTTCTTTCCGGATCCATGCCAGGCCTCGTACGGAGTCTTGCCAACCACTGAGCGTGTCGGAGTGCGGTTCTTGCAATACACCGCCACTGAGACTGCAAATGCCCAGTACTTCATCGAAAGTCTGGCATCGTCCAGCATGCATCGTACGCGCTCCATGATCGTGCGGTTCACCCGTTTGACAACTCCATTAGACTGAGGAGTGTAGGGCGTAGTCGTTTCCTTTAAGATCCCTTCTGATTTTAGGTATTCTGCGAATTTCTTGGAGGTATACTCACCGCCTCCATCAGTACGAAATCGCTTCACTTGCTTGCCTGACTACTTTTCTCTAAGAGCCTTCCATTCTTTGAATTTCTCAAGGGCTTCCGACTTGTACTTCAATATGTACTCATCCGTATGCCTCGTGGCGTCGTCGATGAAGAGCAGCATATATCCAGCTCCTCCGATGGCTGTTTCCAGGGGACCGCATATGTCCGAGTGCACGAGCTGCAGAGGCTCAGTGGCACGGGAGGTCGTGGGAGTAAAGGGCTTTCGAGCTAATTTGGACTTGTTGCAGCTCTCGCAATCGCACTTCCAGGTCATTCTCGGAGCGTCGGCAACGACCGTCGGCAAGATTTTCAAAGCCTTCAGACCGACGTGTGCCAGGCGGCGGTGCCATATCATCCGCGTCTCTGCATCGTGCCGAGATGCATGCCCAGTCGTCTTAAGTGCCAACAGGCAGCTGTCGTCGATATTGGTGTATTCGGTCGATCCCGGAGCTCGATCAAGAACGCGATCCAGAACAAATAGCCCATCGACCTGAGGTGCAGTGGCAATCAACTTGCCATGGCGATTGAAGAGGTTGGGACCGTAGTGATTCACCGGTTCGACATTGACCTCCTTGTCCATGAGCTGAGATTGTGAGATAAGATTGAACGATCCCGGCAAATGCACGACTTCTTGAAGTATGATCGTTTCCGTCTTTCCATCTGGCAGCTGGCAAGTCAACCTAACACTTCCATATCCTGATGCAAACGATGTGACCCCATTGTATCCCTTCACCTTCGTTGTATTCGGAGAATATTCGGTGTAGGTGATGAACATTGATCGATGGCCGGAGATGTGAGTTGTGCATCCGCAATCGATGAACAAATCACTGGACGAAGCACTTGAGCTGGCCACCATCCAATAGTTCTCGATCGAAGTGGTGAGAGTCGAAGTAGTCTCAGTCGATGCTTTTGCTGCAGTGTCGGCAGACTTAGGAGGATCGCCGCGTTGCTTGCTCAAGCAGTTCTCGGTGGTATGCCCTCGCCGCTGGCAATGAAAGCACTTCCGGAAATCCTTCTCTTTGTCTCCCTTATTATCTCTCTTATCCCTCTTTGGACTTCTGCCGCCTTTACCGGCTTTACCGCCTTTGCCCCCCTTCTTTGCAAAGAGCAGAGCTTCTGGAGCGAGCCCATTCTGTCTCTTGATTGCAGCTTCCTTTTCGACGAGCTTGGTGACGATCTCATCGGGCGTGGCGGTCATCGTGGCGTTTTTGTCCATCATGAGCTCCAGGAACACTTTCCACTCGTCGTTCCTTGGGATTCCGCAAAGGAGGTAGAAGATGTGCTCTTGCTCACTCATCTTGGCGATTGTCTTTGCAGACGCATCCGTGTCGGTAGCGTCAGTGTCAGTGGTCAATGGCCCAGCGCAGAGATTGTAATCCTTGACTTTCCGATCGATCCGCGATGCGTAATCGTCGACATCTCCGCAGTCCTGTAGCTTGATGCTCCAAAAGTCTTCCCTAATCTCGAAGATGTTGAGCTTCAGCTTTGACTTGTAGGCTGATGCTAGCTTTTCCCAAAGCGTCTTCGCATCGTCGACGACCGTATATTCGGCTTGTATCCTCGGTTCCATGCCGAGCAGGATAGTCGATCTGGCAACACCATGGCGATTCATCCAGTCTTTGAAAGCGGCCTTCTCCGTAGCGGTCGCGTTTGCTGCTGGCTCTTCCGGCTTGTCGTCGTATCCTTTGATGATTCCATACACTTGCTTCTGCTCGAGAAGTAGGGCCATCTCGGTTGCCCATTGTGCGTAGTTCGTGCCATTGAACTTGGTGATGGTGATTGTAGTCGAACTCATCTTGTATCGCCATCGTCAGTTATCGTAGTCTCTCAGACTGACCATGTGACGTCCAGCAGCCGCCTTCAGAAGTACGGCAGGGGTGCGGGGTAATTGCTTAGCTTGTGGAGACACTTCTGCGTGACGATGTTGACTTCCACTCGACAAACGAGAATGGAAGTGTTGATCGTCGGATCCCTTTTAAACGGAAGGGCTCATAACCTGTTGTACGGTGGCGTGCACTCGAGTAGTCGAGTGTGTGCGGGCGTATGCGAAGGTGTGTCTATTGTATCGTGTAACGAGACATGTCGCATCGACATAAGGTCGATCGATGACTAATGGTGCTAACTACAAAAGAGGCAAGTTACATCATAGTCCTTGGCATAGTGATATCCGTACTTCCAATCAGCTCAACAAGCTTGCAATGGAAATTCTTATTCGTGATTTAGGTTTTATCTATATTGACTCAATTGACAGACAAAATGCTCCAAGCTTGCAGCTAAGGACTTGGTAAATGCCGAATTTCACAAAGACACCTGGAATCGCTACCTCATGTCAGGATTTGTTTCGACTCATATTCCATGGAATGCTATATCAAACCTAGATCTACAATGGAGATATATTACACTACACAGCGAGCTCATACTACCGTCCTCCAGCACCCTTAGCAACATTTGCCGGAGGGAATACTCACTGACAGTGGAAGCCATTACGAAGCAATTGCTGGCAACAAATATGGTTAGTTTAGCTTTAGATGGGTGATCATCCACGAACACATCAGCAAAATGTATTTTGGTAACTGGGAACCTCCAGGAGTGACTGAGAGGATGTGGAGTGTAAATTTAGAAGCGTCAATTTCAGGAGAGTTTCAGACCCTAGGAGGGCATTCCGGCCGACCTTGGGAGTAACTGGGATCTCTGATGATGCGTACAGGAGTACCATGGGAGTGATTGTGGAATGTTTGGGAACATGTTGGAGCGCCAGAGAGAACTTTGGGTGCACCTGGGAGTGTCGCCAATCCAACTTGGGAATTACAAGCAAACTCTGAGAGATGCCTGGATTCTGATGAATATTCATTCTGAGGTCTGCAGGGGTGATCTGGGACTCTCCGGATGTACACAAGCAATCGATTTCCCTCATTGGGGAATATGATGCATGGATTAGTGTCCATTATTACCCCTGAATCATTCTAGCCATCGTCTTCTTCCACTTTGCATTTTTTGCCTTGCTACATTAAGGAACCAAAGAAAAATGCAAGTGATTCAAACATAAACGCAGGCACACCGAAACAATAACCCTACTAAGCAATTGAATGAGATTAAACATACAGGGTGTCAATGTCATCCACTCCATCTCCCATCTCATCAGGTCCGACGAAAGCAGGAAGACACAATGCATCAATGGCGCAGAGATGCTGGAGGCGCTCCTTGTATTTGCTGATTATACGCACCTAGCCAATGGATGAGGTTGAATTCCAATGTTGTTTCGCTCGATTTGTGATATCTAACAAAGGTGTAACGAGATGTTAGCTAACTGCAAATCTGAATTGGTGTTCGAATGGGAATGATTATTCTGATGAACAATGGGAGCAACCACCAAGGAAAAGAGGAGGGCCAGATGGGGAGTGCTGTGTGGAAAAGAGTAGTACACAGAAGGTGTTGAAGGAGCGCAGAATGGAAAAGAGCACGAAATAAAGGCTGAGGAGTGCAGACGGGGATCGTAGAGAGCTAAATCCTAGACGAGGAGCGCCAACCGGTATCGAGGAGCGCCAAATCTAGGCTGAGGAGGGCGGACGCGGATTATGGAGCACCCTGAGTAGTGGAGGAGTGCCGAACCGGGAGGGGGTTGTGGGGTACAGAGTGCTCAATTCAACATAGAAGCGATAATCCAGACAGATGTGCACCTGTTGGAATTGAGGAGCGCAGACAGGATGGAATCGAGTGCAGGATGAAATAGACGAACATCGATCTAGGCGGAGGCGCGCCGAGGGGAATCTAACTGCGCTTATCCTCGCACAGTTGCGCCACAGGGGGGTCATCAAGCTGTCCGCTAGGGTTCGATTCATGAGTGAAGTGGCTTCCGGAGTAATATTTATCACAGGGGATGGGCACAATCTAGTTTGATATTCACCTTTAGATAACATAACTGTGGCCTTCGTTCCACTGGCATATTCAGAAAGCACTAAATGAATAGCTGCAGCTGCTAGCACTAAGGTCTGCGGAGTGAGAGGTTCGAACAACCGGGATGTTGTCGGCTTCCGCCCCAAGCTGTTGGCGGTCAAAAAGAATTGGTGGCGAATTAGATCAAGCCCTTCCATATGGGTGAACCATGAATTCTTATCATCAATGACTTTGGCGAGGTATGCATCGTCAATCAGGAGCTCCTTAACCTGGATCTGAACCTCAGTCTCATAGTGCAAATCCAACTGCAAACTACGGAAAACGGTTCGCCGAGCTCCATCTGCCAACCGTCCTTGAACTGTACCTATCTTCAGTCTTAACTATGTCTATTTTGGGGCATGGTCAATATCCGAAATCTGATAAAGGAGCATTAAACAGAATCCAAGACTTACAGCTTCTCGTATATGCAGATCTATTTTGAGAGATGGACCGCCAGGCAATTGACATACAGATGGCGTACCAACAGGAGTCCGTGCTAATGCCCGCTGACAATCCTAAGCATCAATGGAAAGTTTCCAAGCTTGTTCAACCCTTGAGTACTTGTAATTGGATAATATTAGCAAAGGAGTCCTTGTGAATACGATCGCCCCCATGAACCTTTTTACTACCTCAAAACTGATCTCTTGGTGTTGGGGAACATTCTGATCTGCACTGCCCTTGGGTTGTAGAAAATTCTTGCCTCCATTAGACATGTGTAGCAGCAGCGCCTGGGTGGATGGTGCACGGTCAGAGTAGGATAATTCGTGGAGGAGGGCTGCCTTTTGGGGTTTGAGCAGTAGTGGTGCGATTGCCCCAGCTGGATTGAGGGATTTTGGAAGTGGAGGGCATGCAATAACAGTATCGGTATGACTCTGTGTCTTTGAGAGTGGAACCTTTGTAGTTCATAAAGACTACTACCGGTGTGCCTGGCCTAGAAGCAGGGCCTGCTCGTGGTGATCGACATCATCTTCTTCGATGTCGGATGATAAGGTGGACTCTCCGGGGTCAGTGCTTTCGTCATCACTGATCTCCGGATCACTATCATGATCCTGCTTCCATACTGAAATCGGGGACATTAGTTATCCATAACACGATTCATGATGCATGATGGAAGATATTTGCAAGTCAAACTCCTCCAATAACAATGAAGATTTGCTGCTTTCTTGAATGTCAGTGCTCTCTCAATGTGTGCTTCTTGATTCTGCTGTGAATAGTGATTCCTCACCTGGCTGGGCGTAGGTTCCATTTGTGGTAATGAAGATTGAAAGTTGGGGACTATGGGAGAGAATGTATAGGCAGTAAATACAAGATTAAGTGCAATAGAATGACTGGAAAGATGGATCATGGAGTCACACATAGTCGAGGAGGATGCCATTCGAGTTGCGCCTTGAAGGGTTCAGAAGAGATGACTTCAATGCTTCATGTTTACATCAAGGACGGCAGTCCAAAGTTGTTCTGAGGTGCACCAGAATAGATGGATTCCATCTCAGGTGCACCAGAATGAATGGATTCCTTGTCAGGTGAGCCGGAAAAGATAGATTCTTAAGGCTGAATGTTAGCAACTCCTATCAACAACACTCTATATGGATGCAACAAATCGATGTTGGTTAAAGCCAATGCACATAGAATGGAACCAAACGCTCAAGAAGAATACTCGCAACAGTAACCAGCCCCTGGTGCTGGCCGAATCCAGTACCGAGAAACAGAATGAAAACATGTGCCCTACATATGACTCTCTAAACGTAGTAATTATGCCTGAAAGTTCGAGCATTTGAGGTGACCACATGGCATAGAATTGGTGCAGCATTTGGATTTGGGACCTTGACAGGGACGGCTGAGTTGCAAGGGTTCATACTGGGTTTGTTATCAATCAAGGAGAAATGTAAATCTCCGTATGTTGTATATCCGCCGGAAGGACACATGTATTTTCATGATATGCTAATGTATTAGAATGCTGCAGCTAAGTTAGCGGTCGATAAGGTAATATTGTAAGCAAATCTTCCATTTCGTGCATTCATCTGGGCTGTGTCTGCAGAATAACCTTCACAACAATGTCGCATTTAATGGAGGATAGAGAGAATTGGGTATACAAAGGAGAGATATGGGTGCAGAGAAAGAATGGGAAAGTACCATGGATGATTCAGGGGTAATCGTATTGATTTAAGCACTTGGCGATGCCAAGATTACTGACAAATGGGTCTTGAATACTCACTCACATTCTGATTTTGCGCGTAATATCTAGTAAGTTGCACACCGTTATATCAGATGTTCATTGTGAGTCCCCCTGCAACAATGTTACCTTCAATTAATGTTGGGGTTGAAAGCTATATGCTACAATGGTATGAATGCATAGTGATACGTCATCTCACAGAGGGCAGAGGAATGATGATTGCATGCATACAGTTCCGGCAATTGAGGTGCACCGAAGTTTAAATGGCTATGCCTGGATTCAATAGCTGGGGATTGGAAGGTCGCCTCACTCACCATACTCTGACAGGAAATTGCACTCTTCATAGCAGGATTTTCTTTAAGTGAGCTTTCAACATTGTCTGTCTTCGAACTTCACTCTTGATGGAAATCAGTTGGCATATTGTATTGCCAGATACGAGTTTTGGCTGCCGAAACATTCCAGTTAGTCAGAATCGAGTTAAGTCAGCATTCACCGCATTGAGAACTTAGACCTGTTTGAGTCAGTGCGGTACATGCGTAAGCAGGAGTTGCCGGCAATCTTGCAGATTTGCTGAACAGATTCTGTCTTTTGAGATTCTCGCTCTGAAGCTCCAGGTCTTTAGACACACACTGCACTTAAAGAAGCTATTTAAGGATTTCGAAGCATTGGTCCAAGCATACTACTTAGTCAATATCGGGTTAAGTGGGGTTACTACTTGGCCAGGTCTGTGCATTTATGGTTTAGTTGTACAGTGCAACCTTCCTCCAATGGACAAGTTGACACAGAGCTGACAGTTCAAGGCACTTTTGCAGTGGCCGTCATATCCCGACCAGGGACAGATTGATATATAGGCAGAGGCCGAGTGGGATGAGCTGCCTGCACCTAAGTGTGATGTGTCTTGATAGATACCGATCTGTGTGCACTGTGTCCACTGATCCAACGTCGAAGAAAACATGATGAGAACGAAGGATACTATCATATAAAGTGCACTGCAGACCGGGAGACATGCGCTTTGGTGGAGGAAATGTCACTCTCGAGGGGTGCCTGGGCCGGACTGACAAATCCATAAACTGTCGCAGCTTGTCAAAGTGGGCTTCATACAAATCCATGAACCTCATTCTCAACTGGATGGCAGATCTCAGTTGTGCCAGAGCTTCGATCAAAGGCCAGGAATTACCAGGCAGCGCAAGCTACAGCTTAGCCATGAAGACCTGAGCCATGTCTCAGTATTCGACACTCTGGGATGCAGATCTGAGGTGCGCCAGAACTTCAATTATATGCCAGCAAAATGTCACGGTACAGGCAGGTACGGTGATACCTGGGAATAATAGAAGAAAGATACGGGTGGTGCGGAAGGAATTGTGTTACGGAAAGGCGGAGATGTTGGAAGACGTGGAGGAAGCGGCGAGATGGTGGCGGTATAAT
>Ga0307512_10002333_pt1 | contig 24431 bp, 31 predicted proteins | sample 14_EM_MG_FD_200267 | JGI IMG/M metagenome (GOLD analysis project Ga0307512, IMG submission 200267) | Populus trichocarpa ectomycorrhiza microbial communities from riparian zone in the Pacific Northwest, United States - 14_EM | ecosystem: Host-associated > Plants > Roots > Unclassified | place... | reverse complement strand
ATCACGGCTTCTTCTCACTCCAATGCACGGACAATTCCAGGGAGTATTTCCGAGGATCTGACTGTGCCATGACACACACGTGTCAATCTATGCCCCACGAGAAGCTCAAATTGCTGCATTTGGAGATATAGTATTTCTGTATTGCCTAAGGATGGCACGCGAATTGCCGTAAGACAAGCACGTGGACGATATACAGATACATGCGGACGCGGGCTGGGATGCGAAAGCGGCGTAAGCAAATATGTGGGAAAGCTGCGGGAACTGCACACTCCGCGGAGGACGAATTTTCACCGATTTGATTTCGCAACACGCTCGAGTTCATCTTTTTTCTGCGGGTAGCATGGCTGCGCATGAGCAATAGAAATTCAAAGTTGACCAATGGCAAACCTTGATAGCATATGAGTTCGAAGAACCCTTTGCCGCATTGATGAGTTCATCCGCGAGGCACTCTGCTACTGATTTAACATTACGGAATGCGGACTCGCGTGTCTGAGAAGAAGACCATGAGATAAGCACACGTGAAGGGTGGTGGTACAGGGCTGAACATACGCCAATAGTGAGAAGTGAGATAGCTTGGTTGACTCTCCGCAACGGTGAAACGTCAACGGCCTGGCGACGGACAGTACCCTGAGAACCGATACGAGTGGAATCTTCGCGAGGGCCAGTGTTGACGATGGCATCAACGAGGACCTATACAATGGGGTGGAGTTAGGGGAGTGAGGAATAGAAGTGGAGAAAACAGCCAAACCTGAATTGGGTTCTGGTCCGTAAGGAGGTGGATGATCTCGAATGCATGTGCAACAATGCGGACAGCCAGCAGCTTCTTGCCGTTGTTGCGACCCTTCATCATTAGACTGAAAACGAATACAGTCAACATGACTGGTGCTGCGGTAATATCATAACCAACCTGTCCACGAGCCGTTCAACTATAGGCATCTGAGCCTTTTTGAATTGTTTCTTAGCGTATCGACCAGCAGTATGAGGAAGATAAACGGCATGGCGTATTTGGATGTAGTCCGTCAGTGATATGTCCTTCACCTCGACGCTGAAATGTAGAGCAGTTAATCTTTTTGGTCCGTGTCTTGGAGCAATCCAGATGGCACGAACTCTTGCGTATCCCACTTCCCGAACAGCTTTACTTCCTGCCCGAGCTTCGAAACTTCCCTCGGGAGTGTTTGTACTGCGGCCATTTTGAATAGAGCGAGAATTAAAGGATGGCGTGCTGCACGATAGCGAGAATATTGACGAAGACAAGTCACCGCCGCGATGTGTTTTGACCCAATTGGCCATCCTCAGTCTGAAATCAGAGTTTAGCCGCCACTCGGGAGTTCCCGGAAATCTGTACAGCAGCCTCATCACATCACATGTTATTATCACGTCATGCACCTTTTGTGGTTCATGAATGTTCTTCGCTTTATGGATCATAAATGAAAATACGGCACAGTTACGGATCTCCAAGCGGAGGTAACGGCAACACAGGTACAGGACAACGATGAAACCTATCTACCACCGGACTACTGTACTGCCGGACCATCGAGTAGACGGACGCATGTCTCAGTTCGTACCATGGCGACTTGTTTGTCCTTCCCAATTCCGAAAGGTATAGCGTGCTACGAACGATGAGACCGATTGTTCGGAGACTCACATGGAGATATCGAAAGGTGCCGGGTTTGCTTCGTTTTCTGGCTCCAATATAACGCAGACCAGCAACAGCGTCGTCATCAGTCCTGTCGAGCAGTAATGTAACCCCCACTCCACCTGCTCGATCGTCCTTCCCATCACTGCAGGTTTCAGATGTGATCACTACTCTCCCCGCGCCCTCACCTTGAACCTCAGATTCGCAGCCTGAATCCACACAGATCAAACTCTCGCCCACTCTACTTGTACGCGACCCGTCACAAGACTTTATACCAGTTAGCTGTCAGAGATCGGACCGCAAGTTCCCAGGTACGCAGACTACTATCTCCAATGCGTGCACCTGGACTGGTGGTCACATGGGGTCCTCGAAGGATATAATTATTTTCCCGAGGGTATTGTCGAGGGCGCGCGTGGTTTATGGGCGAAAGCTACTGAGAAGATTCACATTCAAGGTTCTGGCACTCAACACCGTGGGCGCTGCATGGATGTGTGCAACTCCGGGGTAAGCATATTCAGGATCACCCAAGTAAAGATAGACTTGCTCTCGTGCATGTCCAGCGTTATCCGACGCGCACGCACATCTCAGTATGTATTCGCCATTCTTTCTGGCGACAGGATCGGGAAAACCCTCCCATAGTCATTACTGACAAAAGTAGCAAAAATAGGGTGCCAGCAGTGCCAGACCCCATCCCTGCTGAGCATGGCAATGCCTATCTTGCTATAAGGTGTGATCAAGCCTAGGACACATCACATATAGGAGCGGAAAAGGTTTGGGAGTGCATGGCAATAAGTGGCTTTATTTTCAATGCCTTCAAGCTCAGTCGTAGGAATGTAGATAGTCAACGTCTGGGCACGAAATGTCATCATGGTGCTCACCGTAGCACGAGGATGAGCTCGAGGCGCGTTCAATATCGAACATCCACTTTCACAGGAGCCACCGACGCCCATTTTCCTCTCATCAGAACTCGCGGAGTGTCGTGGTGACCTGCGCGTGGCCCTTCCCTGACAAACTGCGGGTAACAACGACGCATTGTGAGCCAAGTTGTCCCTCACTCTTTTTGTCGACCACGATCTGTTTCTAGATAGCCTGGTGTGCCACTGTCCGCGGATAGCACGATTTTACACCCCTCGAAACTTGTCATCACTGCGAGCATCGGTATTTACGATTCATACAGCGCGGCTTCAACACGGTTCGGCTGAGCGTGATCGCTTTCGAGTTCCCAACGTGGTTCGAATGTTCCTATTCACAAGGTGAGACAAACGAAATACAACGTACGGAGGAAAGTAGGGGCTAATTCCCGGTCCAGTCGCATGCCCTACTAATTTCAGAAGGTACTAAGCTATAAGGTTGTCGTGATCCCGTCTGTTCGTGGAAGTATTCTTGGTCCCTTCTGAGAATTGTGCAGTGGATGTTGCATTCAATCGGTTCTATTCGCTTTATCCTCGGGTATACCATTACAGAATGACATCCGCTTTGTAAAGGAGAATTTTAGAAGCCGTCCCACATCCTTTCTATCCCTACTCACGGGCACGGCGGCCAATCCGAGTCGTCGTAAATTGAGGCTGCGGATTATCATCACGGCAACCCTCCGTAGGTCCAATGGTTGTGTCTGGTCGGACTTGTGTATTTGCACCCTGGAATAAACTAGCAAGACCCTCGAGCAATGGCCTCGCGCATTGTGCCTGTTCCTTTAGATGGTCCTCCAATGCTTTGCGCTTTGCCCGCTCCTCGGCGATTACCTGTTCACACCTCCTCCGTGTATGGACTTCCATGCGAACGAGGGCGTGGGCGTCGTCGGCACGCCTCTGCGCTTTGGCAAGTTTAGCCTCGAGGTCACGTAATGCCCGCTCGAGCCGTCGTCGTGTGACACGTTCATTATTGGCTTCGCTCTCGAGGCGCCGCTTTGCCTCTCGCGTGTGAGCCAGCTCTTCGACATGGAGTGCCTGCCGGTCGCGCAAGACCCGTAAATCACGCTCGATGTCCGCTCTTTGCCATTTATCGGATGCGAAACGCTCTTGAGCAAACGGAACGCCGCGGGCGTGCCTAGAAGTAGGGCCAACCGGGGAGAGGGTGTCGAGAATTTCAGAGCTGTTTTCCGACATAGGCTCGGGATTGTTCTGGCCATAAACAAGCTGCAGCCAACGGCAAGACTTGTCAAGGTGTGCTGCAGAGGTCTCCGTCTCGGAGCCATCTGGGGAACGTGTTTGCTTCCATAACTCAACATGGCAGCTGGAGAGCATGAGGAAAGCGGGTCGCATGTCACATTCCCTGAGTCCCAGGCTATTGAGTACTAGGGTCGCATTTTCAGAAAGGTATGAAGGAGATGCGTTGCCTGCTACTGACCTTGTACCATGGTGGTAACTACGGTTAAGGCAGCGTGGGTGTTGCCCTTGCGCCTGTAATACGCGCCAACGATCATCCACTTATCACGGTCGCTCGATGTCGCACTAAGCAGTTCTATGATCGATCTCGGGTCGTCATCAAGGGTTTGAAGGTCGAAATTGATAGGTTGGCCGCAAAGTGACATCGAGAGAAGGGTTTGGATGGGAGGTAGGCCTGGCGGGATGGTTGAATCGAGTTGATTTGAATGAACAGCAGGGACGGGCGGCGAAGAGGTAGAAAAAGGCCCCTGCACTGCTATGGGGTACTTATTCGAGGGGGAAAGTGGCGAAACATTCTCTTTATCGACGCTAGCCCGACTGCTCGCCCATGGTTGCGAGTTGGGACCCAGGGCTTTTTTAGGCGGTGGCATATGACGCGGCGTGCATAACCTATGCTGGTCTATTGGGAGGCTCAAAGGTGAACCCCGGTCGGAAATCACGTTGATACCGACGCTGCCAGCTCCATTTCGCGTGCATGGATTCGAGACTGTAAAAGGGGCCTCTCCGAGATTTTCAGACGACGAGACGACATCTAGAAGCCCATGAGTAGGCATTGAGGTCAAAACCAGGCCCCATACAAGTAGTGGAATTCGGTTCGATGTAGTACTTTTTTCCATCGTTGCAAGTTTGTCCAGGAGGTGTAACACGGGATGATGATTGAGTAGGATCACTGAAATCTCGACGCATCGGACGGTGTTGCCCTTGGTGGTGGTCATCTAGCTTGGATATGACGTCCTGCATGAGACCAGATGTATGCGCGTTGAACGGGAACTCAAATAGGGCATACGCTCGAGCGTGCACAGCGGCCACAAGTCGAATGGATTATTCTTAAGGATAGCCATTGGAGGAGAAGTCGTGGCTACTTTTGGGTGATCATCGCTTCTTCTAGCTTGGCGCGATGAACATCACAAGCGGTACAAACAGAGGTACACAAGCACCACAAGCACAAGGTACCGCACCACCGAGTTGCCACTCGATGGGAACCCGAATCCGCAGTAGGAGCAGGAGCAAGCATTCACATGATTCGGTGCGAACCTGTGCCATTGACGTCTTGGACGAGTGCGTTGACGTCGAATTTCTCACAAGTATCCACCCCGTTCAGTTAAAAACACCACAGGTGACCGAGATCCTCTCTCCAAATCTTCCCACTCATATTGACAATGCTATTCTATCCCTCGGTTATCTTCGCGAGCCTGATCACTTCCGGGATTTTCTCTGTGTTTGCTCAGTCATCGTCGTCCGTGCGCCTCCCCCACTCTTTCCCAGCAACCATCTAACCACCCATTCTCCCTCTTTCAGCGGCCAAAGCATCTCAGCTCAATGCCAGTCTAGACTTGCTGACATCGTCGCCTCCCCCGATGCCCAATGTATAAATGCTGCCGGACTCGCTCCCATTTTCGTGGGCGACTCAAACACCTCCGTCGTCGGTCCTATTAATACTTGGTTGAATGGCATGTGCCCCAAGGACGCGTGCTCGAACCAGACTCTTGCTGCATTCGTGACCAATATCACGCAAGGATGCTCGTCTGATTTCTCATCACTTGGATTAAACAACGACAGTATCCCGAGTGTCACAACCACTGTCCAGACGTACTATCCGACCGTGCGGCAGATTCTGTGTTTGAAAAAGTACGTCTTGGAAAGATTTTCCCCCAATTACTTTCCCAGGAGTGTTGACATACACTTTGTCAATACCCAGTGACACCACCGGTCAACTCTGCTCCGTGGATCAACTATATCGCATTCAAAACAGTACCGGCACAGTCAGCGCAAGCAATATATTCAATTTCTTAACCCAAGTTTTTACCGGCGGTCTTCCCATCCTTGGCGTAGAGCGGAGCTTGTCGTGTAATAACTGTACCAAGGAAGCCTATAACATCGTTATCTCGAACGTTCCCCAGGTTCTCACGTCCAGTGCCAACTCGAGCATTTCTAACCAGTGCGGTGCCAGTTTTACTGGTTCGCCAACATTCTATCTGTCCTTGGTATCCGTCGTTAACAGTTCTTTTAACAGATGGCGAGACACCATCAGGAGTCTCACAGGCCGCAGCCGGCAACAGCCTGCCTGATACGAGCAAGAGTGGAGCACTTAAGTCATTCGCACTGTGGGATGGATTGACAATTCTGTCTAGCTTGGGTGTCTTTTTGACGGTTCTTTTGTAACGACTGTCCTCGGACGTTGTCTATGATCATTATGCGTACTCATACTAGTTGACAATGACACACGTACCACTTTTACTCAGTGCTGGACTTGAACAGTAGCTTGGTCAAGATTACCGAATTTAGCTAAACCCACGTTTGGGTCACGTTACGGTTTGTTAGTCCACACCTTTGTTTTCCTTGGTGCTCTCACTGGCAACACCAATCAACCCTCTCTTCGTAGTTGTACAGTACAGGCATGGAGCTCCCAGCGAGTCCTTCACACCATCAATTCAGCACGCGTAAGCCTGGGGAACCTGGCGTTGCAGAATGGGCCCAGAAGATTCGAGCTCTACAGCGTCAGGTTGACCAAGACGAAGAGGAGGAACACCGAAAGCTCGAGCAAGAGATTGCCGCGTCCCGTCTCGCTCGGGTACGTCGTAGTACTGGCTATGGCCAGGCCTCCCTCGACCCTTCTTCTGCTGGTATGCTCTTTCCTTCGTCGGTCGCGGCTCTACATCAGCGTTGACCGGGCGATGTATGGAAATGACACTCCCCTAGACACCTCTTCAACCGTCTCACGTCGCTCTGATGCTCCTGACTCTACGATTTCAAGCGCTGTTCGCCATGGCGAGCAAACGGAGACCCTCCAGAAACTTGTTGGCAAACCGTCCCTTCGCCCACAGACAGCCCCGTCATCTCCTGCGCCCATGTCTCTCGCAGCCTTTATTGGCGGCCGTGCCACGGGTCCACGATTGAACAAGCACGCACCCCAGCTGGATGCCACCGACCCTACCCTATTTGAGCAACGGAAGGGCCCTTCTTTCGTACCCCATCCGGTTTTTGGACGAGGAGGCGTAGCGATGCCTGGGCTTACTTCACGAGGACGTGAAATCATTTCTCCTACCCAAGATCACGAAGTTGATTTGCCTGTTACAAAACACGAGCCCTCCTCTTCGATCACAGAACCCGTTCCCATTCCGAATGGTGATCACGGTTTAGGAGGGGGAACGTCTCGTCAACCGCGCACAGGCTCCTCCTCTACGGCGCTCAAACGGTACGTGCAACACATCGGACAAAATACATCGACACAAGCCAGCAAACCTTCCTCGGAGCGCGATGCGCCTAGGCCACGAACTATGAGCACACCCGTTGGTACCCATCCCACACGTACTACGACACTCCCGTCTCCAATGTCATCGTCACAGTCTCGACCGAGCTCCCCACGTGCACGTGTCCCACCTGGTAGTTCGAATTTCGATGCGCGCTCGCCGCCACCGACCTCTAGCAGTATTTCGCCCTTGGAGAAATTGCCCATTTCCCCACCTTCCAAACCGTCTGCACCCGCGTTTATCACGCCTAAGAGATCCGCAACTGCAGTCACCTCATCCCCTGCATCAGGCGTCAAATTTCCCACGTTCTCTGCATCGACTCATTCTCTTCCCCGATCGGAAGCTTCCACTCCGAAGACTACTCCGCTTACCCCACAACACCGCACACCTTCCCTTGTCCCGCCAAGGGAGAAGGATCCGACACCCAGTATCAGTCGCCTCAAAGGTCGGGGATTCGTACAATCAATGGTGAAGGCAAGTAGCGCTCTTGAGGCAGCAGCGGGGTCTGTTGTGCCGGAAGTCGGAAAACTTAGCCCAGCCAAGTCCTCACCTTCGATCGCTAGTCGGTGGAAGCCCGAATCATCACAATCATCATCCTCGCAGCCCGCAACAATGCCTGTCCCTTCACACTTTCGTAAGTCCTGGACACCTTCCGCTGTTACCCCATCGCCACAGAGGGCCGTTACGCAGCGCAAGTCATGGACAACACCGGAGCCCCAGAAAGTCGAGGAATCAGGGCGTGAAAGCCCGACCCGCGTATTGGAGCAGCAGAGCGCCAGTTCCGTACGTCTTGTCGAGAGCCATTATACTGGACGCTCCACGCGCGCAGTTGAACACGAACATATGGGGCAGTCTCCGCAAGTACCGCCCCCCGAGCAGACTGAGCACCTGCCTCGTAGGGCTCCTTCACGACTATCAACACCCTCGCGGCCGAGTACACCCCCTCCCGCGTCCCCGGGAGGTCATGGCCTTGGTTCTTCATCCACCATGTTCTCGTATATCAAGCCTACGAAGACGGGCGATGATCCCGCCACTGGCCCTTCCCTTCCCCATTCGCTGCCGACTACGCCTCACTCACGTGCGTCAGCTAGTGGTATCAAACTCACGCAAGATGTGGATGAGCTGGGTCATCGTACTGGAGTGAGCTCGGGTGGTCAGTGGCAGCGGAATGGTGTGGCGGGTTTTCCTACCCCATCGGGCAGACCTTTGGTTCATGTACGTCCCTAGTGGTACCATGTTAATCGACAATGATTAATCGCTTCTTGCGTTCCGATACGTGTTCTCTTTCTCTGTTTGGGGGGACGTGCATTCTCCGCAGCTCACAAAAGGGAGACCTAAGCCAAAGAAGGCGAGTCGACGGGATGCGGGTGAACGGCTGGGTGAAGCAAGGACCGTAAGAACACTTGCTGGTCCACCGCGTGTACAGATGTCTGGATCACCGGCCCAAAGTGTAATAGCTAAGGCAGCCATCATGCCCACACCTTTAACTCGCAGCACTCCAACTGCTGCACGTGCTATTGACACGGCTTCTCATGCTGATGAACCGATGCAACTCAGCAGCCGTCCACCTACCAGCAAGCGTGACACCGATCGATGGAATGGGCAGGGGTTGATCGGTGTTGGATCGTCTGATTCTACCCCCTCCAAGCCCCGGGACGTGCCTTCCCCCGTCGGGTTAGCCCAACCCCTTCCCGGCCCCTCTATACCCTCGCCGCCTTCACCCCTACGATCGCAGGCCCAGCCCTCTCCGCGTCCTCCACGACGGCAAAGCCGCATTCCGAGTACGGGATCCCGGACTTTGGTCATGGACGTTGCGCAGGCGCTGCAGGAGGCCCAAGCGTCAACAACTGAGGTAGAAGCCGCAAGCAAAAGCTCTCCCCCGCTTGTTGCACAGCGACAGGCAGAGTTCCATGCGCCGCCAATCGAGAAACGCAAATCGAGTTTTGACAAGTACTCGAGCCGCCTGATGACACCGCTTGCTGAGGGACGCTCTGCGACAATACGGGGCGTAAACCCTAAGCCTTCCGTCCACTGGCAGACGGAGGTCGAGATCAATGCGGAAGTGAGGGCCCAAGAGCGGGGAAGCCCCGATGACATATTGCCTGTCCAGCAGGGCGATAGCTTCATTGAGATACGTGAGTGAAGGTCACCGCTCGCGTGGTTAGGCTCCTGAGCCTGGATCATAGCCTATCACGACGAACCTCTTCCGCGAGTTGACTTGTTTGGGCACCTTTCACCCGTCTCCGGGTATCAGCCCAGCTCCGACGTCACCACCGTTTCCATCGATGTCATGTCAGTGACTGGTGCAACTGCCACGAGTGTGAAGGGCGATACGAGCGTGTTCTACGACTCGGAGATCTTGGCGGTTGTGCATCGAGCTAAGGCGACATCCTCCGGCCTTGTCGAGACGACGCTTTGGGCTTGGCGAGGTCGACGTAGCCAAGTTGGCGAGCGCGAGCAACGAAAGTTGAAGGATATGGCACGGCATTATGGAACGGAGCTGTATCTGGTGCACCAAGGTTGTGAACCAACTGAGTTGGTGCATGCGCTTGGAGGACGGCTCGCTACACGGCAGGTACGATCCAGAAATGTTTACGATGTTGCTGTTTGGCTAATGATACGGCGGTATCGTAAGGGCATACGCTCGTATTGGAGTGCGGAGAATACAACCATGCATCAAGTCCGTTTGATGGACGGAAAGGTATTCATCGATCAGCATGACCTCGTGAGTGATAATCATTGTCGAGAGGACGTCTTCACCAGGTAGACTAACCTGCAATTAAAGCATGTCTCGGACCTCTGCTCTGCTTTCAGCTACTGTTTGACCTTACTTGGCACATGTTACGTCTGGCATGGCAAGGGATCGCTTCCTGGAGAACGGCGGGCCGCGCTTGAATATGCCCTATCTTTCGCCATTGGATCAAGTCCTGTGGAACTCGTTGAAGAAGAATCCGATGACAATGAAATGTTTTGGATTATGCTGGGTGATGCCGACTATGCCAGGGCCGATTATTGGAAGTGGCGACCAGATTTGGCGAAGGCTTTGCCTCGAATTTGGCGCGTGGACGCTTCATCTGCCCCACATGTAAGAAATGGCCCATGATACCACACGCCTCATTTATAACTGATCATCACCGTAGCTCACGATAGTCCTGGGATTCTCCACGCAGTCGAATATCGACTCATCGGTCTACCTCCTTGACTGTATCTGGGAGCTATTTGTCGTAGTTGGCACGAAAGCTCGTAAAGCGAGGCGAGACATTCGCTTCGCGTTATCCATTGCGAGGGTGAGCTGACTTTCCCTACCACCGATGTTGTTTACTCAAGTAACCTCAGGACTTTTCGTCGCGGCTTTCAGCAAGCCGCCCCTTCACGCCTCCCATTCATGTTCTTATTCTACCATCAAAGATACCGTTAGACTTACGCTTGCATTTCCGTGACTTTGACGAAGAACGTGCCGTACGCGGGATCGTTGTTTTCTTTCAAGAACCCTTTCAACTGACTTTATGCCCTTCAGAACGGAACATCTCAACCGGACCACATGAATTTGCTAGAACTTTCAGAAGCGCTGTCCGATGTGAGTAAACCGTGATTCTCTTTCTATCCAGGTCTCGTTAACCTTCCCATGTACAGCTTGAGACGGTAAGGTGGGAGAAGACGCGTTTGAAAGACCTCACAATGCTACCTTTAGGAATCGACCCCACCTGTTTGCCATGACCACTGACCACTGATAAAGCACCTATACCCGTATCATTATAGTACTAATGCAGTGTGGCCACTTCTATCAGATGTACATGTGGAGAATGTGTCCGCCCTGTACGATGTTTGCAATCACTTAGCAGCTTTTGAAAGGATGAGTCGGTACTCATGATGTCTATCATACGAGAAAACACGTATAATTCAGGTGAGAACCAAACGTTCTTGCAGTGACGGGACGACCAGCCAAGTCGAGCAATGGGGCGTGTGGTGTATGTGGTCGATGTACTGTGCTATTGAAATATTGAAAGCTCATGCTCAACTTCTTTCAGACGGCTTCTCTGACCAGCTTGTTAATCCACGTGTTCGGAACTCGTCCACCACGCAAATTACCACTTCTCATCTTGATCTTTCGTCAAACGAAGCGAACAATCAGCACCCGCCATCCACTCTCCCTTTGCTGTTTCACTCCCATCCTTACGTCCCGCGCCGGCCGATCAGTCCTCCACTTTTGGCTGGCAAGCCAGAGCATCCTTACTGTGCGCCCATGTTTGATCATATTTCGGATCGGTGACTCTCCGAAGCTGGTGCCATAAGCGTACAAAATGTTTCGCTTATGAGTCTCAGGGTCCAAGGCTTTCGACCTGTCCCGGTGTATGAAGGTGTTACATTCCATTTGCTTCCACCTTTTTTCCCAATTGTGTTTGCTTCTCGATTCCACCCTGATTCGCCCGCTGAAGACTCGGATTATCGTGCCCTCAATGTTCAATTGTACCATATCCGTCGCACTGGCTGGTCTGTGTCCGCTCCCCCGCCATTCCTTCTTTTACTAGTTTCGAGACGATCTCTGCTGTTCCAAACATTACAGAGACCAACTTTGTTTTGATAACACACGGTCCATTTAGGACTCTTCGCCCGAATCCGTAAGTCGATTTGTCACACATGTGCTACCATCAATGACATGAATTTTATGGAACGAACTACTACAACCATTCTTTGCCGCGTATCAGAGGTGGCATTGGCTGAGTTCATAAGTATCTATTCTGACGGGGTATATGAATGTTCAGGAGGGACAGGTCCCTTTTCGCTCCTAGATCGACTTGCTGAGGACTATGGAGAGTTGGCAGGTTCATGTCATCAAATGTTTGTTGTGATATGATAGATATGCTTGAACTACCAGCGTGGCGTGGGTGTGGGTCCTAGCACAGACGGGATACGTAATGCCTAACGCGTCATTTCCCTCGTCTTTGTGTTCAGTTCAGAATTATTGGCAGTCAAACGGAAACGTCGTCGACCTGAAGAGATGACATTCTATCATCCAATCGTTCCCTTCAATTTCCACGGTAAGACGTTGGTCGTCGTCAGTGTCATTACCTCTCTGGCGTTCAAGAAGGGCGTGGGGTACTCACACCGTTCGCAAGGCAGCCCGTCGTGTCCGCCGCAAATGTCGCACAGCTGGCCGCTGACTTGCTAATCGCCTCGCTGTCTCTGCGTCTCATCGGCGTGTTCGATTCGTGCGATCTAGTTCCTGTCGTCGGTGGGCGGGACGACGGAGAAGAGGGCGTCAGTACACCTCTCGAACGTGAGCCTTCTGCACAATTAAGCGTCTTTCCATTCTTGCCACTCAAGACCCCCCGCAGTTTTCGGAAAAGAAGAGTGCGACGTTTTGGTCATTCAGCAGCGGTCACCCGTCTTGCTTGTACGTGCTCTCTGTGTCGCATCCCCAAACTCCGCCCTCTGACCCCAGACTTCCCTCCAGCCGAGAAAGCAAGAATATATCGATACTCTTCTCCAGTTTCTTCGGGAATCCAACTTTTCCGCGACCCTGTTTTTGTCCGGCGTCGACATGTCGAACAGGACAGATGCGCAGATGATGTTCGTAACCTCTTCGAGTTCTTTGCTCGGTTTCGTTTAGCTCATAGCGCTCTCTCAGCACGCCCACGTATTACGTTCGCTCACCAAATTCTCCATCTTGGGAGAGTTCGCCATTATCCACCATCTCTCAGCTTCCCATTCCAGAATATTCATCGCCTGTTTCCCAATACCCCGGTGCTTCACACGACGAAGGGCCGATCCCTTTCATCTCCGGTGGCGGTCTCACACGGCGGATCCTCTCCAGCCTACCAGAGTCCTGGGAAATTCCAACAGCCGCACTTCTTCAGTTCGTGCTCGAAGGCGACAATAGGTCTGATGCGTCACTCATGGCGGCAGTTGTAGCCAAGGTACTTTCGTTGGAGGTGCGAGAGTGGAAGCAACCATTCAGCTGGCAGCAAGGGCTGTTCGGAACTCCACATGACCAGAGTTTGTATGGGTAACGACGGTCTTTTGAGAGACGGAAATGTGAAGGTTACTGAATTTGTGTATTCATCTCGCCCATACTGTACTCAATGAGAAGAGCGACTTGGGATCATTTCCCACAGTCGAATCCCCTTACTCTGTGAAATGGGTTTCTATGTGTGTGTTCAAAGGGTGATCATCGTTTTCCCGCCACACCAAGATGGCTCCGCCGATTGCCTTTCTTTGCCGCCTGTTTCAGGGAAACATATGCATACGGGTCAAGCCCGCCCTTTTTCTTGAGGTCCCCACCGGCCTTCTGTGTGCGTGCAGGATAATTCTTAGTGTTGACTCAAGAAAACTGTGCATTTATATTCATACCTTTGCCCTGAATTCGTGGCCAAGCTTGACCTTACCCCTCTTCTTGCTCACCGGTTTTGCGGGCTCTTCTTCGGCCATCCCAACGTCCTCGTCTTCGACGGCGTTCTCGCGTCGCCGCTTCTTCGTATCTTTATTGAATTTGATATGCCCATCTGGTCCGCGCGTGAATCCATCTACGGACGTGAGAGCCTCTCGGTAAGCGGTGCCCTCGACGTCCGGCACGGCTACGTTATCATCGTCGGAGTCGGACTCGTCGATGACCAACTTGCCGGTCTGTTCATCGGTCTTGAAGTGGGCAGCGTCATGTCGCCGCTTGGATAGGCGGCCATCCTTTGCGCCTACAAGGGAATTTTCGTGACTGTTGTCAGTGAGTGGGCAAGGGGTGTGGCGTACTCGTGATACGGGATGCTGCTCCCGAGAGTAAATCCATAGGTTCATCGTCGTCTAGTCGAATGCGGGTGGAGAAATCTCCAGCGTTTCGCTTCCCGGCCTTTACTTCAACTTCGTCATTGTCATCCTCATCGCTGTCGCTGATGTCGCTTTCACTAGCATACAACACGTCCTCGAATGCATCGCCTGTAGTGGGCTTCTTTGATGGTCCCTATGAGAACAAAGTTGACACCCATTCTGGTTCGACGGAAAATGATATAGCACTCACTTCGTCACTGTCGTTGTTGGCGGCGAGGGCCTTTTTCCTCTTCGCGCGATCTTTTCGTTTTTTGATATTGACGAGAACCTTTGCCGCCGCCTCCCCCTTGGCACATGAGTGTACCTCTTGGTACCCAAAGCGCCGGATCATACGCTCGAATATGTGCCGGACCTTTGCCTTGAAATGATTATTGTGGTCATGAGACCAGCCAAGAAGAGCAGGAACAAGCTGCGGCAGCTGCGGCCGTATCAAGTCCTCTGGGAGCGTATGAATCGCCAGTTTAACAAAGCCAAGAGTCGACTTGACAATTTCGCGGTTCGCAGAGGAGAGGAATACAAGAAGTGTAGAGAATATCTCATTGAGCATGTTTGCAGGGATGGTGTCTATCACGGAGAAAGGCGCTTGTCAATAAGGTTGCTTAATTCAGGGCTGATCAATGGTACCTTTGAACTCGAAGACCAGCCTCGATATTGCTGTGACAGTTCCACTGATCATATGTGGTGTTGCACCAGCTAGGCCAGCCGCAATCATAGTAAGGTATTCTTCTAAGCTTGCCTTGGCTGACCTAGGTGTTGAGCACCTACACACGGGGCGATTAAGAAAATACCCATACCTTCTTCGCCTACACCATCCTCATCCATGCCGTCGACCAAGTCGCGCTTCACTACGCCACCTTCGGCCATTTTCTTCCCCATAGCGACTATGAGATCAAACGCCGTGCTACGGGCCTTTTCTGATGCCTCTTTTGTACCAAGGACGGCCTCGGGGATGAGCGATGGGATGACATGTAGAGAGGAAGGGGGAACCAAGGGGAGCAGATTCACATATAGTTGTAGTCGATCCTAAGGATAGTAGTAGAGACCATGTGAATGGCATGCCAGAGTTCATGGAAACATAGGATTCACCTTTTTCGCCGCGGGGCAGAGCCCATCGGACAATTCGTCTAGCCGTTTGATCAACGGTTCCACATCCGGCGACAGCTTACCACCCTCGATTAGTCTTGCGAGGATTTTGTAGCCGCGCTTCTGTACGCCGTTGTCCCGGTTGGCAAGCACCTCCTGGGAAAGGATGGTGTCAAACAGCTCTGACGTATCTTGGGTTGAGAGATGAGGTACGATGAGAAGGAGGATATCCTGTGTCATCGAGATAACGCTCCCAGTGTCGGTTGAACCGCGGCCATGCTGTGCTTTCTTCATGTTCTGCGTAAAGAGGTCCAATACCTTGCGGTACCCTTTAGTGATGGCCTACCAGCGTGTGAGTCAATTGTTATATCAGGACCAGAGTATAACGTACAGTGTCTCCTGCAACGCCCAGCCAGGCTGTGATAACCTCCCCGACCATTCTCCGAGCCTCTCGATCGACGCTTCCAAAAACATTGAATAAAACCGCAAGCCAGCTATCTGCTTGGCCGCGCAGGAAATCGACGTTTTTAGCTGCCTGTTCCTGAGAAATGGTGCCGACACGGACTGCGAAAGGGAGTTTCTCCAAAAGGGTCGGGTCTTGCGATGCAATTGCCACATTGGAGTCTACAAGAATATTCAACGCTCTTAGAACGAAGGACCGTAATTCTACTTGAGTGTACAATATTTGTGAAAGCATTTGCGCAAATGCAGGACTGAAAGCCTGCGTGATAGATGAAAAAGATCGGCGAAGAACGTTGAGAAGTTGAGGGCTTCGCTTACCTCCTTTACATCCGCCTTCGACCAGCAGTAATAAGGAAACCCTGCCCAAATTTGGGCTATTAGAACAGTCCACATCTTCGCCTCGGAGTGTCGGTTCTCGGACTCGGCGTTCTGCTGAAGGTTGAACATGCGCTCGGAGAGGGGAACAAAGTAGGACACAAAGTGAAGGAGCGGGGATGGATGTGGCTGCGCTAGCAACGGCAAGAGGAACGCACGCGGCTCACGACCTGCTTGGCTGGTGTTTACGACAGGCAGATGAGCAAGCGGGACATATGCCACAGTTTTGGGCGAACTGACCGATCAGCGGGTTCCAAGTTAAGGGGAAGTGCACCCAGCAAGACCGCAGGCCCCATCGTCCCCATGGCTTGGCTAACAACCCTATCAGCTGCTTCCTTGTGTTCGAAGTTTCTCTCTGTCCTCATATTTCCGATCCTTTGTACCAAAGGGAGTAACAAGACCTCTGCTGCGGTCGGTCCTGCTGGCATCTCGCGGTAACGAAGACTCGAGATGAGCGCTGAAATCACGAGAAGGAGCTCCGACATGGACCGCACGAACGCAAGCGACTCCAACGCCTTCTCCGTCTGTAAAACGATCTTCCCAAGTGCAGACTTAGGCTCAGATTGACCGCGCTCTTGCATAGCACGTATTTTGATTTCGGGTGTGAAGCATTGTGCTAGGAGTATGAGGGATTGACTAGAGGCTTTCCTTATAGTCGCATCGGATGACTCCAAAAACGCCCAAACAGCCTTCCACACTTTTCCCAGCTCGCCAGCACATGCCTGCGGGTCGGCATCTTTGTAAGCAATTAAGGCATTTCCGAGGAGCCCTAGCCAAGCGGGAGCAATGGCCTTGTCAGTTTTTGGTGGAAGAGAAGAAAGGACGGCTTTCAAGATCTGGGGTATCTCGGATGCAACATTGAAGTCGTCATCTGTTGTGGAGGAAGAAAGAATGTCGGAGATGATACAGTAGGCGCTTTGTGAAAGAAAAGGATTCCCCAGGCGAGGTAGCGATAAAAGCAATGTGACAATCTCGGAGAGGGACTGCAAAGCAAGGTTAAAATACGGAAGTAACATGAATTGCAACTTACAGAAGGTGGAAGCCTCAGGATCACCGGACGCAAAAATGAGAGGAGATGGAGCACAGCCTCTGCTCCATCTGCACCGGAAGTGCTACGCTTCGATCTCGAGAGGGCATCGGCAGCGACGTCAGTCAATGACGACTTGACCCACTCGGCCACTCTGTCACTGTAGGGGTGCCGCATCAATGGGGTTGGTGGGGTGGACAAAACATCTGTGATGACCTCCGCTGCTCGTTTGCGTATTTTCGGTCGGACGTCGAGACAGAGCTGAAGGACGGAAGCGAAAGACTGACGGACACCATGAACCTCTAGTTGGGATCTGTCAAGCGCCCTGAAAACCGAGCCGTACAGTCCTATCTGCGACCGCAAAGGAGGGGCATGAGTCGTAAGGGAAGGGAAGAGTGGTGATGTGTGAGAGAGGATAGTATTGAGGTTTCCGCGGATGACAGGTGGGGGAACAAACGGCGCGACCAAAGCAAGAAGGTAGAGTTCTGCCGGGAGCATATCACCCTCGTCAAGGGCCAATCCAGCAGACACATCCTTTTGTAGTGTAGCACCGAGGGCAGTGAGCAATGCCGCGAAGTACGCAGTGGGGGATCTCTCAGTTTTCCTTTCATCGAGGGTAGCCTCGATGGCATGTAACAAAGATGCAGGTGTTTTTTGATGTTCAAGAGAAGAAGCCGTATGCGGTCGAATTTTTGATAAGGCGAGATCTAAGCCTGCAGACTCTGACATTGTGGTGAGCAGTAAAAGATTGATTGATGACATAATCACCACCACGATCGCCTCGCTTCTCGTAACTCACCGCGGCAATGCTGCGGCATTTGCGACGAACGTTCATGGCAGCGGAATAACCGAAGTCATCGGCTTTGCTTCCGGGTCGCGGACCCTATATGACTCTCCACCTTTCTCCACCACCATCTACTGTCCTGCTACCAACAACACTATTATTATATGCCTCACTGGACTCCTGTGCCATGGACTTACTTTCTCATACGGTGATTGAACCTGGCCTCGGTTAAGCACCAGATTTTCATCTCCTGTCAGAATTCTATTCAGGGTCGTACTCAAGATATTTTATGGCACCATTGTCGTGGAAGGTGTGGAGAACATTCCACAGACCGGCCGACCTTGGTGGGCGCACTACCACTACGTGTCTCCTACGCTTACCAATACAACATAGTATCGTCTGCGCCAACCACACCAACTCGCTAACTGACGCCTTGTGTGACCCATCCTCTATCCCAACACTTCGTTCTAACTGTTCTTCAGAATCCTTGTTACTTCAATTCCATCGCAGGTACGTGTATCACATCACCAACCTGATTCTCATCACTCAAACTGTGTCTGTCAAGAGACGTAATATGCTACATCTTACAGCTAAATCGACGCAGTTTGGCAAAAAGACTTTGACGAGCTGGCTCATCGAAGCTGCTGGGACCGTGCCCATCCAAAGACGCAAAGATTTCGCCGAAGGCGCAGCCGACAATGATGTCCCTTTGGAGAAATTGACACAAGTATGGGCTCTCGTAAGCCACGGCACCGTCTTCTGATCAGCGCTTTCCTTGAAGACTTTAGAGATGGGCGGCGCCGTATGCCTTTTCCCCGAGGGTGCAAGCAGGTATCACCCAACTATCGCTCCCCTGAAGACAGGAGGTCGGCTTTTTTGTTGACCCCGTATTTATTCCGCGCTCATAATTGTACAGTTGCACGGATTGTGTCTTCCTTACTATCACGTAACCGCACTGACCCTGGCTTTGAGATTTCCATTCTCACATGTTCCATCACGTACATGTGGGTTTATCCAGTCGAACCAAGCCAGTTTCATCCATCTTATTGTTACCTTTTAAGGCATCGACAACACTTTCGTTCAGACGTATTGGTCACATTCCACCCTCCACTCCATTTCCGTCCAAAGGTACGCCGATCGTCGCGGTGGCCACTTACTCCTAGTTCTGAAACACCTCAGGACAACCCGGAGCTGTTGGAGCCAGTACATTATGACAATATCCGACACGTCACAGCACAGATGCATCGGCAGATAGCCACTGGCACGTTCGACGCCCCATCATGGGATCTGATAAGGGCGGCAAAAACGGCAACGCCAATATACGCTCCCCTAGGCACCGCCATGAGCCTCGGCGATTACGTTCGGGTTACGAGGACGTTCCTGGAGGTGTTCAAGGCGGCCAGCCTTATTGCCGAACCTGGCCCCAAAACCGACCAGGCTAACCAGGAGGTCATGATCAGCGATCAGTTGGAGAATAAGGACATTATCAGGCTGAAGGAGGATATCCAGGTAAGTCAATATCACACTTATCACCGAGACCATTTTTATCTTATTTTCTGAACTACGATACCTGGTCAGGCGTACCAGTCCGAACTGTATCGGTTGCGGATTAGAGATGATCGCATTCGTCGACCGCTCTCACGTCGGGTAATAATGTGTCGCATGGTCCTGCGCCTTTGCTGGGCTTCCTTTCTACTTTCCATCTCGCTAGTGGGGCTGGCCCTTTGGCTTCCCGTAGCTGCCACGACGTTTTACGCCGTTCGCAACTTCAAGAGGACCGGCCCCGTCTGGGACACATGGGACGAGATTGCACAGTACAAGCTCGTCTACGGACTCGTTTCCGGCCTGTGCGTCTATGCCGCCGCGGTATTCGTCACCCTTCCCATCTTTCCCGTGACGTCGGTGGCGGTTCCCGTGCTCATGTGGATGTCGCTCCGGTGGTTCGAAGATGCCGTGTCAGCGGCTCGCGCGCTTGTTGCCCTGGGTCGACTCCTGCGCGTCAATCCTGCGACTCTCTCACGCTTGCGTGTCACACGTGCGGATCTACAACGCCGCGTGGTACACCTCGCAGTGCACGGACTCGGGCTCCCAGCCGACCCTGAGAGCTACTTTGTGAAGTACGGGGGGAAGGACAAAGGACGAGTAGTCGGCCGCTGGGCAAGCAAGACCAAATACTTTTCCGTACGGCGACGCCGAAAGCGAGATTGGAACGAGACGCTGCGTTTATACGAACTGGTCGATTACCCATCAGAGGACTCATAACAGTAACCATGACAATATGTACATAGGGACACGATCTACAGCCAAAAAATATAAATTGACAAAGCATGAATGGGAATCGTCAAAAGATTACAACGGAGTGAATGGTCCCAGTTCACTCATCGTCATCGTCCCTGTCCCTGATACGAGTATAAGCACGGTTGCCAGCAGCCCACTTGTGACCCTTATCAGCCGCCTTTCCAGTCCAAATAACGCCAAATACGATGAGAAAGCTGAAGACCCATGATAACAGGTTGATGTACCACGCCGGGCCTGTGAAGAGGGGGGAAGGGGGAAAGTGAGACGGCGCAAGTGAAGGAAGGGGCACATGATAGCCTCGTACCAAGTTGCGAGTATTCGAAATCGGTGAAGCCAGCGGTTCGGTACAAATCTGTCACGATGCTGAATGCGATCATGGAAAAGAGGGCTGTAGTGGTGTGAAAGGGTGGGGTAGAGGGGGTGGGGTGTCAAATGGTCAGTAAGCGATCCCTTCCCCATTCACGCCCTTGGCGCAAAAAAATAGTAATCTTCGACCACGCACCGTTGAGTGTCACAAGACCAGCCACGGCTTTCCAGACCCTTCTCCGCCTCGAGTGGGTGCTCACGCCGATAAGGAGCGCGAGGAGGGCCAGGATGCCGAATCCGATGGCGAGGTGGGCCAAGTACCCTGCGCTAGTCCACCCTACGCAAAACAGGCGGTTCTCCTTCTCGCAGCCGTCGCTGACGCTTTTGGGAAAGTCGCGGCACTTGAACGCCGTATAGACGTACTGCCAATCGCCCGACCCGTCTGGGACTTTGAGTACTTGGCGCTCGCAACGTTCCATGAGGCCATATTTGACGACGAATCGGCTGTACAAAAACTCTCGCCCCGAGTCTATGAGCCTGTTGTCAATGAATTTTTATCAAGGAGTGATCAAGAGAGAGCAGAAGGACAAGAGCGAGATACCAGTCGGTTCGAGTGATAGCAAGGATATTCTGAGTGGGGGTGGTGATAAGTGTTATCGGAAGGACGGGGAGAAGAAGAAAGGACCTACGAGAGACAAGCTGACCGAGACGAGGAGAAAGGTGACAGCGTAAGATGTCTTCCTCATCGTGGGCAGTTGTGTCTAACTCAAGATTGTGACACGCCCGTTTGTCGCCGGGCCAGCAAGTCAGTTTGATGAATGACGTCAGCTGAAATGACACCCTAATATGGGGTTATTGGACAATGCATCTGACATTGAACAAACACGACCCTCGCGATCATCATATCATTCATTAGTTCAAGCCGCCGTTGCATGCTGTGTGATTTATGAAGAGGGTGCCAGTAACACTCTCCGCATCGCTATCTTCCATTCATTTGCATGTTTCCGCCGTATCTGCCTCCCAGTGATGCCGTCCGACATTCATCCCACCCACGGAAACATAGATTCCGAACCCAAACACCATAACCACCAAGGTCAGCGGTTTCCTCAGATCGGGGACAACGGATCGGTTCAAGGATGCTATTATCAACCGGCGTCCGAGAACACCAACATCCTTCACAACACCACCCTCCTGCCTTGCGTATAGGATCGGACCGCGTCGTGTTCAATACGATACAGTATTGGACTACAGTACCCTCAAACTCTGGGAACACCCTGAACGACACGAGGGTATCTATCGGCGATCATCTGCCCCCATACATGGTCAATGAGAACGGGTCCACGGCAAGGCAAGTTGAAACATTGGGCGTACCCCAAAAAGTTCCGGAGCACGAACTGCCAAGATACCCGGGTCTTCACCAAGCCCCACAAATCTTAATTGACAACAGACCGTCAGCAGGTGAAAACAGAAAGGAATTTGATCGCTATAATAGATAAGGCCTACATGGTAGAAACACCCGCTTCCACGGCAGCTGCCAATGTAAGCTCTGTAGCAAAAGCGTTGTTTCAGCGTTGTGCCATAACTGCTGTCATCCCTAACACATGTTACTCACGCAACTGTGCGCCGATGATGAAGGAAAATAGCATGACCGAGGCCGTGTATTGGCCATCATCGTTATATGACGGGTGTGTGTCTGACGGCATTCACATGATCATGAGGACAAGACATAGTGTTCCAAGGAAAACGTACATCGCAAATATAGGAATCCAAACAACGAACACAACACGCCTATGGCATAAGCACCCCATGCGAGGGCTTCAGGGTGTCAGCCCCAGACCAAGAAACAGGTAACTGGTTCGACCAACTCATGCCGACGAGCGAATCATTGACAAGCGCATCGATACCTGCAGGTGGGAGACGAATGTAGCAATCGGTTTGAACGTCCGCCTGCATGCTTCCTCACCTCTGTCTTTGAACAAATTCCATGTATCTTTTGCGGCACGGATGTATGGCCTCCCATACAGAGCTAGCTAACATGGTCGGCTTAAGGACGAAAGGTGCTCACGAAACCCACCTATCTCAATGTACGCGTATCTGTAATGTTTCTCATGAAAAAAAAAATTTGCTGTAACGTTTCGATTACATCCTTACCTGTTGAAGTATCGAACCAGACCTTCAATGCAACCAACAAAGCACTGAGCGCAGCAGGCGAGACAGGCCTCCACGGCTACCAATTAAACACAACGGTCAGTGTGGATGATCCGCTAATTCATCTTGAACTCACGGCTCCCCTCAGCATTAGCGCTGTTCCTGGCGAGGCTCAAAAGGAGCCGAATAATTTCAAGAATGGTTACTATCAGGGACCCGAAAGCAATGGACCCGAGGGACATCGTAGAAGCCCTCAGGAATGCGCTGAAAGTTGGGTGTTTCGGCATTAAGCCGGCTTCTCGAGGGCCGAAGAAGTACCAGCCTGGAGCCAGACTCGGTTCAGGGTTATCGTATAAGATGTACCAAACGCACATCCGAACGGTCCACCAGCCAAAGTGGTAAGGGAAACGTTGCCGACTACCAGAGACGTCCAAATGTACGAGAACGTCTCAAAGAACACCAGACCCGCGACTGTGCTGGAAGAACAAGATGTACTCCAACTGCACGCTGTTACCGTTTAGCAGAAGAGCTGCCTTAATTACCGCCGAGACTGACCTGGATTTCCGGGCGTCCATTTAGCGTAACTGTAGAGTAAATCAGCATTTCGCTCATACTGTCGGTTTTGCAGACACACGTAGCAATAACGGTGAACGAGTACCACCTGTGAAGACACCAACTGAGATGAATGTCCACTGAACACGTATGGTAGCACCGTACACGCTCAGAGAGGCTTGGAGTAACAAAGTTGTCAGAGCAACAACGTAGACAGACTTGTGATGCTTTGCCACGTCCATGACGATTTGTAGCAGTAGAGACGCTAGCGGAATGCGAGACCGGAATCCCACATAGGATAGAATCGACAGGAGGGCAATGACCGTGAATATGATCGCCCCGGCTGAGGTACGCATAAGCAGGAGCAGATACAGTCGACATCAGCACTCACACCAATAGCTCACGATATAGTAATATATGCATATGCCCCTGTCAATTCATCAGCTACGACCATGATAACCATGCTGAAGGAGAAAAAGACGCACACATTGAGCAGAATAGACAGGATAAGAGATATATGCACGATGAACCTAGTAAACGCCCGAGTAAGGACGAGATATGCCGTGGACAGAAGCAAGCCCGCTGCAACGACGAAAAGCAGGAGATACACGGTGTGTCTGCCAGTGGGAAGCCGTCAGCCCCCGGCCGTACCGATCGGACACCACATACCTGTTCAATGTGATGGACGTCCCCGTGTTATCGTCCCCGAGGCCACCTCCCAGCCCGCCTTGGGATATCCAAGTTGAGAGTGCTAACGCTGATACGACGCAGAATCCCACGAACTAGTGAGCGATGGTGGCGGACGAATTGGCGACGTCATTCCGATCAAGCGCCCGCGCGTGAGAAAACACAAGACGGAACCTTACAGCACTGGTAACGGTACCTGTGCTACGAAGACGATAAGGAAAATGGGATCGTTTATTCTCGTCTTGGGTTTGAATCTACCGCCGTCGGAAGGCACCCCTGAGTCTATGTACCTTTCGTCCTGCTGTATCGGCGCTGCCCCTGGTAAAGGCCGTTTGGCATAAGGGACGTCTGGCCCTGGCGCATCGCGGGCTTGTGCACCCCATTGATCTGGATGAGTCATGTTGGTGTTTAGAAGGAAGGAAGGGTATCGCCTCGTGTACTGTACTGTATCGTATTTTAAACCGACCGAACGATGTGGATGCAAGGCGCAAAGGATTACAGATCCGCTCCCATGAACGGATTCGCACGCTCCCAAAACTTGTTTGCGTTCATTCCATTTATGAGTCCTGAGTCCTGAGTAGCTTTACAAACGTACGTAGTTGTTGGTACACTTGAATAT
>Ga0307512_10002332_pt1 | contig 24445 bp, 31 predicted proteins | sample 14_EM_MG_FD_200267 | JGI IMG/M metagenome (GOLD analysis project Ga0307512, IMG submission 200267) | Populus trichocarpa ectomycorrhiza microbial communities from riparian zone in the Pacific Northwest, United States - 14_EM | ecosystem: Host-associated > Plants > Roots > Unclassified | place... | reverse complement strand
TAAGCTACAGACACAAGGGCAAGACGGGGACCAAGAGACCCGTTCTGATGACAAGCGTGAAGTCGGTGGCTACCAGGTTCTACAGACTAAAGTGCGGGCATGCACCCACTGGAGTCTACCTGAAACGGTTCGGCCACCGAGAGGACGACAAATGCTGGTAGTGCGGCCGCGGAGGCAGGACGGCCCAGACGCGGGAGCACCTCTTCCGCCACTGCAGCCGGTGGAGAGACCAGCAACAGGCACTATGGAAGGCGGTGGAACAAGCGACGGGCTGGAAAGCGGGCAGATGCAGACACGTGCAGATCTCTGAGCTGTTATCCGTGGAAGAGTGCGACCAAGCGGTGATGGACTTCCTGGCGGCTACTGAAGTTGGGAAGTTCCCACCTAGATGAAGGAGCGGTATGGAGCAGGCGCAGAGGCTGACTCAGGGGCGGGGGCGTATACCTTCTTTTCTTTTCTTTTCCTTTCTGTTTGGGCGTGGGTTGGTCTATCATTTAGTCTTTTCATTTGTCAGCGGGGATGAAGGGTAGCAGCGGGGGAGCTCCGCCATCTAGCCGGCTCGCCCGGAGGCGGAGGGGATATTGGGTCCTGTCATACTCTAATTAGAGTGCACACAGTATGAATAAAACAAACAAAACGGCGTAAATACTGCAGGAGTACGATACAAAGTGGAACCGTACACGAATGCGGGCTCTGACAGACTCTGGGAGCTCTGCTGTGGATGGGGCCAGATCGAGAGCACGTGCAGCCACCTTCAACCGAAGTGCGGATACTGCGCCAGACCAGACCGATCGAGCGAGTGCAGGGGCAATGTGGTCTGGTGCGCATTGAAACATGGGACACTATGCAGCCACACGAACGAAAAATGCGCGAAATGCAAGGGGAATCATATTGCAATCAGCGGAAAGTGTGCAAGCAAAATCGAAGCCATCACAATGGTATGACAGAGCAGGCGAGTGCAACCGAAGGGAGGAGAGACAAGGGAGGTAATGGGGGCCAAGACAGTAGCGTTTGGCACCAGGGAGGCTAGGAATACAGAAGGGGAGCCGATGGCTGACAACGAGAAGGGCGAGACCACAGAGATAGAGATGGAGGGGGCGGAGGTGGAGAAAGACGTGACCATGAGTGAGACCACGGCAGAGATCAAAATGGGAGCTGTCACTTCCAATAATTAGAGCAATCCAGCACAATTGCGCCAGGTCCTACATGTGGACCTTGGCAGCGCTGGAGACGGGAGTGGATCAAAAGGCCGATTTAGTACGATATGAGGAGCTGCCGGGGGAAACAGGGAGAATCAGAATCAGTCACCCAGTGTATGAAAATGGAAAACGGAAGTGAGTTTGGACGGCGGTGTGCAAGGGAAGTGGCCTTGCAACTGACAAACGGACAGACCTAATCAGGGGCGCGAACGACGATGTCATGGTGACGGATGTAAAAAGAAGAGGAGACAAGATGACGAGGATTATCAATGATTATGATCAATGAGACCTACAGACTGGACAGAGACGGGCGAGGAAGACAAACTGGCACAGAGCCATCTGACTGGGAGGAGGAACAATAATTGTGGGCGACATGAACGCACACAGAAGAAGGTGGGACACGAGATTCCGGGAATAACGTGATGCGACGTTTTGGGTGGAGACTATAGACGAGTACGGGCGAAAGATTGGACATGACGACAGGCCCACTCACGATTTGGAGAGAAGCGGCGAAGACGGCGAATTGCCCATAGACCTGACCCTGGCCACCCAACCGATCACGCGATGGACCATACAGGAGGGGAGCCACCCTACAGGCTCCGACCACAAGGTGATCGAATGGGAGTTTAACATCGACAAACAGGAGGAGGCAGAGCATGGGTAAGTCATAGGATGGAACCTGGCCGCCATGTCAAAAGAGGACGAGGAAGCAGCAAAGAAACTTTGGCAGGAGCTGGAGAGAGACAGAGCCCATCGAGGAAAGGAATGCACGGGAGACGATGTAGAGCGAGAGGCCGAATGGAGTCAAGCAACATTGAGCAAAGTCCTGGATGGCAAAGCGAAGAAAATCAGAATCTGTGCTTGATCGAAGAGGCGGTGGAACGGCGAGATCATGGAGAGGAGAAGCGCACTGGGCAGAGGAAACAGAAGGGGAAGGAGGTCAGAGGCGGCAGCACGCGCGGAAGCAGAACTGCAAAAGTCAATTCGACAGTCCAAGAGCCGGATGTGGGATGACTACTTGCAGAACCTTAAGGGGGGCATGGTCTGGAGGGCAGCAAAGTTTACCAACTCTCGAGCAGGAGCCACCATGCAAGCGTTGACTGACCAAGATGGGAAGCAAGCAAATACCATTGCCGAACAGGAGGAAATGCTCAGATGAGAGGCTTTCTCCCTCAATTCCAGGGACCAGTACTAAGAAATACCTCCACCAAGCCAGGCCCACGAATGCATAACTGAGCAGTCAGTCAAACCAGCTCTGTTTTTGCAGTCGGTTAAGAAAGGCCCAGGCCCAGACAAGCAGTCGGTCGGAGCCATACGCCTACTCTGGAAATGGTACAGCATGAGAATTGTAGTACTAACCAAGGCAGCGGTTCAAACGTGTCTTCACCCAGCCATCTGGAAACGCGCGATCAGGGTGGTGATTCGTAAGCCAGGAAAGGAGGACTATACAAAGCTGCAATCATACCGAACAATCTCTCAGCTCAGCAGCAAGGGGATAGTCGTTGAGAAAGAAGCTGCAGAGCTGCTGTCCGACGAGGCTGAGAGAAGGGCGCTACAAAGCGACCGCCAGTTTGGCAGCAGGAACAAAAGGTCGGCCATCGAAGCTGCAGCCATCATCGTCGAGTGAGCGCACTCCGCCTGTAAAGAGGACAACATCACGGGTGTCCTCCTGATGGACATCAAAGCAGCATTCCCAAGCGCAGCGAGAGGACGGCTAATCCATGCAATGCAGGCCAAGAAGTTAGATGGAGATCTGATACTATGGACAGAGAGCTTTCTCTCAGAGAGAACGGTGGAGATCGTAATCGAAGGCAATGTATTACAGAGTCACCCCTTGGAAGAAGGTGTCCCGCAATGCTGACCAATATCGCCGATTCTCTTTGCGATACACACCGCTGGACAGATACTGTCGGAGGGACGAGAGAGTCCAAGCCGAAGGCCTCTCCTTCGTAGACGACCTCAGATGGGTGGCAACTGGGAAGGATGTGAACCAGGTGGTCAAACAACTTCAAGCCTGCGCAGCCGAGAACATTGAGTAGGCCAGCAGACGAGATCTCCAGTTTGACACCGCAAAGACGGAGGCCGCACTGTTCACATGCAGGAAACGCCACAAGAAGCACCTCCGGCCGAAACTCATAGACACAATTGAGATAGGGAACGGTTTCGTCTGATTCAATACAGAGGCGACTCGATGCCGGGGAGTCTGGATGGACACCTACCTGACGTTCAAAAATCATCACAACCAATCCATAAAGAAGGCCAGGGCAGTAGAATCCCGATTGTGCCGACTCACCAAGATACATGGAAAGGTCCCAGAGTGAGTGTGAGCTGTTCAGATAGCCTGTGTTCAAGCTGTCGCGCTGTATGGAAGCGAGCTCGGTTGGGACCCATAGGAGATCTGCCGACGAGAGAATCTTCAACTCCTGCTCAATTGGTAAGCTAGATCAACCCTGGGCGCGATCCCCATGACGCTGATGGGTGCACTTATCAGAGAGTCAGTGCTCACACCTGCGCTAGTAGCCCTGGACACCACATCAGCAAAAAACATTTCCTTCCGGGCTGAATGGCTCCGTCACAGTTGACCCGCTCCGTCAGAGCTGTCAGAGACACACCGGTGGCGGATTACTCCGCGCCCGGCATCTATACCACGCATCGCTTAGTATATCGCTCTCTGATCGCCGTTTCGCGGTTTCTTCTTGCTCTGTCGGTCTCCTATTTTAAACAAACACTCTGGCGTTGTGGCCAACTGTGAACATATGTCGGAATGGGTTCATTGGGTACACGTTTGCATCGGGATTGCAATGGGTGACGCTGAGGAAATCTCTTCTCGCGTTCCTTCTACATCAAGCTCGAGGAGCGTAGGAAGGTGAGAAGATATGATACTATCTGGGCGTGAGGATCCACGCAATTGCGCGGATCCACGAAATCTCGGACAGACCGAGTGAGACCAAAAGTTGGGAAAGACAGAGTGTGAATGTTCATTGTATGATAAGAGGAGATGGAAATGAGATGATGTCTATCTACTCCGGAGTATGCCGAATATATACTCCCTGTCACTCTGTCCACCTCCGTTACCCCTGTATCTCCGTACAACCGCCGTCGCTCCTTGAACATGTACTAGATCGAGCGTGTCTGAGATGCCCTTGGAGACGTAGATCAAGTGAACTCAGAGATGCACTTGGAGGCCGTGACCGAGCAAGTTTGGAGATGCACTTGGAGGCCATGCTCGTGCGAACTTGGAGGCCGTAATCGAGCCAGTTCGGAGATACACTTGCAGGCCGTAATCGAGCGAGTCCGGAGTTTCAATTGAAGGCCGTGATTGACCGAGTTTGGAGATGCACTTGCGGGCTATGATCGAGCGAGATGGGAGGAGTACTTGGAGTCGCGACGGCAGCTGAGAATCCATTCATTGGTTAACTTTGACTTGTGGGAATGTAGAGAGTTGGGTACAACATCCGCCGAGAGATAAGAAACTGGGTGAGAGCGGGAGACTGTCGATCTTGGGATGATGCTGTACTTGGTGTATGCTGTACTCTGTGTTAACTCATAATTATGGCATGGAGAGATAGAGAGGGATGACTTAACTTTGTGTTCTTAGGTGATGGTAGAGTTGAGCATGAGAAAAAGAGAGATCAGAGGAGATGGGGGAAATCATCATGAGAAACTAGGATTTAGAGAATTTCGTGTGCGAGTCAATTGACCATCCCCGATACGGCAGGTACGAGTCCCGATCCTGCGTGTAATAACACCGATACGAGATCTTCCCAACCCAATCAGGCAAGTTGTACCCCGGATGTCTCATATCCAATTGTATCCTCCATATCATTCTCATCTTCATCTCCCATCTCTCACTTTCTCGTCCACAACTCAACCATCACCGCAGAACACAAAATTATGTCATCCCTCTTTATCTCTCCATGACATGATCATGAGTTGACACTGAGTACAGCATACACCGAGTACAGCATCCACCCAAGATTGTTTGTCTTACCTTCATTCTCATGATTACGAGTTGACCCCTGAATGTAGCTTCAGCTTCCAACGTACCTCCCTACATGATTCCCACGGTTGTGAGTTAACTAACTGATGAATAGAGTCTCATCACACGGTGCGCCGTCCATTGACCGCCTCCAAGTACTCGTCCAATCTCGCTCGATCACGGCCTCCAAGTTAGCATGATCATGTCCTCCACATGGCATAACTCCAAACTCGCTCGATCACGGCCTCCAAGTGTATCTCTGAACTGGCTCGATTATGGCCTCCAAGTTCGCACGAGCATGGCCTACAAGTGCATCACCAAACTCGCTCAATCACGGCCTCTAAGTGCATCTCAAACAGGTTCGATCAAGTACATCTTCAAGGAGCGACGGCGGTTGTATGGAGATACAGTGGTAACGGAGGTGGACAGGGTGACGGGGAGTATACCATCACGGCCTCGGAGTATAACCGCGTGAAGCCAGTCCAGATATACCGTGTGGAGATGGGTAGCTATATAGATACATAGATACATAGATGAGAATACAAACTGAATACATGACTGTGATTCGAGATGCTCCCAGGCTTGTCGCCGGCGCTCCAAGTCACTCTGAATGCCGCCAGGAATGCCCTCCTATGGTCTGATACACTCCTGAAAAACGGCTTCAGCATAGCTGCAGCCCCTGCAAAGAGTGTAACACACATTTCGTTCTGATGATGCGTATACGTAACCACAAAGTACAGGAGGTACGTATGCAACGCGACCCGTCGCATGGCCGACCGGCCGCGTGTACTTCTCTGTCAGAGCATACGCGGTTCGGTCAGAGCCGTCAGAGCCGTCCGGAACCCCCTGGGAGTTTCAGACGGAAATCAGGGTAGTTGCTGATGCAGGCAGGAAGGATTCACAGCGAGGCTCGCAAGAGTGTGCAAAGGCTTCAAACTAAAGGAGGTACAGGACCACCCCATGTCTGGCGCACCGATATGCAGAGTTCTGACAAAGGAGCACCAGAGAGGCCGGGAAGCGGAGACCATGCCCTCGCCGAACCCTGACAAAGAGCCGCCTGTGAAGACGGTCATACTGAGTAAAGACACGGCGGCTAAGACAGAGGCGATCTGCTGGGCGCCAAGAAAGAGAGGCCAAAGTGGGTGCACGAGTCTGGATGTGGTGGACGGACGGGTCGCGATCCGAGTACGGCAGAGTAGGAGCTGTCGCTGTGTGCAAGCACAGAGACCGCTGGAAAGCCTACCGCAGCCCCCTAGGCACCAGAGGAATGAACATCAATTATGCAGAGCTGTGGGCAATCGGACTCACACTCCGGGAGTCAGTGAAGAAGAGGGAGACACTGCAGCCACGCGCAGTGACGAAGGTAGCCGTGTTCAGCCACTCGCAAGCGGCCATTCGACGAACACAGCACCCTGAACTGGGGCGAGGGCAGCCCCTGGCTAGGTGGATTACCGGGAGGGCGAGGACTCTTCGTGAAGCCGGTATAGAGTCAGATATTTACTGGGTCCCAGGTCACACCGGCAACCCTGCAAATGAGGAAGCAGATCGCCATGGGCATCTAGTGAGAGAGGGGCGCAGGTCAGGCACAGTGTGAGTGTGAGTATATACCTCAGTGGCGAACAGGACAAGATGAATCTCACGAGCAAAGGCGGTGACGAAGGCTCAATGGGAGGCTGATAGATGTGGCAATCAGTACGGCTATGGACTAAAAGGCAAAGCTGGGAGCAAGAGACAAATCCCAAAGAATAGTGCCAAATCACTGTCGGGCAGGTTCTACCGGCTGGAATCCGGACACGCGCCAGTGGCAATGTACCTGAAACAGTTCGGATGCTGACGCGACAACAAATGCTGGTGGTGCGGTAGCAGAGGCAGGACGGTGGCCCAGACCCGGGAGAATATCTTCTGCCACGGTAGGCAAAGGAGAGACCAGCAGAAGACGCTCTGGACGGAGGTGGGGAAAGCAATGGGATGGAGAGCGGGGAGATGCCGACACGTGCCAAGCCCTGAGCTGCTCTCCATGGTGAAGTGCAATAAGGCGGTGATGGACTTCCTGATAGCTACCGATATCGGGAAGTTCGCACACAAACGTGTGGAGGAGGACGAGGAGTGAGAGCCAGCGGGCTCTCCCTGTTTTCATCACAATTTCTTGGTAGTTTATATAGATCATCAGATGCTTTGCTTTCATTTGTCAGAAGGGGATGACGGGTATCAGGAGCGGAGCTCTGCCATCTAGGCGGCTAGCCCAGCGGTGGAGGGGAGTAAGGGGCTGTCATACTCTAAATAGAGTGAATAGAGTATGATTAAAACAAAAACAAAAACAAACCCCTTTGCTACTCTATGAACTTGAACACCGGTGTTGGGGAGTGAATGATAAATTACACGGTAAGCATGGCTTATCTTGAGTGTCGGATGACAATGCCCGCTTTAAGATCTGTGGATTGAAACATATGAGCGAGAAGATTGGCAGGACTTCTGTTACTGTGGATGTGTCTTTGACTTCTAATTGACTTGATTGGTTCTTCTATCCCGAGGGCCTAAGGCCCGTGTATGTATAATCTCTCATATGTGTACCCGTATGCTCCATAAAGCAGGAGACGCATCACCTTGGTCCTGATGCTTATCCTCATACAGCCACCATCTTCATACATGTTTTCATTCTCATACAAGACATCAGATGGTGCTGAGACTTCCAATGCAAGTACACATGCAACACTTCCCCCTCCTGCTGCATTCCGTAGCAAGTGCATATCTTCATGAGTCTACAAAAACAAGGTTCAAAACAAAGTCGATCTGAAACGTCTTCTGGTGCCTCATCAAAACCCTCCTCCCAGTTGGCTGTGGTATGAAGGGATCAAGTGCAGTCCGTAGTCATCACGTACAGTAAAATCCGTTCTAATATACCCAAATATAACCAATTCCATATCATTCTACCATAAACTCATAGCCTTCGTAAACTTCTCGTGCTTCTCTCTCGGTAGTGCTTTCGTAAAGATGTTGGCAATGTTTCCTTCTGTTGATACCCAGGAGTCTTTGACTATACCAAGCTCGTGTAGATCTCGAGTGTTGTGGTAACAAACGTCTATGTGTTTCGTTCGTGCCTTGATAGTTCCATTGATGATGTGAGTGAGTGCACCCTCATTATTGCAGAGGGTTGCAAGCGGTTTATTATCGTCATTATTGTTGTTGTTGTCTCGTTTAGTATCTTTTCAAAGTTGCAGCAGCCATCTTCCTTCTTTCGAGGCTTCCGACCATGCGACATATTGTGCTTCTCGGGTCGATGTTGCGACTAAGTCTTGCATCCGTGACTGACTCGGTGGGTAAGCCAAGACCATATCTTCAACGTAGAGAAGTAGGAGCATTGCACCGAGGTTTCGTATATAGTGGTTGGGATTCGCTTCAGATTGGATGATGCCTAGGGATAGGAGAAATGCGTTGATATGCCGATACCAAAGATGTGGCGCGTGTTTGGGGCCATACAGTGCTATTCGTAGTCGAACGACTGTGACTTTGTCTGGTCCACTGTTTGGTCCGTGCTCCGGCCATCCTTCTGGGAGTTTCATGAATAGAGTGTCATCGTCCACATTGGGATTGAGAAAAGCCGTGACTACGTCGACTTGGATGGTTTTCCAATTATTTCGTGCGGCAAGGCCTATTAGCAAACGAAAGGTAGTAAGTTTGCTGATGGGTGCATACGTCTCACCATACTCCATTTGTTCATATCAATTGATCACAAGCCTGGCTTTGTACCTTGTTGAGCCATCGGGGTTTCTCTTGGTCTTGAACACTCATTGTGATCTAATAGGCTCATTTCCGAATTGTGCTTGTGTTGGTGTGAACGTCTTATTTCGTATGATAGAGTTGTATTCGTCCATGATCGCAGCTTCCCATTTCTTCACTTGTTGGCTGAGCATCGCTTCTTTCTAAGTGCGGGGATCATTAATTGTCGTAGTCGATTCTAAGGCAGTGTGTATTAGTTCGATGATATTTACCCGTGCTCTGCCTGTGCTTCGTGTAACTCTATCAGTAGGTGGTAGGGCTTTCTTCTCTTCCTTGGTAGCAGTGGCTACTCGACGTAATTGTCTTCCTGTATTGCTATTGGTAATGACCTTGTCTCTTGGGACTTGTGTGTGAGACTTGAGAGTTGGACAGAGACTGCTTTGTCGTTCTTTATATTCGTCAGCGTCCTTTGCAGGAGCTGAATATATATGGTGGCCATCTATTTCACCTGTATCAAGCGGTCTTCGATCTTCGTGCCGATTCGTATGCACAGTTAAAGAAAGATCAGGATTTTCTGTAGCCGCGGGATTTGCGTCATTTATTCCGCGAGCATCTTCGGTGCAGCCATGAGACATGCGTTCCTACGTTCCACTCATAGAGCCAGTGCGGCCATGGTCCACGCTCTCATCTGTTCCCCTCAAAACTGTATCAATTTCTTGAATGTGTAGTTCTTCCTGTGGTAGGTCAAATACGTCGATATTGGTAATTTCTTCAAGTTGATCGTTTTTGCTCAAGTTTTTGAGTGACTGCGGGAACGAGATTTATGTATTCCTGTCTTCGACAAAAATCACATCATATTGGGCCTTTACCGTTTTGTGCTCTGGATCCCAAATTCTCCATAGAGTTGTTGAGTCGTGTACATATCCATCCATCATACAGGCATTTGATATAGCCCCAAGCGTTTTGTCTGTTCTCTGCTTCTTGGGGATGAGTCGGCTAACATAGCATTCAAATTGGCGCAGCCGATGAGGTGGTGCTCTGTAACTGATTTTCATTTGAGCGGGATCATCATGCGGCTTGTCATATTCAGGGTTGCCATATGAATTTAGCATCATGTGTGCAGTTTTGTCGGGAGTTTTATATTCGTCGCAATTGTCTCTTTGGTGAGTCCTTCGTTTGGTAGGTGTTGACGGAGATATACTGCAGTGTTGATTGCTTCCCCCTAGAACTCGAGAGGTGCATGGGAGTCCAGTATCATATCTCTTGCGTTCTCTGTAATCCTACGAATTATTCTCTCTGCGACTCCATGTTAATGGTGGGCGCAAGGCAGACAGAACTCGAGGGCTGTACCACCTGAGGGCAGAAGCTGTCCGAAGAGCCGATTGTCCAATTCTCCACTGCCGTTGTCGCGCAAAAAATGATTGATGTTGTATCCTCTGGCGTCAACCTTGGCTTGGTAGCGCTGATACGCGGCGATGCATGTCCCTTGTTTCTTATCAGGCAGGAGGTATACGGTGGGCCTTCGGGTGTAGTCGTCGACAAATAGGAGATAGTGCAGATGGCCACCTTTAGTCGATATAGAGAATGGACCGCAGGTATCGGAGTGTACGAGCCCGAATGGTCGTGTAGTTGTCTTGACTTGAGTTTGAATGAATTTTTGCTTGTGTCTCGCTTGAAGACAGACATCGCACATTGTATCTAAGTCTTCGAATCCCTCTATAAGTGATCGCATTGATGCTGGATGTAGATGTGCTAGTTGTCTCTACCAGAGCCTCATTGTAATTGTGGAATCAGGAGTAAGTTCAACTGTCGACGATATGTCCTTCTTTCTCTTCTTTCGTTCGGCAATTGTAGGATCAGTTGGTGGAGCCGCAGTTGTACTGTCATTGGAGTTGCAGTTCCAGTTTCGGAGGTGAGAGCATAACGTGATAATAGTATATAGAGATTACCAGTATGATTGGCAATGATGGTCGGTGCCTTAACGGTAAATATGGAGCATTTTCCACGCCTGAAAGTCATTGTATATCCGGCAAGATCAAGTTGGTTTATAGAGAGTAGAGAGAGCCGGAACATAGGAGTATAAAGTGCGTTCAATTGTAAGCCCTGTGATATGTTAACAAACCCATGAAAGGTTGTAATTACTGTCGTCTCATCGCCAAGTTTGATGGTACTGGGCGATGGTAGTCTTTTGAATGAGATGAACCAGCTCCTATCGTTCCACATATTTTGTGATGCTCCCGAGTCCACCACGCATGTCGGAGATACCGCTGTTGATGATAACGATCTGAGAGTGGCAGAAGTGGCATAATTCGATTGTCAAATGAGATCTCGGTCTCTGGCTGCGATCCCGTGCTCCACTAACGATGCAGTTGGCTGTGAGAGTGATGCCTTCGTATCTGACTTTCTGTCCTTTATGCTTCTTTTGTTAACCCTGTTTTGAGCTTCAAAGCCGTGTTGGTGTGCTCGGCAATTGGGCCGTATTTGACCAGGTCTTCCACCGTGATAGCATAACATCTCTTCTTTGCTGTTGAGTCGTTTGAGAATGCCACAATTTTTGGTAGTGTGATTGTTCAATTTGCAGTGAGTGCAGGTGTATTCCTTATCGTCATTGCGATCGTTGTTTCCAGCGTCATTTCCGCATCCGGAATAACGTCATCGTCCTCGGTAGCCTCCGTGTTCAAGGTAGTGACCGCAAGACAAAAGGGATGAACCGGGGACTCCATCTCCCCTCTGCATCGTAAGGCCGGCGGCCTGCTGGTCTCTTCGGAGCGCGTCCATGGTTTCTTGGACAATAGGTAAGGGAATTTGGTTCTCTAGGATATTGCTCATGGTCGAGAACTGTTCTGGTTGGTTATTGTAGATGTGTTTACGCATTTCATTGTCGGAGATATCTTGTGGTGTACCGATCAACTGGATACAATAGTCGCAAAGTAGGGTAAAGTAATGTATAAGTGTTTGATCTTTCTGCAGGCGGCATGCTCGAAAGTTATGTTGAATAGTAGTTCTGACAATGTGAGTGCCGCTTTCCTCCAGGTGGGCTAGCAGCATTGTCGACATTGCCCCTGGAGATCAAAGGCCTTTGAGAACAAACTGTATAGCGGGAGAGCATGAAAAATGGATCTTTGCTTTGGGTTTTGCAGCTTGGAGTTTCCAATTGTGGTAGTCGATGTCAATTTGAGGTTGTTCATGCTTTTGGCCGGTGACGATGTCGTATGCATCCATCGCTTCCAGAACAATAGTCATAGTTTCTTTCCATATTTCATAGTTAAGATAGGTGAGTAGAGGAATATTACCCCATTCGGTTTTGTTGAAGGCGGGAGCAGGCTCAGTACCAGACATCTTGAGATTTTGATCGATGGTGTTGAGGTTTAAGAGAGGGTTAGGGTTTTTGAGGCTCTGACAGATTGTGATGTTGAAGTACACATAGAGTTTTTAACTGAGAGTGAGCGCTGGGCTCATAACCTATTACTTTGGATGCTTCTGTGACTTCTAATTGGCTTGATTGGTTCCTCTATCTCGAAGGCCTAAGGCCCGTATATGTATAATCTCTCAGATGTGTGCTCTTATGCTCCATCAAGCATGAGACACATCAGCCTGGTCCTGATGCATTTCCTGATACAGCCACCATCTTCATACATGTCTTCATTCTCATGCAAGACCTCAGATGGTGCTGAGACTGACGACCGAAGTATACATGCAACAGCTTCCCGCAATATCTTGTTGAGTGAGATCAGATGGTCACATCTAAGGTTGTGTCAGTTGGTCGTATTCGGTTAACGCAATGTCGAGGCTCTCCTGGGTGCAACTGTCGGCAGATCTTCAATAGTCCCGAGAATGGCTTCAGCCGGCCTTGTAGCATGTTGTATTGATCGCCCCTTTGGAAAGATCGGTATCCCTTCACGGTAGTTTAGTATATTCCTCTAGATTTCCAATAATATGTACTAGTCTTGTCCCCAGACTCTCTCTTAGCATCCAAGCTACTTGCTGGTGAATGAGTTCCGATATCCCTGGAATCGTAACTTTGGCAATCCCGGCCCGTTTGGGCTTGGCAACCGACTCCCCACCTGCAAATGTTCAGCGATGCAACCACTACTCTGTAGGGGTGGCCTGCGAGCATTATATACTTACTTTCTTATGTCCTGAGAGTATTTTGACCAAAATTAAGGACTGTATAGAAATGGGATGCCGATAAAAAGTGCGGTTTTTGTTGGGTGGGTTGTCTCAAGCTCAGCTCCCCAAAAACTCGAAAATGTCACGGTGCAGCCCAGATGGACAACTCTGCCTATAACACCCCAAAATATCCTTCAAGCGTAGTGCTCAGGACATGCTCTGAAGTTCCAATATCATTATACACAAGGAATTCCATCTGCAATGTTCCCAAGAGTTGAGGCTCAGAGGGGGGATACCAATACCCATTGCACAGCTCTCATAGTGAACAAGGCTAAAATCCACTTTGTCAGATATCAAAGCGGGCATATCTTTACCCCTCAGCCAGAGCTGGAGTCATGGGCAATTTTCAGTATACCTTGAGATGGGAAAGTAGCTGGGATGGTGGCTTTGCCAGCAGGAAAGCCCAGCCAGAAATACCAAATCTCCACTCAAACTTTGCTAAGCATGATCAAAATGGAGGTAACTGTGGTGTCTCAATAACGAAAGGCATCATTTTGTGGAATTCAATCACCTGTAAAGGAGAAAGGTGGGTGGTGGTGCATAGACATGGGGTGAGTTGCCAGTTCAGAGAGCGAATGTTGGTGGGGCAGTAAGACTTTCAAAGTCACATCACATATAATTTACAATTCACTTTCACAGAAGGTTGTATTTGCTACTAAAGAAGACTTGGTAAAAAGGATGGCCTCTGATGACCATTTTTGGACCTGTAGTGAGGTGGTTGCGTGGGCAGCCCATATGGGCCGAGCACCGCGACGATCCAGGGGATTGTGAGAGTCTTGAACTAATCTCTTTAGACAAGTCCGATATGGTGCTACATTTAGCCATTGGCGGTTTGTAATACAGCAGCTCTGCTTCTGATGTAAGAGTAAGTTTACCATGAGTCCCCTTATACTTAGAACTATCACTGGGTCCAAATACCCCTGTCCCATTATGAATCCGAGTATCTATTCTGGTGCCTGAGCTATTTACATTGGCAAGCAAAATCCAACCGCATAAGTGAATGGAACCAAATCCCTGGATATCCTGCCAACCCAGAGCTACCAAATGGCACCCTATACGGATTCACTGGTATCAATCTCCATCCCCCAGCGAAGAAAAACCACTCCTGAAGTACAATCCCTGAAACATAATCCCAGCAACAGACCCAAAGACACATCGCAAACACAAAGGAAACGGCAATAATGAACTCCAAAAGAAACAGAGTTAAGAATGTATACTCATAATTGTAAAATGAAGGGGAGAAGTCTGTTGCCATATTTGGCCTTAATCCGCAGGTAAGACCTGAAGCATAGACCACGGAAGCGTAACCATGCCTGGGTCAACGAGGTGAAAGTCGTCAAATGCCACAATGCGCTGAACACTTTCTCATACCTGGCTTTGATTCACACAGTGCCATTCAATAAGATTAATCGGCATCTCGGCGCGACTGTTGTAATATTGGTTGGGCAGGAGGTCAAGATTAGCAGGGAGGACGTTACTGAACTGGTCTCCACCATGTTGAGGAATCTCACTGTGGGAATAGGGTTCTTCCCCAGGTTTGTTTGCGCAGATTGACTACCAGCAGCCTGATTGGTATGCTAGGTGTACTATGATGGATCGATTGACTCACATAAATAGGCCCTTCACGATATCCCAACAAAACCTAGTTGGCACCAGCTGCTATCACCACATCCCCACGGTATTCTTACACATCCTTGTACGTCACACCACAAGGGGGTTCCAGGAACTGCCACTCGCAGCCTGATTGATCCCTGTGAGCGGTTTTGCATGCCCCATGAATGTATGTATGGTTATTCAAAATGTCTCAGTGCTGATAAGCCAGCAAATTGATGGTTGTGACCACACCAAGCGATCCGTGTTGCCAATAGCTCCGCTTAGTCTGGATGTGCCCGTATGTCTGAGTATTCCCAACTTCAACCATGAACAGTGCTCCAGTCCCGACACCACAAGAAATTCCAGCGTCCAGTGTATATGCGGTGTACCAGGTTCCTGTAAGGGCACGTACGCCAGCGTTCGGCCTCATTTGCATACGTGTGGTAATTATAGGAAAACGGTTGCAAACGTGGATGCGAGTGATAGTAGGTGTAGATGTATATGTAAGATTATCACTAGAGATCTAAGGCTCGTGGCGAGCCGACTATATAGAATGGCCGTTACCTGGCCCGGGTCACGTGCCTCCGTTACATTATCCCCCTCTTTAGGCGCAGACCTCCTGGGCTGCATAAACCATACAAGAGAAAAGGAAAGAAAGCATTAAACAATCATGCCACGTACGTAATCGTACGAACCCATAAGATCCACAACCGATCAGGACCGCTCAGGGTGGCCATTCGGCGGATCCGGCGCACGGGGAAACTCCACCTCCACTTGGCTGTGATCTGGAGGTGGTAAAAACCCGTGCCGACGCCATTTGTACTGGGCCGAAATCCAAAGAAGTAAAGAAGTATGGAGAAGAGTAGAGAAGAGAAGATACAGAAGAAAGGAATGCCCAATTGATTACTTTTCTCGGTCCCGAGTTCCGAAACTCTATCGACCCATTTCCTCCGCTCCCGAGTCCCGGACCTCAATTCCCCCTTATATTTACTCCCAAACTCATCCGGCATCCAACGTGCCATCCAGTACCGCACTCGTGGTTCATCTCTCCGCGTGGTTCATATCTCGGCGTAGTTCATATCTCGGCGTGGTTCTTGGTCAGAATCATCAGGGTGATAGATCTACCGCTCATGACTTGGCATCGATGGGAGCTTCCGCTGCCGGCATCGTTCATAGCCATCGGTGATCATCAATCGTATACGTCAAGTGCATGTAGTCGCGTCTCATTCGTTGACATCTAATACGTAAGCTTCTCTAAAGTGGTTATACTTAACAAGTTCAATTGCACTTGCGCTCTCCCGAGCCTACGTGCAGTGCTTGGTGGAATATTTCTGTCAGTTGCCATCGGTAAGTGGCATTGACTCGGTGATGCTGCTTGACTCGGTAATCGTCGTTCGAAGTCCGCTTCGGTGACCATCCGGCGGACTTTGTGGTTTCACTTGATAGGCGGCTTCAGTAGAATCTTGATCGACTTCTCGGTAGACATCTCGGTCGACTTCTCGTTGTGTCTCGGTGGATTGCCTCTCGGTGGGCTTCGACTTGTCGGTAGGATTTGATCGTGTAGACACGGCTATCTCCCTCTTTGAAAATTCGTTGCTCCGTCGACGACTTCATCATCATATTGATTGTTGATTGCCATCCTGGCTCAGTAGCAGTGTAACTTGGATCTCCGAATTGGAGGTGGGATTCATTGGTGATTCGGGATTGTAATTGTAATCTCTCTGTGATTCGCCATGTAATTCGGTTCGGTTTTCGTTTTATAAAGTTGAGTCTCGGGTAAAACACTGATACGAGGTCTTCTAAGCCCAATCAGGCAAGTCCTACTCCCACAATCTCATATCGGCTCGTATCTTCCGTATCGTTCCCATCTTCATCCCCCATCTCTCTTTCCCTACCATCATCACAGAACACACAGTCAAGTCATCCCTCTCTATCTCTCCATGGCATGATCATCAGTTAACACTGAGTACAGCACACACCGAGCATAGCATACACCGAGTACGGCATACACCGAGTAATGCATGCACCCACCATTGTCTACATTATCCCAATTACGAGTTGACCTCTGAATGTAGCTTCAGCTTCCAGCGTGCCTCCCTTCAAGAATGACCGCTACCAGCCAGCTCTCCATGAGAGCTCCAATGTAAAGTCACCTCATCTCATTCCCACAGTTGCAAGTTATCTCAGTGATGGATAGAGTCGCAGCACCCGGCGCGCCTCCTATCGACTTCCTCCAAGTACTCCTTCAATCTTGCTTGATCATGGCCTCCAAGTGCATCTCCGAACTCGCTCAATTACGGCCTCCAAGTGCATTTAGAAGTTCAATCAATCATGGCATCCTGTTGCAACTCCAGACTCGACTGATCACGGCCTCCAAGCTCCCACGACCATGGCCTCCAAGTGCATGTCCCAACTCGCTGGAACACAGCCTCCAAGTGCATCTCTGAGTTCACTAGATCATGACCTCCAAGTGCATCTCCAAACTCGACTGATCACGGCCTCCAGGTTCGCACGATCATGGCCTCCAAGTGCATCTCCAAACTCGGTCGATCACGGCCTCCAAGTGCATCTCTGAGTTCACACAATGATGACCTCCAAGTGCACCTCCATACTCGACCGATCACCGTCTCCAAGTGCATCTCTGAGATCAACTTGATCTCGTCCTGCAAGTGAATCTCCAAACCAGCTCGATAACGGACTCCAAGTGCATCTCTGAGTTCACTCGATCATGACCTCCAAGTGTATCTCCAAACTCCACTGATCACGGCCTCCACGTTCACACGATCATGTCCTCCAAGTGCATCTCCAAACCTCACTGATCACGGCCTCCACGTTCACACGATTATGTCCTCCAAGTGCATCTCCAAATTCCCTCGATCACGGCCTCAAAGTGGATCTCTAACTTACACGATTTCGGCCTCCAAGTGCATCTCCCAACTTGTTCGATCACGGCCTCCAAGTGCATCTCTAAGTTCACCCAATAACCGCCTCCAAGTGTATCTGTGAGTTCACTCGATCATCATCTTCAGGCGCACCTCGATTTGCTCCCAAGCACCGCCTGTAGCCAGTCCAGATATACCGTGTCTAGATGGGTAGCTATAGAGATACATACTAGCACTGGTGGCAGCTTTGCCGCCCCCTGGGTGGCAAAGTTGGATGGTGTGGTTGAAAGAATCTTCCCCTGAAACTTATACCACACACCTATAATAACTTCACAAAAATTTGTCTAATAAGGACTGGAAGGCCCTGCAAGGTTGTAGGTCTCAAAACGCAAGGTCCTAGGGTAAAAGTGGTTGTGCATTCTCAGTTTGGAAAGCAGTATTTCACAATTGGGCATGGCTCTACCTAGATAGAACAGATGGTTGAGAACCGTGATGTGCTGGATGGTCTGCCCAGATGCAATCTGTGTAGAATAGCAGGCTTCTGGTTGGACACAATCTGAATAACCTGGCAGGACATGATCCTAATGTGTTAGCTGATGGCTGGTTGGAAATGATTTGGATAGGCTGCCTCTCAGCTGGCAATGCATGATCTGAACTGGTGCTCTCCACTGGCAGGAGTCAGAATACAATCTGAATGTGTTTGCCTTAGGCTAGATGGATACGATCGTGATGTGTTAATGCTTGGGTAGTTGATGACAATCCGTGCAGGTTTGGTCTGTGCTAGCTGGGGACAATCTGGACAGACAATAGCTTGGCTGGCGGGCGCTGGGAATCAATCTGGATGGACCAAATAACAGCTGGCTGGAGAGAATCTGAATGCACTTGTTAAGATGGCAGGATATGCGTTTAATGGGTTATCTCATAGCTGGCATCAGATGGTTTGGTGAATGCAATGTAGTGGAAATCACATAGTAGAAGACTTTCGATCATCCAATGCAAACTATTGATAGTTTGGTCACGTTTGATATCAAAATGGCAATTACCAACCATGAGCGAAGTTTGTATAATATACACACAATTGCCCGAGGATGATTGAATAGAAGTGCCTATGATTTCAAGGCAATACAGAAGTGTATCTGGAAACAAACAATGTTGCACAGCAGACACGTGTGCATCTGGGGTACATTGAATGCTGAATACATAACCTCTTCCGCCTGGTCATACCTAGGTACTGCACTAACACCTCTGGATGCAGTATATGCCTCCAGTTACAGTACATGCCTCCAGATGCTGCATTAGCTTCCTGATATAGCAGTTGCTGCCAGGTCTGGTATTTGTTTCCAGATGCAGAATACTTTACTATCACAGCATTGAACGATGATTACAGCTTTTTGTCACTGGTAGAGCTTTGATTTGTCCGGGCAGTCAATTGATTGTTATACTTGATTCATGGAATCATTGCTTACTATATAACAAACTGTATGCAAGATCTTTCACTCACTTGCAGGTACAGTTGGAACCGGAAAATAAATGTAGATGAATACTATAAGCTGGGTGGAAATTGTTGGTTAGACCAGGCTCTCAGCTGGTAGAAGACAGTTGAACTTTGCTGGCTTGCAGTTGGCTGCAAACAATTATGCTGGGCTTACTATTACCTGGTTGGCAATAATCAAGCTGCAATTACTCTCAGCTGGCTGGAAAGACTCAAGCTGGTCTGAATCTTGACTGGTTGGAAGAGATGTCTCAGATATGGACAGATGCATCAGCATTTCAATTGGTTGGAGTATAATAATTACTTGAAAGGTCTGGATCACTGTTGGCAAGATATAATTGAACTGAGTTAGTTCGTCGCTACTTGTACACAATCATGGTGAAATGACTCTCAGCTTGCTCGATACAATGTTATCAGACTGGCTTACTGTTGGCGGCCAATAATCTTTCAGGACTCACACATTACTGCAATTACCGTTGTCTTTACATTGGTCAATAGTGTAAAAAGAGAAAGTAATCTTAAGTGAGTAAGAGTGAAGAATTATTGAGTTGAATGTTGATCTTAGAACATACAATATACAACTTTGAACTTAGGGCACAAATTAAGTTTAATGTGAGGATGTAGAGTGTGGAATGCTCAATGTGGAATCTCCCACAGCAGATGCAGAGAGGAAATTCTGTCAAGTTGGATGAAGACTGGCTGTAGAGCTTTGAGGTGGATTTGGTTAGAACTGGCTGCATACAATTAAACCGAAATACCTGTTTGCCTAATCAATTCAGTGACACTGGGTTGGCCCGCTGCTAGCTCGGAGGGCTCAGGGCCGACTGAAGATGATTGAGCTGGGTTCGCTCTATGCTGAGTAGTTGCATTTGTGTTGGGCTGACCTATGGATTAATGGAGGTGATTCTTCTGGGCTGGCTTATGTTGAGCTGGAGATGATGGAGCTTTGCTAGCTTTTGGCTGGCTGGACATAATTGATCTGAGTTGGCTTGTGGCTGACAGATGATACTTGAGCTGGTCTTATTCTTAGTTGGCTGGATACAAAACTGCTAAGCAGTATTACCACTGAAGATCAAGTACCATGCAATCAAGCCAAAGTAACTGAGAAGAGCAATTTGCGACTGCATGAATGGAAATTACTAACAGAAGATTTTGCAGTGTCTCATATCAGATTGTGAACGATTTGTACATTCTCTTGAGTCTTCGTCAGCAACAACCCTAGTTTCCGTTTGAAACACCTGGGTGTTCCGGACGGCGCTGACGGCTCTGACTGAACCTCGTACCCTCTGACAGAGATTTCCACGCTTCCCGTCGCCCAGGCGACGGGTCGCGTTGCATACTCACCTCCATTACAATGCGCCCGGTATACGCACCATCTGAACGACAGGTGTGTTACACTCTTCGCAGGGTCTGCAGTTATGCTGTAGCCGTTCACACAATGCCTGGCGATGTTTATGCCTTTCTTCGGCCGATAACCACATCTCACTTCTCCGCTATTGCTATAATATATCGGATGCCGTACTCGCCCCATATATGTCCAGCTTTGTGATTTTGTCACATATTGCAATACAGACTTCGCTTTGGATACCTCGCTTGCCGTTGCATTTGCTTTGCCATTATCATATTTTACAGGTCTGAAATATACAGTCCAATCTTCACACTGTCTAGTACTATGCCCTCAGTCCTCCACATTCTGCGTTGATCCATCATCGACTTGTGATGCTTCTTCCTCCTCATCCGCATCCGCATCCGTATCGTCGCCATCCTCGCTCTCATACCCATTGACATCACTGGGCCCCAGGTCAATACTCCACATTCTGCGTTGATCCATCATCGAGTTGCGAAGCTTCTTCCTGCTGATCCGCATCCGCATCCGCATCGTCGCCATCCTCGCCCTCATACCTGTCGACATCACTGGTTCCCAGGTCAAACCTCTCGAGTTCCGCCGTGGGCCGTCATCTCCGGCTGGCGGTGGGGATGGCATCGCGATCGTTGCTTTCCTCTCCTTCATCTTCGTAATCCCCACTGGCCGCTGGCATCCAGAAATGAAGTTCGTCATCCGTGCAACTGTTGTCTATCGGGATGTTTTGGTCAGTGCTTCCGATCTCAGGCTCCTCAAGCGCCACTTCGGAGGCCAAATAATCAAGAAGAATAGCATTGTCAACACGCGCTGCTTCCACTCTGATCACCACGGCAGGCGTTGGGTTCTCCGCCTGTTGGATCTGACGCTTGACTGTAGCAAGAGTGCTGTTATACACCGTCTGTTGATAGCTCTCCGGTAGTGTGTCCCAGGTATTCATCAAGAACGTATACATGTCTGCAATGCCAGGCGAGGTTAACAGCTTGCGACCCGTTACAGGGCAGCATGATGAGATCGTACCACCGTCATTCTTGTGGTTGAAGTAGTTCGAGCGATCAGGTCTGTTCGCTTTCAGCTTTGACTTGGAAGCTTTCAGATGAACACCACTGTTCTTTTGCCACTCCAGGGGAGCATGGCGCAACGCGGTGCATGTAAACATGATCAGTGGCGAGGGTATATGACTGTCCTTGTCGTTAATCATGGAATTATAAAATCCATCAGCATACTTACCTCGGTTAGTCGCCGGATGATAAAATTTAATGTAGATAAACCGGGGGATTGCTATCGCCAGGAAGAAAAGTGGACCTTAGCCATTCGTTATCAGCTTTCGACTCTCTCTGCGTTGGTTTTGGACTGCGTACACCACCTTCGACACGCTCTGCTACAGGAAAAAGATACTTATTCTCTGCCAGAAGGGAATCAATGAATTCCAAACGCTCTGCGGCGGATTCAAAGCGTTGGAGATCATAACGCTCTGCAATGTTGTCCCTTACTGATTGAATAAAATGGGATTTAACCTTATTGACTTGTGCGCGAACCTGGTACCTGTTGGAGCGTGTAATATCCACCGTGGGCCGTTGACTCAGCTTACCTCTGTCAAAATCTTCTTTGTGCGTGCCTCGAATGCTATGGACCAAATGTTGTTTTGCTGCATAGCGGTGTTCCAGTTCGTCTCTATTATCTGCGAGTGTGGGGCTTCAGCTAATCCTTTCACAATGCATCGCGTTGCATAACTTACCATCTCCAAGTCGCTTGCACTCATAAACGGCCGGCTGTTCCACATGTAGAGCTCCAGGAGTCTGCCCGTTGCAAATACAAGACACGTCATGTCTGAGTGACCAAATCGATGGATGCTGGGACTGCCGGAGACCATGAATCGAGGTGTAGGCACCCCCTGCAGTAGCAATTGCTACTGCCTCTGTCTCTGATTCTTTTCGGTAGCTCGCGTTGGCAGTGGATTTGCAATGATCGTGCGGGCTTCTGGATTCGGGATGGGGGTAGGAAGGTTTTCAAGATCGCTGAGAGGATTGGGAGTGCTAGCAATGCCGGATTCTGGGCTGGATACAACGCGAGGCATTGAGTCTGTCTGTATGGTTGCGATGGGAGCTGGTGTGTTACGACTGCTTGTACCCGGCGTGGCGGTTGGATTGATTATTGACTGTTGCTGTGTAGTGGTCGGGGTGGAAGCCACGGGTTGAGTGATATCCGCAACACATGAATTGTTCAGTGAGGATGAGGGGGTGGAGTTCTGACCTTGGAATGTAGAGGGTACAAAACTCCCTCCTTGAGAAGAATCCCTCTCGCCAGCCGGTACGGAAACGCGTCTCTTAGAAGGCAGAAGTTGAGCATTCCCCGAAGGCCCACGTTTTCGTTGATTGTGACTATTAGCAGGAATTCGAACGTTTCATACGCCCGGAGTCGTGTCAGGGTGAGGGTTTTGGGAAGGCATATTCCAATATAGATGTTTGACTTTAAGAAGGTAGGAATAATACCCTCTGCATGCATATGCAAATGCAGGCGAGGTAGACTCCTATTTAAGCGACCATGGACGGATTTGACAAAAAAGGGAGGCGCAGTGTAGACCGCACTAGACTCTAAACCCTGGAAATACTCATGGACGAGATCCCTTCAAAAGTATTCAATTATGGGGTTTACTGCCATCAGATTAAACTCAGATTCAACTGAGCATTGATATTCACTGTTACAGCAATGTCTGAAGGTCTATTTGCACCGCTTGAAGGGTGTTCATGCCATCTTGGCGCGATGATCATCGAATCGCACTCGTTGTTGGCACAATACTTCGAACCATCGATTGTGTATATCTTCAGGTTCCCGGTGGAAATCCCTCTTTGGCAGAGCTAAATGCATCGCACAGTGAACAATGACGTATTCTCTATCCTATGACATCAGTGGCGGGTGCTTTTCCCACTGCTAGGCGTTGGTAGCCGTGTCCGATGGTTGAACAGTTGGGACAAACTGAGAACTACTCAGTTTCCTCCGAGATGCACAAGGTCTGAGCGGTAAAAATGATGTGTAATGCAAACGCAACGCCTGGCATCATAAACAGTCCTCTCCGCGAGTACTAAATCTCGTCTCGATGCTTGTCATTCATCAGGTGCCTGGTGGTTCTGGAAGACGAATGCTGGGGCGTTTTGTGTTCGTTAACCAACAAAACTCATATGTTGAACTAAGAAATCGCCGGAACTCGAGTATATATATCCCTTCTTCCTGAGTACACCTCCATTCGCTTTTCCTCTCGTATTATGCACCCCGACAGCATCCTGATCTCGACCTCACGTGACTTGCACAAAACAACGCCTCTCGTTCCAAAACACCCCCAATAACCTACACAACTTTGTACTTTCCTTCTGGGCTTCCTTCCGCTACATGCAACTGTATCATAATGCTAATGTTTCGGATGTAGATTCATTGTCAACTCACAGCGATGGCACCAGAGGGCAGCAGGAAAGGAAACGGGAAGGCTAGGAAAAAGATGCCAACATCGGTTACAAATCGACACTTGTCGTTGGATCGGGACCGTATCAAGGGATTCATATCGGAACACATCCGTGGACTCATATTCATATAGAATGTTAGCGGCGTTAATGACGTGAGGGCATGGGACCTCTTTTATGATATAATCTTTCTTGATCCAGTCACGACTCGGCACTTTACACAATTCCAGCTGATGTGCTTTGGGGAGCGGTGGGTTGCCTTCCACTCATATATGGGGCAAATGTTTAACAAAACCCGCTACCAAATGAACAATTGGAGGTGGGACAACCCCCATGCCTTTGGGGATCAATTCGATCGCTCCAATCCGCAGACAACCAGCTTGGGGCAAGGTAAACGCACCGGCGAGCGATTCCCTTGGTACAGTAGCGATGATCTGAGGGCAAAGATTGAGCCACCAAGCTGCCGGCATTACAAGCCAGGCGACTTCCTGGCCGTAAGACCACTGAATTGGGATGAGATTATCGACGAGGATGATGATGATGAGAACTGGGCGGATCCTGGAGCGCCGAGCGGTGGAAGGAGCCGTCCTGGCGATGG
>Ga0307512_10002331_pt1 | contig 24452 bp, 22 predicted proteins | sample 14_EM_MG_FD_200267 | JGI IMG/M metagenome (GOLD analysis project Ga0307512, IMG submission 200267) | Populus trichocarpa ectomycorrhiza microbial communities from riparian zone in the Pacific Northwest, United States - 14_EM | ecosystem: Host-associated > Plants > Roots > Unclassified | place... | reverse complement strand
GAGTTGATTGCCACTGCACCTCAGGTCGATGGGCTATTCGTTCTGGATCGAGCTCCGGAATCGACCGAATACACCGATATCGACGACAGCTGCCTGCTGGCACTGAAGACGACTGGGCATGCATCTCGGCACGATGCAGAGAAGCGAATGTTATGGCACCGCCGCCTGGCACACGTCGGTCTCAAGGCTTTGGAGATCTTGCCGAAGGTTGTCACCGATGCTCCGAGAATGACCGGCAACTGCGATTGCGAGAGCTGCATCAAGTGCGAATTAGCTCGAAAGCCCTTTACTCCCACGACCTCCCGTGCCACTGAGCCTCTGCAGCTCGTGCACTCGGACATATGCGGTCCCCTGGACACAGCCATCGGAGGAGGTCGATATATGCTGCTCTTCATCGACGACGCCACGAGGCATACGGACGAGTACATATTGAAGTACAAGTCGGAAGCCCTTGAGAAATTCAAAGAATGGAAGGCTCTTAGAGCGAAGGAGTCGGGCAAGCAAGTGAAGCGATTTCGTACAGATGGAGGCGGTGAGTACACCTCCAAGAAATTCGCAGAATACCTAAAATCAGAGGGCATAATAAAGGAAACGACTACGCCCTATTCACCTCAGTCTAATGGAGTCATCGAACGGGCGAACCGCACGATCATGGAGCGCGTACGATGCATGCTGGACGATGCCGGACTTTCGAAGAAGTACTGCGCATTTGCAGTCTCTGTGGCTGTCTATCTCAAGAACGGCACTCCGACACGCTCCGTGGTTGGTAAGACTCTGTACGAGGCCTGGCATGGGAGGAAGCCATCGTTGAAGCATCTCCGTGTGTTAGGATGTTTGGCTTCAGTCCACGTTCCGAAAGAGAAACAAAAGAAGCTGGATTACAGAGCCGCTCCCGGCATATTCATTGGGTACAGCATATCGACTAAGCAGTACTTCGTATACAATCCATTGGCCAAGAGGCTTCACCGCTCCCGAGATGTGGTATTCAGAGGAGGGAAGCGGTACACAGCACTGAATGCTGCAGATGAAGCGATCTTGAACGAGCACTTCTACAGAGATGTCATCGAGGAACCCAAACCCAAACCCACACCCATTGAGAAGCAACCAACCGAACGTCAAACGGAGGAGTCATTGGACGACGATCCACCTCCGGAGCCTCCGAAGCCCAAGACAAAGAAGTCATGAGAATTGGCTGGCCTTGAGACGTCACTTGGAGATGCATGGAAGCCGCCGGCCGAAGGTAGTCGCCGGAACCGCTCTGGGAAGGATATGTTGGCAGAGTCTGCACAATTGGCTCTCGAAGATGAGGAATTGGAGGAGATGATTCTCATCTACGCCGCAGCTGCGATCTCCGACGATCATGAGGATGGCATCGACGATCCAAAGTCTTACAAAGCAGCAACCGAGTCTCCGCTCGCCGACAAATGGGATACGGCGATGAAAGCAGAGTTAGATGCAATTGGTCAGCATCAAGTCTTTGGAGATTTCGTGGAGCTTCCGGAAGGGAGAAAGGCTTTGCCAAGTCACTGGGTATACAAGATCAAGCGCGATGGAGCAGGCAATGTCCAGCGGTTCAAGGCCAGGCTAGTCTGTGGAGGGAATCACCAAATCGAAGGCATCGACTACCAGGCTACGTATGCACCGACTGCTCGCTTGGCCCATGTTAGGCTGGCACTCGCGATCGCCGCCAAGTACGATCTCGAGATCCATCAGATGGATGTATGCACGGCTTTCTTGGGAGTTGACTTGGAGGAAGAGATCTATATGCACCCGCCGCAGGGATATTTTCGTTTGGTCCAAACTCGGAGCCGATACTACGATCCAAAGTCAAAGACTTCGCGGAAGATGGTACTCCGCTTGAGAAACTCTCTTTATGGCCTGAAGCAGGCTTCGCACGTTTGGTACGGCACGTTTGGTACGGCACGTTTAAGGACTTGGTGATCTCGATTGGATTCGAGGCATCACGTGTCGACGGAGGACTGTTCATGCTCCATGATAAGGATCAAGGCACAGTCGTTGCCGCAGTCGTTCGGTACGTCGATGATCTCCTTATCATTGCTAACGAGGGCTTGATTGGGCAGATCAAGGATCAGATGAAGAAGAGGTTCCGGATGCATGATCTCAGGAGTGTCTCCTTCTATCTCGGCATGAACATCGAACGCAATCGGGAGCATCACACAATCGACATCCATCAGCACAGCCACATTCGGACGATCTTGGCGAAGTTCAGAATGGACGAGTCCAGGCCAGTTGCCACGCCAATGGCTATGAAGCTTCACAAGAGGAAGCCCGACGAAGAAGGCTGCGATCCGACCATATACCAATCGATGATCGGAAGCCTTATGTACGCGATGACCGCCACTCGGCCCGATATTGCATATGCCATCGGAGTCCTCAGCCGGTACAATCACGACACGAGCAATGAGCATATGGTAGCTCTCAAGCACGTGTTTCCGTACTTCGATGGCACGAAGCACTGGCGTCTTCGTTTCGGAGGAGCACTCGGAGGAGCACTCGGAGGAGCACTCAGAGGAGCACTGGAAGGAGAAAGCGCACATAGATGTTATGTCGATTCGGACTATGCTGGGTGCCCGGATGACTATAAATCGCCAAGTTGGCTGGTCATCACCTTCGGAGGAGCGGTCGACTGGAGATCGAGAACACAGAAGTCGCCTGCCCAGTCCACGACCGATGCCGAATACTATGCCTTTGGAGTAGGCTGCATGAGACTCACACAGATCTCGCATCGCTTGAACGGGCTCGGCATCCCGACTATCCCTCACGTGTTCTCCGACTCACAGTCACTGATCGCGAGCATCAAGAACAGAATCTGCCGCGGAACTGCAGTTGCACACATTGCGACCAAGTACTATCTTGCTGCAGATATGGCTAGAGATGGAGAGATCGACTTGAGCTACGTACCGACTGCTGAGATGCTCGCCGACTGCCTCACACAGCCACTGCCGAAGCCCGCCTTCTTAAAGCAGTGTGCTGCGATGGGAATGATCGGAATTGGACTTGGGAATGGCCTCGGAAATGGCCTCGGTACGCTCGGAAATGGTCACGGGAATGGGATTGGAATTGGAAATGGCATCGGGAATGCCATCGGAAAGTAAATTGATTGGGCACGTTTGTTTCGAGGAGATCCACAATATTTGATTGGCTCCTCTTCTCCTTTGTTCACTGTTTTGTTTGAAATGGACGTGATAGCCGTCCTGGAGGAGTGTTGAGCTGATTGGAAGTACGGATATCACTATACCAAGGACTATGATGTAACTTGTATCTATTGTGGATAGCACCATTAGTCATCGATCGACCTTATGTCGATGCGACATGTCTCGTTACACGATACAATAGACACATCTTCGCATACGCCTGCACACACTCGACTACTCGAGCGCACGCCACCGTACAACATTTTGGCCCATACAGGCAGCCAATACATCAATTATGGGTTAATGTCGTTGCACCGCCCTTTGAGTATCCATGATGCAAGACCATGGATCATTGACGGGCTGTTGAGGCTAATTTTGAGGATTGGGCACGGAGTGTGTCGCTTTTCCTTCAACTGACAAAGACACCCGATAATTCCACTTTGGACGGACATGATTAGGTAGCCCTTTGATTGCCGAAAATGTAAGACTAGAAATCGTTGATGCTCCATTGACCCTCACCTTAAAGACATAATAACCGTCATTGTATGCTCAACAACTCAATGCAAAAATGCAGATAGTGATTATAGGCAGCCAATATGAGGTTTCTATGTAAAGTCATTGGCATCCTAGCGCTTCGAAACCTCTCAATTTCTAATCCACCATTATACACGTTACCTGAGCAATGAATAACGTAGCCCTATCACATTCCGGCACTTTCGGTCGGCAATCTAGGGCAAGTACATTTATCCACCACTTTTTGATATGTTTAGCCCGACTTCCTCACCATTCCTCATCCAGCTCCTTCTCCTTGATTTCCACGACCTACTATAAGCAACTTTCAAAATCTTTACCATGTGCACCAGGTCTGAGTAGAGAGTTATAGAGTTGGATGCAGGGATGAATGCAGCATGACGGTTGTCATTCATACCGGTTCGCATAGCACATTGACCACTCCTTCTATGACCCCTCTGACATCACTGCCTTAAATTTTGTTAATAAATTTTGTATCTAATTTAGTATTTGCTTTCTCACTTAACAGTAACAGGCAAGATGATATCAAGTTCATTGGTTGTCGATCAACTTGATTTGGGGTCTGGAACTTTTACATGGCCCGTACCACCCTTGCACATGCACAGATGAGTTATCAAGTCTCACAATTTGGTTGCTGAAATTAAGAAAATGATCATACATAGCACAATAGGTACAGGAATTGCTTTTCAAACAGATTTGTCATCGGAAACAGTGATTTGCCTATCTATCTCTCCAGTGACACTGAAGCTGTCACCATTTCTTCGTCCTAATCTGATTTCTACATGGTAATATAGGAGGGAGGCTAGATGCAGGGGTAAACTGATACAGGTTCAACAGACTGCGCTTTCATAATTGGTGACGAATCAGGTATTGCGTTGGTTGGGAGAGAGGCTATGCATTTGTTTCACTTTTGTTTCCCAGAACCTGGCCTCATATGTCTACATCCTTGTTGGGGAGTCCCTTGAAGCATTTGGTGGGCGATATCGAGAGTCTCCATGAGCTCTCCAAATGTTTGCAGTGCAGATCCAGCTGTATCATTTTCCGTGTGTGGCTTGACAACATATGGAACCTTTATTTCGGCTGTCCAATACTTCATATGTCTCTGATGGAAGTTATCAGCGATGTCCCTCCGTCCCAGTTGCGTCACTTCATCAAGCTTCATCCACTTCTGCCGAAAACCCGACATGTGCTGCTGTGCTGTTTTGGAGATTGTGCCCATCCCCCAGCCAGGTTCGTCATCTTCGCTCAGCTTGCCCAGCTCAGTGTGTTCCTGAATATCTTCCTCATCTTCCCCATTCTCCTCATGGTCGGAACTTCTAATATCGCTCAGACTTTCTGGAATAGGATTCATCATATCCTGACAAGCTGTTACAAGTTTTTGAGTTGTCAACCTGCGTTTTCAGCATTTCTCATATCTTCCTGCTCGTGCTCAATCACGGTCTCTGCGTCATGAACTCGCGGTCTTGCCACAGAGGTTTCTCTATCTGCATAATCCTCGATCCATTTCTCTCTTTCTTGATTGCTTAAAAACTGTGTTTCTCGTGTGTTCTCCACAACATGGTTCTGTGTGGATCATGAGCTGCATTATTCTCCGATGGATCGGGCCGATTTGGCTTCCAGGCCACTCTTGCCTACATTCGGTTCATGACATTGTCGTGTGGATGGCTTGGTTGATGGGGCAACTTTGCCTGCCAGAAGTATTGACGGGTTCTTTTCGCAGCATTGCCTATTTTACTTTGTGTTAACTTTGTTGTTGGGCGATATATTGGATGTTGTAACATATGGACCACATCGAGGTAAGCTGCGTCAAGGTTGGTATGTTTGATCAAATTGAACAAAGCAAAATCTGTGTTTTGACTGTCACTATATTGGGAATTGTCAGGCTAACCTTACAACATGACTTGGAGTTTAACATCTGTTTCTTTCAAGATCCCGGGGATTTCTTGACAGAAACATCACTAGACATTCTGCCCAGCAAACAATGTCCTCTTCGTGTTTCACAAACATCAGGGTTCATCTGTTGTTTACCTGTATTTCTTTGTGTACACAAGCAAAATCTATTGGAGTGACTTACTGCAAATCACAGGAAGGTTGAAAACATCTGCAACCTCCCGTAAGATGTAGTTGGATTGATGTTGTGTAGACCATGCTGGTAGGCTGTTACACATTCCATTTTGACTTGAAGGTAACCATATCTTCCTCAGGACATCTCATTCCTTTTGGTGATCATCATCGTCTACTTTTCCACACGGGCAGATCATGGCACCACTAACCCCACAGCAAGGTGGAATCAGATCTGAATCGAGCCGGCCTACAGGTGCTTCACCTAATACAACACCTGATGAGTCACAGCAACAACCCAGACACCAGTTAGTTCACCACAACACTGCCAATCCAGGTAGCAAAAATCTGGCCCAGAACATACATTTCACAATGGTCTGTTCAACTGGAAGAAGCAAGAATCAGAAGCAGTATATGGTTGGATGTGAGTTGATCCATATGGAGGTAGACTGCCGTCAACTACCAATATAATCTACAGCTGGTGCAAGCAGAGAGTTACATGAACAATTCATACCTGCACGTGATGGGAAACCTGTGCAGTTGATCAGAGCATTTGTCTGCACAGTACGTATGATCGAACATCACGATGATGTCAGCTGTGCGAATCTGATGTACGAGTTCTGTGTTTAGTGTCCCCCAGAGTAGAATAAACTGGTTTGAATCACCCTCGAGGATGCTACAGAAGTGTATATGGTAGAGGTAATAGACGAATCTCATTCATTGAAGCAGCTTCTAATTTCTTGCAGGTTTTCAACATGCCTGCTACTATGGCACCGCAAGGATGTTGGGTAAAGTTTGAACAGTCCGACATGCACCTTGAGTTGAATATGGCCAAAATGGTCAACGGAGGATCTTTGCGAGCAGCTATCAAGGAAATGCAATACCTGACCAAGAAACAGTGCGCCGCTGTCCGAGAAAAGAGGAAGCGGGAAGCTTGGTTTCCTGGGCATAGAAACGTAATGGCTGCGATGGAAAGTCACCCATCTGTGGTTTGTGAAAAGCAAACAGACGCTTGCCTTCCTTGCCTAACTGGTACGGCAAAGATTCCGCAGACACACTGGTGGTGCAAATGAACAGGTGCACCTCCCCCAGACCGACACAGACCGCCGACACCACAACTGACACCACCTACACAACCAGGTCACAATGAGGGAGTGCAAGCTTGGCAAATTGAATGTGTGCCACCCCGATATTTGTATATACATACTTCTCTTTCCAATGCTCAATTTTTCAATTTTGATGCATATGCTAAGTATCACAAGCATGATAAAGATTTTATTCCAGATTTGCTGACTGATAAAAGAACATGCACAGGTTGGTACACTCTCGGCTGCGTGGTAATGAAGCTGGTATTCAGTTTGCCGACCAGAGCAGCCTATTGAGAAAACATACAAGTGGAGACAAGCATTGATAGAAAGGAACAGGATTTTTGAGTTCATTACGATCTACAATTAGTGGACCATTTGAAGTATATTTTACAGGATATATTTATATGTATTATTAAAGAAAAATGTAGTGATAAAGGAGAAAGTACATGAAGATGATATAAAGGCTGCCAAAATACCAGTAATGATATACAATGCCAAATAAAATGGTTACATGTTGCGGATATGCCCGTGATGAAATGAGCGTCAACAGAGGGCCACGATTTCTGGTCTTGTGAGTCAGGCAGTTTAAAAGTGATTTGGTCATTGTTATATATAATCAAAACATTGGCCGCCTTTATTGGCAACCGAGAATGTGACACACACCTTGCCCCATCCTGAAAATAAGCTTCAACGGAGCGTCTACAATTTTTTGTCTTGCACCTTTGGTATTCTAAGTTGCACTTGACAGCAGACATCTATCAACACGGAGTTGGAAGCCTTGATTGGCATATACGCAAGAGATATTCCCACAACAGCCTCCTGGACAGTAACAACTTATATCCTTTACAAAGCTGCAACTATGTGTTCATGAGCATTTTACCCTATGAAAATAGTCAAAACGTTGTTTAAAGACAATAACGTCCACATTGTGCTTCGATTAACCAACATGCATGGCCAAAAATCATTGATACTCCTTTGACGTTCATTTTTAAAAGATAGTAGTGATGTTGTTACTTGCATTTTTACCCATAAAGGCGGCCAATACTTTCATTATGCATCACAGCAATGAAGTCTCTTATTAATTACCTCACATACAACACTAGAGATCTTTGACGCTCTGTTGACGCTTATTTTCTGAATGGGGTAGGGTGCGTTGCTCTTTCTCTTTTGCCTATAAAGGTGGCCAATGCCTCATTTATGAATTGCTGCAACCAATCTCCACTCAGATTACCCAAGGTACAAGACCAAATATCATTGATGCTCTGTTGACACCCATTTTCATGACGAGGCAGGGAGTGTGTCTCTTTTTGTCTGTATTATAAAAGCGCCGAATACATCAAAAATGCCAGTGATCTACCAAAGTCAATAGTTTGCGATTATCAGTATGATATCATAATGAGACCTTCAATAGAACCCCCCAAGAAGCAGAACCCGAGATTGAAACGGAGGGTTCAAGTCAAATCTTGCAAAACCCAGCAGTTATGAGGTATCGGCATGGGTTTGGCCCGCCATGAGGTTGCGGGCCGGCTATTTGGATGGGTCTGGGACCGAACCCAACTGTGTTTGTGAAATGAATCCAGACAGGTGGCAAGGTTTCCGGATCCGTTCCTAACACCATATGCATCCAATAGGGCCTGTCTCACTGCCATATTATTCCCTTCAACAAGATGATTGCACAAGCTACCTTCCAAGCCAAAATCAATAATGGCTTACCGGCTTCAATCCAAACAGTCACTATTTACTGGGTTGATAATATACCGATCCACTTGGCAGTGGAGGATGAGCAGAAAGAGCAGATTAGAAAGGTGCTGAAGTGTTGATAAAAATTTAACCCCTAGGGAAAGGCAGAATTGGGCAATTATGGATTCTCAAAAGTAAGTTTTTTCAACGTATCACTAATTTGAAGCTGATGGCAATGGAGTCTCACCACCTCTTAATGATGCAAGACTGGCCAACAGCACAATCAGCTTGTAATATATTAATGGTTCTTGGATTGAAGAACTTCTATCAGTGGTGTATCTGGAACTCTGCAAGGTTAACTGTACTGGTATCAGATCTACTGAAGAATTCAGTGACATCCAGGACATCCAAAGTGCTCAAACAGAAATAGACTCAGAAAGCTGAATTCTGGATTTGGAAGTTCAAACATGACTGTACCAATGCTACCATTCTGGTGAATTTTGACCAGGTACAGCTGATAATCAAACTGATTGATCCAATCAGCTTGGTGTTCACTGTCATTGTTAACAGCATGATGGTTTCAGAATTCTCAGGCTGGCAAATGTCATCGCGTAAAAATTCCCCCTAACAGAACAGAATTATCGTGCTCAGGATTGGGAGCTCTGAGCAAATGTGCAAATCATCACTCCATGAAAGCACTTGCTTGGGCGAGTGAATTCTTTGATGCTTTTATAATGTAATCCCAAACATCTTCAGTAGTTTCCAACCGGAATTGTGTTCACCTAGTGGCAGAATTGACTACGAGAGACTTCCTCATCACATGACATCCAGATGAAACATCTCAAAGACTCGATGAACCCTGTGAATGGATGATTGCGATGATTCAACTATGTTACTCGCTATAAATCCCTGATGGCCCTATTTCTGGCTAGCTTGGTAGTAAATACGATATCTAAATCATATTGTAACCTCTTACCAAACATCATAGGTACCCAGCAGTGCACCCTTTGAGGTGACAATAGTACTAATCATGAATGATATCCTATTCATAGATGAGAGTGAATGGATATCATTTGAACACCCTTTGATGTATGTATGGAGGAAAACAGTTCCTGTGGTACTCTGCAGTGGAGTTCCTAGCCATGTCTACAAAGTGCCCAGATCAGATCACTTTGGAGACCTGAAGTATGCATAGCACACATCAAGCAATCATGATTGGTCTTCAACACAGTCAGAAATCTCAAGGTAGGTACGAAGCTGTCAGTTTTACCCCCAATGAACACTCTGGGTCAAACATGCTGAGAACTCAACATGTAAATGTCTGTACGGTCGTTTCTGAGGAACAAACATACTTTGCATCTAGGTACTGATTGGCAGAATCAACAGGATCTGGATACACCTGAATCATTGAAATCATTAACTATTTAACTGAAATGGTCACCTTCCTCCCTTCCAGGGAGGATATCCACTCTCCAGTGTTGGCTTGAATGACTTTCAAGTAGGAGAACCGGAAGCCCTGGATCGCATACCATCAACCACCCTATCAAGACACTCAGACAGTAGTCGATTTTCGCATTTCTTTTACCTTCACTACCATACCAATCATTGACTTTTCACTTCTTTCAAACTTCACACAGTCTAGTGGAGTGAGCGGCACAATGATCCAATAAACAGTAGCACTGAGGCAATTTCACAATACAAGCAGGATGACTGGGTCAAACTCTTACCATTAGTGGGATCCACATTCAGTATCATGGTTCACAACTCCATAGCAATTATACATTTCGGAATGGAATTCAACCCCGTCCTGGCAATGTAATTTGAGTTGCGCTAGCCACCCAGTATTGGAATAGAGGTTTAGGCACACTTACAGATAGCAGACTTGAAAGAGACTTACCAAACTCTCTCAGAAACTATAATTCAGATTCAAGTAAGGCATGCACAGTATGCTTGCAGGAGAGAGGGATCTGTTGTCATTGGCGACAGCATATGGTGGTTGGCCACTAACTTGTCAACATCAATATATTCACAAAGCTCAAGTACAAGCACACTGGACTCTACACTGTGTGTAAGATTATCAATCTGATTGCATACACAGTTGACTTGCTTACCGCAATGCAGAGATACAACATCATCCATATGTTACTTCTCATTTGATATTGACTGCCAGTCATTTCTTAATTGTGTTCAGAACTGCTCCTGGTGATGGTTGACGAAATACAGGAATGGGAAGTCTACGGCACCTTCTGCACATGGCAGTACCCTCAGAACCTTAGTTACCTCATCAAATGGGTAGCTTCAAAATATATACCCACAAGCTGGGTACTGGCCAAGCACCTTGAATATACTCAAAGTCTTGTGGATGGGGTTCAGAGACTGCATTGAGATATGCCATCCATCAAAAGGCACAGCTATCCGGTGTGGAGATATGGAGTATCTGAAAGCAGTAAGGAAATTTCATCATTTCTCAGGTATTATCATCCTCTTCTCTTCGGATTGGACCTTGGCCTGGTAACAATGGTATCAGACCAGTATTCACCACCTTCAGATCACACCGAAATTGGATTGGTGTATCCCACTTTGCCAGACAACCCTGAACGCTATCATACCATGGTACGCCATCACAGAGCATGAAGGCTCATCAAACAGCATTCACAAATGATTGTGTATAGCTCATGTACTGGTTGGTGCAGCCTTTGATGTCCGTAGAGAAGGACAGGGATAATATAATGGCAAGTTTGAAGAAAATTGGGCGAAAGCAGCACTTGATCAACGGTGGGCAAGCATGTATTATATTGTTATTATCAATGTCATGGCACATTGATCAATATGGAATCATACCACATACTTGACCATATAAACTCAGTTGCTCTTGTGTGCATCCATTTCACCAATACAATGTATCCAAAGCCTACCATAGGTGTTAGTACCTGGACACTTGTGTTGTACCATGAACTAGTTGGATAATTTGTGTGTACCTTTTCATGTTTGTAAACCTTTCTCCTCCCACAGTATAGTTGTATTACCTTGCTTACACTGTCTTTGGATATGGCAATCTCTTTCCATCTTCTATTCTCTTTAACTGCAGAGATATCTGTATCTGGTAATGTGTAAGTTTAATATGCTTCAACAACCAAATTAGAAATACATTGACTACCCTGTACAGCTAGACCATGTGCCAACAATTACAGTTGTTCTAGTGGAATCTGTGGCTTTGGAACCATCTGTTCTAAATATTTTAATCGTTTATCCTCACCCTCATAAATATCACTAGGCCTAAATGTTACTCCATCAGCTTTCCCACTTGACTGTTCTTACAGGAATATGATTCTATCATTACAGTGCAAAATCTATTCAGCCCTCTTAGCATGTTGTCAGTTGTGAAGTTTCTTTGTCATAAATCAGTCCAAGCCCTTATGTTCAGTAAGTAGCTGGAGAGGTAGTAAAGTCTGTTTGCAGTACAGCCACCAATCATCTGAAGCTTCAGAAATTGACTTAAGCTCTGTGTGGTAGATTTCACAACAACATTTGACAGGGTAGTAGATTTTAGAATTGTATGGTTTGGGATATAGAGAATACTCCTAATTGTATTGTAACAATATTTCAGTCCCAACATAATCAGAAGTGTCAGTGTTGATAAATATTTCTCTATTGGGATTAAAACTTCAGAGAACAGAAGTGGATTTATTTGCAGTTGTCATGTTTTCAAATACCAACTGTTAAGCATTCTCCCAAATTGGATTTTCATATTTCTTGGTGAGTCTTGTCTGTTGTTCAGCTTGGTCAAAATCCCATGGAATGAATCTTCAATTCTTCTTGTGGATCCCCCGAAATTGTTAAACTTAGTGTATGTTAATCAGCCAACTATTCGCTGCACTCTGCTCCTTGCCCTAGTTTGTAATATTGTTAACTGTATATAAGCCTATCACAATACTGTCTATTAATTTAATCAGTTTTCGGTATTTCACTGTATCCATATGGACTTCACACTTGTTGGACTCCAAGTACAAGTTGGCTTTAAGTATATACTTCATAGTCTATGTTAATTGTATGATTTGTGCCTCCTAGGATTTACTGGACAACAACTCATTTTCCAGTTAGGTGGATGGAAATTGATTGCGTGCTTATTAAATAATATTGTTTATGGTGGCTTGGAAGTCTACTAGGGTATTGCTAATTCTCCATTGTGGAAGTATTGATTTAAATAGCCCATAATGTATCTTAGCAGCCAACTGATGGTCATCCTTTTTCTGGACTTGTATTAGATTATCCACACCTTAGTTATCAAGTTTCACATATATCCTTGCCTCTGTTGGACGGTTGTGTATTTCTCATCCTTGCAGGTGTGGACAGTGATTTGAGATAGATTTGCTGTTTATATCTTGATAGTTGATGTAGAACTGTAGGCACCAATCAGATTACCATCACAATAATACTGGAGTGGCAAAACATGATAATAACTGTAAGGCAATCCTCATGAATAAATTTTCCTTGAGCTATTCCTTTGAGACAATCATTTTTCTTTATAATATTGAGGGCAGAGGTTCCAATGATGGTGTTTTCAATTTCTTAGGTGGTAATCTATGGCGAGTTTCCAGATGATGAGATGGTAACGATTTGATAAGTATCTTACTAAACAAAGGAAGCAACTTGTAATTATACTGTAAAGTAATTCCTCCAGTGGCTTCTACCTAAGATTGTTAACTTCAATGGGTGTATTGATGTCAAAGAGATATACTTTGAAAAGTGTATCACAGTTCCCCTTTATTGTCCAACAGTACAATGACCTATTGAATATGACTATCTTGGCTATGAAAAACCAAGTTCATCATATCTGGAATTCCAATACCTCTATTGGTGAACTGTAAACCTGTTCTGGAAGTGCATCTGCAACTTCTGAAACTGTAAGTGGTATATCATGACAATGCATAGTGTGATATTGCAAGCCAAATGTGACTGTTTTTGACAAGAACCATACTGCTACATTGTATTGGTGTATAAACTGAAGTTTTCATAAAAACTTACACTTCTATGGGATGTACTCTGATAGAACATTGTCTCAAATTATTAGAAGACTCTGAATATTGATATTCACTTAAATCAAGATAGTACACAAGTTGTTTCCCCTCAGTGAAAAGATTAGACCCAACATGGGAGCATTGAAACAGAAGTATACTTGTTACAATACGAAAATTAGATTTATTTTCAGTCTTCTCTCGGTCTCATATGTATTATCTAGCTTCTGTCAAAATTTGTGATTTGCTCTGTGATATAAAACAAATCAGCCAAGTACCAAAATACAGAAAGAGATTTGTAATAGGAACTGAGAACTAATCATACAACTTTAGACTTCAATTAAGAAAATTCTTACTGAGTATGATACATTACTAATCAATTACTTATGGGATTAATATTCAAGCTGAACCTACAGAGTGAATAATGTAAAATGATATTGGATTAGTATTCAATTATATTTTCATCGATATTTGTTCTCCATATCGATATCATTGAATGTATATCTCACAATCTAATCTATTCGCCATCCTACTCTTGTTCTAGTATACTTCAGAGTTACCATAATTATTTGGCACAACCTGCGACCTGCAACCATCTCAACAATGAATCAACAGCTTCATATTCATGAGAGTGCTAACATCATCATTAGCAAGTCAATGCAGTAACCGCAATATACATTCTATATATGATAAATTGTACGAACTGAAGCCTAGCTTGAGTGTGATTGTTACTATATAAATTCATGCTCCCATGTACATATTAGAGTGGCTATTTGGATACCCACTTGGTATAGTACAGTGTAACTCTAATGGCAAATAGCATCACCCTTGATTGGACATACATTGTTGCAGTCGAATACATCGCAATTTGCTACCATACTGTTTTGTAACATAATAAATAAACGTTTATTCTTACCATTCAGAATCTATCTATTCTCTAATCTACTCAAGCTTAATAAGCAATGTGGTCACAATGTGGATTCCTGAGTATCAGTTAATTAGGTTTTTAGTACAATGTGATATTAATTGGGTGTTTACTACCATATCATGTATAGAACTCTATATATTCTGTAAATTGGAGTTATTTAATATGATAAACAGATCATCTTAGTAAGCTTAAATCAATCTAGTGTTCATAAGTAGATCTGAATTGCTAGCAGTATCTGACAGCAATCATAATTTGGTTCTCACCAATTGCATGAGATGTATCCAGGGCAGACTTGCAGCAATCTGATATAGATGACTCAAGATTTCTCTGAGATTGCCAACAATATTATTACCTACCTATTACTCAATTATATTGCCATATCCACATGTGTAACCATAACAATTCATACATTCACATATGAGGCAATATACAGATATACAGAATTATAGTATTACCACTGATAATCAATGCCATACATTTCTCACACAGCATCTTGTGATTTACCCCTGTTGATCCTTCACCACAAATATAATGTATCTCATTATGAAACATGCCTCCAATGAATTCTACCCTAACTCAATTGCATGTAACTGACATCCACAGCAGTGATGACACACTGCTGGCAGTGGAATTGACAGACAAATGTACCACTCCCGCGGTTTTACCTGAGCCTCAGATTACTGATCACGATGACCTCACCAATGACCTAGACAATAACCTCAAAGCTGACTTCAACACTGACCTTGATAATAACCTTGACAATGACCTGGCCAATGACCTCAACAATAACCACAACAGTAACCTCAACGCTGACCTCCAAAATAAGCTCAATGTTGTCCTCAATGGAAATCCTCCTGATGAACTCGACCATCGCACCAATGAGGACCTCAACAACAACATCGATGATGATGTGGACAATGACTTTGTCGATGGCTTCAACGACCACCTGAATGATGACCGCTATAATGAGCTCAATCATCACCTAGACGATAGCCTCATCAATAATATCAACAATAACCTCAACAATAGCCTTGACAATAACCTGAAAAATTACCTCAACAATAACCTAAATGAGAACCTCAACCATAACCTAAATGAGAATCTCAACCATAACCTCAACCATAACCTCAACCATAACCTCAAACTTAGCCTTGACCATAACCTCAACCATATGCTCAAACATCAGCTCAACCATAATCTCAACCACAACGTTACCCATAACCTCGACCATGATGTCGACCATCACCTTGACCATGCGTCGATGATTACCTTCACAATGAACGTGACAATATAACCTCAATGACCTCCATGATGGCTTCAACATTGACCAGCATGATGGCCTTGATGATGACCCCAACTATAATAACCTCGAGAGATGACCTCAACACAGGGCTTGATGTTGACCTAGACAATGAACTGGAGAATTGCCTCGACAATGTCCTCAATGACAACCACAACAACGATCTCCACAATTACCTCTAGAAAGACCTCGACTTGAACCTTGGAGTTGCAGAACACAATGACAGCCTAGTCAAAGACAATATGTGTGATCTCTGTTCCCAAAGTACTGATGAGAATCATCTAAACATGGCGACTTAAAACCAGCTGATGCTGCAAATGCTGCTCGAATATCAAGCCAAGTGGAATGCCAAAGTGAATCTCACATGGGAAAGGATCGCGGCTGACCAGGTATACATGGCTGCTGAAAAGGATCAATCAGCTGCGAAACATGTGGCACCCACTGAACAATGCACCGCAGGCCCACAGCCCCTATCTAGTTGATGTTTAACCTGGATCAGTACAGCGGCAGTGCAAAAGTGTTGGACAGATGTCTGCACATGGTACACTCGAAGTTGAACTACCATGCCCACCTATTCCCCTGGCGTTGACCCAATCACATCAACCACGTGATCTTACTTCTGGACACCAGGAGTAATCAACAGATCCCAGTCCCCACACAGACAGCAAAGACTAACCCTTCAGAATCAGTGGCCAACATATCTGTAGAATCAGACCTAGTCCTACAGCACCTCGCAATCAGATCACAGAAGATGCCCATGGTGTATTGTTATATGGATTGACATTGCCGGGTGGTGATGATGCTGATGCAGGATTATATTCAACTTCCACAAGAATCGGACAGAGCCTATGCAAACCATTTCGCAGATAATTGGAGAGATGCTGTGTGGCATCCACAGAAGCTTATAGATTTCATCCATAACATTGGTTTGGCAGGCATCTGCAACTGTCTCAAGAACACAGTTGGACTGATGACACTTGCATGTGGCAGATTTGAAACCTTGCATGAATTCTTTGATAAGGCCACCACCTCACAGGTTACACATGTTAAATACAAGAAGCCAGAGCACCGGTAGCAATATTGTTGGTAGAAATAGCCCATAGACTTCTCGTCTACAAGGTGGCAAATAAGGCTACTGGCTATCCCTCCCTGAGCTAGCTGACAACACTAGCAGCAATGCCGACCAATCAGGATGGAAAAAACTTGGCAAATCTGCAGGCAGAGGATAACCTTCAGGCTTACTGCAAGCGCTGTTAGGGTCAACAGAAATCATCAAAGGCCATCATTCTACCTGTAAACACTCATGATGCAGATCTCCGAACCACATCGCATGGTTCTCTCCTAATGGTCATAATAATGTCAGCCACCATAACAGCAGGAGACGAAACTAGCTCCAAGCGAGAATGAAGGACACCACGTCAAACAACACAAGCATTTTGACAATCAGCAGCCAAAAACTTCTATGCGCTTCTCGCCATCTTGATTGATGGACGAGGTCTGACAGGACAGAATGGAATTCAACCAGTGTGTCAATGCGGGCTTTGATGGTGATGAAGGACAGCATACAACTGTGTCAGATCACTTTCAAGTCGAATGTGGTGTTGGAGAGTCTAAAAGTGTGCATGTCACATCACCATGTACTGTGTTCATCCCAACCAGACACATTCCATAGTATTCCCAAACTGTGTATAATTGATGGAACTGGGGAAATGCAATGTGTGCAATCTCTCAACGATTGTGGTAGGATGAGTATCAGTATCCCACCGAGACTGCAAAATGGCTTGTTCTGGCAGACAAACCACCATATGTCATTATGCTTGGCTTCAATGGCCAAGTACCGGCTGACATGAGTGCGAGTCGAAAAGTAGCATCAACAGTTCAGTAACTAGAGTATTCATCACATGTCTAGGAATCGGAGGTGGTAGTTGTGCCCGGATATTCTGATAACTTGGATTGTCCTTGCCAGGTTTCAAGTAAACCAATCCTAATTTTGATATGCAACTCTGTCTACCATTGGCTGTGTGAACCCCACTATGAGCGATAGTGGTGGCAGTGGACCAGGTACACTATCAGGGTTGCCCTAGGAATGTACCAGGATTGACAGCTTGCAAGGAGGGGTGTTCTGAAAAACAGCAGCAGTGTTCCAGATATCAAAATTCTTTGAGCCAGTGCGTTTGAAAATATACTCGCCACTGAGGAGATTGTTAGGACATGCTATCAAAGAGTAACAGATTGTCCGGGGCTGCTGGGAGCGACCATTGATGGAATCACTAATGGGGAGTAAGATAGGCCACTACTGCTGGACGGGTGAGCAAGGAGCAGTGGTGGTAGTCGCAGCAGAAGGGTGAAGCGACAATGAGGACCATGAATGACTGCGAGTGGCATGTTGGGATGCGAAGAGAGTGTTTGGAAGCGGGGCTTGGCCGCTTCCTGGGCGAACCATTTTAAATCCTGACTCCTGGATATTTCTCCTTACTGCTACATATCTAGCACGAATTGAGGACCACCATTTCAAGATGGAGCAGGCACAACTACAACGGTGGCACCTACACACTATGGAGGACATATTCTTGCTATGTATGGAGATTCTAGGGAAGACTATAGCAAAGCGAAGGTGGAGACACTTCCCCCACATCGATCAACTGACCATGCAATCTGCTCCGAGTCCAGATATAACTAACCATATTAGTGGGTTTACAATCAATCAGAGTGTGAGTAGTGGACATTATTTGCTGCCAACGAGGTCAATCTACGTGATGGGTTTACTCAGCAATCAACATTAATCGCAACAGCACAGATCCTCATCACCAAAATTATGGATTGACAACTAAGACATTGTGTGAACAATCATGCACTTGACAAAGTGATGGTGAAGAATCAGTATCCACTTACATTAATCTCAATAATACATGACCTTGCGGACGAGGCCAGGATATTTATGTTGCTTGACCCCAGTAGTAATAACCTCATCCAGGTGAAGGAAGGCATGTAACCGAAGATGGCTTTTCCGAAGCATCATTGCCAATTTCAATACCTCGTCATGTTATTTGGCGTAACAAATGCACCAGAAACTGCTCAGTGTTACATCAATGATTGCCTACAGCCATGCATTGACAACTTCGTGGTATACTACCTTGTTGAAATTTTGATCCATTCAGCACACGACAATGAGGATGCGGAACATGTGTCCCAAGCGCTGCAGCCACTCACGGAATGCGGTGCCAATTGGACAGAAGAGAAGTGTGAATTCAGAGTCTTGCAAGTCCACTTCTTGGGGGGTGTTATCACACCAATTACAGTCAGAATGGAATCAGACTCAATCTCCACAATCGAAAGGTGGTTGATGGTGAAGTCAGTTAGCACTATCCAGTTGGTTCTAGGGCTCATGAAGTTCTACCCATGATTCATCTGGAAATATGTGAAGGTGACCCTCATACTGACAAAATTAGTAACGAAATTAGAGACAACCTTGAGAGGCAAGATAGGGACACATCCAGCCAAATGGTAATGGATGCAGCAAGCCAAATTGGCATTCTGCAAACATACAAGGAGCTTCACTGAGTCACTGATTCTGCACCATTACAATTAAGCTAAGCTGATTATTCTCCAAATGGACATGAGTTGATTCATGAGTACAGGCATCTACAACTGCTATGGTGTTTTCAGAGTTCTTTGGCCGCTCAATTGCTACTCCTGGAAGACCTCTTCAGTGGAACACAATTTGGACACTGGTGATTGGAAGCGATTGTCTGTCATGGAGACACCAAAATTGCGATGGCATTACCTTGAGGGCGCCAAATACAATGTCTTAACTCAGTGCAACTACACGAATCTCAAATGATTTCGGCCCTAAAAAGCACTCTCAAGAAGACAAGCCTCGTGGTTGGAAGATGTTTCAGCTTCCAACTTTATCACTGAGCAGATGGAAGTTGGTGAGAACCCAGCAGAGAGCCCATCATGATGGCCCAATGATGTGATCGGCTATGATACGTCCCTGGCACCACTACTGGCAAAAGTCCCGGTGGAACCATACAACAATATCATGCGAGAAATCGTCACAGCCCAGGCTTCTGACCCTTTTGCTGTCAACGTCTCAGCGAAGCTCATCGACAGGCCAATTGCAGATGGCACAGATACTGGAGCAGAGGATAATGCATGGAAAGTTGTTGCAGGGGCTCTAACTTATGAAGGGAGGATGTATGTTTCTGCAGTTGACTCTCTACAGAGAACAGTGAGAAGTCTGTTCTTTGACAACCCTGACTCCAGTTATTTTAGAGCTCTGAAGACTATTGAGCTTGTATCCAGAAATTTCTACTGGCCCATGATGGACTTGCATGCATGTCAGTGTATCAGTTGCTGTGAAGTGTGGCACCAAATCAAAGCACCTTGGTATACCAGACACATGATCATCATCCTGTTGGAGACACAAGCATGGCCATGGAAAGGTGTCAGGATGGACTTGTTCACTGACTTGCTGGAATCAACTACATCATGATTTGGTGGGATTCTCAGTATTGTGGGCTGACTTACAAAGATGGGAATCTAAATAATGAGCAGGGAGGATATCGACTTGCCGGAATGTACGCAGCTCTTGGCCGAACGTTTCATAAACATGCATGACATCCAAGCCATCATGGCTACCGACTGTGGCACCCAGTGTAAAAGCCAATTCTTGATACAAGTATGTTCCCACCCGAGTACAGACAATTCCTGCTCAACGGCCTCCCATCCAGAACCTGACAGGTAGACAGCGCGTCAGAGGTAGACAAAAGAAATATACTTCGGGGTGCTGTACAACAATGAGGAGGAAATTTGGGTTCTACTCGTACTGCGAGCCAAATTGACTTACAATTGCATTCATGAGGATGACTAGTGTTAGCAACGGGTCCAGGTAACCCACCAGCAGTGCAGGTTTGGACTAGAAAAACGGTTTGGTTTGGTTCCAGAACCGTCAAAAAGCCAACCCTCTGCATCGTGGCGGTCCAAACCCGGCCCTGTACCTGTCAACCCGCAGGTTTCGCTGGGTTTGGCAAGACCTGTCGGGTCCAATCTCTGGTTTTGCATTTCGGGTTGTTCTATTTATGATGGTGTTCAGATATCGTACTGTTACTCGTAAAATATCAACGATGTTACATCGATGTGATTTTTGGTTGAACTTGCCACCTTTGTGATCAAAACATGTAGACAAATGATCCATGCCCCATCCATGAAATGAGCGTCAACTGAGCATCAACGATCATAGGTCCTGCATCCTGGGTAATCAGAGCAGGAATTGGTTGCAGCTAGTTATAACTGATGTATTGGCCTGCTTTATAGGCAAAAGCAGAAGCGACACACTCCCTGCCCCATCGTCAAAATGACCGTCAAATGAGCGTCAATGATTTGAGGTCTTGCATATTGGTTAATATAAGTGGTGCATGATGGCAAACCTCTATTAAGGAGGAATTGGCAGCCTCTCTAGGCAGATAAGCAAGCGACATTCTCACGACAGCCTGCCAGACAGTAACAACTAATTTCATGTATAATGATTCAATGACGCATTCATGACCGTTTTAGCAGAGAAAAACTGTCAGAACATCGTAATAACAAAACGACAAGTGCATAGTGCTTTGATTACCCATGATGAATGGCCAAAAATGATTGATGCTCCGTTGAAGCCCATTTTCATGAAGGGGCACGGAGTGTGTGGTTATCATTTTCCCCTATACAGGCTGCCAATACTTTGATTATATATAGGAACGACCATATTGCTTTTGACTTAGCTGACTTAGAAGACCAAAAATCATTGACACTCCGTTGAGGCTCAATTTCAGAATGGGGCAGAGAGCGTGAGGCTCGCTCTTGTGCCTATAAAGCCAGCCAAGATGGCATTTATGAATGGTCTCAGCCGATCGCCAAGCAGATTACCAATGATGCAAGACCAAAAATCGTTGACGCTCAGTTGACGCTCATTTTGCCATGGACGTATCCACAATATGTTATCATTTATTTTGGCGTAATATATCATTAACGGTGTTTTGGCAGCCTTTGTACCTTCTTCATATACTTTCTCCTTTATCAAAACATTGTTCTTTAATAATAGAATATAAATATATCCTTTAAAATATACTTTAAAGTGTCCGCTGATTGTGGATAATAATACACTCAAAAATCTCGTTTCAGTCGGTCAATACTCATCATTACTGTCAGGTTCGCTCAATTGGTCGCTGTCATCTGCAAACTGGATGACAGCTGCATTACCAAGCAGCAGATATTGTAGTAACGGTTGGATGTTCCTTCATCGGTCAGCAAATCTGGATCACAATCTTTATCACGCTTGCGATCCTAGGCATATGCATCAAGATTGAAAAATTGAGCACTGGGAAGAGGAGTATGTATATAGACATATCTGGGTGGCAGACCTTCGATGTCGGATAGATGAGCTGCCTCATTGTTACCGGGTGGAACAAGTGGCGTTTTGGGTGGCTGTGGCATCGGTTCTGGTGCCAGCTGTCTCAGCTGCTCTGGGGGAGGTGCACCCGTGCCTTTGTGTCTCCAGCCTGTCTGGGGATTCCGTGCTGTGCCATTTTGGCCAGGTAGGCAGCCGTCACTCTGATTTGCCCCAAGCATAGCCGGGTGTCTTTCCATTGCAGCCTTCAAATTTTCATGCCCAGGGATCTCAATTCCCCACTTCATCTCTTGTCGGACTTCCACCCGAGCTATCGTAATTAGGAATTGCGTTTCCTCCATTGCGGCGCGTGAAAACCCCCTTTTGGCCATTTCGGCCATATTCAAGGCCAGGCGCATGTCAGACTGTTCTAGCTGTACCCGACCTCCTTGCCTTGCCATAGTTGCAGGCAAGTTCAAAACCTACAAGGAAATTAGTTGCTGCATCGACATAGTAGATTCAGCCATTACCTCAACCATATACGCTTCTGTAACATCCTCTAATGTGGTTAGAGCCTGTTTGGTCCACTCTCGGGGATTCTTATCACTAAATTCTTACGCAAAAATCCCAGAGCTGACAACATCATGATGTTCGATTTCGCGGACTTTGCGGATAAATGCCTTGGTCAAACATGGAGGTTTCCGCCTATATGCGGCTAGAACTTGGTCACGCAGCTCTCTACGTACACCAGCTGCATGATATATCGTTAGTTGACGGTCGTCTACCTTGATTCGACTATACTCACATGTGATCACGTGCTGGTTCTTGTACTTGCTTCTTACAGATTTACAGCCGATTTTTAACTGTGAGTCCAGGGTCATGTTTGCATTGGCTGCATTTGCAGTGTCGCAGTGAGCAAAGTGGTGTCTCCATTGTAGTTTGGTCCCAGTGGGTGGCGTAATGGAAGAAGCGCCGGTCATTCTGCTCGATTCTGTTCCATTCTCAACTTGCTGAGGTGTCTGTAGAGCCATGATTTGCTGCAGTGGATGTGAAGAGATAATGATGACGAAACAAAGTGGAAAGTCCTGAGGAAGAAGATAACGAACAGAAGTGGGAAGTCCTGATGAATATATAGTTATCTTTAAGTCAAAATGACATGTGTAACAGCCAACTTGTTCATTCTACACAAGATGAATCCTGTTGCGCATAGCTGCCGGTTGCACATGTTGCCAACCATCCTGCGATTTGCACCAAGTCGGTCTGATGTTGTGTGTTTGTTCAAATGGATAAATCACAGTGAACGTCTGTCGACATCTCGTGTTTGCGTGATGAAAACAGTACATTCTTCATCAGGCAGGACGTCTGCTGATGTTTGTCTCAAGAAATCCCTGCGATCATACATGATACAGACACTAAACATCAGGTCATGATGTACGGTTAGCATTGCTATTCCCCATGTTGTGATGGTCAAAACACAGATTTTGCTTTGTTCAAGTCGATTAGGAGTACAAACCTCGACATACAAGACGCCGCTTGCCTCTATGTGGTCCATGTCTTGCAACATCCAACATCGCGTCCATCAACAATGTTGTTACGGGGGTATTATAGTCCCAAAAATCAATACAACATTTATTAAACTAAGTACGGCCGCCTATCTAAATATCTCTTTCTCTCCTTGTCTCATCCTAAGACTCAAGTTCTCGTTCCTGTACAACGAGAACTCCCAATCTAAACCTATACCACAGTCCGTCCCCTCTGTAGATATAAATCACCCCTCGTCGTCGAACAACAGGTCCTCGGAATACTCCTCGAATGGTAATAAGCTGGTATTCAGATACCGTAACACTAGGTAGTCGATATTCTCGATTTGCGCGAAACGAAAAACCACTCGCTAGATGTGGATTAAATTGTGCTCTTGTAAACTCAATAGAAGATTGCCGAATAACTCGACTACTCGTTGCAGTGCGTACTCGGCTGGTGAATACCTGTGTCCAGGCATACAATGGGTAATCTCGTAGGTTGATTAAGGAAGAAATGGTTGACAACCTATTTCTTAAAGTATAGATAGATAGATAGAATTCTTGAGAATATTTTATGATCGTCTTCGGTGTTCTGAAAGCTAACTTGCTCGCTGATATCCCCCGATTCCTTCGACCAACGCTGGCTCTTTATAGGACGTTCTTTCTCGTAGCGTGATAATCATTATCTTGGCCACGCTCTCTTAGCGCCCGGTGATAACTCTCCACAACACCCTCAGGTAATTGTGCTCATGCAATGTGGTTTAAAAACCTTACGCTCCTGATAACAATCAGGCCATCCATTGCGCG
>Ga0307512_10002330_pt1 | contig 24454 bp, 31 predicted proteins | sample 14_EM_MG_FD_200267 | JGI IMG/M metagenome (GOLD analysis project Ga0307512, IMG submission 200267) | Populus trichocarpa ectomycorrhiza microbial communities from riparian zone in the Pacific Northwest, United States - 14_EM | ecosystem: Host-associated > Plants > Roots > Unclassified | place... | reverse complement strand
TATTGGATTTCATAATTTATTTTGATTTTTTTATGGAGTTATCTCGATCCCATGACCTAGATTGCGAGTTAGCCCTAACTCAGGTCGTTTTTTGTTTTTTTTTTTAATTATTTTTTTTCTTAACTTTATCCTCCAACATTGAGTTGATTGAGAATTGAGTTTCATAATTTATTTTGATTTAATTTATATGAGGTTATCTCGGTATCATGACCTATGTTTGATAGGTTAGTCCGAGTTGATTCAACTTATTTTTTAGTTGAATTTTGTTTTTAACTTGATCATTCAATATTGAGTTGATTAAAAATTAAGTTTAATATTTTATTTTATTTCTGTAGGGTTATTATGGTTTTATAACCTTAGTAGTGGATTTAGTAGGTTAATATGAGTTTTTTAATTTTAAAAAAGATATCGTCTTGAATTTTCTAGTTAAACTATAGTTTTAACGGTAATTCAAGTTGTTTTTTTAACATGTCAATTTAATTAAGTCACATCAAATCAATTTATTTATTATTTAATTTTTTAACTAAAAAATAAATTAACTTGAATATTTTTTTTATATCCAAAAGCATAATCAACAATGATATAGTTTCAAACTAAAAGTGGATTGGGTAATAGATTATTTTACTTGGGTAGGGTCCACGACAATTTGACTATGATATTTGACCCAAACTGTAAACCCAAATCAATTTAATTTGGACAGTTCACTTAATGGGCCGAATATAAAAGGTGCCTGTTTCTCGCAAATTCGCACACTAAAACCCTTGTCATCATCTGCTACCTCAAAAACGCTGTTGTAGGAGAAAGACAAAAGCGGCCAGGTATTCTTCTCCTTCTCTTTTCATCTCTTCACTCTCCATCAATTTCTACACTGATTTTCTGTACGTTTTGCCTACGCTAATTGTTTTATTTCCTGGATTAGTTGGTTTTCTCTTTAAAAGATCCTCTTTTTTCTTGGCTTTGTTTGCTTAAGTTTTGATGCATTAGGCTGTCTAGAGGTTGATTTCTGTGTTCTTGGAAGTGGGTTCTTTCGATTTTGGTTTATAATGAGAGGATTGTGTGGATCTTTGATAAATCACCGCGAGCTTAGTGATTTTTTACATGATGTGTGTTTTTTTGGTTTTTTTTTTTTTTGAAGATTTCGGTCGCTTTTATGTAAATTGATGTATAAGAGTTTTTGATGTTTCAGACCTAAATTTTGTTTTTGTTTTTGTTTTTTTGCTTTTGTGATTTTTTTTCTTTTTTTGGTTTTTTACCTTCTGTATTTGGTGATTTAGAGTTTGATACTTTATGTTGAATTGAGCAGGTTGAAAGATTTTGATTGCGTCATGTCGACTTTTGCGAAACCAGAGAATGCATTGAAGCGTGCTGAAGGTGAGTGATGAATTGTTAACTGTTAACGCCCTCTCTAGTGCATAACTTTAATTTGCCTGAAATGGTGTTCAAACCTCAGAGTTTAATGTATGTTATGTTTTAAGTTCCAAAATTTATGATGATATCAAATTAGTTTGATGCTTACATGCTTCACATTATTGGCAATCTTTCAATCATCTTGCATAGTTTTTGATTTTTTCAACAAAAAGTCTTAGCTGTTTGTGATTTAAATTTGGCCTCATAGGCGAAGTGAACAATGCATGTGGTTGTAGAAGAGCCACTTTGTTTTCCCAAAGAGGCATCACTAGACTTTGCTCCAGATGTAGCTTTAGTATGGTTATTTTGGAAGTTGGGAAATAGTCACAGGCCTTTTATTTTCCACTTTGTAGTTGCATGTTTATGAGATTTTGACATATATGTGATACTTGCAGCCCAATTTCCATGGTATATTTTTATTGAATTTTCATGACGTGTATGGTTGCAGAGTTGATAAATGTTGGGCAGAAGCAAGATGCATTGCAAGCTCTTCATGATCTGATCACTTCGAAGAGATACCGAGCCTGGCAAAAGCCACTGGAAAGGATTATGTTTAAGTATGTAGAGCTTTGTGTTGACTTGCGGAGGGGCAGGTTTGCCAAGGATGGTCTGATTCAGTATCGTATTGTTTGCCAACAAGTGAATGTCACTTCCTTGGAGGAGGTGATCAAGCATTTCATGCATCTGTCCACTGAGAAAGCTGAACAAGCTCGTAGTCAGTCACAAGCCCTTGAAGAAGCTCTTGATGTGGATGATCTGGAAGCAGATAAAAGGCCGGAAGATCTGATGCTTAGTTATGTCAGTGGTGAGAAGGGAAAGGATAGGTCTGATCGTGAACTTGTTACTCCTTGGTTCAAGTTTTTGTGGGAGACATATAGAACAGTACTTGAAATATTACGGAACAACTCGAAGTTGGAGGCGCTATATGCAGTAATTCCTACTTTCCACATTAAATGTTTTGGTGCAATACATGGTCCTTTTGTATTGTCAGCATCTATCTCTATAAATTTGCAATACATGGTCTTTTTGTATTGTCAGCATCTATCTCTATAAATTTTCGATATGATGCACGAATAGAACATAAGCAGACACATTAAGCTTTTTATGGAAAGAACATGTCTAAAATCATTGTTTTTTATGATAAGAGTGTGCATCTGATATGTGACCATCAAGTGACTTGTAATTTACATGTGGGTTATGGCAGAGGCCCAGCGTGTAAGGTTTTTTTAACCTCTGTTAGCTGGATGGACCAAAAATTATAAACGGTTTACAATGTTTTCCCTTTATTTAACAATTCTATTCTGAGTTTCAATTGCTTCTTATGCAATCAGATGATTAGAATCTGAATATTGATGCTGGCCAACCTTTTCTCATTGTACTTTGGAGTTTTTCTTTCTATCCTATTGACAATCACTAGCATTTGGACTTTTGATGATATGGATTTCTCCTCCCTTTAAGTCCTCTGCTCATATTTTGTTGACCATAGGTTGCCCATCAGAACTATGTGCTCATACTTCTACTATCTTTCACCATTACATGGTGCATGACTTGGTTGGATGGTTGTGTCTGTTCTGATGACCATTAGTATGAAAGTCCCAAAGATTATCATATGGCAAAGCAGAAACTGCGTCTTACTGAATGCAAGTTGTTATGTGTAGATGACAGCCCACCGAGCCTTCCAATTCTGTAAGCAATACAAACGGACAACAGAATTTAGGCGGTTGTGTGAGATCATCAGGAATCATCTATCTAACCTTAACAAATATAGAGACCAAAGGGACCGACCTGATCTGTCAGCTCCAGAGAGCTTGCAGTTGTATCTTGATACACGATTTGAGCAGCTAAAAGTAGCTACAGAGCTTGAACTGTGGCAGGTATGCATATTGCTTTATATATTATTCCTACATGTTAGTTTTGTACCTGTAGTGTCTCTTGTAGGATGTATTATTATATTCTATTTCACTTCACTTGACCCAATTTTCATGTGCAGGAAGCTTTTCGGTCCATTGAAGATATTCACGGATTAATGTGCATGGTCAAAAAAACTCCCAAGGCATCCTTGATGGTGGTTTATTATGCGAAGCTAACAGAGATTTTCTGGATTTCTTCAAGTCATCTTTACCATGCTTATGCATGGTTAAAGCTTTTCACACTTCAGAAAAGCTTCAATAAAAACCTAAGCCAGAAAGATTTGCAGATGATAGCATCATCTGTTGTTTTGGCTGCTTTGGCGGTGGCTCCTTATGATCACACATATGGTGCATCTCATTTGGAACTTGAAAATGAGAAAGAGCGGAATTTGCGGATGGCTAATCTTATAGGTTTCAATCTAGACCTGAAACCTGAGAGTAGAGAAGTGGTAATGCAATTTTTTCACTTGCATTTACCTTCTTGGTCTATCATTTATTAGTTTATCTAATGGCTCTCATTTCCATAATGTTTTTTCTGCAGCTTTCAAGATCATCCCTTCTTTCAGAACTGGTAAGTTTGAAGTTGTGATTTCTTGCTATTTATATATGTTCTTTGTTCTCATTGGAAAATGATTTCTTCATAAATAATTCTTCATTTTATTGATAAAAAAAGATAGAGATAGAAGTGCTTCTTTTCAAGAGTAGTTTTCTATTATTGAAGGTTGAAATATAATAATGCTATTTTTTCCTTATTTCCACGAGTAATCCAACTCAAATTCATGTGCCACAACTCTACTTTACAGAAAATTGTTATTCCATGGGTTTTGAAACAGTATCTGTAATATGCCTTGTTTCCTGTGTAAACATTTGAAATGTCTGATTTCAACATCATTTTCAGGTATCCAAAGGTGTAATGAGCTGTGTAACACAGGAAGTAAAGGATCTTTACCATCTTTTGGAGCACGAATTTCTACCTTTAGATCTCACGGCAAAGGTTCAGCCATTGTTATCCAAAATTTCTAAACTTGGGGGCAAACTCGGCTCAGCTTCTTCTTTGCCTGAAGTGCATCTCTCCCAATATGTTCCTGCCCTCGAGAAGCTTGTTACCCTGAGGTTGCTTCAACAGGTAGACAATTTTTTCTGCTTTACCTTTTCTTTTGGAGTTTGTTTCAATATTATTTATTTATTCTTTCTGTGGTCACATGTGCTCATACATACTTTTTTTTCAGGTGTCTCAGGTGTATCAGATAATGAAAATTGAGAGTTTGTCTCAGATGATCCCATTTTTTGATTTCTTTGCCGTGGAGAAGATTTCGGTTGATGCTGTGAAACATAATTTCATAGCTATGAAAGTTGACCATATGAAGCATGTTGTATTGTTTGGCACTCCGGTATGCTTCATTCTGCATGCATTGTTTTTATTCATGTACTATTTACTCTCTCTCCCTCTCTGATTCTCCCATCTGCATGCCCCTTTACAGAATTCCACTTCTGAACTGTTGACATTACTTCCTAACTTGAGTCCCTCTGTATCACTTCTTTTGTTGGAATCAAGTATATTGTGCTTGCATATTGGTTATTTGCTTGCATCTTGGCTATTTGCTTGCATTGATTCATTCCAAGTGGTCTGTCTTGCCTTTTACACTTGGTTCTTGTTGTGCTGGTGAGAACACCATAGCAGAGTTTGACTGCATTCATTTGACTCTTTCAGGGTCTTGAATCTGATGATTTGCGAGATCATTTGACTGTTTTTGCTGAATCCTTAAATAAAGCAAGGGCTATGATTTATCCTCCAACAAAGAAATCATCGAAGCTGGGTGAGATTTTACCCGGACTAGGGGAGATTGTTGATAAGGAACACAAGAGACTTCTTGCTCGGAAATCTATTATTGAAAAGAGAAAGGAAGAACAAGAACGTCAACTTTTGGAAATGGCAGGACATCTGAACTATTGCCTCAGTATAGCTTACAGATTGATTGTTTATTATGGTTCGCTTTCTTCTTATATCAATTTTTGCCTTCTAGGAACGAGAGGAGGAGTCAAGGAGGCTGAAGCAGCTGAAGATTACAGAAGAGGCCGAGCAGAAGAGGCTTGCAACCGAGTATGAACAAAGGAACAAGCAAAGGATCCTCCGGGAAATTGAGGAGCGTGAGCTTGAAGAAGCGCAAGCTTTGCTTGAGGAACAAGAGAAGCGCAGTAAAAGGAAAGGAGGAAAGAAGCCCATCTTAGAAGGAGTGAGTTTAGATCTTGTCTCATTTACTTTTCATTAAATAGGGAGCTGTGCCTGATATGACAATTTTATTTCTACATAGGAGAAAGTGACAAAGCAAATTTTAATGGAAAGGGCTTTGAGTGAGCAACTCAGAGAGAGGCAGGAAATGGAGAAGAAATTACAGAAATTGGTGAAAACAATGGATTATTTGGAAAGGGCGAAAAGAGAGGAGGCAGCCCCATTGATTGAAGCTGCTTTTCAACAACGATTGGTGGAAGAGAAAGCACTTCATGAACATGAACAGCAGGTATCTGTTTGAGTTTTTGTCACATGTCCTTGAAAGGTCGTTTTCCTTCCATATCATTCCATATAAATGTTTCTCTGCCCCTGTCCTTCACATCTTAAATTGCAGCATGCCTAAAAAAAGGATGTTACCACTTAGTGTAATTATATTTTTGTTCGATATAGTTTACTGTGGCTGCCATTTAATTCATGCTAATCAGTGTCTGCATTGCAGCTGGAGACTGAATTGAGCAGACAACGTCATGATGGGGACCTCAAGGAGAAGTATAGGCTGTCTCGGATGTTGGAGAACAAGGTCAGTGTCCAATATCTCTGTGATTCCACGTGTCATGTGGCGAGCTGCTTCATCTGAGGAAATATGAGGATAAATCCTCCAGGCCTTGATATTCTGTGGGGCGATGTTTTGTTGGCTTGCTTTCAACATTTAAACAAATATGATTTTTATTCTCTTGCAGATCATATTTGAGGAAAGAGTGAAGAGCCGTCGAGAGGCAGAATTCAACCAAAGGAGAGCCGACAGGGAAGAAAGGATCAACCAGATTATTCAAGCTCGGAAACAAGAGAGAGAAGCTTTGAGGAAGAAAATATTCTTTGTTAGGTCTGAAGAGGAGAGACTGAAAAAGCTGCGTGAAGAGGAAGAAGCTCGCAAACATGAAGGTGGATACCCACTACACTGAATGGACAACTTTTTTCCACTCGATACTTGATCCATATTTTATGTTCAATGGGTTTCCTTTTATCCATATCTGAAGTTTCTCTACTTTTTATTCCCCAAAGTTGTTGCTTGCCTTCCCCCATTCAACTATGTGTTCACAGAGTGTCCTCTCTAAGCATATATAAGTTTGTGATTGACCAACACGTTCTATGTATTGGTGGTTTTCAAATACAGAGGCTGAGAGACGCAGGAAAGAAGAAGCTGAACGCAAGGCGAAGTTGGATGAGATAGCAGAGAAGCAGAGACAAAGAGAACGTGAATTAGAAGAAAAGGAACGGGTAAGGAGGGAAACTCTCTTGGGAAGAGCAACTGATGGGCTTCATAGGCCTTCTGAGCTTCCTGCCGGTCCAGAGCCTGGGGCTGCTGCTGCAGCAGCAGCAGCTGCACCAGCCCCTGCAAAGTATGTGCCCAAGTTCCGGCGAGGTGGAACTGAAGGCTCAGCGCAGGCTCCTCCAGAAACTGATAAGTGGGGCGGTGGAAGCAGTAGGCCAGCCCCTCCAGATTCTGACAAGTGGGGCGGTGGAAGCAGTGGCGGTACCGGGCAGGCCACTTCAGATACAGACCGGTGGGGTGGTGGTGGTCGCTGGGGCAGTGGTGGTAGTAGACCTGATGATCGGAATCCGCCCGGTGATAGGTGGGGTGGAGGTTCAAAGTCCACTTGGTCATCATCTAGGCCTCGTGGTCGCTGATAATCCCAGAGTCTACATGAACATTTTAAGGTGGCCATTTTTGTCTTGGTTATATTTGTTGAATGAAAGGGAAAATGCACCTGGGAAAACCCTTGAGGAATAATTATTAGTTAATTATAGTTTCAAATTTTGTAGACTTGCAAAACATTAAAGTGACATCCTTGACTTCCCTTTTTTCTTTGCTTGTATGGTATTGTTGAGAAATGTTTATTGTAATTTGGACCTGTCACTTTCGAAGAGTTGTTTATTCTTTCTCACTTCTGAGTCGTGTAACTTCTTTTCTCATTTGAGATTTTGAGTTATCCCTATTTTCAGGGATTAAGGTGCCCGTGACTTTTTTTTATATATATATATCCTTACCAGTGGAATCATCTATCTTCTGTTCTAGCCATTAGTATCCCTTTTAGGAAATTTTAGTTTCCCTTCCCTTTTCCTCTTACCTTGTGTCCGCTGAAATAGAAGACCGCATTTGCATTTCAGGTAGTACCATTCATCCATGTTGAAACGTGGCCTGGTCTCAAGGCTCCTATTCTCACAATTCAAGTTCTATCCAAGCGAGTATGTGGTTATGGTCAAGTGTAGCGATTTGGCAGGTACTAGGTAGTGATGGTGGCAATTTTAGCTTGTAATGAAACCTTAAAACCTAAATCGTTTATATTTATATATTCATTATATTCTTTATGTTATGTAAAAGTTGGCTATCAATTACCTGTTGCCTTGTACATTTTGCTTTAGTTTCAAGCAAATCATCAAGCCTAAGATCAACGCACTTCTCCTAAATGTTTGTTTTTTAAATTCTAATTTCGATTTGGCATTTGGACCCCCCCTGTCAAATATTGTACTTAAATCAGTGTTCTGTAGTCATCATCCATTCTAACCATGTCAGGAAATTAGCAGAAGATACTCGATAAACCAGTTCAGATTGGCAAAGGAAAATATCAAGTTTAATTGCATGTTAAGTCTTACTGTCTTTTCAGATCAAATCTTCTGATTCTTTCATCTCAACTCTGTCTAATCTGTAGTGAAACTAGCTGTCTATTTACATCACACAAAAAAGGCATTAGAAATAGATAAGATGCAACTGGGATGGAGTTCATGACTTGCACAGGCCACCCAGAGAGATGCACTGTCTCAATTGGAAATGACAAGATCCACTGTCCATTCACAAATCAATCATCTCCTTCGTATTCGAGATGCCTACAAAAATCACAGATCGACAAAAAAGTTGAAAACCATCCACCAACACGCTTCCAGCAACATCTTCATCCTAATCACTGAAACTTTCTCCAAGAGATGAGGCTCGGAGTATGAGGAATGTAGTTGTAACGTTCTTCATCAATTTTTAGGAGATGCATTTCTTCTATATCCAAATTTAGGAAGTCATCACTTCGGTGCAAACAGCAGTCGCTAAACCTTAAAATCGAGTTATGACAAGGGTGATCAACAAATCCTCTGCTTTTTGGTTGACAGTTCTGAAAAGCAGGTTTGGACAACAATGATAAACCATCCAGTGAAGTTTCCCATCAACAGCAGCAGGGGCAGTGGAGAAAAGATGGCAATAAGAAACACTTGCAAGTTGTCTCCAGCACCGTGTTTGAAGACTGAACATCATATACCGATAGCATTCCCAGTCCTCAAATACAGATAGAATCATATAATCCACTTCCAATTCACGGAAGAAGAATCCACAAACTAAGGCATTTCTCGGTGGTGTTGCGAGAGTGATTCTTTCCTGGGTGAGTGGATTGCAGACAAAATACTCGACTCCTGGCTTAAGTGCTTTGAACAATACTAACCCGTTGCAAGAGCATAGAGCCGAACAATCAAGCAGTTGCAGTCAGCGTGCGGTACCTTGCTCATTTGACTTAAAGGGGGTGTACAAGGATTTAATTAACTAGTCGCGTTAGAGTTTGACTGTTTGCGTTAATCCTAGGCCCTTCATCAATGTAAAGACAGTAAGACTCCTCTGTAAAAGTCATAAGATTCAAGAATTCCAGGAGCAGCTAGTTCTCTTCAGTTGCTGTTGGGCAAAAGATAGAGTTGAAGTTAAAGGCTCCCCATTTTTTGCACACTCGTTGACAATCAGCTGAGAATTTCAATGAGAACATAATTAGAGATGTGTTCAATATCAACCATTCTTTCTACTCCGATGAGTGATAAATGTGTCAACCAATAGATCACAAAGAAGCGAATTCCTCAAGGAGCAGTACAGGACTATGGTGCCTGCCTGCATGCAAGAAAGAAGGGCAACAAAATATTAAAGAAGCTGATACGTGAAATACATATTGCAAGTTTCCTTTGATAAGGGCAACACCAAGGGTTGCTTGACTGAAAACAAGAAAACAGAATATCCACGTTCAAAATCACAGTAAATCATTTCTTAATGTTACTTGACAATGGCAGAACCAATCCACAATTAGAAACAGTGAATTCAATACATAGGAAATCACAAAGATCCATCATATATTCCTCTAAACTCCAAACAATATCATGAAATGAATAGAAGGAAAAAAAGAAAAAGAAAAGGTGTTACGACCATAATAGTTGGGTAGAAACGGCATGTCGTCTGCTCTTGGGGACCACCTAATCCATTAATGAAAACGGGTTAACCCGAAATTGAGTCTTCCTCTCTCTAAGCTAAAACCCTTCTTCTCCCCTTCAAAAACCTCTCTTTTCATTTTCAAAGTTTACATTTTTATTCAAACGAAAACTTCTCACTGATTCCTTTCGCTGAAATCAATGAGTTCACTCGTTCTCAGATTTGCTAAGCTTTTAAGAGTCCCTTCTCCTGTTATCATGCCCACCTCTTCTCTAGGTCTCTCACTCTCTTTTTATGTATAAGTTCGTGTCTCTGCGTGAGTGTGTGTATGCGCGTGCTATGTATTATACTTGCAAAGGTGCAATATTTTTTGTTTATTATGCAATTGGGATTTTGGCTTTTGTGCAAAACCCACTTCAAAGAACTTTATGTGGTTGAATGTGGTGCTTTTGAAATTCTTGTTCTTAGAGGAATTTTATCAAATAGTTAAGGGGAATTACTGAAAGTGTTTGTAAAGTGCATATTTGTGGAAATATTGAAAGGTGTGTGTGTGAGTGAATTGTTTGAATTGATTTTGTGTATGATTGTAGGGGTAGGTTTGCAAAGAAGCTTGAGGTCTTGTTACTCAACTGTGTCATTTAACAGTGACAATGAAGAGGGGAAGAATGATAAAGTGGAAGAGGAGTTTGATGATTTGCTTGGCGATAGGCGCGAGTCACGGTTCCAAGGTGTGGATCCTAGAAAAGGATGGGAGTTTCGCGGTGTGCACAGGGTACTTTTTTTTTTAAGTGTTTAATGAGTGACTGTGAATGTTGTCGTGGTTTGGTTGGATGTCTCTTGTAAATGGAATGGTTTTCTCTGTGTTTTAAGTAGCATTGGAAAAGTAGAATTTGATATTTTTGATGTGCTGTCACTGAAAACTGGACCCATGATCACTAATCATTGCATCAAAAGACAATGTTGCAACTTTGTTCGATGATGGCCGTGTTTCATATTGGAAATGCTCTTTTGTGTGGTTGGAATTCTGTGAAGTGTTGCATATGAAACATGAGGAGCATTTCAGCTTGCTTTGATGGTTTTAATGCCATCTCATCTTTTCTTTCTTTTTACTTGGATAAAAGAATTGGTTAGAGAAGAAATCATAATGATGCTTAATCTTTAAATTTGCAGCTTTTCCATTTGGATTGATTTATTTTGAGGTGTTTTGATATAAATATTAAATAATAAAGATTATCTTAAAATCTCAATGCGGTTAATCTTCTATGGTGTTCGTTTTTCTTTTTTATTTTCAGTTAAGGAAAAGTATAATTAACTCATAGTATTGTTTTTACAGGCAATTATTTGTGGAAAAGTGGGACAAGCCCCTGTGCAGAAGATCTTGCGAAATGGGAGGACTGTAACCATCTTTACTGTTGGAACAGGGGGCATGTTTGACCAAAGAATTATAGGATCAAAAGACTTGCCAAAACCTGCTCAGTGGCATCGAATAGCTGTGCATAATGATTCACTTGGGGCTTATGCTGTTCAACAACTTGCCAAAAAGTATATATTTAATCTTTATAGAACTCCCTTCCAATTGGATAGAGAAAACAAGCTAAATTTCATCTAAATTGTTTTGTTTTTTTTGTCTCACAAATGGATCTTTGGTTCAGCTCTTCAGTTTATGTTGAGGGAGACATTGAAATTAGAGTTTACAATGACAGCATCAGTGGCGAAGTTAAAAACATTCCTGAGATTTGTGTTCGTCGTGATGGTATGTCTACTTCTAATACCCCCCCCCCTCCATTCTCCCGCCCATTGTTGTTATCATTATCACTACAGAGTTCAAAGAGGTCTTGGTTTATTCCTTTTGGTATCATCCTGCCTCTTGTAATAATAATATATGGCAGTGTTGCTTAAGTTTCAATGCTGCTTGGAAATTAGTAGACTTTTCAGCTTTAGATTGAAGATAAATGACTTCTGTTGATTGTATGAAGTTGACTCAGGACCCAAAAACATTAGACAGAAATCCCTGTATGATAGCAGTGACAAACTCAAATGATATGCTATTAAAAAGTATCTGGCCCCATTGTGCAGCATTGAGCCTCATGGGGTTAATACTGCTCTATTGTCTTTTGTCTGATCATCATGTTACATATTTTTTTAGTCCAGTACAGTGTGTTGCTATTTTGCTATGTTATCAAGATGAATTGGGAGGATAGAGAGATTATTTGGTTACCGCAACTGTGGGCTTTCTGACCAAGTGGTGTCCTTCTCTTTTACAAACAAACCTTTACTTCTAAAATTGATTGCATGAGGACGTGGAGATGAGTGTAAATGTCTATCAAGATCACAGCATCTAATGTAGTTGTGTGAATGGCCTTGAACTCAACCTGGTGTTGAAGTTTTGGGTTGGGGGGGGATATAGATATATTTGACTAGAAATTTTGGTTTTGGCGTATAAGTACAAGTTAGTACACTGAATAGTCCTCATTTTCAACGCCTTGCAATTTAACCTCTGCAGGAAAGATTCGCCTTATAAGGAGTGGAGAAAACATCAGTAATATTTCCTTTGAGGATCTGAGTAAGTTCTCCTCTCCCTGCCGCTTTCTAATGATGACATGGTCATGATATCGTATTGAGTGATTTGTTTTTGACTGTTAACTGGGATATTATATTTTCATCATGGAGATGCAATTAGTTTTTACTTTGTAGTCATCTTTGAGTGATAGAATTGCCTATTTGCTTTCATCAATTTTTCCTTGAGGAGATGCCATTAACACTTGCATCCTTATTTGCAGGAGAGGGATTGTTTAGCTGAAATTCACTCGATATTTCGTGGTAAATTTTCCCTGAAAAGCAAGAGTAGCTGTTTCCCCTAACTTTTGTAAGAAATATGGTTCCAGCTAGGCTGAATGTGACAGGCCCAGACAAATAGCTTTTGTTTCTTATTTCTATCCTTGACTTGTTTTGTGTACCCTTTTTTCCTAAACTCTGTGTGAGTGTGTGTGGATGAGGGTGGGTGGGCGGTGGTGGTGTATACATTTTTTTTTATTGTAGAGGTTATTTGATTGATGGGATTTTATATTTGTTTTATATGAGAATCATGGTATCAATGAGATTGATATTGTACTGAATTTTACCATTCTTTATCCTTATTGATTATGTCATTTGATTGTGAATAACTCTGCTTTTTGTACTGTACATTTGTGGTGTCTAGGTGCATTTAACAGCATGTCTAGGTGCATTTATACGTTGTCAAAGGTTGCTTGATATTAGAATTGTTGGGACGAAGTGTTAGAGACCTTGTAAAGTTGAAAGAGAGACAATTGGTCATCCTGAAATCGCCAGCTTAAGTCCCAAATTGATCTATCTTTGAAATATCATGTACAAACTTCCCTCAAAAACGAAGAAGAAATATCATGTATACTACTCTAAGCAAATTTATATAGTCACCCTAATTTAGGAACTTTTGGAACAGTCTTATTCTTAAACTGTTTTGTTGAGCTTCTTAAATTTTGTGTATGCATCTGTTGATATGCAACTGCTGGGAAAAAAAAGTTTCATTTTTTAGTTTGTCAATGATCTTTATTGTTACACCCATATTTGACTGCTTAATAAGCTAGCTTCAGTCTTTTAGATACAGAAAGAAGGATTTCTCAAAATCATTCAGGTTGCATTAAGGTCATAAAAGCACAACTGGTACACTTCGACCCTTTGATTAGGCAAACCAACTGTTAAGATTCAAGTGCAGATTTGAAGATACTGCTAGGACAATATGTTTGTTCTTCGTAGGCCAATATGCATCATGGATTGGCATTTCAGACAATGCAATGCAATGTAGTTTGTATGCATGAAAAATCTATCAGCAATGAAATGTTTGTTGCAATTGAGTACGGCCTAAAACATATTGAAGTTTTAGAATCTATTTTGACTGCGAAGTGTGTTTTGTCAATCAAATATCTGGCATTTCAGAGAAAGAGCTAAAGACTCTTCCTCGGTAACTTAAGACTTGGCGATACCATTTCACTGCGTTGTTCCACTTGATCTTGCCTGTTTGTTGTCGCTTCCTTTTTTTTTCTGAGTCATTTAATACTGGAACAGTCTACATGTCAGTACTAACCACTTGCACCGGTGAATAGTGCTGTCTGAGCATGGTGTTTGACATTTCTATCTAATCGTATTTCAAAAGTTTGTTTTCTTAGTTTTAAATAATTTTTTTTTGTATTTTTAAATTGTTTTTGATATGTTAATATCAAAAATAAATCTTAAAAAAAAAAAAATTATTTCCAAGTAATAAAATACTTTAAAAAATAATCTTTGTAACAATTAGAAACATGTAACATTCATAATGGACAAGTTATTCACTTCACCATATCTATTTGTCTAGTGCTGAATTATTTACATGCAATTAAACTTGATATTTTCCTTTTCCAATCTGAACTGGTTTATCGTGTATCTTCCGCTAATTTCCTGACACGGTTAGAATGGATGATGACTACAGAACACTGATTTAAGTTCAATACTTGACAACTCAGGGGTCTCAGTTGGGTTCAGCTGGCCCCAGTTTCATCTCAAAATACTTTTTATTATCTAAGAGGATTAATGTTATTTCTATACTGGTGATGACACGTGTCTATAATGTTTACCTTAGACTCTACATTTGTTTAAAGCTCGTGGATCTACTTGCTCATTAGGAGTTTTTGTGGTACAAGGTAATCATAGCTCGACAGCTGTCCTCTTTTTATGTTAGATTAATGACCTAACGGTGTTATATTAAGATGCCATACTACCTTTTGTCAGTTTGTCCTTACCTCTTTTGATTCAACCCAGAGAACTTTTATCATTTAATATAATCCACTCGAGGAAATGGGAGCCCCTCGAAGGGAAATGGCCTATGATAATTCTAAACAAGGAAAGTGGGATTGCCCTTTTTATTATACATTGTCTCTTTGACGCCTGTTCACCATAGAATTCATTTGAAAACCATCAAAAGGAATCCTATTACGGAACAGATGAGATTATGGAGGCAAAACCAGCTTGCTGAATAACTTAGTGTGCGCCCTTTTACACTGTTTTGATCATTATATCGAAAGTTTCAGTTTTTCATTTCCTGACCTATTATGTGTGTTATTATTAGATTTATGGTATAATGCTGACTTCATGGCCCCCGTTACTGCATTTTAATACCGATTAGCAATACTCTGCAGTGAAGTTCTAGCACTTCTTGACATGTGAACACATGTCCTTATAGTCATTAATTATTGTTGTGTCATCGAATCATGATTGCTCTTTTTGCCAAACTTCTCATTTATCGAAACTGCTAGTCACATGTTGATTAATCCTCAGTTTTCTGGTCAGTTAGGCTAATCCTTAACTGCATTATACTACCGATCAGCAATACTCTGCAGTGAAGTTCTAGCACTTCTTGACATGTGAACACGTGTCCTTATAGTCATTAATTATTGTTGTGTCATCGAATCATGATTGCTCTTTTTGCCAAACTTCTCATTTATCGAAACTGCGAGTCACATGTTGATTAATCCTCAGTTTTCTCTGGTCAGTTATGCTAATCTGATAGCTGAATGCATGATTGAGTGACCTGACGAATCAGGTGGGGTTTATATATTTGTCTCAGATTCTATCGGTCGGCACATTGTAACTTCAACTAATCAGCTTCAAAGTTCATGGAGGTCATAAAAACTTGATGACTATTTAATTGCATTTATTTGGCAAGGTAGCAGAGAATCTGCCATGTGTGCAGGCCCCAGATTGCATGATATTGCACTAAGGGAAACCGCACTTCTATCAGAATTCATTTTTGTTTATGTTTTCCGTATCTTAGAGCATATTTTAATTAATTTAGCAGTAGTTAATTGGCTTCATGGCTCACCAAGGAGTTACTTCGGCGTGGATTTGTCTATTTAAGGCATCTAGCTGTTAGGCTCCTTGCTTCACTTGGTCTTTTCCCTCTTCTGTTTCTGAACTCGAGAGTCAAGATGATGTTTCTGGTAGTCTTTTTGCTCACTTTACTATCTCATGTGCCAGCCCTTGATGCTTGCCCTAAATGTGGCAACATGCTAGTCCCTTACCCACTTAGCACAAGTGATAATTGTGGAAACCCTAGGTACAGAATCTACTGCAACAATGGTGCTCTAGAGTTCTTGTCAGCTCAAGGACTATACTACAGGATTCTCAGTATCAATCCTAGTGCTTATAAACTTGTCATACGCCCTCCCCTAATAGGGAAAGACACATGCTATTCCTCTGATCTTGCCGTAGGAGGATTAAGGCTTGACGAGAACTTGCCATTCAACATATCCGTTCGCAACACTGTTATGTTATTCAACTGTTCTGATAACATTCTTCTGTCACCGTTGAATTGTTCGTCGACCAGCTATTGTAGGCAGTACGAGGAGATAGAAGAGGGGAGTGGGTGCAAAGGAACTCTTTGCTGCCACTTCTTGAAAGACGCATCAATGACTTCGCATAGGATTAGGGTTAGGGTTGGAGGGTGCACAGCTTATACTTCTGTTGTGGACATCAAACCTGTGGATCCCGTTGATAAATGGAACTATGGAATTGAGCTGCAATGGATGCCTCCATACTAGGAGGCAGCACTTGTGGTGCAAGCTTCTGAACTATATGATATAGTCTATGTTGTTGCCTGTTATGCCTACTTTATTACATCCCATGTCCTTGTTGTTCATCTGCTGTTCCTTCTGTTACTCGTACGTGTGTGCTTGTTCCTTCTATATTTTGCTACTTAATAATGAATAAATCTATGCTCCTTTTCCTGTTTTTACTACTGACGAGCTCGCTCCTTTAATTAATTCTATTTCAAAAAAAATAATGAAAAATTAATCATTTAAAAAAGCTTCAGATTTATCATTGTTCCACCGACAAATAATCTAATATCCAGACTTTTATTATATTAAATGAAAAACAAACGGAAAAAAAATACTATGGATGTAAACTATAAAAGGGTCTAATATTTTTATCAAGCATGAGTTTTATTCTAATATTATAATTATAAAAAAATGTTTTGTTTTCATACTTATAATATATATATATATATATATATATATATATATATATGTCTTTGTTGATTCATAGTATTATGAAGAAATTTCAGTATTTTATAGAGAGAGAAAAAAAGGACAGAATTGTTGGGCTTTTTACTATCAAATCAGGTGAAAATAAATCTCATAATCACTGTCAAGTGTCAACATTCCATGGAAATAAGAATAAATTTTTTTTTATCAAAATAACTGGAAATTCCAATGGATAAAAAAAACCTAATAAACCAAAAAACAGGAATCTAAGTACCGACAGAAGTTTTTTTATCCTTTTGATATTAAATCATTTTCTTAAAAAATAAACAATTACTGTATTAATATATTGTAATTATTCCTTAAAAACAAATATTGATTTTCTCATGAAAAAAAAAGAGGTTTTAGTATCTATATGCTCATTTTACATTTAGACAACAATTCTATTCCTATTTTATGAATAATAGAATTAGCAAGCGTTGGATAGCTGTAATTAAAAGCTTTAACCTTTGGCCTTACAAAATTTGTGTAGCAAAAATCAATATAAAACTAATTTATTTTTGTAATCTTTTGATAACCAAGGACAAGGACCCCAGCCACCTTTGGTAGGCATGTCCCTAACCTTTAAACTTAGGGTCCATCACCCTTTACAAGTGTGTATTAATTAGGAGTGTTGAATCCTAGACCTCATGAATATAGAATTTAAAAATATTTTATAGATACTTAACAACTTAATTATTATTCCATTTCTTTTCTTTCCAGTTATGATATTAATAGCTCTCTATACCATCTTAATCATATTATTTAGGTGTCTCATTTTCTCATCTATTATATTATATATATACTCATTGAAAAAAATAGTTCGTTTATATAAAATTGGTTAAATGGGGTATTTTTTAATTAAAATAGAAACATAAAACGTGCTTGATAAAAAGAAATTAAAAAAACAAAACTATTGTGATTCCAAGTCACATGAGGTTTAATAACTAGGATTAAAAATATGAACATGTTTGAGTGTTGAGAGATGAATGACATGAAGCTTCTTTATATTTGATTATTAGATGAAGCATGCATTGAGTGGCATGGGGTAAAAAGCTAGGTTTTCAAAGGCAATCTTGTGAAATGGTTGGATTTTTTATTTTTATTTTTTTGGAATAGATTAGGTTATAATATAGGCCATCATGAAATCTTTAAAAACCTAACCTCCCATACTTCTTGAACCATTTTATTTTAACCCCCACAATTAAAAATATTTTTAGATATTTTTTTATGAAGAATTAAATTATATTTGTGATTTAATTTTCATTGTTTCATGGAAGTAGAAATCCTCACAAAAGACCTAGGCTTGCGTGAGGAGCTCGATCCAAGGGAATTATAGGCCTTTTGATGGGGGCCGGAAAAAGAATCATTCAAGCCAGAGAATCAAGTCCATGGGTCTTTGAAACATAAATCTACCAAATTTAATTCTCACTCAGATTCATGGAAACAAACTTGTTCAATGCCTCTTCTGGAACCACACAACAGACCCTGAAAATTAATTGCCTAAGGCTCTACAGTTGCAAATACACTTGGAAAGTTGGGAAGATTTGCATTGGTTATTTGGCATTGTTGCAGTTTTAAAAAATTAATTTAAAAAAAGCTATAAATTATAGATTTTTCTTGACCAATATCCCAAATAAAAATTTTCAGTTTCAGTCTCTGTGATGCAAACACTTTCAAATGAACGGAGCCGCATTTCCGGTTATTTTGATCTTTTTTCAAAGGAAATAGAAGTACCAAAACCATGTATCCATATCAGTGGAAGCAGCTCCCAGGAGAAAATAGAAAAAATTGTTTATCATCCCTTAAAACCAAACAATTTGGAAAAACATTGAAACTCCTAACTGTAAACAACATTGAAACTCATGCATAGAAACGTTCTTGTATATAGCTTCTTGTTCTGTTACATTGTATCAGAAGTAAATAATGCACGAGGGAGTAAATTTCGAAGTGGATGCGAAGAAGATGCTGCGACAGAACATTTAACTATGCAACCTTCATTTTTACTTACAAATTAGCAATCAAACTATCACAAACATATCTATTAGACAGCATTTCTGTCTTCTGTCAGTCAGTAAAAGCCGAGCACAAACCAGAAATCAATACAAACAATTGAAAGACAAAAACACCTACTCCCTGTATTTCTACCTCATTTCTTACACATCTATTCCAATCAGTACTGGAAAATAAAGCCAAGCATGCTCATACTGCCAGCAAAAATATGTCAAATATTTACTCTGTTTCCAGATAAATTGCTATGTCATCACAGTGGGTCTGCTCGACCTTTTGCCTTCCATGGCATCTTTCTTTTTCTGACAGTTACTGCAGAGGAAGGGGCCTTCCCATGGCTTCGATCCAGGTGTGAAGAAAGAGCCTGAGTTTACTGATAAACTGTCACCTGGGGTTTGATCCACTTGGCAAACAGCACATCTGCATAGCCCAGAGTTTGCGTTCGCAGGGAAATACTTACTTAATCTGCATTTTCATTAAAAAAATAACAAAGATAAATTAAAACTACATTTCAAGAGGCAGAGCTTCTAAACTCCTTATTCCCTCTTTCACTTATTAGTTCATTATATAAGCAAAAAAAAATCAGTTATCCTGATCACTGAATAAGAAGATAGGTAAGCAAAGACCATTACGGGTAGAGTTTGCCTCTGATATCATACTCAATGGTTTTGCATAAACTATTTGAGAAAAAAAATAAAAAATGAATTTTACAATCAGCATACCGTTCTGCAAGAATAGCAGAACCCTCTTCAAACAGTTCCTCAACCGCACCAACAGCAGAGAGCTTTTTTGTTGATTTGCTCCCAGAACTCAGCGCTTTCTTTCCAAAAAGCGAACTGAACATATTATGCTTCTTCCTCAGTATTGGAGGCAAGACAGGTATGTCGGATGGGATGATATCAACAACAAGGCATGTTGTATCATCCTTCAGCCCCCGTGACCTCAATGCCACCTAAAGAGAAACAACAAACAAGTATTAGCAATAAAGCAACAGAAGCACCGTTGCATACATGCAAGAAGCAAGAGCATGCTAGATGTCACCTTAACAACCAACTTTGCAGCAATCTCTGCAGGCAAACCCCTACATGACTTGGCAGCCATATCAGAAGATAAAGCATCCCAGATACCATCGGAAGCGATAACAAGTCTTCCTCCAGCATTTGAAAGCTAAATAACCAGAAAATAATTTCCTGAGCTTCAAAATTAATTTTAAAAAAAGCAGAAAACAAATCACAATTAGAAAATAGACTCACTTTCACTTGCTTGACATGAGGTATTGGAACAATGAACTCTCCAACATCCGTGTCACCTATTGATCTAGAAAGACATAATCCACCAGGCCAACAACGCAAGGGACCAACCTACAAACCATTGAGAGATTGGATGAATAAGATTAAAAAATAAAAAAAACATGAGGGAAGGAGAGGAGCATAAAATGCATATCTGAACATGTCGTAGGTGACGTATAAAAAAGAGCACCATACCTCGTTGCCTCCAAAAACATTTAGCCTTCCTACTTCACCCCCACTTGCAGTTACTCGCTCTCTCTCTTCAACATTTTCTTCCAGCCTGTGATCAACTGTCAAGAGAGAAACCACACCCCCCTGGCTGTCCAATATGCATCGTGAATCCCCCACAGAAGCAACAGTCACAGTCCACTCATCAATTACAACAAATGTCACAGTTGTCCCAGAAGTCTCCCCTGTCATTTGTATCAAACTGAAAGATTAGTCTGTGCCCACAGAAATGCACACAAAGAGAAAACAAATACAAGATGCAACAAAGGAAAATAAAACTACAACAGAAGGGATACAGATCCATACCTTTCTGCTGGAATTCTATGTCAGTTTTCACAAAACCAGCAACTAGTGCTTGAGGAAGTGCTTGAAGCCACTCTTCTCTAGTGATATCTTGAGGAATTGCACTCAAGACATTATCCAATAACTTCTCCTTCACAAAGATGGCGGCTGATACCCCATTATGTCCGTCAAAGATCTGCTAATAAAATGGATACTAAGAATTCCTATGGATCATCAACAAAACCAAATTTATGAATTTCTGTGGGTTTTAAAGTTGCTCCTAATTTACATATGGTCCACTAAATCACGGAGTAAGGTAGGAAAACAAAAAGGGGGGAAATTAAAGATTCAAATCAATAGTCTCCAACTATTTGGGACAGAAGGAGAAAAGAGGGTGATTCACTTTTCTTGTTAGAATTGTAAATTATTTGATCCTTTCTTTCTCTTCTACTTGATTCTCTCAGACCATGCAGAATCATCTCTTGGATGAGGAGGTAAATAACATGTACAAAAAAAAAAGGGAGTACCGCAAACACAGAGAATGATGTCGACAGATCCCCAGGAACCCTCTGGCAGTCGGGTTTTATGAGAAAGTAATCCTCGCCTTTCTTTGCTAAAGCAGCTTGTCCATACTTCACAAATGGTTTCTCGATCTTCTCATTCCTAAGCTCACGCCCAATCAATGTCGCAAGTGGAACGAGAGGAGGTCTCATCCTCGATATATTGTCCTGGTTCGTGACAGTTTATGTGTCAACACTTTCCATAACCCCAGTGCCAAAACCGTATTCAATCTTCATGAAGCAAATTAAAGATGCACATGTGACTGAATCATTAAACCCTTACATGACAATTTAGTTCAATAAACACTAAAATCAACTATAAAGGACCAGTTTTTCCAGGATCTTTGCACCGTGAAAAGAAAAACCAAAACTTTCGAGAAAAATGCCATCTACTTCACACTATCACACAGGTATCTGAACTAAATTCTAAATTCTCTAATCAATTCAGTACAAAATAATGCACCTACAAGAGAACTAAAATAGCTCATCCAAGCCTCAGTCTTTATTTTACAAAAAAAAGAACTTATGCCAAAACCTCATTTCCATAATTCCAAACAAGCAAGTCTCTAGTTCACAATTCATCAACCACCCCAATTCTCCACTATATTATCTAGTTTTTTCCTCAAAAACCCAAATATAAAAAAAATCAAATAACTAAACCCAGAATGTGCAAATCTCAAAAAATGGGTCTTCATTATCTTCCATCAAAACAAACCCACTAAACTTCTTCAACAAAGTCTCATCAAACTATTCAGTATTACTCAAATCTCAAGAAATGGGTCTTCCTTATTTTCCATCAAGAACCAAACTTGAGTACCAAAAAACAAAAGAAAAAACATAAAGGGTCACCCACTTAAGCTAAAAAACACAACTTTAAATACACAAACACAAAATGTACATAAGAAAAATGAAAAACAAGAACATTAAAAAACAAACCTAGAAAAGAAAGAACACTCACAGTTGAAACATGAAGAGGTCTCAACAGATCCAGCATTGACAAGATTTGATCTATTAATTACCTCTCCATTTCTGAAACAAAAACACAAGGTTTTTCGTTAAAAACTATGACAAAGATTCAATTTTTATTCTTGAAAGAACCAAGAAGAAGATAGAGGGTTATTTGGTGAGAAACAAAAAAATAAAAGAAACTTACAAGTTTGTGTGCTATGATTGGAAGAGAAATCTAGAGAGATAAAGAATAGAGAGAGAGAGAGAGATGCTAGAGAGAGAGAGCGGGGTTCGCGTGTTTGCTAGTGAGTGTTAAAGAGGTGATTTTTTTCAGGCAAAATGTCTCTCTTTTTAATAATGATGACAATTTTCATGTCCTAATCATTCGATGTAATTTAGGTTGAAAAAAAAACCCTTTCCAATTAGGTTTTTTTCCTAGCCTTTTTTTCGCAGATAGGTTTTTTTATTGTCAATTGAATTTGATATATTTTGATGGCGAAAACTAGATTAAAAAATATTAAAATAGATAGAGAAATTAATCTTGCTTGTTGAATTATTATTATTATTATTATTATTATTATTATTTAATCTTGGTTGTTGAATTTGAAAGAAAGGTTATGAGTTTCTGTAGATCGAGAAATTAACAGTGTTCTCTTTATAATAAGAGAATTATAGTATATAAAATTAGATTATTTTTTTTTACTTTGAAAGTGTGGAAAAATTAAATATAAATAGATTTAATTCGTGAGAGTTGGTAAAATAAATGTAATTCCAAACAGAAACACCCTCTCATTTTCAAGAATTACATGATTAATTTAATTACAAGCAACATTAAGTGATGTTCATGATAAGTTTTGTCTGTCAAGTGCTAAAGTAATCAAACAGGTTTCCCTTTCTAAATTCTTTGTAAATAATTCTATCAATGGTTTTAAATTCCTAGAGCTTCGATTCTTCTTCTTTTCCCCCTCTATGTTCCATGAAAGTAGATAGATCATTTCCAAGCAATCAAACAAAATGAATTTTAAATATTTAGTTATTATAATCCGAGCATCATAAAATTCCTCACCATTTTCCATCAATACATGAATTATCTGTCACGAAAAATAAAATATTAGTGAAGGTAGAAAAATATTCTAAAATTTGTCTCCATATTACATTAGTGGAAAGGGTGTCCTATTTTTTTCTTAAAAAAAAAGAAGAAGAACAATTTGGCACATCACAGAGATCCAATCCCCACTAAATTAGCAGACGATGAGGGGCTAAAATGATGAGTGGGTTTTGACTCGAGTTATTTTCTCCTTGAAGATTTATTTGGCCCTCTCAAAGGGGTTTTGACTTTGATAAACATGCATGAGATCCATTTGAGAAACAGTGCTGTATTGTTGGCTGGCAATAATTAGGTGGGACAAGAGAAAAGCAACTTGATTAATTTAATTTAATTTAATTATTAATTATGATTAGCAATTTCATCATCAAGATAGGCCAACTATACTCGAGGGTCGTCAGTTGACATATGGAGCCAGTTAACAATGCAGAACTGGTCTTCTTTTTACTCTGCTTCTTCTGTATTTTGGACTTTCTTTATTAGAATCCATGTAGTTTGCTTGGCCCTTTTGGACTCAGGCTTCCCACATAGCTGGACTCCATTTCTGCAATGATTTTTCATCTTTCCTTTCACACCCTCTCTCAATTTAATCCAATGAAATGATCTCCTTTTTTTAATCATAGTTATAAAATCCAATTATAAAACCTGACTAGCTGTTCAAAATATAAATTAAGTAAATCAATCTACATCATGTTGTTTCAAAAAAAAAATTAAAAAAATTAAACTAGATCTTAATATAATTTCAACCATATTAAAATGTTTGATCGAATCAACTTTTACTTGGATAATAAACAGATGTAATTAGTTGATCTAACCAATAAAGCCGAGTTCAATAACATTATAGAAAATTATATAACCGGTACAGGGTTTTAAAACATGATTACCCACATTAGGTGTAGATTATAGCTAAAACGATTTTGAATCTTATGATGAAAGAGATAAGCTTTGCCCACCAAAAGTAACAAAGAAAAAGATGGACTATGAAAGAAGTGTTAGGGCAGAGTAGTCTTTAGAGGAGAACAAAGGGGAAATGGATAATAGAAAAAGAAGAAGAAGAAGCCGGGATTGCTTGAATCTTCCAGCCTTCAATCCCTGCCTGCCTCAGAATCCAAAGGGGCAGAAAATTACAATGGGGGACAAAACCCATAGGGGGCAACATCGGTGTTGATGTGGGCATGCTGTCTTTG
>Ga0307512_10002329_pt1 | contig 24485 bp, 25 predicted proteins | sample 14_EM_MG_FD_200267 | JGI IMG/M metagenome (GOLD analysis project Ga0307512, IMG submission 200267) | Populus trichocarpa ectomycorrhiza microbial communities from riparian zone in the Pacific Northwest, United States - 14_EM | ecosystem: Host-associated > Plants > Roots > Unclassified | place... | reverse complement strand
CTTATCGCCATCGCTATCATCATCGCCATCGCCAATAACATTACCATCCTCATTTTTGTCACTACACTTACCGCTGCTATTGCTGTCATCCTTCTTTACCTTCCTACCACCTTTCACCTTTTGCCTTTGCCTTTCTTTGTATTTGCCTTTGTATTTGCCTTGTTTACAAGTGCTTCTGCCTCACCGGCGTGGATGCAGAACTCCGTATAATCCTCCGCTAGTCTCCTGTCAACCACGTCTAAAGGGTCTCCCAGTTGTATACAATAGACAGGCTCTTAGATATGTTTTCAAGCTATCAACTTCAACGCTGCTGAGCAGACGGCTACCTGATGACGAGAAGTAGATCAAGGAATAGGTACAGAGATTCACAAATTTCACTTTGTGACAGGCAACGCCAATACCTTATCCTGACACTGCTCAGTCCCTACTATTGGTGAAGACATGTGGAATCATACCGAAGTCTTTGCCAGATATCGTCAATCATCATCTATGACACCATCTTCAGGTTGATCGCCGGCTGAGATGCATTCCTCCAAAGCCTCCCTCAGCTCATCTACCTTTTTGGAAAACTGTGCAGTTGCTGCAATGTTCTTCAGTAGAAGTGGACGGCTCTTGTACTGCTTCCGCTCGTTAGCCATGCATTGCTAGGGGAAGTAATCACTTTAATACCTCAGATTCCAGTTTAGTACTTGCTGATACTGACCTTTACTTGCTCAATTGTAAGGTTAGTCAGCCGACTGACAGTCTGAATATCTTCTGCATTTCCCTTGGCGTAAACCATGCCGTTTTTGAAGTACTCGCGCTCATAATGGATTAAATCACCTTATCAGAGCTTTGGGGCCAGATGGGGCAACTACTTACGACTATTGACCATGTCATAGCGGAGTGGTTTGTAGTACCCGCTTGTGACTTTTTGCATAGATGCGTAGGAGGAGGGATGCTTGTGGCAGCAAGACAGTCATCACCCCCATCGGCATCTCCGTCAACACTCTGAGACTCCACATTACCTCCTTCACTGGCCACAGGGTCAATCTCATTTGCGCGTTCATCGACTTGGGGATCAACAAGCCTCTCGACCGCTTCACTATCCGCCTCATCAGGCATTGTGTACACCACCTCACCAGTATCGCCTTCAATATCCTCATCGGCCTGGTTATCGCGCAGTAGACCACTAACAGCCCTTGACAACCACCGGTCCATCACGTCAGAAGCTCGAGGATGTGTGAATTGTCATCCTTGTCGACGAAGCAGTTTGGAGAGGATAACCGAGCTAAAGAAGGATGCACGGAACATCCAGGTTACCACGGCGAAGAGCTTGGAGGTGTATGCATCGTGGGAGATATTCTGTGTAGTGTGGTGAGGTCAAAGAGTGAGCAAGCCGGGGTGAGAGGTGTAGGTCCCAGTAGATGTAGCTAAGTACTTAAAAAATTCGACGTCACTCTAGTGATGGGGTAGGGTTTTGTAGAACTCGGCAAGGCTACATCAGTTGTTGATGGTTACAAGCACGAAACGGCTGAAACTAATTGCCAATGAAGGAATAGGGCTATCAGAGACAGCGAAAATGGATCCTGAATACAGCACGCTTGAGTCATCAGACAATACTGGAAGATACTGACAAGTAAAGCAGTGTATGAATCCAAATATTACAACTCAATAACATTGCCGAGGTTGAGTTGAAGAAGTATATGTTAGTACTGACCACTACTACCAAGTGGACTCGCTCTTCTCTTCGTATGTGCTTTATTCACTCATATACAGAAAATTATCCCACGCTAGAACAGTCACGAAAAACAAAAGACCCGAACAAAAACAGTAAACAACGCGTAAACAGAGGTGCCACAGCTCCACCTGCACTCACCGATTCCTGGCCGGAAGCCATTTCACTAGTTGTAGAGTCGGAAAGCATACAGAGCTTCGCTCGGTATATGTAGGGATGCGGGTGGGCGGGGTTATTTAAGCTGAACGCAGTGCTTTGCCTTAACCACTGCCGCTCCGCTCCTCTTATATACCTCATCCCTCACTCATGGCCTCCTTACTTCCAAGGATTCCACCCGTCCGGACGATCCCAGTCCGAGATAGGGCTCAGTCCAGTCCACTCCAACATGAAGGCTGGACTGGACTGGACCGCAGACAGCTAGTCTTGGACTGGACTGGCTCAGTCTGGACCGGTCCATGCTGGTGATGTGGCAGGAAAATCTGTTTCTCACCACCATGACTACTCAGTTTGGCAGGGCGTACGGAGATACAGGGATAGCGGAGATGGACTGAGCGGCGGGGAGTGTTGATAGAGCCAAATGTTCGTGACTGCTCTTTGAGACATCACACTACTCTTCCATTCCCTACGCATCTTGGACCTTTAGACCTGTACCTAGTTATCACACGATAGCCAATACACAGATTTCTTCCCTTCACAATCGCAAAATGGAGTATATATTTGGGAGACCCCAGGATAGATAGACATCATCTCATCAAACAACCAAATACACACTGTATCTTTCACAGCTCTTGGTCCCAGGCACTCTTGCCTAACTGTCATAGATCCATGAAATTTGTGTGGTTCCTCAAGCACTCTTGCCGAGCCTTCATAGATCCACGCAATTCACGTGGTTCCTCACAGCCTGGTAGCCTCTCACATTCTCTCAACCTCTTCCTATGCTCCTCGGGCCAGAACCACTCTTTCTTACGAACATGACACCTCTTGTATGACACTATTCAGCGACTGACTGTATGACTGACTCCCAGTGACATCGGGCTAATTCCATCCGAGTGGACTGTTCCATTCCCAGTCCGTACCAGTCCAGTGGAAATTTGGACTGGTCCGATCCCGGTCCAAATATCTCTTCGACTGGACTGGACTAAACCCGGACTGGTGGACTCATTGCTTACTTCCCTCCCATTCTTAGGCTCTGGCGCCAAAACCTCCAGCTTGTGCTCAGGCTCTAGCCCAGGCTCAAGCTCCAAGCTGTGACCCAAGCTCTGGCTCAAGCTCTAGCTCAAACTCTTGCTTGTTCTCATGTTTTAGGTCTCTCGCTCCTGTGCAGGCCCGTGCTTTTGCTCAAGCTTAAACTTTAGCTCAAGCGCAAGGATTTGGCCACCACCTTCCGTCCCTTCCTTCGGCCAAAATGCTCGCCCCTGCCAGCTGATGGTCAATGAGACTCACCCCATTTAGCCTTTGGTCATATCCCACCCACCAATTTGCTTGCACTTGCCCTCAGTCAAGTTGGACCATGCTGTAACGGTGTGTATGGAATATGTACCAAAGCCTGCGGTGAATAGTTCGTTTAAGATGTTTGAAATCCCGATATTTACAATACAAACAAGTAGGGGGTAGTATTGGAATGTACTGACATTGCTGAATGCACTCGTAGTAGTTGGCAAAGGACTGGCACCAAGATATTCTGACAAGCAGTATAAACGAGCATAGAGCAGTACAGGGCAGTAACGGGAAGTATGGGAAAAATTTTATTCATTCTGGCCGAAAGGCTCAGAATGAATCGAATCAACACAGTCAATATATTGATATTGGTCGATATACGCCAATACTGGACAGTAACGGGCGCTACAAAAGCAATCAATCCGATAAACGTCATATGAAGTCAGGCGTGAATGCAATGAAGGGTTAAATACAGTGCTGTACAGATTAGTACTGAGCACTATTGAGCAGTATGAATATAAACCCAAGTACTTTCGGCGATAGACTCTGTACTTGTGCGAAATGAACTCAACACACGATCAGATACTAATGAGTAAGGATGAATACATGATGATCACAGGCGTTATACTCAAGTTGGAGTATTTCAAGTGATAGACAATGTACTGTTCCACGAAATGAACATGGCTCAGCCACACATAGAGGCTAGTACATACCCATACTAGGCAGTAAAAGTTTGTACTGGACGTCGTGTGTAAAGGCATACGCCCGTGTATGGCCTCGTAGGAAGGAATATCAGTAGATACGGTTGCACACGTGGATGTCCATATTGTAGAGTAGTATAAAGGTAAGATTAACGCTAGAGATCTAAGGCTCGTGGCGAGCCGACTATATATAACGCTGGTGTTTCCCGGCCCTGGAAATGTAACGTGCAGCCGTGCCATTACATCGTGAGAGTGACATTGGAATGATGTCAAGTGGAAAGATATATGGCTCTATTCAAGCCAGTACTGACGCATATTTGGAAATACTCACAGAACGAGGGCTAAATCGCGTGAGTTCTAAACTGCGCGGGGATATAGAGACTCTTGGCTGTCGCACCCGAAAGTGATAGCCGTACAATACTAACAAATACTGAGAAGTATGGCTTAGTATTGAATGGTCGCGGTCTCTGGGCAAGGTCAGTCATTACAAATTTATTTCTACCTAGCGTGCGGGCAGCTGCCCGCAACTTTTTGACCATGTTCTATCGAGGCATTTACCAATGCCCAGGACCATATGAGGTCATAAAATTGCCTACCATAGGTGGCAGAGTTAAGTGAGCAACAGGGGACCTCATTAATTAGCTGTCATGTTATGAATTAAGTTATCCATACAAACTTCACCTCTAACCTGAACTTAATACATTACTATACAGAGTCTCAACCCACTAATGCGATCTGCCACACTACTGCGCGTACCGAAGATCCAAGATGCATGCGAAGAAAGATGAGGTGACAAGACTATTATATTCCCCGTACTGGTTGCATAAGTGTACACAGTTCTGAGCCTTGGAGAATAACTGCATAATGTATTCCACTGAAGCTTTTACAGAGAGGTACTTCAAAGGGGCGCACACTATTGTTTCTTGAGCTTTAGCACCACTGGGCGCTACTTTCCGCTGGGCTGCACTCCACTGAGATTTACCCCGGGCTGAGACCGTCCGGACTGTTCAAATCATTGGCTGGTCATGAGAAAAAGATGGTGGTGTGTGGCTGGTTGACCGAAATCAGGTTCAATCAACCGATTGGTGCAACGTTTGAAAAACTTGGTCCGTTTGTGAACCTTGTCAACAGTTTTAACTTCTGAGATATTGCACGATCTTCACTAAAGAATAGTTAGTCCAGGTTGCGGCATCGGCGGGAACTTCTGTCGATCGTGAATTTATGATGTGCCAATAGTATAATTTACCTGACCCCCGTATCACATCAAAATACAGGCTGTTACTCAGTCCAGCTACTTGACCTAGTAAAGCTCGAGCAACTACAGGGGAGATTCCCCGTCTACGTAGCATGAGAAGGTGTGTTTCTAGATTTCTGTGATCGATCAATAGCATTAGCGGCAACAGCAGAAAAGACGGTGTCAAGTTGATTTGGGTGTTTTACTGGGTGGGATAGCGAGAAACCTGAGCTATTCAAACACTCTTTTCTCAACGCCGCCCTGTCTTTCCCATTTCTACATGGTTTACATGGTAACTCATCTGTATGAATGTGCTACTAGAAGCAGGTCAGGGAGCCATTATCGCACGTGCAAACACAGCTCTGCTGGCTCAATATGGGCCGTGGGAGGGCTGTGCCACCGATTCACTGGTGGCAGATTCTGTTTTCTGGGATGATGATCATTTCTCCAGCACCCTATACGGCATTCTTTGACAGCTGAGAAAACAATGCCAGGAGACCATCGAAATTCCAGAGTGAATTATTATGTTATATTGCCTACTATAAGTGTGGGCCTCGCTATCGTCCAAAGAAGCCATCGCAGCAATCACTTTTTCTAGAGACATAACCCGACAATTACGCGAAGCTGCTGGTAAGTACTCCTACTTGAGGGTAGGAATGTCAGCTTGGGCCCAAGAAATCGAAGTTAGACAGCAATCCTGAGAACCATCAGCAGCGGCGGTGTTACTCCTCGGCCATTCAACTTGAGAACCGATTGTTCAACTCCGACATGGATTTCTACAACCTACCCGTCTCAGGCACCGTCGCCCTCGGATACCGTTGGTTCGACCTACCCAGGAACAATACAGATTATACACCTGCCAAAGTCATTGCCGTCTCCGCCGCAGAAGCCAAATACTGGATAGTAGCCTACACGGTCTTAGTCACGCTCATATTCGCCGGCGTCGCTCGGCTTGCGGTCGACCTGGTTCTTGCGTTCCTCCCGATAGACTCTGATAACCGACTCGTCATGTTGGTCGCCTTCTACAATTCGAACACTCCTTCGACGGCTGTTGTGCTCATGTCCAATTAATGTCGTCGCGCGTTTTTCCGAGGGAGAGCGGATTGGCGTACGCTTCGGTACGCTCTTATACTAATGGCTGTTGCTGGTGCATTAATTGGAATAAACCTTGCGGCAAAGTTCCTCGTTTCTGCTAACCAACTGGTTATGAGACAAGTTGCTAGAGCGGATCCATCAGCGCTGTTCTACCCGAATTTCTTCGTCGCCAACACCACTGGCGAACTTCTGGATGAGGTCAAACCCATCCGAGGATCTGCTGGATTCCAGGCGCTCGGAAGATATGAGACCTCCCGTAGGAATCTGGCAAATAGGGTTCACATGGTGCCAGGAGTGCTTCCAGACGATGACGGTAGACGGATGGCCCAATATAACTATAGTTACCATATCACTGGATATGAGATGGGCCTTCAGGATGCGCCGGGGTTGGAGTATAATGTTTCAGGTTTTTGCAAGACGGACTACAGTATCTACAATAATACAGATGATTTAGACATTTGGAATTATTGGCCAAGCTGGAAGGGATATCAAGACCAATATTCGCCCAGATCAGAACAACTCATGCCGCCATTTCTCAGTCTAAGTAAAAACCCCGATCAAAGTAGCGCAGCAATATTCAACAAATCTTCCATAATAAAGAACGGGTTTATGTTTGGACTGACGCCGCACACATCTTTCCGTTTGACAACTACCGAAAATCTGGACGATCCGTGGTATTCGACAGAACTGAATCCCGATTCCAACACAACCAAATTTGGCCGCAACTGGCGTGTCAAACGTGGCAGGCCAGCACTAAGATGCGTGCAGAACGATACCTTTACTTTGAGCGGACAAACTGTCTATCATGTCGACGATCTGAAGAATCTCCGCGGCTTGAAGCTCTCAACGCTTCTGCGAGACGATGTTTTTCCTTTCGAATTTGCGTTGCCACCGATAGCCCAGCTCACGCTAAATCTCGGCGTCAACAACCTTGCTTCGTCGCTTTATTACTATCCTCCCAGCCAGTCATTCACAGCTGACAAAGCGTCCTTGGCGGAAGACTTGAAAAAACTGGTTTCTGTCTCATTTCTTTATTCTCGAGAAGTTGCTAGAAACCTCTTTCTTGTTTATTCTACCCTTGACCGCAAGGGACTTAACAACCTCGCTGAGGTGAATGGCACTGTCCCATATGCTTATGCCGATGTTATCCTTGAGAGCAGCGAAGTTGCGGCATTGTCAGTTAAAGTTCTTCTCATCACTCCGATTGTTTGCGTCCTTATCTGGATTCTGGTCTTGATGACCCACTTCATCGTTAGAATAATAGCAAAGACAGATAACTCCGATAAGTCCGATAACTCACATAGCGCGGGAAACTTGGGACCACTAGCGCGTCTGGAACTTCTCACTATCAGGTTACATGCCACACAACTGTACCGGAGTTGGGACGAGCATCTGCACGGAACGAAATGGTCGGGGGAGTCAACAAAAGCGCCGTTAATCGAAGTGGGGGATATCAGCAGCCAAACTACTAGGGGTATCGAGGGCGGAATGCAGTCGGCGGGAAAACCATCCGTGCTATCTAAGCTCGTTCCAGTCAAATCGAATACACAAGAGGATGTTAGGTGTACCGAAGCTGAAGCGTCCGTCGGGTCATCATCACCGCTTCCCGAAAAGGGGGCCACAGTGCGAGTTAAATCTCTTGCCGAACCTTCGGAAACGCCCCAACACGACCTGGGAATGACCAAAGAGACGAATCCGAATTCAGGCCGCGGACCTGAATAACGTGTCAGCAGGAGCGATGTCCATACCGATTGAAATATTAGCGACCATTGGGTAAGTCTGTGTACCCGAGTGTTGATCATAGCTAATACTCCTATCTAGCCTTTGGATCTGCCATTTGTGTTTCTCTATGAGGGATTTGTCAATGCTATTCTTCGGTGTGTTAGTGATGTGAAGCATTGTACGTTGTTTCGGATTGATGGTTAAACTTTAACGTTTTATTGTTATCTATTAATTTCTTTTTCTTTGATACAAATATGAAATTTATGCCAGAATGGAGTTCGAAAACAGCATCCAAGTAAAAGTAACCCACGTGAAAGGTCTGCGCTCATAGATATGATAGCTAACTATCATAGAATCACGAATACCAAGTTTCCCATCCCTCTCATAGCGTTCTTGGGACTGGAAATATGTGACTTTAGTTAGCTGAATTGACGATTGTGACTTTAGAACTAGAGGTGATGTGTGTAGCGGGGTAGAGTCATGCCCAGATCGGGATGGACCAATTGGAATGCCTGATTGGAGCCACCATTTACCAATGCTCTAAGCGCCGTACCTAAATGTGACTTAAAGCAACGACCGCATATGCATACGCATCTCGCTGCAGGCAAAGTGGCCGATCGAAAGCTTTCTTTCTTTCGCATTCCGATACTTGTCACTTCTTCATCTTCGCGTATGCGTCTGCGAGCATTTTGGTACCGAGTACGCGTCTGTCCGGTCCAAGGCATGGTTTGCGTAAAGTGGCACAACTTCTTGGATATATTGACACTGCGTTGACACCAACAGATTGTGAGCTACTTCCATAAACTACCGGTGAGGCCGAATACCGGAGAATATGCAAACAGACATTCCAAAATGGACACGTGGAAATCTCGAGTCATTGCTGAACCAATATTCATCTAAAGTTCAAAGTCCACCTTCACTTCATCCGGCTTGACGGTCGGCCTCTCACTCTGTTTCGCCGGGTTAAAATTTCTGAATATCAATTCTCCCCCGACACGAAAATCCATTGGCACAAATCTTGGTACTTCTGCTGATCGGTAATACGTACCCCAGGTCCTCTCTGATCGCCAAGTGGGATATGCACACACCTGGCGGGGCAAGGCCAAATGCAGTTTCATCCACCGATTCAGCTTGCTTGTTCACATTTTCTACCCGACAAGCATTTTCTTTCGGAAAAGCACACTGCACCTCGCCCCGAGTTGCCGATCATATACAATCCCATTTGGACCACTATATTCAGGCGGCAGCGATACAGGCATTTTGTCACACCAACAGATCGTTAAAATCCGAAGTATGTGTTCAGTTCAACTACCGTCGCGTACAAATCGACGCCAATCAACCCAATTTCACGACACTACATATTTGTGGCAAGCGCCGACTGGATTTCGGCGCGGCTCTAGAAGCACAATTCTGGGGCAAGTGTATCAAGCTTGCGGTTGACAACGCGACAGTGCCAACTTGCTCTCTGGGTATTGGTGCAAAGATCGGAACGGTGTTCTCGTAGAAATGTGCTGGGTCGACACTGAATGGTCAGGTTTCTTGTGGCGTCGCGGCCCGCCAGGTTGCTTGGTCAATGTTTGTTTTTGTTTGTATCATGTGCTTGGTCTTGTTGTATGTGCTTCTATGATATTTAGTGCGAATAAAAAGCTGCCATCAGAGTTCACATGCCACTTGCGGCGCAATAATAAACTGGATATGGTTTTGATCATCCAGAATGCAGCTTTTTTCTCTGCTTTTTCTGACGAGTTATTGACAGCATGCCAGCGTTGTCTAAGACAAAGCTTGTTCGATTGGCACTTGATGATTGGTGTGTGCTGTTGGCGAATCCTGGCAAGCTTTTTCACGTCAGGCGATCACGCTGTGATGCGGCACAGCTATCAATGATTCACCCTGGATGATCTGCTCCGGCATTTCTCGCACCCGTTAACCGCAGTTTCTGATCAGCAGCAGAGAGGCCAAATTGCTTATTCCTCGGCGCAAATACGCAGTGCATTCAGAATCAGAGTACGTAGCTGGGTGCCGGTTGTCGGGTAGTCCGATAACCGGCTGTCGAAGCTGCAGTGCCGACCCTAAACTGCTGTCTTGCTATTGAGGGTGGCCAAGCACCAACTATCTCTCGATCGCCATGCATTTGCTCACCACAACCTTCTAGGCGCTGACGAGCTGCAGTCTTCTTGCTCCAGGGCAAACCAGGCAACAAATCAATGCCCCATATCTCGTAGACCGGACCCGGGCGGCCCGGACGATACTGATTGCTGTCGCCAACAGTACGGATGGTGATACTCGGTTGTGCGAGTCTCATAGAGCTGTGCACATTCCGGCGGGTCCACACCAGAGTGGGTGTAGGTGGACTTCTTGGATGCTCGATGGCCGCATCGTATCCGATCACGTGTAGGCCAAACCTAGAACCTACACAAATGTAACTGATCGCGGTAGTTACCAGTTGCAGGCCAGCGCTATTGACTTTTCGACGCTTCTCAACTCAGTAGATATCACTCGCAAAACGGCTTGGGGTTGACGCATCTTGTTAGACTCTCAGCGGCTCGTAGGTCTGTCTTGGCTTTCCGGTAGGCCTTCCGGTTCAGGTTCAGTAGGAACTTTGGTAAAGCTGTCGGTATCCTCCGCAACTTTTCGGTGACTCCGATAGCTTCATAACGAAATCATCCACCCAATGATATTCGTCGCCGGCGCACTGAGACTGTCCAATAAGGTTACTTGCCTCCAGGCAGGCCTGGAATACTTGGCATAAACTGTCACTCGGCTGCCGACTCGGTATCGTTGTTGCATGTGTCCCTGCATCGTGAGGCTCACAGCTCAGGTCCGTTTGATATGCATTTGGTGTAGAGTCTCATATCAGTGCAGAGTGGCTTATATCAGTGCAGAATGGCTCTTATTAGTGCTAATAGATATCCAAAGACATAGATATGAATTTGGATATAGACATTGACATGGATATAGATGAATAGTCCGTTGTAATGGCACGACGGCACGTGACGTGTCCAGGGCCGGGTAACACCCGTTTTATATTGTCGGCACGAGCCTCAGATCTTTGGCGATAATCTTACGTACACATCTACACATATAATCACTTGGATCCTCGTGTGCAACCGTATCCTCCCAATTACCATCTCGAGTGGCACACGGCCGTACGTGCCGGTATTTGCCTTTACACTATTATCGCTTTTTAAGTAAACAGATGCGTTTCACTCACGGGATTTCGTGATTACACTGTTACTCCTTTTCCGACACGTGTGCTACAAGTCCATAATCGACAGCATCAACTACATGGGAGTTCAGTTATCTACCCATTACAAGAGCGATGAGCCTTAAAATAGTAACCATTTGGTCGAGTTAATTGACGCATGTAGAGATCATCTCGAAACTTCAGCAACGACAAGATGCATCACCGGTCGAGACATCAAATACTTAACTACCTCGAGTACTTCTAACGAAACACCGAAATACAGCGGCGAGAGACATTGCATATGATCAATCACCGTAACTTTACCAGCCAATGGCTACAATCGAGCACCGACTTCGGGGAAGCTGCAATGACAAGGTCGGGTTACCTCTCAACGTGTCAATTCACGATGGAAGCCCAGCACTATCAAGAGACGATACGAACCAATGCAGTTATTCGCACAATCAAGCGAACTTAAAATTCATTCCTTCATTCGAAGGACGTTCTGAATTTGCGATCGGAGGAAAATTAGTTCACGATTGAAGAGGACTTCCGGCGGACATATTGCATAGCGGATGTAAGGGTACGTACCCTTGCGTTCGGCCTTGTAAGCATACGGATGGTAATTATAGGAATACGGTTGTTGCATAAATAGATCTTATACGGGCTGACTGGGCTGGCGCTCATACGGGCTGACGGGGCTGGCTCTGATACGGGCTGATGGAGTAGCTCTGATACGGGCTGACGGAGCTCAGCCGTCTCTACATTTAGATGAGTACGTACGTGCTCGTACCGTATATATATGACCTTGTGGCCCTCTTAGATAGTTGAATTAAGCCTCCAGCAGTCAGTATTTCAACAACGGTTTTTACTATATGATCTGTATAGAAGTCACCTGTACTGCGATCGTCATGTGGACTCACAGGTTACGGACTCATAGTCGTAGACTCATCCACGAGTTTTCCCTTGCCACCACTGGGATTTGCAATTGTGAGCTTCCATGGACTTCCATGGTGTTCCAGGCTCTCATGTATAGAAAGACAGAGCTTCTCCTTTGATAGTAGAATAGACTTTATCAACTTCACATAAGTAACAGGTTATGAGCCCGGAGGCCGCTTACTGAACTCACTTTATATACTACTATCATGTCACAATCTACAAGAGCCTCAAAACCCCAAACCTCGACGAGCCTTGCAAACCCTAACCCCACAACCGTTTCAGTAGCAACAACAGTACAAACAACACCAACACTCAACACCACAATCAGTTTCGTCACTTCTCACAATGTCTGCCACCAACGAAATGTTTATGACTGACCACGGACTTAATCCCAAGCTTGCTCACTATGATGACTCTACATGGAGGAAGATGGTACGCCGCGTGCTTGTTGCAATGAGGGCGTACAGCATTGTCACTGGGGACTAGCTCCTTCCCAAAGGCAACGTATCTGCTGCCTGCACCCTGCAGAAGGAGTGGCATCAGAGAGCCAATGATGCTGTTGTTCAGATCCATGTTGACTGGTCAGATCTACCTCTGTGGATCAACGACATTGACGATCCAGTTGAAATGTGGCAGATACCTCAACGTCGATTGGACAACATGACAAATCAGGTCGGTCGAACTCAGATCGTTCACAAGTTTCATGCTCTACACCCATCGAAAGACATGGAGATAACACAGTAGTTAAGCAAACTTATTGATCTCCGCAAGAAACTGATCGGATCTGCCGAAGCCATCTCCGACAACGTGATGAAAACTCACATCGTCTCCACCATGCCAAAGGAATTAGAAACGACCATCAAAATACTCAAGCAACAAATGCCTGTCCCAATGGCGCAGCCTGTTCTGGACCATCTACGAGAGGACACTGAGCGAACCAAGCTCGCCAAGGAGATCGGAGACGAGTCAACTGGATCAGCTCTCTACAGTCACCACGGAGAACATAGCAGGCCCGGAGGACGAGGACATTAACCAGGCCGTGCATCGGGAAAATTTGGCACAGATTGCGGAAACACTGACGATCAGGAATACAGCTGCATGCACAGCAAAATGAACATTCATACTACCGAAAGCTGTGGCATTCCCAAATAACCCAAAAGTGGAAGCTGAGGCTTCAACCGAAAGAAGAGCCAGCAAATGCTCTGCTTCCACTGCGGAAAACCTAGCCATACGAGTGCCGAATGTGAAAATCGCCATTGAAGTCTCGAAGCGCAGAACAAAATCATCATACGAAGCACTATTAACTTAATGGCGGAAGCAAACATGGCACAGATACAGACTGGAATCTTGGCTGGCGAATGAGATCTATTCTCACTATCAATTACTACTCACACTGCAGCTGTTACATCTTCGACTGCATGAAATCCGACATGCGTCGTAGACCCAGGAACTTCTCACACCATGTGCAACAATAGAAGTCTTTTCATTTTGTACAAAAGACAGCCTTCTCCAATCACTATGAAACTTGGAGACGATACGACTGATACTGCTAAATATCATGGACTGGCCCAAATCACTCACATCTTGCAATTGGATACTCACTACATTGCAACTTTTCGACTATCTTTGTTATCAATTAGGCAACTCGAACAGGCAGCATACACAATGACTTTTCAACATGGGAAATGCTTCATATCTACCGATATGAAATCGACCGCATCCCTCATCACCACAAAGCGCATCCGAGATCACTATCTGCTCCAATCACCAAACGCTCTTGCCTCTGAGGGCATATCAACCCATGTGGTCCTCCAGGCAGAAGCCACGACCTCCTCCCGAAAGGAGGGTAAGAAGAAAGAACAATCGCAGACAACTAAGATCACTTCCGGTCTTACTACAGCATCTACGATCACTGCAGGACTGGGGCATCGATGATGAGCCCATCTCCATCATGTGGCGATGCGATCTGTGATTGACGGACTCAACAACCTGGACGAGACTATGTGCGATGTTTGCTTCATCAGCGAAACGTAATTCAGTCACTGGAAGCCTCCAGGACTGTCTGAGAGAATGGGGAGTGTAAACTTAGATGCGTCAATTTCGGGAGAGTATCAGCATCAGCAATAACTCTAGTTTCCGTCAGAAACTCCCAGGTATTCCGGACAGCTATGACAGCTCTGACGAAACCTGATACCCTCTGATGGAGAATTCCATGCTACCTGTCGCCCAGGTGATGGGTTGCATTGCATCTGTACTCCTGTACTTTGTGGTGACGTTTACGCACCATCAGATGGACACGTGTGTTACACTCTTAGCAGGTGCTGCTGTAATGCTCAACCCGTTTGCACAATGCCTGGCAATGTTAGATCACAGCTACTACTTATCATTCAATGATTTTCAAAACTTATGCATTCAGTTTTTATTCTCATCTATGTATCTATCAATGGATATAGCTACCTATCTACACACATTTAGTGTTAGCAACAGTTTCGGACCGTCACATCGGGTCCGGGTCCGGGACCAAACTGAACCTTCCGCAAACCGCATGTCCGAGTTGAAAATGAACCCGATCCGTCAATTTGGGTATGCTTCCATGGTAAACTCCGAATCTGGCTGAATTGGGCAAATTGTCAGCAGGTCGCCCAGCAGGTCCATCCATCAATTCATAAACAGCTAATATTTTTGGAGTTTTTTTATAATATCGTATCAATATCATGTTTTCAACAACCAAGAAGGTGTTGTTGCATGATTTCGAGCTTGCAATATCGATTAATTACGGATCCGTGTTTTACCCTTGATATATTGTATTTTTGCATATCTGGGCTGTCAATAATTCCGTTATGAACGCAAAGATCCACGCGATGCCTTGATTACCAAATATGCATCAACCACAATTGTTGACATTCAGTTGACGCTCATTTTCAGGATGTAGCAGGGACCATGTCGCTGTTGTTTTTCCAGTAAAGGCTGCCAATATTTCATAAATGGATATCTGCAACCAATCGGAACTTGAATTACCCAAGACGCGAAGCTGAACATCGTTGACGCTCCGTTGACACTCATTTTCAGGATGCTGCAGGGAGCATGTCATTGTAGTTTTTCCCAGTACAGGCTGCTAATATCTTGTAAACTGGTGTCCATAACTAATCGGAAAATATATTACCCAGAATACGAAGCAGAACATTGTTGACGTCCTGGTGACACTCAATTCCAGGGTGAGGCAGGGAGCATGTCGGTGTAGTTTTTCCCAGTAAAGGCTGCCAATATCTAGTAAATAGATGTCTCTAACCATTCGGATCATATATCACCCAAGATCCGAAACTGAAAATTGTTGACGCGCCATTGACACTCAATTTCACCATGAGGCAGGGAGCATGTTGGTGTAGTTTTTCCCTGTAAAGGCTGCCAATATCTTGTAAATGGGTGTCTCAAACTAATCGGAACATACAATACCCAAGATAAGAACCGCAAAATTGTTAACGCTCAGTTGATGGTCATTTTCAGAAGGAGGCAGCGAGCACGTCGCTGTAGTTTTTCCCAGTACAGGCTGCCAATATCTAGTAAACGGATGCCTCTAACCAATCTGAACATAAATTACCCAAGATGCGAACCTGACAATTGTTGACTCTCTGTTGACGCTCATTCTCAAGATGCGGCAAGGAGCATGTCGCTCTAGTTATTCCCAGTAAAGGTTGCCAATCTCTATTAAATGGATGACTGCCTGGAACCAATCAGAACCTAAATTACTCAATATGCGAAGCTAAAAATCATTGACGATGCGTTCACGCTCATAGCCAGGATGCGACAAGGATCATGTCGAGGTAGTTGTTCGCAGTAAAGGCTGCCAATATCTGATACATGGGTGTCTGCAACCAGTTGGAACATAAAGTACCCAAGATGTGAAGGGAAATATCGGTGACACTCCGTTGAGGCTCATTCTCAGAGTGGGGCAGTGACTGTATTGCTGTCTGCTTTATGTCGAAATGCTGCCAATATATCAGTTATGCATAACTGCAACCAAATCGCTGTGGAATTGTTGTACTTACAAAACTACAAATTGTTGAAACTCCGTTGACGCTCATTTTAATGTATTGTCCATCCAACATCTGCTGCCATTGATAATAGTTGTCATCATGATTGTATCATATGGGTAGTCTTTCTGACAGATCGAGACTTTGCCCTGTGGGAATGCCGAGCGTAGTAACATTCTTGGACTGTTCACTCTCACACAACTACAATTGATGTATCTTGCCAAAAGCTTGATTGCGCCTGCTATACATATGTTTATCAACCGATATTTACAAGCTTCTGCTCACTCTTTGCCCATAATTTAGCTGTATCTAAATCTCTCTGGCAAGATACATCAATTAGCTGGTAAAACATTGTCGCATTCTGTCCTACATGGTCTTCACTCCCCTATTCCTCCTTGTTTCGATAGAACTGACCGTCATCAACACCTTTTAAGCCAGTCTCTTTGACCTGTATGTAGGCCGAATCAACCCTGGATCATTTTGCGTGGCGCTCACATCGGGCTGCTCAGGGCATTCCGAATCCCCGATGCAATTGTCTGTCTCCATATCAGATTCAACTTGCGCTGCGAAATCGTCCTCACCGTCATTTGGATTTTCGAAGTCCTCATCCCAGTTAAGGCGATCTTCAATGTCCAAAATGCTTTCAGGTGGGCTATCCTTATCACTTTCGACTGGATGATGATTGATTGTTTGGATTCGGCTGACATTCAACATTTGAGTTCGTCCTGCTGGGAGGTCATTTGCAGACAAAGTTGGAAGCAAAGAAGGTCTTTTTGCCGACCTGAATGCAGCTGTATCATCATGTTGAAAGAGTGACCAGGGTGCTTCGCCGATCTCTTCTGTGTCCAAAATGAATCGCACGGCCGTCATCTCCTCGTTTTGAGCGCGAGATTCTTTCTGGGTAGCTGGTAGGTTCTGGCTGCCCTGCAACATCTCGAAAAGATTGTGAACCTTGGCCAGTCTTTGCAATTTCCTATCCTCCGCCTCTTTCTTCATTTCCGAGTCGTTGTCTGTGTTTGTTGTATCCAATAATTGGTTAGAGCCTGCCAAAATCTAGTTATTGGCTCAAGCAAACTGCCTTAGAAAGTCTTTTCGCGAAGGGTCTCCCCTGTGATTTTTCACTGCCTCAAGCATATAACATCTCGGCGTATGGAAAAACTGGCCTCGACTCCGACACCAGCTGGTATGACAGAGAATATGTCGCCTGCCACGTTGGCGAGATCAGCATACTTGGAGTGCATTTCCTCCTGTTGGCGACACCAGTCGGTTATGTCCGGTATGTAAAATGTACTGCTAATCTCCAATGTGTCGGAGTGGTAATCATCGAGATTTGGATTCATTTGCCCCCAGTTCTTTGGTGCTTCAGTTGGCGCATTCAAACAGAGCATGGCGGAGGTCAATGAACATGCTGCGCGCTCGCTTCCTTCTGGAGTCGTTTGAGGCGCATTGTTAGGCATCAAGTCTTCGTAATCATCGCTGGACAAATCATATGGATCAAAGGATGGTTGAGAGGATCCTGAATCCGTTCCATAGGGGATGACATTGCTGCTTGGTATGCATTCGGGCGTATTGACCAGCACACATCGATGTTTGGCGCAGTATTCATTCTCGACATCCCTCAGAAGGGCCTCTTGGTAATGGGTTGTCTAGGATGTCTCGTCCTCTGGATTAATATCCATTCCTTTGTCCCACGTTCTAAAAGATAGGAACTTCCAGAAAGACTCAAGGATATGTGCAGGTATCAGAGGCATGCCCATCGATGGTGTCACTTCAGCGTACTATATGGACAGCTTTTGTCGAGCTAACTTGACGGCAAAGAACAAGTCTTCCTTCCATTGAGTCTTATTCTTGGCCAAAGCTCGCATCACGCCATCCATGTGATCAAACATGTCATTGTACACTGTGATCATGTAATGCAATGTAACTGTATGCCTCGTCGACATCCACACAGTCCAATTTCGAAATGGCCTCAACACTTTCATGACATACTTCCCAATGCTCCATTCATCTTGAGTTGTGATAAGTGGCCGGTGATCAGGGTATCTTGTATTGTGATGCAACTCGCGTGTGAATTCCCGTAACAGGTAGGCGCGCTCGCCCAACTCCAGTGTAGAGTTCCAACAAGTCCTCACATCCAAAATAGGAAGTACCGCGATAGGGAGATTGGGTGGTTGACAGTCAGGGAACTCGTCCTGACCACCAGGTCTCAGCGTAATCAATACCGCAAGCATTCTCTGCTAGATGAAAGTTAATCTCAGGACTTTCAAAGTATCATGAAATACATAGCTTCTCAATTATCTTTCCCAAACCTGGTCTCATGGCCGACACCTTATTGATTCTGGCATTGCCCTCTTATGGAAGTGTTTGACTCTTCCTGATGGTTATGCTTTCATTCTCTCCGAATTGCTGATCACGCTCATTGGCTTCCCATGACTTGCTCTGGACTTTTACACCTACTCTGCTCATGAATACACCTGAAGCCAGCTGTATGACGTGCGCCATGCAAGGTATGTGGTTCCTGAATGCAGGCCACTCGATTCTAGAGGCCCTAAGTGATGATTGCAGCTCGCATGGCATCAAGTAATTTGAGGAGACATTATCAGTCGTTATTCCGAGCAAACGGCCGTTGGTAAGCCCAAAACATTCAAGCACGTCTTTCACATGTACAGCTAGCCTGGCTCAAGTATGTTGGCCCTTGACCAATCATCCTTAATTAGCTTTCGAAATGGGAAAAGAGTAGGCAATCAACCTCATTGAAAGCGAGTTGAACATCGCGCATTGTCCAATTCCATCGGTATATTGAGTGATGAGTGACGTTATCGCTGGTGTGTTGGATGATGTCGATTCGTCCAAAGCTAAACTAACAGTATTTGGTGATGGCAATTAGTTTTTAATTGCCTCCACGGTCAGTGCATATTCCCTCTGGCAAATGTGGCCAAGGGTCGTAGAGGATGGCAGCACTAGTTCATCGCGTAATGCCTTATATGACCGTCGTAGCACTAGGTTCGATATCGCATTCATTGGAATGTGACCCAAAACCAATCCCACATGAGGTAGCGACCCCACGTGTGTTGGTGAAATTAGAAAGTTTCAGCGTCCTTAACTGCAAGATTGGAACGTTTTCTCTGTCACTTCGGTCAATATAGATCAATCTAGAAGTCAAATATGATTTTCCTCCGCCAACTTACTATTGTGATTCCTCGACTTCTCTGCCTCTTCTGGATGGCCAACGCAATTTCATGGTCCGTCGAACTAGTCAATTCAGTAACCTCTGACTCTGTTAGTTCGTTTGACTTTGAAATGTGAGCATCGGCCAGCCACTGTGTCCCCATTCAGCGGGTCCCATGTTCTGATTGATGGCGAAGAAGTGGATGACAAATGATACATATGATGCCAGGGCTGCCGGGCTCCTCAAGTCCGCAGTGTAAATAGCATTGCCACGAACGCGCATGTTTAGAATAATTGAAAACAATCGGCCGATGTGAGCCTACATTCATTGATGCCCACCAAGCATCGAAGATTGTTTGTAAAGCAATGTTGCCCAAATCACACACAAAGACACATTCATTCTTGGAAGAGATCATAACCTCAAGTAATTAGGTATTGTATAATTTTGAATCCAACATCGGGGTTGGAATATGATTGCAGCGTGCTCCGACTGTAGAGGCTGCCAAAAGTCCTGCTATAGTCCGGAGTAATGCGGATTCTTATATATTGACTAGAGCTAGGGGCAAGAAATTGTCAGATCTGTGTGACATTGCATGCATATTTGCAAAGTTGCATACAATAACATATTGCGAAAACTGACTGTGTAAGACTCAAATCAGGAACAACACAATGCAGGTGATTTCTGTGTAGCTTATTGAGCCCCCACACAAATTGTTGACATTCCGTGGGCGCTGAATTGAAGGAGGAAGATGAGATATCGTCAATGGAATTTTTCCCCATAAAGCTAGCCGATAGCTTGAATATTGGATAACAACATTCCGTGGACCTTAGAGTGCGCAAGAGGCAAGGCCAAAAATCGTTGACGCTCCATTGACTCTCATTGTTCGGAGGTGGTAGCGATATCGTCACAAGCATTTTGCTCCATAATGACATCCGATAAGTTGAATATGGGATAACGATGTTCCGTAGCACTTAGATTGTCTATGATGCAAGACTCATAATCGTTGACGCTCCGTTGACACTCATTTTCAGGATGTGGTAGCTGTATTGTCACTAGCAGTTTTGCGCATAAAGGCAGCCGATGAGCTGATTGTGGGACAACATTGTTTTTTAGCCCTTGGGGTGTGCAAGATGCAACAACAAAAATCGTCGGCGTTCCGTTGACGCTCATCTTTGGGAGGTAGTAGCCGTCTCATCAGTAGCATTTTTGCCCAGAAAGGCGGCCGATACATTAATGATGGGTTACTGTCTACGCACAGCGCTTTGTGTGTCCATAATGCAAGACCAAAAATCATTGATGCACCATTGACGCTCATTTTTAGGTGGTGGTGGCAATATCTTCAGTTGCATTTTTGCCGCTAGAGGCAGTCGATACTACGATTATGGGTTGAAGGGGTTGCTTCACTCTATAATTATCCAAGATAGAACAACAAAAATTGTTGATGCATCATTCACGCTCATTTCCAGGATGGGTCAACGAGCTTGTCACTATAGTTTTTGCCTATAAAAACAGCCAATACAGTCACATTGGAAGGATTGGACTATGCAGCCGTTTGTTTGCTGAAAATGTGTGACTTGGAATCGTTCACGCTCCGTTGAGGCTCAACTCAATGACATACTATCAGTAAGTCGATGCTTAACAATTGTCTGCAAAAATGCATACAGTGGTTATTGGCAGCCAATAAATTGTTTCTATATATTAACATTTGAATCCAAAACCTTCCAAGCCTCTCAATTTCTGATCCACAACTTGACACATTATCTGTGTGCTAAATGACGTTAGCCTATCACGTTCCAGCACCTTCAGCCGGCAATTAATGGCATATATATTCGTACACTAGTTTTTGATATATTTAGCCCAACATCATCACCATTCCTCATCCAGCTCATTCTTGGTGATTTCCATGACCTACCATATGCAATTTTCACATTCTCAACCATGCGTACCAGGTCTGTGCAGACACATATGCACTTGGCTGCATGATCACATGCAGCATGACGGTTGTCATTCATCGGGTTTTGTATTGCGCTTTGACCTCCTCACCCATGGCTCGTATGACGTCACTGACTTAGATCTGGTTAGTCAGTTTCGTCTCTGATTCAGTTCAAATTTTCAGACTGAACAGTAACCCGAAAGACGTTATTACTTTCATAGGTCGTCAGTCAATGGTATTTGAATTCTAGAACGTTGGCACGGACTAACCGACCCATGCACATGCACAGACGAATCATCATGACTCACAATTTGGTCACGGAACTCAAGTCAAAGCTGACACGTATCAAAATACGTTCATGCAGTGCTCTTCGAAGTGATACATAGTCATCAATAGTCATTTGCGTATTCATTTCTCCGGCGATTCAGGGGCTGTCACCATGTCTTCGTCGGAACCCGATTGCTGTATGGTGATTAGTTTGGAAGACTGTGTGCAGGGGTTATAGCTCACGGGTTCAACATGCATTGATATCTGAATCACTGACGAATCAAGCGGTGGGGTAGGCGGGAATGACTGAATGCCTTCGTATATCAGGGGTTTCTGCAATCCAAGCCTCATTTGACTACTTCCCGGTTGTGAAGTCACTTGCGGCATTTGAGATTTCCTGTGGAGGGTATCATGTGTCTCCATTGGCTCAGCAACTGGCGTCGATGCAGACCAGGTTGCATTCTTTTCCCTTTGCGATTGAACGACCTCTGGAACCTTCAATTCAGTTCTCCCATCCTCCTGATCTCTTTGACAAAAGTAGTCGGCCTCATCTCCCCAGCCTGGATGCGTCGATTCATGAAGATTCATCTGCTCCTACCGGAAACGCTCCACTCGATGCTGCGCTGGTTTAGAGATTGTGCCCTTCACCCAGCCGGGTGGTTTATTTTCACTAACCTTGCAAACCTCCGGATCATCTTCATCATCATTCTCGTCTGCCCCATCCTCCCCATCGTCTGAACTTTCAAGATCACTCAGACACTCTCCAATGGCATTCAACATCTCCTAAGATTTTATTTCAGGGTTGGTGGTTGTCAATCCCGCGTGGTCAGTATTGCTCATTTCTTCCTGCGCCTGCTCGATTGCTGTCCCTCCGTCTCCAACTCGCTTTCTTGCCACAGCAGTCGCTCTTTCCACATCATCCTTGACCCATTTCTCCTTCTCTTCGTTGCTTGAAAGGTGAGTTTCCTGTCGTGTCCCTGCCGCAAGCTACTTTTTGGATCGGAAGCTGCACAAAACTCCAACAGCCCAGACCGTGTCTACTCCCAAGCCGCTCTTGCCTTGATTCACTTTGTGACGTCATTGTGTAGAACGCTATGTCGATTTGCCGTATTTGCCAGCCGGTAATGGCGAAAGGTTCATCTTTGGAGCATTGATCATTGTATTTTGTGTTGACTTTGTTGATGGATGAGATGTTGGATGTTGCCAGATATGGACCCCATAGAGGCCAGCTGTGTTTTTTATGTTGAGGTTGGTATGCTTCATCAACTTGAACAAAGCAAAATGTACATTTTGACTGTAACTGAATTGGGAATAGCAATGCTAACCGTACAACATTTATCGTCCGTTTCATGTAAGATCCATGAGATTTCCTGAGACAAACAACAGCAGACATCCAGTCCGTCGAAGAATGTACTGTGTATATCTCACAAAGCCAACATTTCTGTGGTCGTTCACTGTGATTAATCCATGTAAACACACACACAAGATCCCACTGACTTGGTGCACACCGCTGGACGGTTGGAAACCCGTGCAACTAGCAACTATTTGCAGCAGGATTCAGCTTGAGTAGAACGTGCAAGTTGGCTGTTATGCATGCTATTTGACTTGAAACTAACTATACATAGCACAGGACTTCCCACTGCGTTTCGTTATCTTCTTGGTCAGGACTGCCCACTTCTTTTCGTTATTATCATCTGTGCACTTCCCCTGCAGAACATCATTGCTCCACAAACAGCTCAGCAAGATGAGCATGGAACAGAATCGAGCAGAACGACAGGTGCTTCTTCAAATACGCAACCCGTTGCGACCCGACTACAACTCAGACACCAGTTAGCTCAACGCAAGACTTCATATACTGCCACCGGAACGATGAACCTAGACGAACAGTTTGAAATTGTCTGCGAAACCGGCCGCAGCAAGAACAAAAAGCAGCACGCCAACAGATGTGAGTCTAGTCGAATTGACGTAGACACCCGTCAACTGCTGGTATCATGAGCAGCCGGTGCACCTAAAGAGCTGCGTGACTAATTTTTAGCCGCCCCTGATGGGAAACCTCCATGCTCGACCAACGCATTTGTGCACATAGTTGGCAAAATCAAACATCACGATGTTGTCAGCTCTGCGATTTGCGCGGACAAATCTTGTAATGAGAATCCCGGATAGTCGTTCAAACAGGCTTTGACCACATTATAGGATGCTACTGAAGTGTATATGGTAGAGGTACTGGCCGAATCTGATATGTAGATGCAGCAACTGATTTCTTGAAGGTTTTCAATATGTCTGCAACTATGGTAAGGCAAGGAGGTTGGGTACAGCTAGAACAGTCTGAGATGTGCCTTGCCTTGAATATGGCCAAAATGCCCAAAGGAGGGTTTTTGCGCGCCGCAATAGAGGAAACGCAATTGCTGATCAAGACACCTCATGCCGAAGTCTGACAAGAGACGAAGCGGGGAGATGAGTTTCCTGCTCATACAAACGTGAAGACTGTGATGAAAAGACACCTGGCTATGCTTCGAGAAAATGAAATGGATGGCTGCCTTTTTTGCCAAGATGGCACAGCACAGAATCCCCAGCCACGCTGGAGGCGCAAAGTCACTGGTGCTCCTCTACCTGAGCCACTCCGACAGCCGACACCAGAAACGAGGCCACATCAGCCCGGAATGCCACCTGTGCCACCCAGTGATAATGAGGCAGCACATGTATACAAAATTGAAGGTTTGCCACCCGGATATGTGTATATCCATACTCCTCTTCCCAGCTCTGAATTTTCCAATCATGATGAATATGCCAAGGATCGCAAGTGTATCGGGCGGGGTTGAACGCAGGTGATGTGGATGTTGCAGGACTGAACTCGAAGTGCGTATCGAGGAACAAAGATCAGAATATGTTTCAAAGTCGGACTATTGCTTGCTATACAAGCGAACGAGTAAACAGAGAAGAAAAGGAAATCCTCCAACACCATCAACACTCTCTTTATATACAATTCGTCTGCCACCTCTCGAACCATTCTTCATGCTCCGATGTACCATCCGAATCTTATCCCATGATCTTACACACCA
>Ga0307512_10002328_pt1 | contig 24485 bp, 28 predicted proteins | sample 14_EM_MG_FD_200267 | JGI IMG/M metagenome (GOLD analysis project Ga0307512, IMG submission 200267) | Populus trichocarpa ectomycorrhiza microbial communities from riparian zone in the Pacific Northwest, United States - 14_EM | ecosystem: Host-associated > Plants > Roots > Unclassified | place... | reverse complement strand
CTGAACTGGAAGTGGTCATGACAAATGGTTGATTATGTCAGAGTCGCGTCGACGCGTCCTTCCCTCACGACTCAGCATTAATCTTGCAGTGCGTACTTGTAGTCATCGTACCCTCACCATGTCCTCCACATCCACTTTTGTCAAACCTCACGATGAGCTGCATTATCTCAACCTTATCAGAGACGTGCTGGACACTGGAGAATCGCGTCCAGATCGCACAGGGACCGGCACCATCTCCCTCTTCGCACCCCCGTCCCTTCGCTTCTCCCTAACGAACTCTACCCTCCCTCTGCTCACGACCAAAAAGACATTCCTTCGCGGGATAATAGAGGAACTCCTCTGGTTCATCAAGGGGCAGACAGACTCGACTCTTCTATCGAAGAAGGGCGTCAAGATTTGGGACGGGAACGGGTCGAAGGAATTCCTTGAGAAGCGAGGGTTGGGGCATCGCCGTGTTGGGGATTTAGGTCCCGTTTACGGCTTCCAATGGAGGCATTTTGGCGCAGATTATGTTGATGCGGACACGGACTACTCTGGTCAGGGCGTCGACCAGTTGCGCGAAGTCATTCGCAAAATCAAGGAAGATCCAACAGATCGTCGCATCATCATGAGTGCTTGGAATCCCGCAGGTTTGTCCCTTGACCTCCTATTGCACACAATGCTTCAATCGTCTTCTATCGACAGATATACCACTTATGGCCCTGCCCCCTTGTCACATGATGTGTCAATTCTATGTCCACCTGCCGGGCCAAGATAACCCTAGCGCACCGCGGAGATTATCGTGCCTCATGTATCAACGCTCCGCGGACCTGGGACTCGGGATCCCATTCAATATCGCATCTTACGCACTACTGACGCACATGATCGCGCGTGTTACGGATACGCTTCCTCACGAGCTGGTCATTCAGCTCGGAGATGCCCATGTTTACCGGGATCATGTGGATGCACTCAGGGTGCAACTTACCCGCCAACCGCGCACTTTCCCTACTCTCCGTTGGGCGCGCGACATCACCGAGATCGAAGGTTTCACCTATGATGATTTCATCATAGAAGGATACGATCCTCACCCCGCTATTGCAATGAAGATGAGCGTGTAGATGGGGAATTCGAGGTAGTAATTTCGCGGACCCTCGGTTAGAACTGGTTCTGACTCCAGACTTCTCAAGGGTTTGTTTTCGGATGTTTTTTCTCTTTAGTGATACCTTTAGTGATGACAAAGATTGTATCGTCAGTATTGGTCAAGCTGCCCAGGTGTCGAATTTGTCGTGTATTCCTTCTCTTGCTCCTGCTTGATTAGAGGCTGACGGGGCAGGTTCAGTGTTCGAGTATAGATAATCTCTGGGTCGTGGTGAACGATGGGGTGTATTGTTGGCTCCCTGTTTCGGCGAATGTTGCGTGTCGATTCGCAAGGGTGGATGCTCCGGAACTGTTTTAATTCTCCCCTTCCCCGAGCCCAATAGAATCTTCTTATAACACTATCAATCGTGAGCTTCCTCATCTTTTTTGCGCTACTGATTAAGCATATCAGGTAGGAATTCATTGGCTATTTCTGTACGGCATACAGGACTTCCCGGGGGGTTGTCTCTCGGTGAGCTAGGTTTTATTTGGGGACCAGCCCCCTTGTGACTGCAGCGTGCAGTGGGATTTCTAAGGGTTATATCGAGCGCGTTGAAGACCGATCATGCCATATAGTCCATTTGTCAACAAAAATGCCCTTTCTTCATTTCTGTCGATCCCCTGTATGCGCCAGGGCCGATTGCTAATGTGGTGCCTCTTCTCTGCAATGAAAATAAATGGCCATTCCGCAAACTTGGTTGTATGTGGCTCTCGTAAGAGACGTGTTACCGTTATCTCAATATTGAACACATGGTCTTCTCGTGTAGGGCCTTCTTTACGCCTTTCGTCGCTTGGCATGGATGTCTAGCTCAATTGTTCCGCGCTCTCGATTGGGCCTCTTTTTCCGCCTGCTTTCCGGGGAAGAGTGCGCTCAGACCAGACTGACTCGAATGGTTTACCCGAGAAAGGCAAACGGTGTTAGCGTTCACCGAAAAAGCCCACTGCATTGCGTTAAGGCTTTAATTCCCGTTGTACGATCACCGTAACTGACCGATCAGCTGACGTGCTGAACCCTCGCCCTGTCCACCAGACGTTGTTTCTTCCCCCGCCCCCTCATTTGCTCAGGGTCTAGAAAATTCTTGCTTGCCTTACCGGCTTCTGCGTTAATTCTTCGCGGTCCCTCGGCTTGTCGTAGGGGTCCGCATGAAGATGGCACGGTAATTTTCCGAGGGTCACCTTCCAAACCACCCATTTACTCGAGTTCTGATGCGCAGTGGGCACCATCGCGGCACTCTTATAAAATCCATGCTTCTCCCGCACCGCACAAAGCGGGCGGTGGCAGTCACACCATGCGGTGAGCATGCACTCATTTCCCCTCTCTTCTTGGTCTCTGTGGAGCAGTCCTCCGGTCAAGACATACTATCACAGCTCCCTGACTCGCAACCACAGGCCCACACTAGAAATCTCCTCGCCCCCCCCCCCCCAACACGCCGAAGTCTTTGACAAGAGAAGCTAAAAAATTTCAAACTTTCCTTGAATCACCTCGCCTCAATTGGCGGCCTTCAACATGTTCCACAGTCATCTCCGTATCGGACAACCAGAATGTTCCGCCAGCACCGGGCACCGTATTGGCTTCTGCCACAGACCGGAGGTCATGCCAGAGGTGGGCAAGATGTCCTCAGCTCAGCCCCACCTTGTCCGATGCTGCGCATCGCGTCGTGCTCCTGAAACGAGTTGCAAATTCAGGCATTATTTCTATTCACCAGCTCATCGGACCATCGTTCGCCACTCGGTCAGACCCAGGGGTTGAACCCCCCCGTAGCGACACTCGTGAAACCCATACTCTACATACTGGGAAATAGGTGTAGTGTGTAGTCATCCTCAAGACCAGCCACATCGTGAACGGGCACGATGAGCACAGCGACGGATCCCTTCTAGTGGGCGCTACGGAACAGCATTCACCAAATAGGCACCGCTGACTCAGTCGACTGGAACAAGTGCCTGCCGCTCATACAATTCTGTGGATCCTGTTCACAACTCATAAGTGAACGCTGAGCAAGCACCGCGCTCTTATTCTGCCCTAATCCACCCTCCACTAGCAGAAAGTGACAGGTTGTTCTCGTGACTCGATAGCTCAACGAATAAACTGCATTACCACTTTCACTCCAATCTTCGTAATACAAGGCGCCCACGTGGTGAAACTTCGTAACCTTCTCGGTTTCAAGCGTTTCAAGAACAAAAGTAATACGAGTCAGACGATGAGGAGGTGGAGAAGATTTCGCCATCTGCCGCCGGCGGATGGCGCTTTGGGGTTATCGTAAGCTTCCTCGAATATTTTTTGTCGGCGCTCAAATTTGACAACTAGGCGGCGGATTGCGACAGTAGACCGCTCGAGGCTCTCGTAGCCAAAATAGACAATTCTGTAAGTGGGGTAACACTAGCACTGCTGCCTCTACTGTCGGAGGAGCGTGCAGCGAAGGAGATAGGTGGTGTACCTTGCTAAGAAGTCACAATGGTGGTTTCCCGGTTTGAGTGGGCACCCCGATAGGCTGGCTCGGAGCGTTCTTCTTCCCCGGCACGCAGTAACGTTTGCTCTTACGAACCTTTAAACCTGCACAAGTTTCTATTTTTTAACCACACCAGCAAACGCATGGCCTTGCCCAGAAATTTCCGGAAGCTACCATGCAATTGAACCGGACCATGAGTCGCATTGCACGAATTCTCAAGGGGGGTTGGAAAGGAACTAGAAACTAAAACCATGCTAATCAAGCCCACGCAATAGCAAACATTTAACTTTCATCCGTAATTTGGAGACCGGAGGCTGTTCAAAATTAAGTGAGTGACCGGGCATGTTCGGGGAGTATGAGAAAGCGAAAAGCCAGAAATGATAGTCGGACCCCAGGCACCGCCGTACCCTCACCGTATTACCCGAAACTCGACTGGCTATCAGAAGAGGACACCACTGTGCGCGTGTTTTTCTTGCTGCTATGTGTCGTCTTCGAAGCTTTTGCTATTTGCCTGTCCATCTCTTACCGGGAATGGATGAAATAGCCGGCTCAATTGAAGAATAAGTTCCTTGCATGCGAGAGTAATTGCGTGTGAGCCCACGCCGGCCGCAATGGTTCCGTGCCCGAGATCGACACCGCAATCCTGCCGCAGTGACACTTGTCACTCGGCCGCTTCATTTCGATGTCGGAGGGAGGAAACATTGACGATCCCATAGTCCGTGGTCGAAGAACGTGACCTGGATTTGCTCGTACCACTCACGTCGCTCTTCAGCATAGCCGGTTGGATTGAGGCTGTTTCATGACTACTCGTGCACCTAGCGAGATATATAAGAATGGACTTTACCCCCGTCCAGCGCCATCCTCGAATTACACAACGATCTCCTCTGAAAATACATGGATTCTGCTACCCAATCTCCGCGGGCAGGATCCTCCAATACCCTCCAACGTGGCAAAGCATGCTTGAACTGCAGGTGCGTCACGCATACTGATGCAAGTCCTACGCGAATACCCCTCACACGGATTCATCATGGCAGGCGTCGCAAAATGGTTTGCAGCACCCTCACCGTTCTGCAGAGGCCCTTCTAACACGTTCCTCGTCCCCTTTTAGAAATGCGATGGCGTTCGCCCGGTGTGCGGCCCATGCAGTCGAGCCAATCGGCCTGATGACTGCGAGTACTCGGACGGTCAAAGCCGGACTCGTACCCAAATGCTCGAGGATACCATCGCCCAGCTCGAAACTCGTATACACGAGCTAGAGCATCCCAATAGTACCCCTTCCTCGGTGATGCTCCACGACCCTCATTCCACCTTCTACCAGACGCAACAATCTCCCATTCCCGGACCCTCGGAGCTATCTTCGTCCGTCCTATTTTCCTCGACGGAGTTTTCCCATGCATCACACTCGTCTTCCTCGAGCCCCCTCGTCGGTACGTCTCTAACACTTTTATCGGATCGATATTCATATCGGATAGGCGCGGCTGTCCCAGCGCCTCGCTCTTCTACCTCGATGGCGTGGATGGCCATGGATGAACCGCCCGCCCATATTGTACAAGAGCTGTGAGTGAACCTGTAACCCGAGTTACATCCCCATTCTAATCCATCATCGCCCGTGGCAGCCTTGATACGTTCTTCGAATACGCCCCCTCACTACATTTCTTCTTTCACCACGTTCGCTTTCGGCACGCCATATCTCTCCCTCCCGGAAATCCCGGCCGTCCGATCGCAGCTCTTATCAACGCGGTCTATCTTTGGGGGATAGTTTCCAGTAAGGGCAAAGACCTCCCACAGCATGAAGCCATTCTCGTCTCTCGCGTCTCATCGCAACTAGGAAGTGCGATCCCTACTGCACCGTCTCATCAGATTTTGCAAGTAATTCAGGCAAAGGTTCTACTCACCTTCTACCTCTTTCGAGTCGGCCACTTCCTTGCGGCACGTCATGAGGCAAACTCTGCCTCGTCCCTTGCAGTGGCATGCGGGCTACACAAGATCAGGACAGCACAGCCCATGCCTGCCTTCACAAGCTTTATCGATCAAATTGACCTCACCCTACAGGAGCCGCGAGATCAAATAGAAGAGGGAGAGCGCATCAACGCGTTTTGGGCTGTTTTTGTGATGGATCGCTGCTTGGCGGTAATGCTCGGTCCACCATTGGTGATCTCGGACATGGATGCACCCGGAATGCATATTGACACACCCTGGCCGCTAGAAATGGAGACGTATGAACGCGTGCGTACCCTTAGCGCCAATTGTACTCGTTAGATCGTTAACGTCCTGTCATTTTTAGGGACAGATATACCCGAATCTGCGTACGAGTGGGACTGTACGTAGTTTTTTCAGTGGCATGAACAATGGGTGGCCTTGGGAAAACCAGAATCCGCTCACGCAACTCAGCAAGGCCGCGGCGCTCTTTGAACGCGCAGCTCGTCTGGCTGCGACGTGGAGGCCTGGTGCGCTGGCTTTCCAGTTTCACAATATGGCGCTGATTGATAGTTTGGAAGAGATCCAAAATATTGGGTCATTCTATTCCGATTTCGTGGCGGTGGACCAACGTATCGACGAGTTTAAATCACAGCTTACCCCCATCGACCGGGTTTCCGGTCACAGCGTCCCGCTCGTACACCTCGCGTATTGTCTCTCTAATGGTGCGACCATCCAGCTGCACGCAACGTTCTCGTCACAGAATACGGGCTCTCGAGCGAAGTGCTTGTCTGCCGCAACGGCCATAGTGCGCGCAAACCAGGCCGCTCACGTGCAGGAGTCGGCCTACACTAGTCCGATACTTGGCGTAAGTCTTAGCTTGCCTCGCCTTTTTGCATTTCAAACGTGTGTGACATGCCCCCAGTCGCTTTGGGCAGCCAGTGGCCGCGTCATCGTCAACGAGATTATCGCGCGGCGGTCCTTCCACGCCGAACAGACCCCTTCGCCTCAACAACGCGATACAGAACTCCGTAATGCACTGGAACAGATCCAGTCCGTGATGGTGGCGCATGCGTCTCGGTGTGCTTTGATGAGTACGTCTTCGGGCTTCAATCATGTCTGTGTACCTCTCACGTGATCATCCTTGACAGACTACTATCTGGGGCGTCTCCAACAGGAGAGCGCAGGGATTTGATGGTTACTACCCTCGACTTTCCCCTTACCTGGTAAATCTTCGTGTTCTCCGCCTCCCTTCAGTGTGTCTATTAGCTCATCATTGTCCTTGTCTATACTCAGTCAAATGCACAGTCGCACACCTCTACCACGGTACCATGTGATAAGGCGCACTTAGAGTCTCGCTTCGTGATAGGACATGTATTTAGTAGCCGATCCGTCACTTGTCTTAATCTGATTTAATATCCCCTAGAATGTCTGAGTGCGAATCCTAGAACTGGCTCGGGCTCGAGTGCTATTGCAGTACGAAGAACATCAAACACAGCCACGAGGTACGATGGACTAACGGATCCTCGGGACCGCAATGAACGGCCGCCCATAACCATACACCACAATTTACCAACTATTTCCTGCCCGTTGGCCATGCCTCGATCGCGCCGTAGATCTCGATGTGGTACTGTACCTCCGACACCGCTGCAGCACGCACTGGACGAGCGCGCACCGGCACTATGCACTATACTCAGTATTAGGTGACTCAAAAAAGTCCGAAGTGCATTAGTCGCCTGTGATACGTCCGAGTCTTTCGGCTTTCAGACGCGATCGATCACGCAAGACTCAACTACGAGGTCAAATAATTCTTCCTCATATGTGGGAATCAGGCGTTCTTTCCATGCACTCGAAGAACAAACGTAGCATCATAGGCCCGACAATGCGGACCCACGGCCACGACTTACCGTTGATCCGACATCAAACACCGTACTTGTCGTTCCCCTTGAACTCCTCCTGCCGTTATTCTTCTCTTGGTGGCCTTCACTCGGGCGCTTTACTGCGCAAATTTTTTTAATGTGAAAAGTGCCAGCTGAGCGTACGCATGTAACCGGCGAATGGGTCGAATAAATAGCAGAGGTCTGACACCTGGCACTTGGTCGAGATTACAAGTTTGGTTCTCTGAGTCAAGTCCAGAACCCTATACGTACAACTGAGCATTTTTTACATTGGTTGGGCTCTCTACCGATAGATATGAAGAGACATGACAAAAGATAACCCTACCCATTGCTTTACATGATCCGTCAGCAAGTGAAGGGATGATCTTGTACGATAGGGGGGAGGACCGCCTGCCGCACCACGCGTTTCTCGACCGATCACTGGCAGTGAACCGACGATTGCAATGAAATGGAGGCCATGGCAGAGGTTTGAATACGATATAAAATGTCAGTGACTAGGAGGACCCGGATAGCGTGGGACGCCGTGACACAAAGGGGCTAATGACTCCCAGTTGACTCCTACAGTGCGCCGTGTGATTGCGATTGAAACGAACCAGCTAAGATATCAGCACGCCTTCAAGTTTACCCTTTCCGCAGTTTGTTTAGACAATGATCGGTTGGACTACTAGGATTCGTACGACGATCTGTAAGTGATCTTGGCCGACTCGGAGGTTCGTGTTGTATCTGCATTGTAGCTACCTTCGTGGTGCATTAGCACAAGACCGCAGTTATATTGATCCACCGATCCTCAGTAGGGTGCGAAGAATATCCGATATTGTACCGGACACAGCACGGCAAATTCCAGCAGGATCGATTCGAAGGCGGATACATTGGGGTCTCGTATGAGCTTTCCCGTCCACGAGTATGAATTTGGTATGTCAATTAGGCTTAGGCTTCGGTCCTCGAGCCCAATGGCTTTCCTGATTGTGGCCGGGTACCTGCCACCTTTTCTAGGTCCGGCTCCAGGAACGATGATGTGGGGCCATTCGGCTTTCTGTAGGGCCCGAGGCGAAAGACCCTGGTTCGGCCACGTGCCCCAAGACCGAGCCTCACGTCACCAAGGGGCAGGCTGACGATATGGTGGGGATTATAGTAGCATACAGTAGTCTACTTTTATTGTGTACTCGCCCGAGTTGTGCGACTGTGTGACTGAAGCGTAACCAGTCACGGTGGATTGACTTGGGCCCGGGGGTCTCAGTGTGCGGATGCTGACTGTCTCGCTCACTGGGTATAGGGATTACACTTCCTCCTAGAAATGTTCAGTAGACCATCAATTGAGTACCTCACTAATGGGTATAACAGTCGTGCAGTTTAACCAGGCGATACTAATCACGTGTATGCCTTCGTCATGCGACTCACGTGTATTTTGAACACGATCACGTGGTAATTATCGAACGAACACAGTTTCCTTTCATTTCAGACCGACTCAGACTAGAAACTAGCACATCATCGAGACCGGCTCCGACACTGCGTAAAAGCCGTCAATCGATACAACATTCATAGGCTTGTAACTTTCAGGAGGTCTCAAGTTTCGCTTTTCAAGCTCCAGCTAGTCCATCATGTCTTCGTTCTTGGACAACTTCGAGCCACTCGACGTTATTGGAAATGGGTCTTTTGGAATCATTCGAAAAGTCAGGCGGAAACAAGATGGGGTCGTGAGTTCTTCTTTGGTAGAGCTTCTGCAGCCTTTCAATGCATCATAGGTCTTAGCTCGGAAGGAGATCGATTTCGAGCGCATGAATGAACGTGATCGCAAGCAAGTTGTGGCCGAGGTGTTCGTCTGCGCTGTTTATGCTGAAGCAAGGAAGCACTTGTCCTGACCCACAGCTAGCAACATTTTGAAGGATCTCGACCATACTCATATTGTCAAATATCACGACCGCTATGTTGACCGCGACGCAGGTATACTCTACATTCTTATGGAATATTGTGGAGGTGGAGATTTGTCGTCCGTCATCAAGCAGGCGCAAAGACATAACCGCCTAATACCAGAGGAAACCGTCTGGCACTACTTCATGCAAATCCTGTTGGCGTTGCATTATTGCCATCACCCAAATGGTAATTCACGGACTGGGAGTTTAGCTGGAGACGCGGAGAGTAAGGAACGAAGAGCTCCAATCCTACATAGGGATTTAAAACCTGACAATGGTGCGTTCAATATCATTTCAGCTTCCGTTCTCGTTAAGTATCTTGCGTCGTAGTGTTCCTTGATGAGAACAACTCGGTAAAACTCGGAGACTTCGGTTTATCGAAGGTATTAACGCAAGCAAGTCTCGCGAATACCTATGTTGGCGTATGCAACTCCTCTCTCGGCTCTATTCATTTTTTTGCTTGACCATCCACCACACAGACGCCATATTACATGTCTCCAGAGCTAATGCAAGAGAAGGCATATGACTCGAAGTCAGACATCTGGTCGTTAGGATGCCTTATCTATGAGTTATGCGCACACAAACCACCGTTTCATGAAGCCAAGACGCATTCCGAGCTAAGCATGGCAATACGGTATGCATCCTTACGTTTTTGGGCCGCGCTTAGGATGTTTAATTCTTGGGCAGTAATGGGCGTATACCTCCATTGACACGTGGATACAGTCAAGCACTCTCAAGCGTAATCAAGGCAATGCTGAACCTGAACGTAAGCAAGCCTGATGCTGTATGTAGTACTATTGATAATGTTGATGACCTAAATAGCCATCGATGCGACCGTCAGCGGCTCAATTACTGCAGCACGAGCGGCTCGAATTCGCTTACAAAGTTTTCGAGACTCAAAAGCAGTAAGTACTCGGTTCGCTCCTTGGTAAAGCCTGTTGATATCTTCGCAGGCTGGACAGTATCAAAGCCCACAAAGCAGCTCTTGTGGACCGCGAGCAAGAGCTCATTTCTCGGGAATCTGCTCTCGCCGCGCATGAGGCGGCACAAAATGTTGCTATCTCACAAAAGGACAGCGAAATTGCCGCTCTTCGGGCTCAGCTTGCCGAACTCGCTGCGTCCGTTTCGGGTCAAGTACAGCAGGCAGTCACTAGGCGCGAAGAGGAACTGCGTAGCGCAGTACTCGAGCGTGAGAAAATAGTCGAGTTAGGCTTCCAGCGGCGGGAAGAAGAGATAATGGAGGCTGTGCGTGTGCGGGAGGCAGAACTGTTCGAAGCGTGGCTGAGAAATGAGGCCACAGTGCGTGCAACATGCCAGGCAGAGCTAGAGGCGCACTGGTGTACAGAGCTGGAAAAGCTTCAACGGATGAAAGAAGAAATCGAAGCAAAGGCGCGCGCTATTGAAGAAGGTCAGCAGAAGGAGGCGATTCATCATCGACACTCCGTCGAGGTTCTCACATGCCGCACAGGTCAGAAAAAAGGAAAGACACCATTAGAAGAAGTCAAGAACATCCTTGCACCACTTGCGCAGCTAACTAGTGACCCACAAAGCACGCCACGCCCGGGTACAATCTCTCCGACGCGTCCAACGCGGCGTGCCTTCGAGACGCCTGCCGATTGTCTGGCACCACCACCATTCCCTGTTGTATCCGCCATGAAAGGTGTGATCCTCACTGAAACCGGCGAGACCCTTGCGACACCAATGCCTATGAAGCTCGTGGATATCCTCGTCGATTCGCCCAGGGTGAGCCACAGTCTCGGATTTGCGAAGATATTCGATTTCGACAAGGCGGATGAAGAGAACAACCTCCAGAATGCCGGGGTGGCGATGTCGACGCCGACGAAATCTCCCTCGAAGAAGAGGCCCGAGGCTGGTGTAGCCCAGACGAAGGCTGCTGCACCTGCGCCGACATTGACGCGCGCGAATTCGGTTCTGAGATCCCCCTCGAAGAACAAGTCAGTTGGCACATCGATGAAAGCGCGGACCCAAGGCCCAGCTGCTCTCATGCCTTCACGGACGGCCCCTGCACCGCCTCCTCAGCGGACCAGCCGCCTCCGCCGACCATCTGTATCGTCTCGATCCCAGGTGAAGCGAGTCGAAGTACCAACGACAGTGACCGCACAGCCGGAGAACCCAACGACAACGACCACAAGTGCCGGGTCTTCCTCATCGCCATCATCGTCATCACCATCATCATCGTCATCATCATCGTCATCATCGTCTTCATCCGACAGCACTCAAATTGTTTCTTCTAGCGACTCTATCCCCTCCACGCAGCCTCCACCGCTACCTATATACGACCTACATGATGAGGAGAACCTGCCGAGCCCATTCCTACGGCGGGTCGAGCGGGAGCGGGGGGCGATAGGGATGGAGATGGAGGAGATGCCGAGGCGCGGCAGTGGAACAATCGCGCGCGTGAAGCGGGCGAGTGGTGCCAACCTTTTGCGTGCAGCTGCCGCGGCGAATAGCGCCAAGGCCGCGGGGGACCCCGTAGGCGCAAAGGCTATGTCCGCTGTGGGTACCATGGCGCGGTCGTCGTCCGTGGCGCGGAAGGCTGGGGAGGAGGCGCGTAAGGCGTTGCTTCGGATGTGATGCGGTTTTATTTGGAATGTCGTGCGGCGCGAACTTTCGGTCTCTTGTTATGATTCACTGCTAATGATCCACGTTATTTGCGTGCCCCTTTCAAGCTTCAAGTTCTCAACTGAAGGGGATGGTGTTTTGGTTTACTTTTGTGCAACATACATATTTATCCACGCATACCACAGTATTCATACAGGTTGGCTTCTACTATACAAATGAAAGATGGATAATTCGGATGGGGCCGAGGTGATTTCAGACGGAGGTAAAGCTATATGAGAGCAAGCACGATGCAGGCAGTTTAATGTCATATCACAGCGAGAACGGTGGCCACACCACCATTCCATAACCCATGCCGTCCAGCACACATGGCCAGGCAACGAGTCACAAACAATGGAGCGTTACAAGTTAATCGTCTCCGCGGTCCGGAGGTGACGGTCCCTTCGATTCATGACGTGGGCGCCTAACATTCAATTGCGCGCGTGCACGAGGGGGCACATCCATCCATCGCGTTAAGCCAAAACGCGCGAACAATTAGGACGGCGAGGCATTTAGGTTTCATTCCCCTTCGCAACAACGTGCGCAAGATCTGACAGAAGCTGAGGTGGCATGGGAAAAGCGGAGAACCCGCTTGCTCGCTGAAACACATTTTTATTTGAAAACGAAACGTCTGAGGGATACCATTGTTCACATCCGAGTCACTCACTAGTAGGGAGGCTCAACCTTGACTTGGAGAAATTTTTAGAGAGGGGTAAGGCGCGAGGGTCTAAATGCCTCAGTACTAGTCTTTCTCTAGTCGCGCGGGGTGGATGGCGATAGAGCGCGGTGGTGGCTCGACTGTGGACGCGGGTTGTTATTGTTACAAGGATTTAGACACGGTCTCTGTAGATATGTTTATGGCTATGGATCCATGTAGACACATGTAGATGCGCGCTTGCCGTTTGGGAGAAGAAGTCATGATCAGGAACAAGCGGGGAATAAAGACTTGGATACGGCCGAGGCGATCTGATGACTAGTGTGGTTTCATGCTCACGATCGATGAGTCTAGCCATCTTGTGGAATATATATTCACAGTATAGTACTCGGCTCAGAGTGGGATTGGGGTGAGTCATGGAATTAGATTAAATGTGGGAGAAAGACCACAAATATTGTGGCAGGGGCGTAAGTTGTAGAGGAAGGGGGGGGAGGATGAGTGGTGAGCGGTGAGCCATAACGCCGGCAAGTCTATTGTCCATAAATCTGTGGCGTCGGACGGGCCAATTGCCCGTTTGGGTAAAATCGCCCTTTGACTCTTTCCCCCAATATTGATTGTCCGTTGGATGCGTCCTCATTGACCACCATCCATTTTCTTCCCTCTTTTTCCAACTCTCACTCCTGCACACGAGTGTGTCCTTTCCCCCCTCCTCCTTTCCTGTGGCCGCCTTCTACAGGAGCTTACTTGTGGACGCCGTACGTGCCAAACAAGGCGTGAAAGCGTGTCGGTCCACCACCTACAAAAATGGATCCAGGTTCACGCACTGTTCCTTCTCTTCCAACAATAACCTTGCCTCTCAGTCCGACACCATCGCCTCTGTCATCAGCACCCACACCCATCCCATCGCCATTGAACCTTACGTCCCAAAACACCATCATGTCAGGTGTTGTGCGAAACAAAGCAGGCGCAGGCGCCCAACCCCCCAGGCCACCCAACGCTTGGATCCTCTACCGCTCAGACAAGCTCCAAGAGCTACCCCCGCCTCCCCTTGGCTATCCAAAGCCAACCCAGGCTGAAGTTTCGAAGATCATCTCAGCGCAATGGCGGAAAGAGACGGAGGAGGTACGCGCTCTGTACGAGCAGCGCGCGGAGATGGCCAAGGCGGAGCACGCGCGCCTGTATCCGAATTACCGCTTCGCGCCCATAAAGAAAGCTGACAAGGATCGCATCCGCGAGGAAAAGCGGCAGGCGAAGGAGCAGGAGCGCGTCGGCCGTCGGGTGCGCGGACGTGTCGCGCCGTACCCGCCCCCTTCCACCGCACCTGCCTTCAAAGCATCCGTCCCCTTCTCCATCAAACACGTCTTCCCCAATACTCCATCGGCCTCTCCACCTAGCTCGTCTGCGTCATCGCCATCGTCCACTACGCCTCCCTCCCAACCGTGTGTCGGTGTAGTGCCGTGCTACGACTCGGCGCGTGTGACACCCGACGCGTCCATCGACCCTCAACTCCCACCAGTCGACTCGCAAATACCGTCATCGCGTGAAACGTCCCATTTCAAGGTCACTGTACCAGTCGTAACACCATTACCCGCGGTGCCACCTCGCCTTACGCTCAACTCGCCCCGGCCTTCGCCTCCCAAGGGCTGGCAGCCTTCATCGTCGGGTTCTCTCACAACATTCCCCAGCCCACCTGAAGAAATCTCACTCCCTGTCTGGCTGCAGACCCTTCCTCAATCAACCCAAGTACAACACCAGGCATGTCTTAGCGCCCACTTACATCCCTCTCGTATTCCTAACGTTGTTCATAGACTGCCAACCTTCACTTCACAATGCCTAGCTTCGATCCTTTGTCCCTCCAGGATACCAGGAATGAGTCACCCCTCGCAGGGTTCTTTACTAGCAAACTCTCTGGCGACTTCCCTCTACATGATTTCGTAAACGAAACTCTCATTGCGCCACCTTCTGGCAGTATTGATGTTGATATGGGGATATATCCTCCATCGATGTGCGAGTCGTCCACATTTGACAATCCGATTCATCTGCTTGGAGATAACTCCGAGGCGTTCATGTTATCCCCCACGTTCGAGCAGCTCTTGGCAAATATAAATGCACTAGCACAACCACAACCCCAGGATAGTACTTCGCCATTATCATCATCCGATTCGACGTCTATCGACCCTACACAAGACTTCAATTTTGACGATTTCGTGAAGGACTTTGTACTTACCGCTCCTCAAGAACTTATTATTGATGACGCACTCACCACGGAGGCACGGGTGGGCGACCAGAACATTAATGTGGCCCTCTCCATCCCGCAGAATAGCTCGGCACCCCTTAGTTTACACTCCGTGTCTGTCGCGAGTCCGACGCCGTCGTTCTATGTCACCACCCCATCACCCGCTTCCACCGAACCAACTCCCCCTCCTGTTGTAAAGCAACCCTACGTGCCACCGCGTGGTGCAGCCAATGCCAGCGCGCGTCGCGTTGGAGGTAGTTGGGCGATTCCCGTAGCCGTTTCGCGACTCGCCTCTCCCATTCCCAGTTGTACTCCGTCTCCGAATCAGGTGGTGGCGTAATGCTCCCTCCACAATTATCTTGTCGATTCTCTCTCTGATTTGGCCCACTCCTCACCACAACGACAACCCCCCATCGTCATGACCATCATCTCTCATATCATATGTATACCATCGTCACATCTTATCCATTTCCGCCAATCTGCAGCTTTCGTCGTTATCTCCTCGCTCTCGTATGCTTTCCTTCCCTCCCCCCCTCCCTCTTCCCCCCTTCTCCCACTGATATTCGTACCTCGAGCGCCCACATGCACTGGTGTCATCCCTTTCTTGGATCTTAGATGAGGGCTTCTTGTTCGCTCCATGGAACTTGGAGCATACGGGATATCCGTCGCATCGTCCTGTCCGGTTGTCTGTGTGTCTGTCTCGTTCTTTCTGCGTTGCGCTTTCTTCTATCCTCACTTGTACTTTTGTCGATGTGATCTTCAGTATACGTCCCCTCCACTACCCCACCCCCATTTCGTCTCCGTAGTTCGCCCCATCGTAGCTCTTCGCTTACCTGCCGGCTCTACGTCTGGGATTTCCGGGCCGTCGTCATTTCTCGTCGCTGTGCTTACGGACTCACCCATACCATCTCTACGACCAACTCACACCTCTATCCCACTGATCTTATACGTCATTATCTCCCTATCTCATCTATTTTTTTTCTTCTACAGAGTATTATATTTTTTTGCCGCTGCATCGTTGCCGAAACCGAAATTTCCTTGTCTCGCATTTACTTACTGGTGGCTTTTGTCCATTTGTTGTCAAAAAGAGAACATTTAACACGGTATTCGTCCGCGGGAATACGCTACTCAATATTGTCCTTGAAGCTTGAGGTTGTGTGAGTGTGAAAGGGGCCGGAACCACAAACTAGGGTTAATTCGCCCTTGCAAGTATTTGGACATTTTCTTTCTGCAGAATCTGGATGTATGCGTGAGGTATTGGGATTCCATGACTCCTTCCAAATATGCTACAAGTAACGATATTAATATGGCATAGCTGGAAGCCACCCCACTCCAGTCAGGCCCAGACATCTGCCAATTTAAGAAAGTCACCCGGGCCCCTATCTTGATCTCGATCTGAATACTGGGACTGCTCTATTAGTGCTAGTGCTGTGCAGTACTAGAGTACTTGGTACAAACAAAGTCGCGCGAACTGACGAACCAAACCGATTCTACCACTGCAGCACTGTGATACTCAGGACTAATTCCCAGCACCGTGCAATCACTTCTGGTGATTAAGGTGTTGATTGGTCAGGGAAAAAAAATGCACCACATGCTAGCCTGACGCGAAGCCAACTGACACTGGCTCACGTGGGTATCTTCGGGTTCTAGCGCGTGCTGCGCGGATCAGCTGAGCTTAGTTAAATGCATCACTCGCGGAATTGTGGAGGTGAATACCCCTTGTAACGAGTGCCACAGCCCACAACAGTACTGGGTCTAAGTCATCATCTAGATCACGGTGATGGTATCGAAAGCGCGGCAACTGGTGTCTCGTGATTCGTGAAACCTAACAATAAATGCTAACGAGAGGCAATCAGTGTATGACTCGAAAAGACGATAGCAAGGGATCGGAGGCGGCTTATCATTCATGGGCTTTCCGACACTGTGACGATCTATTCTCATTCCTGATGGTGGACAGTTACTGGGAGATTAGAAAGCTGTCGCGCGGTAAGGAACTGATCCACGGCTTCCTTGTCAGATCGCAGCTTGCCACTGGAACCCCTTATGAAACACTTCGGAGCGCTGATATCACTCCTGTCATACCTTCCAGGGGATTTGTTCTGTGCGAAATGTTGTGCAAGTGTCTCTGGCAGGTGCAGCTCCCTCACGACGGTAAAGGGCTGTAAAAGTTCCAACCATTGTGTGTTCTCCATGTCATCTGGCCAATATGGTAAATCCCTTTTCTCGAGGACGTTAAGACGCTCCAAGGTGTAGATGAGAGGGAAAGAGGGGCCACAGACCGGCGCCAGAGACGACGTCTGCCAATCTGGCTCTCCGCATGAGATTTCCATCACGAGTCTCGTTTGTTTACCGGTCCATGCAGACTCCGAGTCAGGAAGTTTGACGAGAACGGAATCTTCGAAAAAGACTATATCTGCTTGAGTGGGTACCCCGAACTTCCCTAAGCGGTCAATGAACTGGTAAAGTTGTGGAATGTCGAGAACAATCTGGGTGAAGAAGACTATATTAACCTTGTAGAGTAGAGAGGCATCAATCTGGGACACAAGATCTTCCAAGTCCTCGCTGACCCGTTCAAAAGACAGTATGGTGAGGGCGGGGAGGACAACGCGTGTGAGAAGAAGTGGACGTCGCTCTGCTCGGTTGGCGAAAGATCAGGGGGAACGGGATCGAAGGTGAAGTGTAGTGACGCTAGACATCACGGACAGGCAAATGACCATCGTCTCGGGCAAAATGTATCCAGAATGTGGAATATCCCAAAGGCGGAGAGTAACAAGGTCATGGACAGACAAGAGTAGTCTCAGCAACGCCGGGAATGCAATGCCAACAAAGTGGGACAGCACCCAAGAACGATTCGGGAAGGACTCGGACTGGCAGCGACCCGTAGCTTGACTCGAGGCGCAGATATGTCAGTACAGGGAATGGCTGTGGTGGCACTGCTGCGAACCCTTCCAATAGCTGATCTGAAACATCCTTGAAGACAATTTTACGTATGCGATCGTTGAGCTCGTGCGCGGCAATGGCGTTTTCTATGCCACCGACTGCGTCGTACTCCCCCGAAACAACAATAGGCAAGGCTGGCCAGGTGTCCAACATCTTCTTCTTCGGCCTTTTATTTGTGCAGAGGAGCTGCAGGTTCAGGCGATGCGGTGATGCAAACACGACATTGCGCCACCTTAGGCATACGTGGACCAGTTTCTGCCACTCATCCGAATCAGGATCATCTTCAAGTTGGTCTACATAGAAAGCGAACATTTCTAGAAGGACATCTTCTGGGAGCACGTTGATCGTCCCTTGGCCTACACCGCATCGGTATGTGGCGCTGCGATTGCCACGCAGAGACGTACTGTACCTTGACGCCATTCGATCAATCCCTCTCGAGCTCGGCAAAGTGCACGATGCTTTGTAGTTGATGAGCCAGGCAGTGTAGACACTTGACAACGGACAGGGTAGCTATATGAGATTTTGTTACTTCAGCAATGGGACTGGTAAATCCCTTCGACGCACTCATTAGTGGGCCCGGAGAATTAGCGAGCGGGGGTTGATATTTTTTCTTCGAAAATACTAACCATAGGAGCTGCAAATTATATAACATCGTGAACGTGAAGATCAAGTGGTGCACGTGGAACTGAATGGCCCTAACAAATGAAGTACATGTTTCCCACGGCTACCACACTACTGTCTGTCTCTCGGAAACTTTTCGTCTCAAATTCTTACGAACAACACCATCTGCAAGTACTACTTCACGTTTTCGGTGGCAGATTACTGGGCAGGCCACCAATGGGATTCGGAAAGCTTTCAACTTGAAGTACGGAATGTTGATACGAAATTACACGTTGCATAGCTCATCAGCGCCAGGCCTAACGCTTTGAGGACAAGACCCAACGTCTTGACGGGATGCAGATGGGCGTTATCGGGGCCTGTTTACTTCGCCATAAGAAGCGGAGTTCGGCCTCTGATTGGTTGTCAATCAAGTGTTCGAGTGACATCCCGTACGACGACATCGGATCAAAACAAATTTTGAACCTCTACTACATCGGCAGTGAGAAAAACGCAGCTACAATGCACGCCTGGGATTCGGAATGGCGAGCCACAGTCAGCCCGCCCTATTGACACGCGGCATCTCAGTACTAGCTCGAGCGAGGGATGCCAGTGGGACATTGGCCATGACAGCGTAGGGCACCACGCGAGGAGTGGCAGCGCCCGCCAGTACTCGCCAACCTCACACCAGCACGATGCGTGGCTTCAAGATTTTCCAATATTTACATCTGTATGTCCCCAGGGGTTGTAGGTTTGCGCCGGAGTCGTTAGATATCGAGGACCTTGCATCAACATCCGAGGAAGTATCATAATCGTTGTGCCAGTGGCGTCCAATCACACGGGTGGTTGGCCCTATTGAATAATCAAGCTGAAGGGACGCGTGGCTCCCAGTCATATCTACTTCCCAGCCGACTGGGATGTTATAGTAAACGAACCTACGAACTTCGCCGCCGTTCTCCTCCATTTCAGCGTCAAAATTCGCGTCATTCAATTTCAACTGGCGCTTCAGCCAGTTCAAGTCCTCTCTGTTCGCTTTTCGCATGTTGAGTCGGACCATGATTATCAATCACAATCATGATCAACTGTTTACACGTTTACATCTACATCTACATCACAATCAATGATCAAAGCCCTATAGAAAGAACCCTCTCGTCCACCTTTCCCCCGTTTTGCCGTAAATGAACCACGCCACACCACACGGAGCACCGCCCCGGCCGGACTCTTGGCTCGCCTCACGCTGAACAAACCCATGTGCGCAATCATTGTAAAGACTATCATAGTACTAGCACCCACGGCCAAGAGCCAAATCTGGGGTTATGTTCTCGCTTGCTCCACTGTGTCGCATATGGTGTTTCTTGTCCCCGTCTGATGCGCCCATTTCAGCTATAATGTCCGCATTTCAGCATCGCCCAAATACTCGTTAGCTGGGACAGTGCACAGAGCCACCTTCCCTGGTTCTTTTGTGCCCTCAATCATCCGCTCGTTGACGATATAGTAGATCATGTCGGACCCCACTGCCCTCCCCCCCATCCCTCCAAACATCGCAGAAATGTGAAAATGGTTTGATCTGCTTACACAATCACTCGACCTGACCTTTTCCTTCAGAGCTGCGCCCCAAGTGCGTCCGCCATTTTCATGTTGTTTTCTAGTCTCCATAGTCTCCCCGCCCATAGCTCCTAGGTGGAATTTTCAACTGGTGCCTGTATGGTGCCCTGGTAGTCCAGTTCTGTGAGCACCTTCTCCCTTCAACCCGACCAGGTTGCTTATCTCTTTGATTATATAAAGACGTGTACACCTACAACTTCCCTGGAGACAGGAGGCTTATAAAAGCGCTGGGAAAGAAATTTCCTCAACACGTCCTACGATTTTCTTCCTGACATACATTTTACAGTGTACGGTGTGTTCCTGCTGGAGACGCTGCAAACAGCACTTAATGGTGCAGACCTTTACTACTGGTTTGCCTCCGGATTCGGCGATATGAATCACCTCGCTTCGCCGTTTGCTTCTGCCTTTGATGCGCCGATAATGGGGGCCGTGGTTTCGTTATGTGTTCAGTTCTTTTTCGTCTATCGGATATGGGTTCTTGGCAAGAGGGAAACATGGTGGTTGTGTATTCTTATCTGTGTGGTAACGTTGCCCCTTGTCTGGATCTTGGGACTATCTCACAATCACCGTAGTGCTCACTTGTCGACGCCACAGCAGCGTTCATGGGGGGTACCTATGTGAGCCTCCTCTGTTTCACTAAACACGAATATGCTCACATGCAGCAGGCGCATATCCATGGGAAATTTGCCCAAGGACGGGTGCTGAAAATCCTTGCAATGGTAAGACCACCCAGTGATTAAGAGATGCATACCTCTCACGAATTCGCTGTGTCCCTTCAGACCTGGCTCATCGGCAATACGGTCTCGGACTTACTTATTGCAGCCGCAATGCTGTACCACGTGAATCCATTTCGCTTCGCGGAAATAACTTCGCCCTATGCTGATTATCTTACTCCAATCCCACAGCTAATACAGCGGAGGGCCAGGGATGGCCGCTTGAGCACTCACGCACTAGTAAGCATAGTGCGGCTGACGATCGAGACTAACATAATGACGAGTAAGTCTCCCGAGTCCCGCTACGTCAATCCCCGTCTTATCTTTTCCCAGCTACTGTTAGTATTGTATCATTGCTGATGGTGGTCCTGTACCCGGTGAGTGCTTGTGTGTGGTGCATACTTACATCCCCCCGCTGAAACGCATCGACTTTGAAAACAGGAAAAGGACTGGTACGTGTGCCCGTACGTATCCGAATTTATCTAGATCTCCCACCCAAACTACCTCGTCATCTGATGATCGAATCTTTTATTCATCGGCTCGTGTACACAGCACATCAGTACTCGGGAAGCTGTGAGTGCCTGCCCATCAGCGTTACATATCTCCGTCAAATTCCCACGCCGCATACTCCATTGTTGACCAATAATTGTCATTGACAGATACTCCAACACCCTCCTCGTGTCCCTCAACAATCGCATTTCAATCCGCGACACGTCCACCGCTTGCGGAGGGGTCATCCGGTCTCCCGTGGGGTCGTTCCCCGGCACCACCCGCTTGGAAGCCACGACAGATATCGTGCTCATGAACATGGAGAAGTCTTCGAGCGCTTTCAAGTTACCACCACTAGAACTGATCGAACCTCAAGAACTGGTCATCAGTGAGTCTGGGGATTACTCTCCTTCACATTCTCTCGCGTTTCTGACTAGTAATCGGGATGGCAGATATTGCATGATTCTAATTCGATGACCCCATCTTGTTACTGTGACCGGAGTCCGCGATACAAGGATGATGATGACGTTATTTAAAGCTCGCAAATGGACTCTCGCGTCCTGAGGACATCACGCTCGCCGGGATGTTGGGACGTTGTACTGCAGTATGTTTGGCGCTGTGGTGTGCCTGCATCTACGTGGATGACACACCTGATTTCTGGCTTACTACTCATCTCACTTTTGCACTAAACCAATCTTTTCTGCACACCTTCAATTCGGGAGGCTCGACTTCAGTCCTTCACAGCATGAGAGAAAATGTAGGGCAAGAACGCGTACGCGGTATTAACATGCATTTGTGTGTAGTCGTGAAAAAACAGACCTAGAGGACTGGATGAATCCGGCGCCACAGTGAATGGTTCAAGTTGTTGCGAAGTGTATTCTGGAAAGTGTGCCATGCGCGAAGGAGAGCTTACACATACCGTGACGTTGAGGAACGAGAAAAGACTGGTGGCAGAATGGACATCGCGTCCACCAAACCGGGGTGGGCGGTACTTCGGGGCGCAAAGAAAGTGATCAGGCGGAAGCGGGGACGACAGTTAGGTCTTTAGACTAAGAGAGAGTACGGATGGCGACCAAGTCCACAGAGGGGGGCGTGAGGAGACCAAGTCGCTAGGGATACCGCCGGCGGAAAACCGAAAATAACTGGAGAGACGTTATGATGACCAGAGAGGGGGGCTGAAGAAAGTGAAAAATGAGCAACAGATGGACTACTCAGGGATTGGAAATCGTTACTCGGGCACAGCAAACGAGAAGTTGTGTGGAGTGGTGGTACAGTACGGAGAAAACGGATGAGGAACATTGCGGCGTTGTCCCCACGCTCGAGCCGCGCTGGTTTTCAATTTCAACCATGATGCGCTAGCTAGCTAGGCCTCACGAGTCGGCGTGCGGCAGTCGACACCCGTTCTAAAATCTTTACTCCAATCCGTACAAGTCATTCTCGTCTACTAACTCGTATACTAACTTATTATGGGTGTGTGCCTCGGTTGCCCAGTCCTCATCACTCTCGTCATGAGTACAAGAATCAGGCGGTGGCAGGTAGAGAACCAGATGTTGCATCGTGAGTGGGGACGGGGTAGACATGTTGATTCCAAGTCAGATGCATGGGCTTGGGGGAAGTTGCAGCGCGAAATCCAACTATTTGCAGTTTCAAGTTCTCAACCACCCCAGAATCGATGGGTCGACTCGGAGGTCCCTCCTTCTTCCAGGCCCCGTGGTTTACGATTGACCTAGCTATAGGGTTGACCTCGGCAATTACTGGAAATTTGCCAAATCCTGTTTTCGTGGAGTCGGATGGCGTGCCTTCAACGATTAGTATGTCCCCATCTCGAGTAACCCAGCGCATCACCGATCTGGCGACGGAAATATAGACTATGGGGATAGAGGCGTTCAAGAATTCGAAGTGGTCACGCCCTTCCTCCGAGTCCTATCGCAACATCTCTTACGTTGTCGTCCCCCACCAACGAATGAGAACTCATGTCAATTGACTGGACGTGGTCACGCCCGGCGTCTCCCCAATGCGGGAGCGCCTCCAGACTAATTTGTAAATATGATAAAATTCGACCAAGCCCGTTGAATGAAGCTTGGAGTAGTGCTGAACCGTCGCCGTTGTAAGTATCAATGAGCCCACTGATAATCAAACCCCCATGAGGTCTTCCGAATCATAAATCATACCCCTTCTTTGAACGGCCAAGGGAGGTTAGGAGGAGCCCATAATTTTGAACATTCCCCCCCAGTAACAAGTGTAGGCGTAGCATCCATATGAGACAGTCTAGTAGCTAACTTGAAAATTTTGGGTATCAGTAACGGGGTCTGACGGTATCAACCGAAGGTCACTGTAACTTAGTACTATATAGGTCCACTCCAGGCTGTTGTAATAATACAAATGGTACCCTTACACCAGCCAGTGAAAAAAGAAAAAAAAAAGAAAGACGAAAGACTGCACAACAGACAAGGCGAAGATGGCCTTGAAAAGTCTGTGGGAGTGCAGATGTATGTACATCAACTGGCAACAAACCAATAGCTGATCATAAAAATAAAAGGGAGGATCAATGGCAATAGTGCGCATCTATCCTCGACAATCCTCTCCCTCCCCACCACTATACCGGTACGTCGGTTTCTTTCGCCGGCCTCGTGCTATGGCGCCAAATGACAGCGACGGTGGGTAACAACGGGACACAACCAAGAAAGGGAAATGTTGGAAAGGTTTCGGCCATAAACGACGAGCGACCTTGCCACGCGTCCAGATCTCGCCCGCAGCACCACAAAAAAACACGTTTAGGCATAACACAACGACAGGCGTTCCGATACCGAATAAGCCCAGCTCTTTCCATGTCATTCACTTCCCGCGTCACCGTTGACCATGCGTAAGCGCAGTGATGAACGGGCTATGTCCAACGAGCTATAAGCTGGCGGCATATCATACGGATCACCAGAAGTCAAACCCGAAGGAGCTGTCGTGCTTCCAGCACTTAGATGGGGGGGGACGTTTGTGGTTTGGATGTTCAACGATGGGCCCATAACATCGGAAAGGACGGAGGTGTGAGCTGAAATGGGCAGCGGGGGAGATATGTGAGCGTTCGCAGCATAATGAGGTGGTGCCTTGACAAGTGGCTTGTGGTCATGCGGCGAACTGGGGTACCGGGAAGAATCTCGGAGACGTGAGTGTGAGTGTGCGCGCGGTAGCGTGGGATGATGCGGTAGGGGGGGAGCAGGCTCAAATACAGGAGATATGGTTGTAGCAGCGACAGCGGAATTAGGACAGATGAGAGGTAACAAGGCCAATGGCGGTTTTGATGTCGGAGGTGTAGGAAGTGAGCGTGAGTGTATACTCGACGTCGGTGATG